>Ga0163144_10020984_pt1 | contig 13013 bp, 8 predicted proteins | sample OliLak19BULKMAT1_FD_123175 | JGI IMG/M metagenome (GOLD analysis project Ga0163144, IMG submission 123175) | Freshwater microbial mat bacterial communities from Lake Vanda, McMurdo Dry Valleys, Antarctica - Oligotrophic Lake LV.19.BULKMAT1 | ecosystem: Environmental > Aquatic > Freshwater > Lake...
CCCACGCACTTGAGCAGCCCAGTGTCGTCGTGGAAGAAGTGATGCACGGCGTGCTCAGCTGGAACAGCGTCGCAAGGCTGGCTGACGAGCCACTGCTGGTAGCGGCCACCCGGGCCGCCGCGCTCCAGCTTGGCGTGGCCTGGGAGGAAGTGGCGCGTGCTACCTGGCGAGCCTGGGACGCCGCCGGACAGCCCAGCCAGGGAGCAAGCTTTCTGACGCCAGAAGCCGACCCGGAGGCGCTGTTTTGGACGCACCTTCCGCGGGAGATCCTGAAACCGCTGCTGGTCGGTACCCGGTTCGAGCCGCTACCGTTCGCGCGGCTGGGAGCCGAGTCGTGGAGCGCGATCGAAGAGGCGGTGCTGGACGGCACGCTCGTGCCCACCAGCAGCATGTTGCGGCACGCGCCCGAAGCGTTACTGGACCAGTGGCTACTTCAGCGCGGCGTGGAGCCGTTTCAAGCCGAAGCGCTGAAGGTACTGTTCGAGCGCCTGCCGCAGCGGCTGCTCAAGCGGCTCGAGCTTCATTTCGAAGTGCCCGAGCAGTTGGATGTAGCCCAGGTCCTCGCGCTGATGGCTGCGCTACCAGAGTCACTACTCGGGCAATGGGTCCAGATCGCGGACGACAAGCCCTTGGTGCGCCTGCCGGAAACGACGCTGCGCGAAGCGAGAAGGCTCCTGCATCGCGCCGTTGGAAGCGGCGGCGAGGTGGCGCGGCGTGCTTACCCCATTCTGGCGGGGCTCGAACGACAACTTTCTAGCTCGCGAAGGCAGCCGCTTAGGGGCGCTTAGGGGCGCTTAGGGGCGCTTAGGGGCGCTTAGGGGCGCTTAGGGGCGCTTAGGGGCGCTTAGGGGCGCTTAAGGGCGCTTAAGGGCGCTTAAGGGCGCTTAAGGGCGCTTAAGGGCAATTGATGTCGTCGAAGGCGGGCAAACTGCACGCGCAGCAACCATTCGATATGGAAGGACCGCCGCACTCGTAGACGCAGTTGTAAGCCCGAAAACACTCCGGCGGGCATTCGGGCTCCGACCCGGCGCCGCCGTCCGCCGAGCTGCCCGCAGTGGGACCCGCTTCGGTGCCGCCTGAAGTCAAGCTGCCGCCACGGGCAGTCCCTCCGAACGCGGAGCTGCCTGAAAACGAGCTGCCGCCCACGCTGCCGCTCTCACCGCTCTCACCACCCTCACCAGCGCCGTCACCTCCGCCACCGCTAGAGCTGCAGGCCAGCGCGACCAGCAGCACGCCTAGCAGCCTTACCATCCGCCCTCGGCTTTATCGTCGTCCTTCTTGTCGTCCACGGCCGCGGGAGCTGCAGGCCTTTCGACCTTCTTCACTTTCTCGTCCTTCACTTTTTCGACGCCCTTGCCCTCCTCGTCCGGCTCTGCGCGCTCCACCTCCGTCTTGTCCACGGGTGTCGAGCTCTTTTCCTCCTGCTTGCCGGGGCAGCCGACGAGCACGAGCGAAACAGCGAGCAGCGAGAGGGCTGAGCCGGTTGGGGCGAGTCGCATGGCCGTACTTTGCCGGCCTTTCGAGCCTCCGGCAATGGTGTACTATCGGCGCCCGCCAAGGAGGGCTACGGGATCGGCCGCATTCGCGCTCCCCGCTAACTCATCAGCCATGGCTCGTAAGCGCTACTTGATCGTCGGCGACGGGGCTGCGGGCCTCACCGCAGCGGAGGAGATTCGGCGGCGAGACGCCGACGCGGCCGTCGGTCTTTTTTGCGACGATCCGAACCCGGGTTACTTTCGCGCCGCGCTGACCAATTTCTTGCTGGGAGAGCTACGTGAGGACCAGCTCTGGGCCGTAGCCCCGGACTTCTACGAGTCGCGGCGCATCGAGCGCGTCTTCACGCGCGTGATGGGCTTGGACCCAACCAGAAGGCAGATTTGGTGTAGCGGCAATCCGAGCCCGCTCGGCTACGACGCCTTGCTGATCGCGACGGGCTCGCGAGCTCGTGCTCCGTCCTTCCCAGGCAGCCACCTACCCGGCGTGCTCACGCTGCGCACGGTGCAAGACGCGCGACGTGTGATCGAGCTGCTGCGCGGCAGCGTACGCCGGGCAGTGGTGCTGGGCGGCGGCGCGCTGGGATTGGAATGGGCTCACGCGCTCTTGGAGCGAGGCGTTCACGTCACGCTGATGGAGCGCGCGCCGCGCTTTCTGCCCGGCTCCTTGGATGCCGTGGCTTCCGATCTGCTGTCCGCCCGTTTGCGACAGGCCGGCGTGGAGGTGTTGCTCGGCGAAGAGGTTGTGGCGGCGGAGCCGTCGCCACAGGGCAGCCTGGGCGGGGTCGTCACCAACACCGGGCGCCGAATTCCATGTGAGGTTTTGGCCGCGGCGCTGGGCATCGTGCCCAATAGTGAGCTCGTCGCGCAAAGCGGGATCGAATGCCTTCCGAACGGCGCGATTCGAGCTAGCCGCTCGCTCGCTACCTCTGCGGCGGGAGTCTGGGCTGCAGGTGACGTCGCCCACGTGGACGGTGAGCAGCTGGGATTGTGGGAGCCGGCACGCCACCAGGGCCGTGTCGCCGCAGTGAACATGAGCGGCGGGGAGCAGCAGTACCGGCCGGGCGTCCACTATTTCGCCACCCGCCTGTTCGACCTGGATTTCGCGAGGGTAGGCGACATCAACGAGGCTCCGGGAAGCTCCTGTTTGATCGACTTTCCGCGAGGCACGGGCGTCATCGCCTACCGCAAATTGCTGGTGACGGGCGGCCGGTTGCGCGGCGCGCTCCTGATGGGAGAGCGTAAAGCCAAGGTGCGCACCATCGGCCGTGGGCTAAAACGGTTGATCGACTCCGAAGCCGACGTGAGCAGCGTCGCCGAACGACTGCTCGACCCGAGCTTCGACGTGTCAGGCTTCCTCGAGACGCGCAAACTGCTAGCGCCGCCGGAAGCGAAACGAGGGGCGACGCGAGCGGTGCCCGCAGCCAAGCTGCGCGGCACACAAGTCCTCAGCCTGGGTGGCCCCATGTCGGGGCTCACGGCTCGTGCCCGTACCGCGGTTCTAGCCGCTGACACGACATCGCGACCGCCCGGCAGCGTGGCGCTGCCCAGCGGCGCGGCGTTGCAAGCAGCTGGCGGCGGCACCGCCTTCTTACAAGGCGGGACGTCCGCGCTCGCCACCGCGCCACGCCAAACGAAAATGCTCTCCATCGGTCTTCACGCGGAAGCGCCTGCTAGGGCCCAGCCTGGCGTCGCGCCCGACGCCCGCCTGGAAATAGCGGGCCGCAGCATCGCTCTGTCAGCCGGGCTGTCGAGCATCGGGGCTGGGCCCGATGCGACCGTGCAGGTCTCGGATCCGAGCGTAGCTTTTCTGCACGCGCAGATCGCGCAGCAGGGCGACGCGCTCTATCTGCGTGACGCTGGCACGCGCACGGGAACTTGGGTCAACGGCGCCCCATTGTCCGACGCTCACCGGCTGCGCGATGGGGACCGCATCCTGGTGGGGCAGAGCGAGCTCACCTTCCGCTCCAGCACGCTCGGCGCGATGCCGGGCGCAACCGAGCCGGTGATCGCCCCGCCTCGCCTCGAGCTGCGTTCGGGCCCGGGGTTAGGGCTCTCTTTCGTGTTGCCCTCCGGCAGCCGCACGCTCGGCAGCGGCCCGGAGGCGGATTTTCAGATATTCGATCCGAGTGTCGCTCCGCTTCACATTCGACTCCGCGGCGAGCAAGACCTCCACTACCTTTCCGATCTGGGCGGGCCTAGTGGAACGTACCTGCGTGGGGCGTGGCTGCCGGCCGGGCAGGAAGTAGTGCTGGGCGAGGGTGAGCTAGTGCAAATCGGCGCCGTAGTGCTCGCCTTCACGCGCGCCCCTACCATCGATCATCTGGCAGCCTTCAGGCCGAGCGCAGGACTCCATGTCACGTCCGGAGCACACGCTGGAAAAACCGTCGCCTTCGAAGAGCGCGCGCTGGTTGGCAGCGCGCCGCAGGCCACTCTAGAGCTAGCTGGCTTGGCCTATGAGCTCGAAATCGTGCGCCACCAGGGGGCATACTTCGTGCGTGATCTGTCGGGAGGTCGCACTTTCAAAAGCGGCGTGCCACTCGGCCCCGACTACTCCCCGCTGAGCCACGGTGAGCTGCTGTTGGTCTCCGCAGGTGCGCTGCTGCGGTTCGAGGAAGCATGAGCACCCTTGCCGACGAACAGCTCAGGCAATCCGTCGAGGGCGAGCTGCTGGCTTGCATCGGTTGCAACGACTGCCTGCTCGCGTGCCCCGTGGTCGAGTCCCGCGGCGTCAGTATTGCCGAGCTGAACGCGGCCGTTCACCTGCCGGTGATCAGCGACGCCAACGTCGCTGCGTTCGTTACCGCCTGCACTCAATGCCGCCAGTGTGTGCCAGCTTGCCCCGCAGACTTGAACCGGGCGGACATGGTGCTGCTGAACAAGCTCAAAGTGGAAGACAGCGTGCCCGATCACGAGCTGATGCTGCAGGCGCGTACCGTCGCCTTCCCCTCGGGAATAACGCTCGACGGCCTGTCGCAGAAGCTCAGCGAGCTGCAACTGTTTCGCGGCGCCGCGCCCATTGCGCTGCGCCGCCTGGTCCTCAAGTCCACGCTGCGCATGCTCGTGCCAGGCGAAGAGCTTTGCAAGGAGGGTGAGTTTCACGAGCGGCTCTGCGTCGTCTTGTCCGGCTCGCTCGAGCAGCAGAGCATCGGTGTCGACGGGCTTCCGATCCACGTCCTGAAACTGGCCCAGGGGAGCTTCTTCGGAGAGATGGGCGTGCTCAGCGATTCCGCTGAACCGTTTTCGGTGGTGGCGGAGGAGCTATCCATCGTACTCGAGGCTTCCAAGATCCCCGTCTTGCGGCTGATGGATCAAGCCCCAGAAGTGCGAGCCTCGCTCGACGCCCTGTACGAGAAACGCGCGCTGTTCAGCTACTCGCGTAACCCCGGTGAGCTCGGGGCGCTGCCCGAAGCGGCGGTAGCGGAGCTGTTGTGGTCTTCGCGGCTCGAGCTTCTGCCCACCGGGAGCGTGCTGTTCGACGAGCGGGACTCGCCCCGTGACTTTTTCCTGGTGCGTAGCGGCTTCCTAAGAGCCAGCCAACGCGGCGACTCCGGCGAGCGTGTGCTCACTTACTTCCGTGAAGGCAACGTGTTCGGAGTCTTGCCCCTGCTGTATCGCGAGGCAAGCATGGGGTACAGCGTACGCGCGGCGAGTCGTGCTGAGGTAATCCGGGTTCCGGGCGCGGCTTTGGCTGGGATTTTTGCACGTTACCCGCAGGCCGAGGCTGCCCTACGCCAAGCCGGCTTCGAAACGGAAGCGCTGGCACGCGCCGAGGACATCGGAGTGCGACCGGCGCAAGAGCACAGCGCCCGGCCATCTCTCGCGCACAACGTCTTCGTGGAAGAGGGCTTGGTGATCGGCCGCGAGATCCTAGTCATCGATCAAGAAAAGTGTACCGCGTGTAGCAATTGTATCGATGCTTGCGAGCGCCGTCATGGAAACAGTCGCCTCCAGCTGCGTGGCATCCAAGTCGAAAACTACCTGTTTCCAACGGCCTGCCGTCACTGCGAAGACCCGGCCTGCCTGCTCTGTAGCGTAAATGGAATCGTGCGCCTGCCGAGCGGAGAAATCCAAATCGTGCCAGAGAATTGCATCGGTTGCGGCTCCTGCGCGCAGCGCTGCCCCTACGGCAACATCAGCATGCACCCTGTCGAGAAACCTGCCCGCGGCCTCTTCGTCAGCTTGCTGGACTTTCTGGCGACGGGCGAAGCTCGCGAGCGCGCGCTGCAAGCCGTGGATCCGAAGGCCGCGCGAGTCGCAGTCAAGTGCGACCTGTGCGCGGAGTATTCTGACTACGCTTGTGTCACCGCGTGCCCCGTGGGGGCAGCGTTCCGCATCAACCCGGGTGAGGCCTTGGCGCAGGCCCGGCCGAGCATTCCTGGGAGGACCAAGGTTTGAGCGGGCCGCTTCAAAAGCGCCGCAGCCTGCTGGAATACCAATGGTTGTGGCTAGTGTTGGCCTTGGCGTCGGCGCTTTTCACGGCGGCTCTGGTGCTCGCGCTGGATGCGGGGTTTCTGGCCGACTACGAGTACTTTCCGGCCATTATCCGCGGCTACACGCTGACTGGCGTCTTCTTCGGAGTCAGCTGCGTTGGCCTTGGCCTGCTTGCATTCCTGTATTCGCTCCGCAAGCGCTCGCTGCAGGAGCGCATGCCGGTCGGCAGCATGGCGGGCTGGCTTTGGGGCCATGTCTATTTGGGGCTGCTCAGCGTTGTGCTGGCGTTGGCCCACGCCGGCTACGGGAGCATTGGCTTCGAGCCTTCGCTCGGCAAGTTGCTGCTCATTCTGCTGCTCGTGTTGGTCGCGAGCGGGCTACTTTGGCGGGTCGTTTATGGCGTGGTGCCGCCCAAGGCGGCCAAGGAAGTGGGGCACTACTCTCAAGCCTCGAGCCGAGAGAAAGCGGCCACGCTGCTGATCGAGATCGAAAAGCTGTCGGCCGGGCGCTCGCCCGCGATGCGTCAGCTCGTCTCTTGGCTGGTGCGGACAGAAGCCAGCGACGCAGAAGTCTCAGGCGCGGCTCGCTGCCTCGCTCACGATGAGCAGGCGCAAGTCGCCGAGCTCGTTCGGTTGTCGCGCGGCCGCCATCAGATGCTGCACCGCGAACGACGACAAGCTAGCTACCGGCGCTGGCTGCAGGGGCTTCGCGTGCTTCACGTGCCCGTCAGCCTGGCTTTCCTGCTGCTTTTACCGCTGCACGTGCTGTATGCGCTGGACATGCCGGCCAAGCTGGTCCCGCTTGGCGCCGCGTTCGGCAGCACGCTCGGGGGCTTTCACGCGTCCGGTGCCTGCGTGAGTTGCCACGAGCGCGTGGTCAAGGAGTGGCGCACCTCCATGCACGCTCATGCGCTGACCGGACCGGTCATGGTCGCGCAGACCAACCAGGCTCATCGCGATACACTGGCTAGCACCAGCTCACCTGATCCTCAGAACCTGTGCGTGGCTTGTCACGCTCCACTCGCAACCGCGCTGGCCAACTCGCCCAAGCTGCCTTTTGCTCCAAGCGGGGCGTTGGCGGAGGCCGCGCTCTACTCAGAGGGAGTCACCTGTGCCGTCTGCCACCAGTGGCAGGGCGAACCGGTCACGGGCGGCGGCGCGCTCAGTGCCTTTCAGAAGGGCCTCGTGCCAGGTCGTACTTTCTTCGGTCGTTTCGACGACGCGGTGGGCAACTCTTTTCATCGCAGCAAGGCCTCGCCCTTGTTCCAGAATCCCTCGCAGCTTTGCCGAAATTGCCACTCGGTACAATACGACCGCAATGGAGACGGCAAGGTGGAACGCGGAACTGACCTAGTCCTGCAATCCCTGTTCGACGAGTGGCAAGACTTCGAGAAACAGGGCGGTGGCGCCAGCTGCGTGGACTGTCACATGCCCGTAGTGGCCGGCACGCGCGCGGCTGAAAGCGCGCTGATTCCGCTAGAGCAAGATAGCGAGGCGCCGGCCCGCTCGCTGCGCAGCCACGCTTTCGTGGCCGTAGACTATCCAATTGACGACCTGGAGCTTCGTGACTCCAGTCGCAACGCTCGTGAAGGGCTGCTGCGCCGCGCGGGCTTACTCACGCTCGACGAGGCCTCGCTATCGCAGCTCGACCGGAAAGTCAGCTTCCGCGTCTCTGTCAAGAACACCGGAACAGGTCACAACTTGCCGGGTGGTTTCGCCTTCGTGCGGCAAATGTGGGCAGAGGCAACGCTGCTGGATGGGCAAGGGCGCATTGCCGCAAGCTCCGGGCTCCTTCTTCAGCCAAGCCACGACTTGTGCGACGGCTCGATACTCGACGATCCGCAGAGCGACATGCGTGAGTTTCTGGTCGGCTGCACGGCGACGGACCGCGAGCTCGTGAGCTTTCAGCAAATGCTCGTGGACAAGATCGAGCTACTTCGCGACCAGGCCGGCACAGTGCTGCTCGACCAGCGCGGCCAGCCACGGCTGACTCGCGCCCCCGGCGCCAAGGAAGCGATCGTGCAGTTTCTGACCGGCGGAGCCGTGGCTCGCCCCCGCGCCTCTACTGGGGAGCCCACTCCCCCCTTGGTCGTAGGCGAAGAGCGCTCCTTCTCGTATGCATTTCAGTTGCCGACCGGCGTAAGGGCAGAGAGCGTCAGGGTACGACTACTGTTTCGCGCCCTGCCCCCGTACTTCCTGCGCGCCCTGGCCAAGAATCAGCAGCCCGGCGACGGCCCCAACCTGAATAGCTTCATCCCCAACTTGGAAATCAACGAAATGGCCCGCGTCGAAGCCCCGCTACCCCGACGGAACTAAGCCGCGACGTCTAGCTGGCCGGGTGGACGTCGCGCTACCTGGGACGTCGCGCTACCTGGGGGATTTCTTTGCCGCAAAGCCGCAGTGGGCTTCGCCCACGCAGACTGCATTTTAGGGTTGAGCAAGCCGGGCGTCAGCGCAGCGGCTCTAAACCTAAAATTCTGCGGATTTTCCGCGGCCTCCCGGGCCTGCTCCTTTGCGGCAAAGGAACGTGACCGGTCGCAAGAAGCGACCAGTCACACTAGAGCTGGACGTGACTAGGCGGCTGAGGCCTTTGCCATTTCGGCTTCTGCGTACTTTTCGAGCTTGCGGCCGTCCACGTAGAAGCCGCGAATGCCTTCGCTCAGCTTTTCAACCGCCATGGCGTCTTGGTTGTGCTCGAAGCGGTAGAGCTTTTCGTCGAGGTGGACGTTGGCAATGTCCTTGGCTTTGGCAGCTTCCACGCTGAGCTTGCGCTCGAGCTTGCCCTCACGCTTCTGCAACTGGCCGAGCAGATCGGGGCTGATGGTCAAGAGGTCGCAACCGGCTAGATCGATGATTTGCTCCACGCGCCGGAAGCTCGCGCCCATGACCTGCGTCTTGTAGTCGTACTTCTTGTAGAAGTCGTAGATGCGCTTCACGCTGGCCACGCCTGGGTCTTCCTCAACCGGAATTTCTGCGCCCTTGGCCTTCTTGTACCAATCGTAGATGCGGCCGACGAAGGGCGAGATGAGCGTGACCTTCGCCTCTGCACACGCGACGGCTTGAGCAAAGCTGAAGAGCAGGGTGAGGTTACAGTGAATGCCTTCCTTCTCTAGCTGTTCGGCGGCCTTGATGCCCTCCCAGGTGCTCCCGAGCTTGATCAGGATGCGCTCGCGCGCGACGCCGGCCTGCTCGTACAAGGCGATGAGACTTCGCGCTTTCTCGATGCTACCCGTGGCGTCGAAGGAGAAGCTCGCATCCACCTCGGTCGAGACCCGGCCGGGGATGATCTTCAAAATTTCGCAGCCGAAGTTGACGGCCAGCTTGTCCATGAAGAGTCCGGTTTGCTCGCTGCTTGCGCTGGCCTTTTTGGCCGCGTAACTCAGCGCCTCTTCCACCAGCGCCCGGTACTCTTTCTGCTGCGAGGCCTTGAACAGCAGCGACGGATTGGTCGTGGCGTCCTGCGGCTTGTACTGCGCGATGGCACCGATGTCGCCCGTGTCCGCGACCACCGTCGTGTACTCCTTCAATGAATCCAGCTCTGACATCGATTTCCTCTTTGGTTGGGTCCCGAATCTTCCCCCTCCCGCACGCGGCGCGCAACCTCAACGTACGGAGGTCGGGGGAACGACGCTGGTGCGTGGGCCCCCTACTGGCGGCACATACACGCCCCAGATGTCGCGAGCGTAGCCGAGAATCGTGCGGTCGCTCGAGAAGCGTCCCATGTGCGCGACGTTCAAGATGGCGCGGCGCGTCCAACCTGCTTGGTCGTGATAGGCCGCCTCTACGCTGCGATGGCAGTGCAGGTAGCTGAGGAAGTCTGCCAAAACCATGTAGGTGTCGCCGCCGTAGAGGAGCGAATCCACCAGCGGCCGGAAACGGCCCGGCTCGTCTGGCGAAAACAGACCGGAGGAAATGGCGTCCAGCGCGGCCCGCAGAATTGGCTCCGCGTAGTAGAGCTGCATGGGGTCGTAGCCGGACTCCCGCGCCTGAGCCACCTGCTCCGTGCGCAGGCCGAACAAGAACATGTTCGCCTCACCTACTGCCTCGAGGATCTCGATGTTGGCGCCATCCAAGGTTCCGATGGTGAGCGCGCCGTTCATCGCGAACTTCATGTTGCCAGTGCCAGAGGCTTCGGTACCGGCAGTGGAAATCTGCTCCGAAAGGTCCGTCGCCGGAATGATCAGCTCGGCCAACGAGACGCTGTAGTTCGGGACGAAGATGACGCGCAGATACTGGCGCGCGGTCACGTCGTTGTTGATGCTCTGCCCGACCGAATTGGCCAAGTGAATGATGCGCTTGGCCATGTCGTAGCCCGGAGCCGCCTTACCGCCGAAAATGAAGGTGCGGGGCGTGACGTCGTACGGGGGCTTCTGTCGGTACGTGAGGTACAGCGAGACGATGTGCAGAATGTTGAGGAGCTGACGCTTGTACTCGTGGATGCGCTTTACGTGCGCGTCGATAAGGTGACTTGGATCCAGCTCGATGCGCAGGTCACGCCGCAACACCGCCGCAAGCCGTTGTTTGTTATGCAGCTTGACTGCGCGCCATTCGGTTTGAAATTCGGGATCGTTAGCGAGCGGCACGAGCCGTTCGAGCTGGTCGAGGTCGATTTCCCAGCCGGGACCAATCCGAGCTGTGATGAGCGCAGAAAGACGCGGGTTGCACTTCAGCATCCAGCGGCGCGGGGTCACGCCGTTGGTCTGGTTGATGAACTTGCTCGGCTCCATGTCGTAGAAGTCCGAGAACAAATTCTGCTTCAGGAGCTGGGAGTGAAGCGCGGACACGCCGTTGACCTTCGAGCCGCCGACGATGGCGAGGTTTGCCATGTTCACGCGCTTCTCGGCGCCCTCTTCGATGAGCGACATGCGCCGGAGCCGCTCGTCGTCACCGGGGAAGTGCTTCTTCACTTCCAGCATGTGTTGCGCGTTGATGTCGTAGATGATCTGCAGATGGCGAGGCAGCACGCGCTCCATCAGCCAAACCGGCCAGCGCTCCAAGGCCTCCGGCAGGATCGTGTGATTGGTGTAGGCGCAGCAGCGTTTGACCAGCGAGAAGGCGTGGTCCCAGGGCATGGAGTGCACGTCGACCAAAACGCGCATCAGCTCGGCCACCGCTAGTGCGGGGTGCGTGTCGTTCATCTGGAAGACTGCCTGCTCGTGCAGGTTGTAGAGGTCCGGATGGTAGCGAAGGTGCCGAGAAATGACGTCCTGCAGGGTGGCCGAGACCAGGAAGTACTCCTGCTTCAGACGCAGCTCTTTACCCGCCGGCTGCTGATCGTTGGGGTACAGAACGCGCGTGATATTCTCGGTTGCGCCCTTCTCCTCGACCGCCTTGAGGTAGTCCCCACGATTGAAGTAGGAAATATCGAAGTCGTTGGACGCCTTCGCGGACCACAAGCGTAGTGTGTTGACGACGTTGTTCTTGTAGCCCGGGACTGGGATGTCGTAGGCCATCGCATTCACGGTGCCGGTGTCGACCCACTCGTGAACCAAGCGCCCGGTGCTGCCCGTGTATTGGATGACACGGCCGCCGAAGTGCACCACGTAAGTGCGCTCGGGACGTGCAATCTCCCACGGGTTTCCGAAGCGCAGCCACTGGTCCGGCGTCTCCTGCTGTTGACCACCGATGATCTCCTGACGAAAGATGCCGTAATCGTAGCGGAGCCCGTAGCCCATGCCGGCGATGCCGAGCGTGGCCATGGAATCCAAAAAGCACGCCGCCAGCCTACCCAAGCCGCCGTTGCCCAGTCCGGCGTCTGGCTCTTGCTCCAACACTTGATTCAAGTCGATGCCGAGCGACGCCATCGCGGTCCTGACTTGTTCCAGCACGCCCAAGTTCACCAAGCCATCTTCGAGCAGACGGCCCAGCAGGTACTCCAAGGACAGATAGTTGACGATCTTCGGTTGCTGTCGCTCGCGGCGTGACCAGGTTCGCGTCCAGCGATCGAACATGCGATCGCGCGCCAGCCTGGAGGCGCTCATGAAATGATCGATGCGCGTCGCGGCGCTGGGGTGCTTGCCCTGCGTGTGCTGAACGTGATTGACGAACGCCGCCTTGAGGGACTCGGAGTCGAGCAGCAGCTCATCGACGGGAATATTGTATTTCGCAGAGTTCGACACGTTGCGACTTCTATCGAAGGGCGTCTCGACTTGCAACGCCCGCCTCCTATTCAGCCGACACTGCACCCAGCCCGATTTGCGCGGGCGGATTTCGCGGGGGTTTCGGCTGCAGGAATCAGCGAGCGAACAGCAGCGCGCTTCACCCGACCGGGTGGCTCGTGACAAGCATGAGACCGAATCCCGAATTGGGCCCTTGGCGCAGATGCCGGGGGGTGGCTGCACCTGAGGCTGAGCTTTGGCCTATAGGGGTGGGCGCTCAGCGCCGTATGAGCCCGTGCAGGCGAGCGCCAAGGCTGTCCATGGCCTCTAGCACCGGCGCCAACGCTTCCGCAGACCCGTGACCCCAAGCCACCGCCACGCGAAGCCCCGCTTCTGCTTCGTAAAGCGAGCCCTTCGCGCTCTCGAAGCGCAACCGCGAGTTCCCCGCGCGATTGCCAAATCCCTCCGCGGTGTTCAGCGCCACGCTGCTCAGCGCCCGCCGCACCTGCGCCGCGAGATCCCGGTCCCGCCGCGCGATCCCTTCAACCAGGGGCTTCGCCAACTGAACCACGTGAATAACTTGCAAAAGTAGCTGCTGCCTGAGTGGGGTTTGCATGCTCTCCCAACGCGCAGCTTCCGTGACACCGCCCCACCGCAAGAAAACTTGAAACACCAGCGGTGGCGCGGAAGCTGCGCGCTCTCGCATGCAAACCCCACTCAGGCAGCAGCGCTCCTGAGAGGCGTTTGCATGCCCTCCCCACGCGCAGCCTTCCGTGAAACCACCCACCGTAAAAAACCGTGAAGCACCAGCGGTGGCGCGGAAGCTGCGCGCTCTCGCATGCAAACCCCACTCAGACAGCAGCGCTCCTGCCATTCAGCCACGGCGCACCCGCAGCCACCGCCGCACCCGCAGCCACCGCCGCACCCACAGCCACCGCCGCACTCGCAGCACCCCACAGCCACAGCCACAGCCACAGCCACAGCCACAG
>Ga0163144_10020985_pt1 | contig 13012 bp, 9 predicted proteins | sample OliLak19BULKMAT1_FD_123175 | JGI IMG/M metagenome (GOLD analysis project Ga0163144, IMG submission 123175) | Freshwater microbial mat bacterial communities from Lake Vanda, McMurdo Dry Valleys, Antarctica - Oligotrophic Lake LV.19.BULKMAT1 | ecosystem: Environmental > Aquatic > Freshwater > Lake...
CTCGGCCATGGTGTCCGGTGTCCGGATGCGATTGTGATTTCTTTGAAGGGACTTCGAAGCAACCTAGGGCGAGACGCCCTGGGCACCATGGCCGGGACGGCCATGCCACGATGACTACTCGCGGCCTTTGGTGCAGTGCTTCGGATTGTGGAACTACAAAGGAACAAGTTGCCGAGTTCGTCGCAAAGGTTGCCGGGTCCGGGTTCAATCTGTTGCTTCCCGAACTCAAGGGAGGGCACGGGCTCTTGCGCTACCCGAGCAAGGAATTTCACCAAGAGGTGGAAAACCGTACGACGAGTTTGACCTTCCCGCCGTCCTTCTGGAGGAATGTAAGACTCGGGGAATAGAACTTCACGCATGGTTCATCGACTTCTTCGGGGGCGAAAACGGGCCTGCTTTCAAGGAGCATCCAGAGTGGGCGATGCGAGACCCTCACGGTCGGTGTACGAACGAAGAGCAGTTGCGTGGGGAGCGGTTCACCGGCCTTTGGATGTGCCCGGCCCAACAGCCCGGCTACACCGACCAATGGCTCGTTCCGGTCTATCGCGAGCTCGCGGTGAGGTACGCGTTCGATGGAGTCCACCACGACCATGTCCGCTATCCTGGTGACCTCGCCCCCGACCAGTATTGCTTTTTGCGACTGGTGCCTCGAAAACATTCCGCGCTGGGCGGGCTATGTCAATGAAGCCTTTCCTGACGAAACGTTTGACCACTCTACATACGACCGGGAATACCTTGAGGCCCATTGGGAGCAGTCTCCTCCTGTGCTTCCAACCTTTTGGTCAAAACTCAACCGTTTGGAGAAATCTCGCTTCTTGCTTGAGGGTTCGTTCTTTCGTTATGGCCGCCAAGACCTCGACTATTTCTTCTATCAGTACCGTTCCGAAGCTGTCCAGACTTTTGTGAAAGCCTCACATGAGGCAGTCATAGCCTTTCGCCCCGGGATCAAGACCAGCGCGGCGGTCTTCAAGAACCCAATCCACAGTGGCAGGTTCATCGGCCAAGACTGGCGGCAATTCACCCCCTACGTCGACACCATGATTCCCATGGACTACCGCGTCCACTATCCAGGCAACTTTGACCACTACCTCGGGTTGTTGGCGGAGACATTCTCGCGGCAGCAGCAGTGGGCGGGCGGAAGCGAAAGATATCTAACTGGATTCGCCCTGTGGCCCCTTATCCGAGGCGATGAGCGTGAAGAAAACCGAGCCGCACATATGACCGAAACCATCAATCTGATAGCGAATAGTAATCTAGCAGGATGCTGTATTTTCTGTGCCGGAGACCTTGAGCGATGGCAACTATGGGATGTTGTGATCAAAGCGTGGTGAGCGCAATCAATGGTCTAGCTTTCCTTCCAACTTTTGGCGCTAGGGAGTTTCAGGCTCAAAGTGCCAATCGGTTATTGGCTTGACTGTTGCGCAGCAGGGCAAGCCGTCTTTGGCACGGCCAGGCAAGACCGCTTTCAGCGATCCGTTGTTACTCGTTACAAGGTCAAGAAGTGACCGATCAATTGTCTCCAAGTAGACTTTTGCGCGCCTGCTCACCCTGAAGCCGGTCTCGGGCACATTTCCGCCCCAACAAATGTAGGAAAATCTTCCTTTACTGTCTTTTTGAATCGCTGGGCCACTCAGTGGCAACACTCCACTCTTGACCAATACTTCGACCCGCACCGCCCAAACTCCACCTATCATCGTTGTGATTTCCGTGACATTGCTGGAGCTTCCCCGACCAACTTGCACCCAACCCCAAACGCCTGCAACAGTGTCCTTGATTGTTACTTTCATTACAAGAGTGAAATCGGGCTTCAGGATGGGTTCATTATGACTGGTTGACTACAAATAGGTCGGCGCTTGGACTTCCTGAGGGTGGCAAGGGTGACTCGTGCCACGGCTCTTTGCTTTTGACAAACTCGGGAGGGTCACCCTTGCCACCCAGTCCGGCCGCCTGACACCCTCGCCCCTCCGGGAGAGAGGGTCGGTGAGCTCCGCCGAACCGGGGTGAGGAGCTTGCAGAATCCAAACTTTGCCAGGAGGCAACTTCCCCTCATCCCCAACCCCCTCTCCCCCGGAGGGGCGAGGGGCTCCGGATTACTTCATCAGCAACGGCATGAACACGCCACCGACCACAGTCCTTGCTCGGAAGCCGATGCACTTGGCGTTCTTGGTGTCGTACCAGTCGGTCAGCGGAACCCGGTCGGGGGTTTCGTTCATCCATTTGTAGACCGGGGCCATGATCGCCTCGAAGTCTTCTTTCTTACTAGCGAGACAAGCCGTCCAGACTGTCCAATCGAGCTTGGTATAGTCGGCGCGGTTGTCGAGCGGGAGGCCGTATTTGTTCATTTTCTTTAAGTAATAAGCGACTTCTTTGTCATAGACTTCCTGCGGGAAGAGATTGAGCTTTAAGACCTTGTCCCACACGAGGTTGTACTTCTGGCTCCAGGTGCCGGGTTTGTCGAATGCTAGGCGATAGTGGTCGCCGTCGTCGGCCATCTTCATCCAATCCTTCACAAAGCTTTGGGCTAGCTTGGTCCACTTGGCGGCCACTTCTCTGTGGCCGAGAGTTTCTGCCATGCGACCATAACAAGCCATCGCCACGATCGCCTTAACCGAAAGGTTGGCATTGTGGGCGAGGTGACCGGCAAAGTCGTCGGTGCAAAGCTGGGTGCCGGGGTCCACGCCGAACTGCTCCAGGTATTCGGCCCATTCGGTAAACTTGCCCCAATACTTCGTGATCCACGCTTTGTCCCCGCTCTTATCGAGATAGGCGGCGGCCATGATGAGCATGTTGCCGCTCTCCTCGACGGGCATCTGGTTTTCTTCGGTCTTCTCGCCACCGCCATAAACCTGCCCGTTCGCCTTTGGGTAGGTGCCAAGGTCGTGGGGCGCGAATTTCCACTTCCAACGCGGCATCGAGGCGTACTGCATGATCGGCTCCATGTTCGCCTTGAGAAGTGCAGGCTCAAGGGCGAGGAAGAGAGGGCATGCCGGATACATCACATCGACCGTTCCGATACACCCGTTGCTGAAGTTCTCCTTGCTGAACATGAGCAGCGTACCGTCGATGTCTCTCACCAGTTGGTGACCAGCGACACTCTGCCTGAACGCCAGCGATGCGAGGCTCGAGAACTCCGGCCCAAATTTGCTTTTCCACTCTGTGGTGAGTTCCTTGTCCCATTCGCCACAAATCTTCACCGAGGAGTTTGCAGTGGCATTCGCGTCAGCCAGCATTTGCGACAGATCACGGTTCTCGCCACGCCACATGGGAGGCAACGCACGCTGGAAGTACTCGATCGAAAACTCGTCGTCATAAGCCAAGATCAGTTCGTACGACACCGGCGTTGCGGAAATCTGTGCGACATGGCTTGCCCAAGCCGCCACCGGCCACATGCTCTCGACACTCTTGGGCTGGTTCAAACTGTCCCGGTCGGGCATCTTTCCGCTTGCGAACCCACGCCTCACGCTCTCGCTGTCACCGATGACCGTTTCGCCCGGTGGGGGCAACAAGTAGAAACGACCCCAGTCGATGCGCAAGTCGTCACCGACCTTGTTCAGAGGTCTCTGATCGCTCGCCGCAAAGCTCAGCGCCTGCAAATCTCCGATCTTGTGCCTTGACCAGCCGACAGACTGGTCTGACGAGTTCACGGCAATTTCTGCGGAAACGTCCAAGTACACAGACACGTCGTGTGGCTTTCCATCAATCGAGTTCACTGTCAGACTGACATAACAATATGGAAAGTACATGGAGCTCATCTGCAGGATCAACATGGGCGACGTGAACACTGCCTGCAGTTCGACAGAACCTGCCGCGAACACATATCGCGTCTGAGTTGGACCGACCTCGATCTTACGCTGGTCGGCCGCTGGCACGTCCCGCAAACCCGGCGACATCCAGCGGTAAGTCGTCCCGTCCACCCGGATCATCCCGCAGAGCGCCTGGTTCTTCCCCGTCCAGTGTTTCGTCCAGTCGTCGGTCAACTTGTCACCGAACGACCAGATCGAGAAATATGGATCGTGGGTGATGAGAGGGACAGCGGGCGGGCGGAACTGTTGCTGGTGCATAAGGGCTAGGGCCGCGAAAAGGGTAACCACAGAGCCATTCTATCCGAACATGGACTGTGAAACGCGGTCCAGTTTTTCTTGAGCGCCAAGCTGCCCTTCGAGCATCTGGCTTGCGAGACCCAAACCGAAAACCGTCGCCATCACGAGCTCAGGGTCTACAAATGGCGAGTTAGCTTTGACCTTCGCGGACTTGATCTCATCATTGAACGGTTGTAGCCAGGCCGTCCAAATCGCCTTCATCCTCTTTCGGACGTTGGCATCACCGATACTGGCGACATAGAGACACGCGAGCACTTTGACAAACCGACTCTGTTTTCGACAGTACGCTTCTGCCAAAGCTAGTTCATTCTCGATTTTTTCACCAGGCGTTGTCGCGCCCTCTTGAAACCTTTCTCTGTCCTCAAGCAAGATTTGAAGCGAATAGTCAGCCACACCGATGATGAGGTCCGACCGCTTTGGAAAATAGTAGTGGACTGTCGCATGGTTCACCCCGATTTCTGCTGCGACTGTGCGCGCGTGAACCTCTTCCAATCCTTTGGTGCCCATGAGACCATACGCAGTGACCAAGATTTCATGCCTTCGATTTTTCACGTTTCCATATTGACCGAATGGTTGGATCAATGTCAACCTTCTGGTTGCGTCCCAGTCACATTTACTGCTTTTGGGGCCAAAATGGACTGTGCAGCCATACCCGAGGACTTGGGCTGACATCGATTTGCCCGCGCTCGCGCACAATCTTGGTGTCGTCAAACGGAGGATCAACGACCCCAAGGTCGCGGTGGCGCTCGTCACGAAGGCCGACGCCTACGGTCACGGCCTAGTTTCAATAAGCCGCTACGCTCTCCGAAACGGAGCAGATTGGGTTGCTGTCGCGACAGTGCAAGAAGGAATCGCCCTTCGCGATGCAGGAATCGACGCGCCAGTAATGGCACTCTCACCGATACTCGATATTGAAGCAGAGCAAGCTGTGTTCTACGATCTCGACGTCTTGACCGAGAACATCGAGACGGCAGTCGCAATGGATGCGGCGGCAAGCGCGGTTGGAAAACCAGCCCGTCTCCACCTAAAGGTTGACACCGGGCTGCATCGCTTCGGTTGCACCACGTCAGAAGCAGTCGAGTTAGCTTGTCGTATCAAGAAGTTGCCGAACATTCGCGTGGTTGGCATAGCGCAACACTTCGCCGATAGCTCTAAAGACGCAGACTTCACCAGACTCCAGATTGATCGCTGGCAAACGCTTCTTGAACAATTCAGTGAACGCGGAATTTCTTTTGAGATCGTACAGGCGGCAAATAGTGCCGGGACCATCAAGTATCCCGAGATTCGAGGCAACTTGGTGCGGGTTGGAATCATCGGCTACGGCATCGACCCGTTCAACCTTTTGGATGGAGAAGCAAGGCCAGTTCTGAGTTGGACTTCGAGAGTGACCGCTATGCGCGACGCTCCTGCCGGCGACCCTGTCGGATACTCGGGTACCTACCGGCTCACTCGTCAAAGTCGCCTTGCAACAGTTGGGGCTGGCTATGGAGACGGCTACCCTCGGACTCTGAGCAACAAGAGTTTTGTGGAAATCCGTGGAGAGCAAGCACCAGTTGTGGGCCTCGTCTGTATGGATCAAATCCTGGTCGATGTGACAGACATTGGTGATACTGGTATCGGAGACGAAGTGCGCCTCATCGGTGGCTCGGTCAATGTGCCGCTACTGGCCCAGCTCGCGGAAACGAACTCACACGAAATCGTGACAAGGATCATGACCAGGGTTCCCCGGCGATACCACTACTGACTATTTGGTTAGAGTAAGCAAGTTTGACGAAAGCACATCGCTTTGTGCCCTTACCTTGGTCAAGCAATCTGGCGACGGCTCCTTGTCGATTGAAATCTGAGCGATTGCGGCTTGAGCGCCCTTCAAAACAATGTTCTCCATTTCTTGGACACTTGCCCCATCATCCTTCAGTGCTGATAAAATCGAAGCCAGAACCCCTATCTTGTCACGATGGCGTACAACCAAAAGGTGAGTCGCCGCCTCACCTTTTTGCACATTGATGACGTTCGGTACAAATCCAGTGTTCATATACTCCTTGACGATCCGAACCGTCTCTGTTGCAACTGCTTCCTGTGCTTGGTTAGTGCTCGCTCCGATGTGGTGCGTGCAATAGACGCCTGCAAGATTTTTAAGCGGACCATCGTAACTGCCTTCTCCACTACTTGGTTCACCGTCGAAGACGTCTAGGCCAGCACGGATTCTACCGCTCTCTAATGCACTGATCAAGGAGGGCTGATCGACGACCTCTGCCCGACTTGTGTTGATAAAGTAGGAACCAGGCCTCATCGCTTCAAAGAACGAACTTCCGAGCATTCCTCTTGTTTCGGGACTCAACGAAACATGGACAGACACGGTGTCGGATTGCGCCGCCAATTCCTCAAGGTTGTGCGCCTGACCGATTCCAAGAGCGGCGGCGACGTCGGGCGTCATCCACCGGCTGTAGGCAATGACATTGATGCCAAACGCTTTCGCACGTGGGATCATTTCTTGGCCGATCTGCCCCATACCGACTAAACCAAGGGTCGATCCAAACAGTCCCTTCGCTTTGCTATAAGCTTTCTTGTTCCACTTCCCTGCTCTTACATCACTCACGTTGTCCGGGATAAAGCGGTCAACGGCGATCATGAGCCCAAAGGCAAGTTCGGCCACCGCTTGTCCGTTTTTACCTGGACAGTTCGCCACATATATCCCCTGAGCGCTTGCAGCAGCGACATCGATCGTGTTGTATCCTGCGCCAGCTCGAATAATCAAGCTGAGTGATGAATCTTCTAACATTGAAGCCGATACATTCGTAGACCTAACAATAAGGATTTCTGGCTTCTTCTCTGCAATGGCGACTCTCAACGCATCATCGACAAGTTCTGTCTCGCTTAGGACCTCACATCCCAACGCACTCAGTCCATCGATCCCACTCTTCTCAAATTTGTCCGCCACCAACACTCTCATAGTTGTGCAGAGTTTACATCAGGGAACGATGAGAACCCCGGTCAAAGACGTTTCTTGGGGCATTAGGCATTCAGATTCAGTGCAAGCTTGGTATCGAACCGTGACCTCAAACTTCGAAGACCCCGACTTAGGCCGAAGCCGCAAGGCGATGCGGGCTTCGTTGCAATAGATCCCCTCTTTGGACTCAGGGAACGACGCTTCTCCGAACACGCCTTCGATGCTCACCGAAGTTGGCGAAAGCCACTTTGCGAGTGGCTCGTTTGAATTAATGTGGACATCGGCGGGGATACTCATAACAACTTCAGCGTAACCCCACCCATCGTCATCAACTGTAATCTCGCGCGGTTCTAAAGTAACCACCAAACGTGTGGACTCTCTCTCTGTGAAGTTCGCCTCCGACTCGTTCTCCCATAGGTGCCACAGAATTTCCCGGAGTAACGTCTCAGTGGCACGAGGAACCCTTTGCACCCAGCCCAATCCGGCACGAACTACGGCCAGTGCTTCAGTCGGACGACCGAGCCTGCGGAGTACCCGGGCCATAACCCCGTTTGGGCTCGGAGTTGCGTTGTCGAGAAACGGTTTTGAGCGACCAAACAGCCTTTCGCTCTGTTTTGAGACGTAGAAGAATCCACGGTCATTGTCTCCGTGATTCTGGACTGCATGCTCGACCAGCTGGAATGCAAGATCCTTCCACCTGGAATCCCCTGTCAATTCAAGAATGTCCAGGAAGCCATCGGCCATCAAGGCGAGATCGTCGAGAAACGCCTCGCCACTCGCAACAGTGTCGGTCACCATGTGGGGCAAGAGTTTCACCGTTTGGTTAGCCCATGTCTCAGCGCAGCCGATCGCCATCTCGTTGTAGCCAGCCTGTGACAAGGACGATATCATCATTCCGTTCCAGGCTGCAATCGCCTTGTGGTCGCGTCCAGGTCTCTCCCTCTCATTTCTAGCCTCTAGCAATCGAGCCAACTCACCATCAAATCCAGAACCATGGTCAACCAAAAGGTCGAGAACATTCTCGCCAGTCAATTTCCCTGTCGCTTCGTCATGAAAGTTCCCTTCACCGCAAATTTGAAAGGCCCCTAGGAATTCTTCCGACTCTCCCACTTCGATCAAGTCAGCCTTGGTCCAAAGATAGTGCGCTCCCTCACGACCTTCGCTGTCTGCGTCTAGCGCACTAAAAAAAGTGCCGTCCTCCCCGAGCATCTCACGACCAGCCCAGTCAATTGCTCGTCGCGCGACCCGTGTGAAGAGTTCTTGAAGTCGAGGTTCTGTGGCGACTTTCGCACCATGCGTGTATGCGCCGATCAATTGGGCATTGTCGTAGAGCATTTTCTCAAAATGAGGAAGCAGCCATCGGTCGTCGGTCGAATATCGGTGGAACCCGCCGCCGACATGGTCGTGGATCCCGCCCAACGCCATTTTCTCTAGCGTGAAGAGCGCCATGTGTCCGGCCCTTTCTGGCAAGTCGCCAAAGTCGCCACCCATCTCGGGCCGCATGGTCGCATAGTCCAATAAAAACCGCAACCCAGCGTGGGGCGGGAACTTTGGCTTGGTGCCGAACCCCCCGTTCTCATCGTCGAAATCCTGATGGAGCAATTCAACCGCTTGGTCAAGAACTCCTACATCTAGTCGATGAAGGTCAGTCGGGAGAGTCCGCTCCATCGCGGCGGAAATGGCCGTACCAAACTCGTCGGCTGCCTTCTGCACATCCGCACGTTGCTCCTTCCATGCTTTTGCCAACGATCCGACGATAGTCAAGAAACCCGGAAACTCTCCCCTAGCCTCACGAGGGAAATATGTGCCAGCAAAGAAGGGCTTTTTATCTGGAGTCAGGAAGAGTGACATCGGCCACCCGCCCTGACCGCTCGAAATCTGGACAGCCGTCATATAGACCTCGTCGATGTCGGGCCGCTCTTCGCGATCCAACTTGATGCAGACGAAGTCGCGATTTAATGCAATCGCGACTTCGGCGTCCTCGAAGGTTTCGTGCGCCATGACATGACACCAGTGGCAGGACGAATAACCAACCGACAGGAAGACCGGCTTACCATGCCTGGAAGCCAATTCCCAGGCTTCGTCGCACCAAGGCCACCAGTCGATCGGGTTGTCCTTGTGCTGGAGCAAATAGGGGGAGGTCTCCTGCGCGAGTCGGTTCGGCATCTGTGTACAGGATACCGGGATTCCGACCGGATCCAACACAAAAGTTTGAGTTGAATTCTACATCTAGTCCTAGACAATGCTCATCCTCCCTGCAACTTTCACAGTCCTTGCCAATGCCTCCCCGACCAACCAGTTCGCACCGACGAAGTCGACGCTAGACAAACCAGTAACTAAGGATTTCCCGGGATAACAGTACGAGCGAACTGTTTGGCAAAAAAAAGTGGGCCACCTGACAAAATGTCCAGTGGCCCACTGTCCGAGATTACTTGCTTCGGCGTCGTCGAACGAGGGCCAAGAGGCCCGCGCCCAAGGCGATCATCGAAGCTGGCTCAGGAACGGCTTCGAACCGGACGTCGTCCATCAAGGAAATGTGACCGTTGTCAAAGGTTTCCGAAATGGTTGCATAAGCGATGTCAGCGTTGGTCTGAAGGCCGATGAAGACAGCTTGCGCATCTCCAGGCATGGACTTAGTCACCGAATCGAGGACGTTGTTGCCGGCATCGAATGCCGTCATCGTCCATTCTGTCGTTGGGGATGTCGAGAACAAAGCGCCGATTCGTCGAACCGAGCTTGTTGTCCCAAGTTTGATCGCCGACTGGCCCCACTGGTCGTTGAAAGCTTTACCCTGCGAAGATCCACCGATGTTGCTGAAGAATCCGCTCCAATCGATGCTGGCATTGAATCCCGAGCCGCCGGAACCGGTTCCGTTCTCGGAGAACGTGATTCCTTCATAGGTGAACGGTGCGCCCTGAGAACCGAATCCAGGATCGAACGTGATGACGTTCTCGCTTCCCGAGAAGTCACTGATCTCGATTGAGATAGCATTTGCTGCGACAGCTGCAGTTGAAATCGCACAAATTGCGAGTGCTTTGATAGTTTGATTTTTCATTTAATTTTCCCTCCAGTCAAATAGAGCCTCTAATGTAAGGTTCTTGCTCTATTGTACACTCATTGCTTCAAGTTTGGTGCCATTCAGGCTACTTTTTTACTAGGTTTTATAGAAATTTCATCAAACGATAATAGTGCCCGGTTGCTTTGTTGACGACGCCTCTCGATTGGTCGGAGTGGTACGATGAGCCTTCAGAAATGGCAGATTTAGACGGCATCTATTTTGGACAGGGCGAGGCGGCGGTACACCTCACCCCGAAATTTGGCAACCGGCACGGCTTGATCGCAGGAGCCACAGGCACCGGCAAGACGGTGAGCCTACAGGTTCTTGCGGAAGGATTCAGCGCAATCGGTGTGCCGGTCTTTATGGCCGACGTCAAGGGCGATCTCGCAGGGATGAGCCAGATTGGAGGTGGAAATCCGAAGCTCGAAGATCGGGCCAAGCAGATCGGATATGAGCTGAAGTACTCGGCGTTTCCTGTTGTCCTGTGGGACGTTTTTGGTGAGCAGGGTCACCCTATTCGCGCCACGGTCAGCGAGATGGGACCGTTGCTCCTTAGCCGAATGCTGAGTTTAAACGACACCCAGGAAGGTGTCCTCAACTTGGCGTTCAAACTCGCCGACGACCAGGGACTGATGCTCCTCGACATGAAGGATCTGCGAGCCCTGCTACAGCACGTCGCCGACAACGCTAAGACGCTCACGACCCAGTATGGTAACGTCAGTAGCGCAACCATCGGAACGATCCAGCGGGCTTTGTTAGTGCTCGAACAGCAAGGCGGCGAAGTGTTCTTCGGTGAACCTGCCTTGCGTCTTGAAGATTTGTTGCGGACAAGCCTGGACGGGCGAGGAAACATCAACATCCTTGCCGCCGACAAGCTCATGCAGAGTCCAAGACTCTATGCGACTTTCTTGCTCTGGTTGCTCAGCGAACTCTTCGAGCAGATGCCGGAGATCGGCGACCCAGAGAAACCTCGGCTTGTTTTCTTCTTCGACGAGGCTCACTTGCTCTTCCAGGACTCCCCACCGGCACTGGTGCAGAAGGTCGAGCAGGTTGTTCGACTGATCCGGTCCAAAGGTATCGGTGTTTATTTCATCACCCAGAATCCAATCGACGTTCCTGAAACCGTTCTTGGTCAGCTTGGAAATCGAGCCCAACACGCTCTCCGAGCCTTTACCCCTCGGGATCAAAAGGCAGTCAAGTCTTGCGCCGAGACAATGCGCCCGAACCCGGCGTTCAGCACCGAAGAAGCGATCACCCAACTTGCAGTCGGTGAAGCTCTGGTGTCGTTCCTCGAAGATAAGGGCACCCCGATGGTGACGCAAAGGACTTTGGTCCATCCTCCGGCATCGAGACTGGGGACCATCACTCCCGAAGAGCGAAAGACACTCATCAAAAACAGTCCGGTTAGAGGCGTCTATGATACGAGTGTCGATCGTGAGTCAGCTTACGAAATGCTCCAGGCGAAGGCCAAAGAAGTCGCCGTAGAGGAGCCAACTCCGGAGCGAAGGCATTCTCGGCCAGAGCCGACAGCGGCGGACCACGCTGGAAAGGTCATCGGGGCGATGGCGACAAGCGTAGCCCGCTCAGCCGGTACCCAGATCGGGCGTCAACTGATTCGTGGGCTACTCGGTAGTCTGTTCAAAGGCCGTTAGTGGAGCAGGAACCTCCTGGTTCCTGCTCACCATCTCGAAACTCGTAGTGTGTAGGTTTTGGGTTTTGGATCGAACTCCCTTTCGACTCAAGAGACTAGAGAAGGTGTGTACTGAGGGACTGTGAGTGGGACTTCTCGCTCGTTAGTCTCGCCGGAATCGAGCAACCGCAGGCCAGTCGAGCAAGATGCTCGACCAGACTCACGGGCTAGAAGCACCGTGCTACGACCCCTGATTAGTGCTCATCAGCCTGTCACACTACCGAGTCTAGGAAGACATCGGTCGTGGCACCCGATTGACTTTGACCTGGAAGGCCATGCTACTTCCCACGCTAGTCGCCTCCGCCATCACCGCCGCCACTGTCTCCGGCGGCGCCTCCTGCCGCGTCACCAGCCGCTGCACCGGCGGCTTCCGAACTGGTTGCATGCGTCGCATTCCCAGAGTCATCAGTCGAGTGATGACCGGAAGTACCAATTGAGTGGAATCCACCTCCACTCGAACATCCGGTACCACCTCCTGACTCGTTCCCACTTCTGATCGCTTTGCCCACCACGAAGAATACAATGAACATGAACAGCACCCCGCCACCGAGCAAGACAGGAAGAAAAGACTCATCAGTCAGGTCGGCAAGTGGTAGCGACTTTGTGCATCCAACAACGATAAACCCTAGCATCGTCACTCCGCCGAAGAGCAATCCGAGTTGTCGCACTTTGGCTTTCCGCACGATCCAGTTTTCGCGACAGTTGACTCTTTGGCAAGCATTCGCACCCGAGAACTGTGAACCGACCGGAGGCCAAACGTCAGAAGGGGGCTCTTCGCCGAACTCGTTGCGATAGCTGTCCAACGTCCTCGCGTACCAATCGTCAAATTTTTGTGACTCGATCGATCCACCCTTGCTTGGCCCGTGATGCAACGGTCTAGGCAAAATTTCCACTGTCATGCGCGACCAATACGATTCGGTATAGAGCATGTGCATATGCCAGGACTGGTCTACTTGGTCTGAGGGCGACACAGGATGCCCCGCGACCATCGCGAGATAGACGAACCGGCGATACTCTTCGATCACTTTTTCAGAGTGACCAAGGTCCCAACCGTTTTCCCTAGCCAGTTTCTTTACAAATGGGAAGGCCGCTACCCCGCCGTCTATGTCGAAGGCTTGAATTTTGCGCCAAAGCTCTGAATCAGTCTTTTTATGTACCATTAGTACAAGATACGGATGACACCACCTTGCCGCTTCAACGAAAAGTGGGGCACACTC
>Ga0163144_10020986_pt1 | contig 13012 bp, 8 predicted proteins | sample OliLak19BULKMAT1_FD_123175 | JGI IMG/M metagenome (GOLD analysis project Ga0163144, IMG submission 123175) | Freshwater microbial mat bacterial communities from Lake Vanda, McMurdo Dry Valleys, Antarctica - Oligotrophic Lake LV.19.BULKMAT1 | ecosystem: Environmental > Aquatic > Freshwater > Lake...
GCTAGGGTCTCTTCAAGTCGAACGCGCTCAACTGGCGGTCGTTACGGACGAAGTAACGGCCGTCAGCCAGCGCGGGAAACGCGCGGACAACCCCGGCCAGCAGTTGGGCGCGCGCGTTGAAGCGGAACGCTTTCGGCGAGGCAGCGGCGAGCGCCAGCTCGCCCGACTCGCGCATGATCACCAACGTGTCGCCGGCAATCAGCAGCGAGCCGGCGCCGAAGCCCTCGACGTCCCACATCACCTTGCCGGTGGCCAACTCCACACAGCGCAAGCGCTGGCCAAATTCCTGCCGCCCCTCGAAGCCATACAGGTAGCCGTCCTTGTAGACGCTGGTCGAGTAGTGATTCGACATCGACTCGTCTCCCGACCACACCGGCTTCACCGAGTTGTTCGCGACTTGCAGCAAAACCGCGCCGGTGCCGTAGCTGGCCGAGAGAAAAATCTGATCCTTCACGACGATCGGCGCGGCGGCGTTCACCGACGTTGCCATGCGTGCGCGCCAACGGTATTGGTAGCGGACGGTGCCATTCGCGGGATCAACCGCCACCAGGCCGGTACGGGTAAAAAACACGGCAGTGCGCTGTCCGGCAATCTCAGCCATCACAGGCGCCGAATAGCTCGCTTCATCGGTCGTTGACGTCCACAACGTCTTGCCGCTCGCGGCATCGAACGCGACAATGCCGCCGCCCTCGCCAGGCTTCGGCGAGCCAAGGCCGGTCTTGCCGCCCACGTTCACGAGGACGCGATCGCCATCGACGAGTGGCGACGAGGCGACGCCGAAGTAGCCCTTGGGGGCGTCGAACACGCGTCGCGTATCGATGCCCCACAGCTTCTTGCCGGTTGCGAACTCGATCCCGTGCAGCCAGCCATCGGCACCATGCGTGAATACCCGGCCGCCAGCAATCACCGGCACCGCGCGTGGCCCATCGTCAAATCCGAAATCGTCGCGATAGCTGGTGGGGTAGTCGAAGGTCCACACGGTCTTGCCCGTCGCGGCATCCATTGCCTCGACCGTCTCGCGGTTGTTGACGCGATGAAACAGCACGAGCTTGCCGGCCACCACTGCCGGCCCCGCGAAGCCGGCGCCGACGTCGCGTGTCCAGAGCAGCGGCGGTCCGGTGCGCGGGAACGAGGCGACGATCGGCGGGCCAGTGTAGATGCCGTTGCGGCCCGGCCCAAGAATCTGCGGCCAGTCTTGCGCCGTGAGTGATGGTGACGGACCCGCACCAACCGCCAGCACCACGAGGGCCAGGTGAATCCGCCATCCACTCCACATGCCGCCCATCGTCTCACGCCCGGTGGTGTTCTACACTGACCCGTGATCAGCCATTGGCCAATCATGGTCAACGAAGTCGTGCACTGCCTGCATCCGCGCCCTGGCGAGCTGGCTGTGGACTGCACACTCGGCGGCGGGGGACACGCGCTGGCGATCCTGGAGTGCCTCCAACCAGGCGGCCGGCTGATCGGTCTCGATGTCGATCCACTTGAGTTACCGCGCACGGCCGATCGCTTGCGCGAGCGTGGCTTCGGCCCGAGGGCGTTCGTCCCATATCACGCGAACTTTGCTGATCTTCCCGCGGTGCTGGCCGGCGACGGCGTGGCGGTCGCTGATGTGATCCTGGCCGACCTTGGCGTCTCGTCGATGCAGCACGACACCCCTGCTCGTGGCTTCAGTTCAAAGACCGTAGGGCCGCTCGACCTGCGGATGAATCCCTCGCGGGGCGAAACTGCCGCACAACTGGTGGCGCGCTCAAGCGAAGAAGTCTTGGTGTCGATGCTGCAGGAAAACGCCGACGAGCCTCAGGCCCAGTTGATTGCTGCCATCCTGACGCGCGAACGCCCGCCGACCACTCATGCGCTCGAGCGCGTGGTCCGGCTCGGATTGAACGCCGCTGTGCCTGACCTGCCAAACGCCGCGGTCAAGATGTCCGTGCGCCGGACGTTGCAGGCCCTGCGCATTGCCGTGAACGACGAGTTCTCTTCGCTTGAGACGTTGTTGCAGGTGCTACCGCAGTGCCTCGCGCCCGGAGGCCGGGTCGCGGTGTTGACGTTCCACTCGGGCGAAGACCGGCGGGTAAAGAAGGCATTCCAGGCGGGACGCCGCGCGGGCGTCTACACCGAGATCGCCGACCAGGTGATTCGCGCGACGAAGGAAGAGACCTTCGCCAATCGCCGCGCCTCGTCGGCGAAACTGCGCTGGGCTCTACGAGCCCTGCACTGACGCACCCTCCGAGCTAGGGGTGCACGCGCCTGAGTTCGGCGAGCACCGCCTCCGACTGTGGACGCGTCGTGGGATCTGCCGCCGCCCGCGTGAGCACACGCGAAGCCTCTTCGAACAGTCCGGCTTGTGCCAACAGAATGCCTAACGCGAGCGGCTCGTTGGCCAGGCGCGCCAGCTGATCGACCACTGTGGCTGCAGTCGCCGTGTCGATGACTCGGAAGCGCGCTTCGGGTTGCGGCGGCGCCGGGCCACTGACCGATCCGGTCGCCAACGCTGCAGTGATCTGCCACGCCAGCGTGCGGCCGGCCGGTAAGTCAGTCGCCGGCGTCCAGGTCGGCGCCTTGAGCCGAGGGCTGCGGGCCACTTCGACGAATCGTTCATCAAAGATCGCGACGGTGTAGCTGATGGTGCCGGGCAGTGGCTGCCACGAGAACACCGGACGCGCGGACAGCACCGCAGTTGCGGCAGGAGCGATGGGCGACAACGGGGATCGCTCTCGCGATGGACCGAGCAGCGTTCCGACCGATCCCGCCAGTTCCACAATGGCTGCGGGCAGCTCGAGACGGCCGGTCTCGTTGACGCGAGAGACGATCGCGCGCTCGTCAGGGGTCATCGGGGAGACCGGCGCAGCGGGTTCAGGCGGCGCCGATAGCGGCCCAGTGACGACGGCGACCGATGGTTCGGGCGTCTCCGTCTGGCGTTCGGAGAACCACACCGCCAGAACCAGTCCCGCAGCAATGCTTGCTGCGACCATCACAGTTCTCCACCTCGGCGCCCGTCCTTTGCCCGCAGGCGTCGCGCGCAACTCGCGGCGCGCCGCTGACAAGTCGTCGATGTCCTCGGCGCATATCTGGCACCCCTCGATGTGCCCCAGCACGACTTCCCGGTCGGCGGCATCAATCCGGTCTTCGACCAGCGCCTCCAGCAGCTCGTACGCCGGATGTTCGTCATCATCCGGTCCCGAGGCGAGAGACCGCCCTAAGACAGATGCGGTACGACGGAGTTCTGTTTCGCGTTCGGTCACACGGGCTCCAGATACAGGGAATGACGCAAGGACGACGACGGTATTACCGTGGCGGAACTCACTGTGCACCGCCGCGCAATCGCCGGCCGAGCCGCGCCCGCGCCGACTTGCGCAGGTTGATGACCTGCTGCCGGGTGAGATTCAGCTGTGAGGCGATTGAGAGATCGTCCAGGGGGAGGCGGTCCCACAGCGCCGCCAGTGCCGCTTCATCAAGATCGAGGGCCGAGGCAATGCTCGCGCTGGTGACGACTCCAGTTGAGGGCAGCAGGTGCAGGATGGCTCCGCCATCGGGATCGCGCAGGTTCAGTAACAGCGCCGCCCGCTGGCGCAGCGGCAAGTCGACAATCTCGTTCCAGGTGCGCAGCAGCGCCTCGCGGTGCTCCAGGACGTCGGCCGCTCCTGGCGAGGGATCCACGATCGGCGGCGCCTTGTCGGCATCGCCCCGGCGCCGTGGCGGCCGCGCATCGGCAATGCCCAGCACGCCGGCCATGGCATCGACCAGTCGATCGAGTTCAATCGGGCGGTCGAAGGCGGCCAGCATCTGGTCGAGCACGGCGGGCAACGCCGCGCTCAGGTCGATGCGCTGGGCCGACAGCCATCCTCGTGGATCGTTGACAAAGGCCTCGGTCGACCCGGTGGCGGCGGCACGCCGTACGGCGCGCGACGTCTGACATCGCCACACGCCTTGCTCGTCGCGCGCCAATGTCGTCGAGGCATGGTGGGCGACCGCATAGCGCAGCCGATTGCGAAATCGTGTGCGCTCCGGGAACTGCTCGCGCAAGAAGGCATAGCAGCCGTACTCCGCCGCTCGGGCGACATACGCCAGCCAGTTATCGATCGGTGCGGCTTCGTCGCGCCGCAGCGCCCACAACTTGCGGACCATGCGCAGCCGTACCTCGCTCGCGACATCATCCACCTGTCCGGCGCCGGCCAACGAGCGGGCCAGTTCCCGTCGTACGGCTTCACGAATGACCGGCTCCGCCGCGGCCAGCAATAGCGCCAGTGGCTCGGTGGCATCGTGATCGGTCGCCGCATCCAGGAATGGGATGAGCAAGGGATCGCCGTGAGCGAGGAGATTGGCGGGCATCAATCGCAGTGACGACGCATGGTAATACGGCCTGAACTCCCTCGTCATGCTGACCAGAGCCGCGTAGTGCGGGCGAAGAGGGAGAGCCGGTAGATGAGAATACGCAAGAATCTGACCTGGGGCGCGAAAGTCATTGGGCTGGTGTGCACCCTGCTGCTGGGCGTCGTGCCTTCGGCCTGGGCGCAAGCCGGAACCCTGAGCAACCTGTCGATAGCCAGCCTCAGCCCCGCCTTCTCACCGGCGATCAAGACCTACACTATTCCCCGCACGTCGGCTTGTAGTGTCGTGGTGACCGCGACGCTGAGCAATCCCGCACACCGGCTGTACGTCGCCAACTCCGAGACCGTGAGCGGGACGGCCAGGAGCGCGTGGGTCTGCGATGGCCGCACCAAGATCGACATCGTTCTCTACGCCGGGTGGACGGAGGTCGGACGCTACACCGTGAACGTCGTCACGGGTCCTCCGGCGCCGCCACCACCACCGCCGGCCACGGCCGCGTTGTCGTCGCTGGTGGTCGCCAATCTGTCGCCGATGTTCAGTCCGGCGGTGACCAGCTACACCATTCCGCGAACGGCGGCCTGCTCGGTGCCAGTGACGGCGACGCTGAGCACGCCCACTCACAAGTTGCAGGTGCAGAGCGGCGACGTCCCCAGCGGCACCACGAGGCTCGCATGGGTCTGTGACGGCCGCACCAAGATCGATGTGGTGATCTACCAGGTGTGGACCGAAGTGGGACGCTACACCATCACGCTGGTCGGGGAGGCGCCGCCGCCGACCCCGCCAGGCCCGCCGCCCCCTCCGCCACCACCACCAGCACCGCCGAGTGAGCCCGCGCCCGTGCCATCGCCCGTGCCGGTCTTCGCGGATCCCCTGCCGGCACCCTCTCCGGTGAGTGCGCAGGTCTCGCAGCGGCTCTTGCGCCAGGCGACGTTTGGTCCGACGCCGGCGGAGATGGCAGCCGTGCAGGCCAATGGCGTCGACTACTGGCTGACGCAGCAGTTTCAGCTGCCGCAGTCGCAGATGGCCGATGGCCTCGACAGCAACGGCGTGCGCGCGAAGTTGTTTCTCAATATGGCGACCGGTGCCGACCAGCTGCGCCAGCGCGTGATGTTCGCGCTCAGCCAGACGCTGGTCGTGTCGGCGAACAAGAACGTGAATGGCTACGAGCTGATTCCGTGGGTGCGCTTGCTCTCGAATCACGCGTTCGGCAACTACCGCACGCTGCTGCGCGAGGTCACGCTCAGCCCGGCCATGGGCAAATTCCTCGACCTGGCGAACAGCACCGGCGGCATGTCCACTGTCGCGCCGAACGAGAACTATCCTCGTGAACTGCTGCAGTTGTTCAGCATCGGCATCTGGAAGCTGAAGCAGGACGGTACGTTCATGACCACCGCCGGTCAGCCGGTCCCGGCCTACAACCAGACGACGGTCACCGAGGTCGCGCGCGCGCTGTCGGGGTGGACCTACCCGTCGGTGCCCGGTGCGCAGTACCGCTCACACAACCCCGCTCACTTCGAGGGCCTGATGGAGCCGCGGCCGGCCAACCACGATCGTGGCGCGAAGACCATTCTCGGCACGACCATTCCTGCGAACCAGTCGGTGACCGACGACCTGGAAACTGTCCTCGACATCATCTTTGCCCACCCGAATGTGCCGCCGTTCGTCGCCACACGGCTCATCCGCTCGCTCGTCACCAGCAATCCCACCTCGGCCTACATCACGCGCGTGGCCGACAAGTTTGTCGACAACGGCCAAGGAGTGCGCGGCGACCTGAAGGCCGTGGTGACTGCGGTCTTGACCGATCCCGATGCGGACCTGCCTGAGTTGACTGACGGCCGGTTGCTCGACCCGGTGCTGCACGTCATTGGACTCGGACGCGCGCTCGGCGCGCAGTTCGGTGACCCGAATCAGTTCATGTATGTGCTGGGCAACCTTGGTCAGGCCCCGCTGAACCCGGCGTCGGTGTTCAGCTTCTACTCACCGTTGGCGCCGCTGCCGGGTGACCCGACACTGTTCGGACCCGAGTTCATGGTCTATCCACCCGCGCTCGCCGTACATCGGGCGAACTTCACCTACGGCTTGCTCGGTGGGCAGTTCGGCTCGTCCTTCAAGGTTGACCTGGCGCCGTTCGTCGCGGCCGCTGCCAACCCGCCAGCCCTGGTCGAGCTCGTCAACCAGCGACTGCTGCAAGGCAGCATGTCGCCAGAGTTGTTCGCCTTGCTGGTCTCGAGTGCGCAGGCCATCAGCGATCCCGCACAACGCGCCTTCGGCGCCCTTTACCTGGCCGCCATCTCGAGCGAGTTCATGGTGCACACCGGCTTCTAGCCCCAAAGGATTGACAGACATGGCACATACCCACACACCAAACCGCCGGGGCTTTCTCCAACTCAGCGCCAAGCTGGCCGCGCTCGGACTGACCAGTCTGGGCACGTTAGGCCGGCCAGGCACCGTCTTCGCAGCCGAAGCCGCCGATGCCGACACCTTGACCGACTACAAGGCCCTGGTCTGCGTTTACCTGTTCGGCGGCAACGACGGCAACAACATGATCGTGCCGGTCGACACGGCGCGCTACACCGCCTATCAGAGCCTGCGGACGGGTGTCGCGCTTGGCCCGGCGTCGCTGTTGACGCCGATCGCCGATGCGCAGCAGAACCCATACGCCCTGCACTACGGCTTGCCCGAGATCAATGCGCTTTATGGCTCGGGCAACGTCGCGTTCGTGTTGAACATGGGGCAGCTCGATCAGCCGCTGACTCGTGCCGAGTATCTGCAGGGACAGAAGACACCGACCAACTTGTTCTCGCATTCCGATCAGACGGTGCAGGCGCAGACCGGCACCTCGACGCCGAACGGCTCTGGCTGGGGCGGCCGCCTGCTGGATTGTTGCGGCGTGACCGATAGCCTCGCGGCCGTGTCGACATCAAGCCCGTCACTGTTCCTGCAGGGCACCAATGTCGCCGGCAATGTCATCACCCCTGGGTCCAATCTGAGCTTGTCGGGCATGACCTTCTGGCCGCAGTCGCAGGCGCAATCCCGCCGGCAGGCCGTCAACGCGTTGCTCGGCCTCGATGGCGGCAACGTCATCCGCAAGGCGGCGAACAAGGCGATGGCCGACGGCCTGCAGCTGGCCGACACGCTGTCGGCCTCGGCCGGGGGTGGAGACGATCTGTCGTTCCCCGGCACGTCGATGGGCAATCAGTTGAAGGAAGTGGCGCGCCTCATCCGTCTGCGCGCGGCCATGGGGCCGGGGCGGCAGGTGTTTTTCTGCTCGATGGGCGGCTTCGATCTGCACAGCTCGCAGGCCTGGACTCACTGGAGCCTGCTGTCGCAGCTCTCGCCGGCGCTTGAGCGATTCCACAAGACGATGGAAGATTCGCTGCTCGCGCCAAACGTCACGGCCTTCACCCAGTCGGAGTTCGGGCGCACCATGCAGTCAACCGGCACCGGCAGTGATCACGCGTGGGGCAGCCACCAGATAGTGGTTGGCGGCGCCGTGAAGGGTGGCATCTACGGCGCCATCCCGACGCTGGCGCTCGGCGGCCCGGACGATGCGAGTAACCGTGGTGTGTGGATTCCAAAGATCTCCACGGCGCAGTTCGGCGCGACGCTCGGGAAATGGTTCGGCGCTGACGCTGACGACCTGGCCTGGGCCTTCCCATCGCTCGAGAAGTTCACCACCAGCGATATCGGCTTCATGAAGCCGTAGGCTATCCTGATGCCCGTGATGAGACCCCGGCGGCTGCTGCTCGCAAGCGTGCTTCTCGCAACCACCGTCATGACGTCGGCGCAGCCGGCGGTCGATGTGATGCTGGTCGCGCGCTTCATCGCGGCCTCGGACTCGGAACGGGCCTCTCTGTTCGACGGCTACGCCGAACTGCGCGAGGATCCGGTCCGCAAGGCGCTCCTGGAGCAGGGCGCCGAGCAGGCGCGCCGCGGTGATTTCCGGAACGCCGAGCTCACCTATCGCGCGGTGCTCTGGCTCGGCGGCAAGCAGGCCAACCCGTCCGTTCGGGCCCTGGCCCTCGTCAACCTGGCCCGCGTCTTTGGCGAACGCGGCGACTACGCCCAGGCGCAGGAGTTCGGCGTCGAAGCGCTGGCCCTGGCCGAGCAGGAGCAGGACATTCCGAGCATCCGGACCGCCAATGCCAATCTCGGCATCATCCAGCGCCGTCTCGGGGATCACGACGCGGCGCTGGCAAGCTTCGGCCGCGCTCTCGACATTGCCAACGATCTCAAGCATAACGACGTGGCCGGCCGCGTGCTGAACAACATTGCCCTGGTCTACTCCGACCAAGGCAACATCGCGCTCGCGCACGACTACCTGACCCGCGCGCTCGTGCTCAAGAAGCCGTTCGACGATGGCAAGAGCGGCAGCCAGGACATTGCCCGCACGCTCAACAACCTGGGCAACCTGTTCGAGGAGCAGGGCGACTATCCACAGGCGATCCACCACTACGAACAGGCCCAGGCACTGTTGGCGCGCTCGGGCGGCGGCCCCAGCCTGGCCTCCGCCTACTCGAACATCGGCCACGCCTACATGTCGATGGGCCAGGACGGACGCGCCCGCGCGCAGTACCAGCTCGCCATGCCCATTGCCATTGCCACCAGCGATCGGCCGCGCGAAGCCACGTTGCTGTATTTGTTTGGCAACCTGAGCCGCAATGCCGGGCGACTGGATGAAGCCGAAACCTATCAGCAACAAAGTCTCGCCATCAGGGAGATCGCCGGCGAACCCATCCCGCTCGTCGAAAGCCTGACCGAGCTGTCCAGCCTGTCGCACATGGCCGGGCGCCACGAGCAGGCGTTGTCCTACGCGATGCGCGCCATCGCCATCGCCACCGACAACCGCCTGCCCGGCCGATTGTGGACGGCGCAGATGGCGGCGGCGCAAAGCCGCGAGGCGCTGGGGAAAGAAGCCGACGCGGCGGCGATGTACCAGGCGAGCATCACGACCATCGAGACGATGCGGCAACAGACCGCCGGCGGCGACCGCGCCCGTCAGTTGTATCTCGGCCAACGGCTCGGGCCGTACTACGGCCTGGCGCGCCTGCACGCGACCGCCGGACGCACCTTCGAGTCCTTCATCGCCACCGAGCGGGCGCGGGCCCGGACGCTGCTCGACATTCTCGCTGGCGGCCGCCGCGCGACGCGCTCGCTGTCGGAGGCCCAGCGTCAGCGCGAACGCCAGTTGTCGCAGGCCCTCGTGTCGCTGTCACTGGAAATCGACGTCGAAGCCAACGGCAGCAAGCCTGATCCCGCTCGACTCGCGGCACTCGACGGCCGTCTTGACACGGCTCGTCTCGAACGTGATGCGTTTCTCACGGCCCTTTACGACGCCACGCCCGACCTCCGCATCGCGCGCGGCGATGCCCCGGTCGTGTCGCGCGATGACCTGGCGAAGCTCCTCACTCCCGGGACCGCCATTGTCTCGTTTGTCCTCGAGGCGAATCGCCCGTGGGCCTACCTGGTCACCGCCGGGTCGAACGGCCCCGAGGTCCTCGCGAAACCGATCGCGATGAAGGGCCTCGACCTGGCGCGCGAGGCGAAGTCGTTCGCCGAGCAGGTGGGGTCGCGCGACCTGGGCTTTGCGAAGTCTGCCCGGCGTCTTTATGACGAGCTGTTCGTCTCGACCGGATTCGATGCCGCGCTCGCCGACGTGACGAGCGTGATCATCGTGCCCGACGGCGCGCTGTGGATGGTGCCCTTCCAGGCGTTGCAGACGCCGCGCGGCAACTTCGTCGTCGAAGAGCGAGCAGTGTCGTATGCACACTCGGTATCGGCGCTGGCGTCGTTGACGAAGCGTCGGGCCTCGCGACCGGAACGTAAGGTGTCACTACTCGCGCTTGGCGATCCGGCAGCGGAGGGCGGTCCCGCCACCGGCTCGGACCTGCGCGGTGGCCGGCGCCGGCTGCCCGAGGCGGCGAGAGAAGTGCGCGAGTTGGGCAAGCTGTACGGTGCCGGGCACAGCACGGTGCTGGTGTCTGGCGAGGCGACCGAGCGCGCGTTGCGCGCGCACCTGCCGAATGCCAGCATCTTGCACGTGGCCACCCACGGCGTGATCGACGATCGCAGCCCGATGTACTCGCGCCTGATACTGGCGCCGGGGGCACCGAACGACAGCGCCTCGGACGGCCGCCTCGAAGCCTGGGAGGTGATGGACCTGGGCATCAACGCCGACCTCGTCGTCTTGTCGGCGTGCGAGACCGCGCGCGGCGCGGTGGGCGAAGGCGAAGGCGTGGTTGGGCTGTCGTGGTCGTTGTTTGCCGCCGGCGCCTCCACCGCCGTCGTCAGCCTGTGGGAAGTGGATTCAGCCAGCACGACCCAGTTGATGATCGCGTTCCATGAACGCCTGCTGGCTGCACCGGTGGCGGCGGGTGGTTCGCGCCGCACCGCGCCACAGGCGCTGCGTGACGCGGCCAGGCGCGTGATGAAGACTCCGGCCTACCGCCACCCGTTTTATTGGGCCGGCTTTGTCGCGGTCGGCGCGCCCTAGCTATTTCTTGGTGGTGTCCTTCGGCGGTGCCGGCTTGGGAAATGTGCCCTCGCGCATGGCGGCTTGGTACAACACCGACGCCATCACGACGGACGCCTGTTTGAGCGCGGCCGGATCGATGCGCTCCGCGAAGTCGACGTTGGTGTGGTGCGTGCGGACGTCGTAAGTCACGTACTCCTGCACCGCCTGGAACCCCGGCACACCCACCTCGAGAAACGACAGATGATCGGTGGCGCCAATCGAGCCCGGCGCCGGCATGATGGCGCCGAGGCCGGACACCGGCTTCAGCCACTCCGCCATGATCGTGCGCGCCGGTTCATTACCTTCCATGTAGAAACCGCTGATTGGCGGGAAGCCGTTGTCGAGGTTGAAGTACACCGAAAACTTGTCGCGCGCCGCCTTGTTCTGATTGCCGGCGAGATGTTCGGCGACGTAGGCCTTCGAGCCGAGCAAGCCTTGCTCTTCGCCGGCCCATAGCGCGGCGCGAATGGTCCGGCGCGGACGGACGCCCAGGGCCTTGAGAATCCTCATGGCTTCCATCGTCGTGGCCACGCCGTCGGCGTTGTCGGTCGCGCCGGTGCCGGTGTGCCACGAGTCGAGGTGCGCGCCGACCATGACGATCTCATCCTTGAGGGCGGCGTCGGTGCCAGGAATCTCGGCGATCACGTTGTGCGTGCGCGGCTCGTCGTCGTGGTAGCGGGATTGAATCTCGACGGCCAGTTTGACCGGGACCTTTTGCGCCAGCAGCTTCGCGATCAGGTTGTAGTGTTCGGACGCGAGCACGATCGACGGCACGGAGTTGGCGCCCATGTCGCGGCCGGTGACGAACACGGTGCCGTGCTCGCCGATGTTCGGCTCAATGGTGACGGCGACGCCTTCAGTCTTCAGCAGCGCCAGGCGTTCGGCATTCAGCTGCGGCGCACGCGACGGCGCGGGCTGTGGCGGCTTCAAGTCACCGCTGGCCGCCGGACGATCGGCGCGGATGGCGTACTGCTGGATTGGACTGGTCATCAGGATGGCGCCCTTCAACTTGCCGGCCTGAGCCTTGAGGGCGTCGCCTTCGAGCCCGGGCAGCCACACCGGCGCCGCGACGACCCGGCCGCTGGTCGCAGGGGACCAGCCCTTGGGATAGCCGATCATGGGCATGTAGCGCGGCTCGACCATCTCGACCGTAACCTTGTCGAGCGTCCACCCGCGTCCGAATTGGAATGGTTCGGCGTGTACCTCGCTCATGCCCCAAGCCTTCAGGGTCTCCTGCGTCCACGCCACCGATCGCCGGTGAGCCGGCGAGTTCGTGAGCCGCGGGCCAATGACGGTCGTGAGGTAGTCGAAGGTTTCGAGCACCTTCGACCGGTCCATGCCTTCAGCGCGGATCTTCTCGAACATGCTGAAGTCGATACGGTCCTGGGCGGAGCCTGGCATCGTCAGCAGGAACACCGTGACCAGAAAGCCCAACGAGATGGTTCGCATGCGCGGAATTCTACTCTCATGCGGCCGTTCCCACCCGTCCCACCTGTCTTACCCGCCCGACCGGCCCTAGCCGCTATAATCGCCGCCATGAAGACCGACCGTCGCTCATTCCTTCGCATTTCCGGTGCCGCCGGTGCCGCCGCCGTTACCTTTGGCTCGAATAGCATCGAGCTCGTGGCGCAGGCCTCGCGTGCGCTGGGCACCCGTACGGCCGATGACGTGGCAGCCGACGAAGGCTACTGGCGCGACATCCAGAACGCGTTCACGCTGGACCGATCGCTCATCAACCTGAACAACGGCAACAGTTGCCCGAGTCCCACGGTGGTGCACGAGGCCTACAAGCGCTATCTGGATTACTCGAACCAGGCGCCGGTCTATCACCGCGGCCTGATCGAACGGAACATCGAGGTGGTACGCCGCCGGCTGGCCGCCGAGTTCGGGTGCGATGCCGAAGAGATGGCGATCACGCGCAATTCCAGCGAGTCGCTGCAGATTGCCCAGAATGGTCTCGACCTGATGCCGGGCGACGAAGTGCTCACCACCGAGCAGGACTACGGCCGCATGCTGACGACCTGGGACCAGCGCGCGCGGCGGGAGAAACTCAAGATCACGAAGGTCAACTTCCCGGTGCCGACGACCGGCGAAAGCCTGTTTGCGATGCTTGAAGGTGCGATCACGCCGCGCACCAAGGTGCTCCACTTCTGCCACATCACCAAC
>Ga0163144_10020988_pt1 | contig 13011 bp, 11 predicted proteins | sample OliLak19BULKMAT1_FD_123175 | JGI IMG/M metagenome (GOLD analysis project Ga0163144, IMG submission 123175) | Freshwater microbial mat bacterial communities from Lake Vanda, McMurdo Dry Valleys, Antarctica - Oligotrophic Lake LV.19.BULKMAT1 | ecosystem: Environmental > Aquatic > Freshwater >...
GCCTGGGCAGCCCGCAACAACGCCGCCTCGTCGTGACGGTCGCCCGGCGCGTCGGCCACGTAGGCGCCGGCGACGAAGTGGCCGCCGGTAATGGCGGTGGTGCGGTCGAGCACCTCGGTGGCTGTGACAGCGTCGAGCAACTGCACGTAGCCGGTGTCCATGTTGACTGCCGGCGTCAGCCCAGCGCTGGCAGTGCGCAGCACGTGCGCCTCGAAGGCAAACCAGTCGACGCTGCCATCGCCGTGGAACGGCAGCAAGATCGCCGACATGCCGGTGATCGTTCGACCTGAGCGAATGGCGGGCAGCACCTGCGCGTTCGACGGCTCGTTCACTGCACTCCTTCTCTGGTTGCGTGCTCAGGTCGTGGTGCAAGCGCTTGCACGATGACGTGGCGAACTATAGGCTCACGACGCCGTCTCGTCCATCGTCCATACCGAGGCAGGTGGGGAGCACAGGGTGTCGAGTCCGGCGGTCACGCTTGCGGATGTTGCCATCGAAGCCGGCGTGCACCCCAGCACCGTGTCGCGAGTACTCAGTCGTCCGCAGCTCATCGGTGGGCCGACGCGCACGGCTGTGCACGCGGCCATCGACAAGCTGGGCTACACACCCAACCGCGCCGCCCGGCAACTGGCAGGCGGACGAATCGGCGCCATCGGCATGCTGGTGCCCGATATCACCAACCCGTTCTTCGCCCACGTGGTCCGATCGGTGCAGCAGGGGTGCCGGCGCAACGGGCTCACCATGTTGCTGGCCGACACTGAACAGCGTGCCGCCGACGAGCTCTCGGAGGCCCGCGCACTCGCTGGCGGTGTCGATGGCTTCGTGGTGTGCAGCCCTGTGGCCTCCACCAAGGACTGGCTGCGAGTGGTCGAGGCAGCGCCGCTGGTCTTCGTCAACCGTCGCGCCAAGGGAGTTGCATCGGTCGCACTCGACCAACAGGCCATCGTCGAACTCGGCGTCACTCACCTGCGCGCTGCGGGCCATCGCTCCATCGCCGTCGTACGTGGCCCGCGCTCCTACTGGTCCGGCAGCGAGCGCGACCGGGTCATCCGTCGGCTGCCGGGCCTTGTCGCCCTCGGCCCGGTCCGGCCCGACTTCGAGGCCGGTGTGGCACTCGCCGCAGAGCTGATTGCCGCACAGGTCACCGGCGTGCTGGCATTCAACGACGTGCAGGCGCTGGGCATAGTGGCCGGCTATCGAGCAGCCGGTCTGTCGGTACCGCACGATCTGTCGGTGGTGGGTTCCGACGACATTGCAGCGGCGGCCATGAGCGACCCGTCGCTCACCACGGTGACGGCGCCGGTGCAGCGGTTGGGCGACGCCGCGTTCGACCTCATGACCGAGCTGCTGGCGGGCTCCACCGAGCGACCCGAAGTCACGTTGCCGGTCACGCTCACCGTTCGGTCCTCCACGCAGACTCTCAACTCATCCATCAATCGCACCGCAGCCACGCACGACGCAGCCACGCACGACGCAGCCACTCACACCGCAGCCACTCACACCGCAACCGCTCATACCGCGCACAGGGGGAACCACCAGTGACGAACTCAATCGGCCGACGTCGGTTCTTGAAAGCATCTACCGGCGCGCTCGCCGTGGGCGTCGTCGCCTGTAGCGACGACAGCAACGACGGCGGCGGTTCCGCCGACACCACCGTCGCCCCGGGCACCACCGGGGTGGCCAGCACCACCGTCAGCAGCGAGGCCGTCACCACCACCACCGAGGTGGCAGCCATCACCGCTGCCACCGTGCTGGCTACGCCGGGCAGCCCTGGGCTGATGGACGAAGCCATCTACCAGCGGCGCGCGACGGAGTACCTGCGGTTCGCGACCGCGGCACCTCATGTGGGCAGCCCGGTGGGTGTGGCCGCCCATCTGGCCCGCGCGACTCGCGAGCCCGACTACACGTGGGCCATCGACGACATCACGGTCGAGTCATTCACCGAGACGTTCGCCCGCATCGACGACTGGCAGGACACCCGCGACTTCGCCATCATGTACCTGCACTGGGTGCTGGCGCTCGGGCAAGGCGACACACCCGCCACTCAGCTCGCACCCGACGTGATCGAGGCAATCCACCAGCGCATCGTGAACAACCGCTACCGCTACGACGACCCGCTACCCGATGGACGGCTCGACAACCTGTGGTTCTGGTCCGAGAACCACATCATCATCAACCATGTCATCGAGTATCTCGGCGGGCAGCGATATCCGGATGACACGTTCACCGTCACCGGCCTCACGGGCACGGAGCACATGGCCCGTGCCAGACCTCGAATTCTCGAGTGGGTGCGCGAACGCGGCCAGCTCGGCTTCTTCGAGTGGCACAGCAACGTGTACATGTTGAAGAACATCACCCCGCTGCACCTGCTGGCCGAGCAGGCCGACGACCCCGAGGTGGTGCAGGCCGCGGCGATGGTGCTCGACCTGTGCGTGCTCGACATGGCAGCGCACACGCAGGCCGGTTGCTACACGGCGCCGCGCGGGCGCACCTACAAGAAGGACAAGCTGTCGTCACTCGACGAGGACACCTTTGGTTCGGCCAAGTTCCTGTTCGACGACACCACGGCCGAGTACCAGTCAGACACCGACGGCGGCGTCACCTTCCTCGCCGTCGGCACTCGCTATCGGCCGCCGCAACTGCTCGTCGACATCGCGATCGACGACCAGGAAAGCGTGGTGCGCGAGCGCCACGGTGTGTTCCTCGACACCAGCGCACCGCTGGAGGACGCCCCCGTCGCCCCCTACGGCAAGGACTTCGCCGACCGGGCGAACCTGCCGTTCTGGTGGAGCCTTGGTGGGCTGGGGTTGTGGCAGATGACCCGAGTCGGCATCTCCGAAGCCCTCGACCACAAGCTGTGGGACACCGAGCTGTTCGCGCAGGTGAAGTTGATCGCAGCCATCAACGACAACGACCCGGAACGAGTGCGCACGTGGTTGCATCAGTTCGATGCCATCGTGAACTTCGGCTTCCTCGGTGAGGCCAACACCTACGCCTACCGCCATCGCAAGGTCAGCCTGGCCAGCGTGCTCGACCACCGCTTCGGCGAAATGCGCGACCAGGTCCATGCGTGGCAGGCTGCGATCGACGAGGACGCGATGGTGTTCACCACGCATCCGCTCACACCTCCGAAGGTCACCGACGACTGGAACGACGACGATTCTGCCGGCTACTGGACGGGTGAGGCCTCGTTGCCGCGCAGCGCACAGCACCGGCGCATTGCGGTGCACATCTACCAACCGGCGTGGAGCGAGGCCACCGACAGCCTGCTGTGGTCCGTGTTCCCGTATCGACAATTCACGCACGCGTTCGTGCCACAAGACCGCTTCGACGAGGTACGCCAGGTGGGCAACTGGACCATCGTCGCCAAGGATGGCGGCTACATCGCTCTGTATTCATGGCGCATCGCCACCTTCGTGGCCAACGAGCCGGGGGTGCCGACGCGCACGTTCACGAAGCCGTATGACCTGATCGCGCTGGGCGGCCCCGACAACGTGTGGATCGTGGAGGTCGGCAACGACGAAGACGATGGCGACTTCGACACGTTCATCGCCACCATCACCGCCAACGAGCCGGTCATCGGTCAGACAGCAGAAGGCTTCGACGTCGCATGGACGTCGCCATCGTCCGGCGCCATCGAGTTCTCGTCCACCGGTGCGTTCACGGTGGCCGGTGTGGAACAGGCGCTCGACGGTCACCCGCGTCACGATGGCCCGTGGGGCACGATCGAGCACGAGTCGATGCTGCACGCGCTCGACAACGGCGCCAACAGCTGGACGGTCGACTTCGACGCCGCCACCAGAACCGTGTCGTGAGCAAGGTCGTGTCGTGAGCAAGGTCGTGTCGTGAGCAAGGTCGTGTCGTGAGCGTCAATTTCGCGGTCATCGGGGCCGATCACCTGCACCTGTTCCAGATGGTCGACCGGCTGGTCGCGGCAGGTGCAACGGCGGTGGCCCATGCCCAGAGCGGTGGGCTGGCAACGATGTACGCCGGCTGGCGCAAGGAGTCGCAGGAGCGCAGCGCCGACGAGATCCTCGCCGACGAATCGATCGGACTCATCGTCGTCGCCGGCGTGCCCTCCGAGCGGGCGGCCGTGGCGGTCGCCGCGTTGCGCGCCGGCAAGCACGTCCTGAGCGACAAGCCCGGCGTCACCACCGTTGCGCAGCTCGGCGAGCTACGGGCAGCACTCGATGGCCGGCAAGGTCGACCGTGGACCGTGTTGTTCTCCGAACGGTTCGAGAACCGAGCCATCGGTGAGGCCGTGGCGATGGCTCGTGCCGGCGCCGTCGGAAAGGTCGTGCATGTGGTCGGGGCTGGCCCGCACCTGCTCAGTGCGAAGCATCGGCCGGGATGGTTCTGGGACGATGCCGCGACCGGTGGCATCCTGGTCGACATCGGCTCGCACCAAGCCGACCAGTTCCTCGCGGTCGCGGTCGGCGCCGACGCGCCGTCGATGCCCGCACAGGTGAGGGTCGCCGCTATCGGAAATGTCGCGTGCCTCGAACATCCGAAGATGCAGGACATCGGCTCGATGACGCTGGTGGCGAACGGCGTGGTCGGCGACCACCGGTTGGACTATCTCACCGCGAAAGGCCTCGGCACCTGGGGCGACGTACGGCTGACGATCGTAGGCACCGAGGGTGTCATCGAGGCGCGGGCCAACGTGGATGTTGCCGGTGTGGAGGGCACTGAGCACCTCATCGTCGTCGACGCGGAGGGCACGCGACGCGTCGACGTGTCCCAGCGCCCGGTCGACTGGGCCGATCAGTTCCTCGCCGACTTCGGTGACAAGGGCGAGCGACTGATGTCGCAGGCGCACGTCGTGGCAGTGTGCGACCTCGCCCTGCGTGCGCAGCAGGTAGCAACCAGGTGGGGTGGGTGATGAACGATCTTCGTGTCGGTGTGGTCGGCCTGGGCATCGGCCAGATGCACCTATTGAGCTGGCTGGGCGTCGAGGGCGCGACTGTGACGCTGAGCGCCGATGTCGACGAGCAGCACCGCACGCGTGCCGAGCAGTACTGGAAAGTGCGGACCGTCGACTCGCTCGACGCAATGCTCGCAACGGGAGTCGATGTGGTCGACCTGTGCACACCGCCGTCGATGCACGAGGCGCAGATCGAACATTGCCTGGCCGCAGGGCTGCACGTGGTCTGCGAGAAGCCACTGGTCGATTCGGTGGCCGCCTGCGACCGCCTGCGCATCACGACCGAGCGGGCGCTGGCCACTTCCGGAGCGCGGCTGATGCCCGTCCTGCAATACCGCTTCGGCGATGGCGCACTCCGCGCACGCGCACTCGTGGACGCCGGCATGACTGGCCGGCTGTACACCGCGTCGGCGTCCACGTGGTGGCGCCGCGGGCGCGGCTACTACACGGAGGCGCCGTGGCGCGGCACGTGGCAGGGCGAGCGCGGCGGCTCGGTGCTCACCCACTCCATCCACATCCACGACCTGCTCACCTGGATCGGCGGGCCGCTTGCGGAAGTGCGGGCACTCACCGCGACGCGTGTGAACGAGATCGAAACGGAGGACTGTGCGGTTGCGGTCGGCCGCACTGCGGACGGTGGGCTGGTGTCGATGAACGTGACCCTCGGCGCCGCGAGCGAGTCGAGCCGACTGGTGTGGTGCTTCGAGCACGTCACCATCGAGTCGAGCACGTCGCCCTACGACCCTGCAGCCGGCCCGTGGACGTTCGAGTTCAAGAAGCCGGTGCTGGCGCAGGCAGCCGAGGAAGTGCTCGCCGCGGTTGCGCCGACGAAGCCGCTGTTCACCGGCCAGTTCCAAGGCTTTGTCGACGGCTTGCGCGACGGCGGCACATTCCCGATCACGCTCGACGACGCCCAGGCATCGCTCGAGTTGGTCACCGCCTGGTACCGCAGTGCCCGCACAGGCTCGGTGGAAATGCTTCCGCTCCCGCGCGAGCACCCCGACCGCGACTCGTGGCGACCACCCGGCGTCACCTGACTGGACAGTTCCGGCATCTGGAAAGTGGCGATACACCGTGCGCTCTGAAACCTGGGCTGTTCGCTGGCCGTCGGCGAAAAACCCGGTTCCACGCCCAAAGCACCGCCCCCGGCGTTCGTGACGAAGTTGATCGCCCGACTGCACCCCGAGCTGCGCCGGCGCGCCAAGACTGCCGAGCAGGCGTTCGCGCAACGGCAGATCGACTGGAGCATGGGTTGCCGGGACATGATGCGCGTTGGGTAGCTCCCAGAGCTACCCAACGCACAACTACGAACGGAAACCCGCGATGTCAGTTGCCGACAGCCTTGCCTTCCGCCGGCTCGGCGATGTTCGCGCACAACCACAGAGCCCTCGTACACCAGGCAGCGAATCGGCACTGGGAGCGACTGGCTCGTTCACTCGGCCTCGGCTCTGATGAAGCTCACGCACGCATCATGGCGGTCGCCGAGCGCCTCCCCGATGCCCTTGCCGACGCCGCAAGTGAATCGAGTCTCACCGTCGACGAACGGCGCGTCGGCGACACCATCCGCGACCAGATCACGAAATGGTCTGCCGCGCGATCCGCCGCTATGGAATAGGGCGTCGTGGCGCCCATGACAGCCCCTCTGCCCTCTGTGCGAAACCCTGTCACACCTCTCCTCCATGATGCCGACATGTGTATCGAATGTGATGGTTACTCCCATGAAACAGCGATGCAGGCGCTCGACCTGCAGATCAAGATCCACGGCTGGGTTGTCGTCCAGGTCGGCGACGACGAGAACGTCTTCAGCTACACGATCGGGCTGGTCGAGAACTTCGGCCATCCCGAGCTCGTCGTTGTCGACGTCGATCGCCGATACCAGCAGGGGTTGATCAACGAACTCGCCGAGGGCGTCGCCGCCAACGGGCGACTGGCCCTCGATCGGCCGTCGACCCGAGGGGTGAGCTGCGTCGGGGTCCACCCCAACCACCTCCACGGCGACTACTTCGGCATGTGGGCTGCCCGCTACGGCGAGCTTCCACAACCCGGCCAGGTCCTACAGGTGTTGCTCCCTGACAGGTTCTATTGCGAGTGCCACGCACCGGTGGTACGCCGCCTCGATCAGCCCGACTCCACGCCACCCGTCGGTCCAACCCTGAACCGAGCACAGCGGCGCCGCCGCTCCCGGCACGACGACGCAGCCTGAACTCGGCGCTCGGCAGTCTCGCATCGTGTGCCCGGGGATCGCGCGTCGTCGGTTCGACCAACCCACCTGCCGATCGGGTCTGGCCCTGGTTTTTGTTCGTCTCGGCGATCCTTACTCGGGTGGCGGTGCATGATTGGAACATCTGTGCGGCGGGCTTCAGGCATCTCCGGGCGACCTCCGGATACGTCCGATTCCCGTTGGCGCGAAACGGTTCGTGGAGGAATCGTGCGGCCATGAAGATGTACGAGCGCACGATTGGACCATTCAAGGCGCCGACCTGGTTGTTCTTCGTGCCCGGGGCGGGGTTCGAACCCGCACTCCCTTTCGGGAAGGGGGGTTTAAGCCCCCCTCAATCCCCTCGTTTCGCCTGGTAGACTTGGATGGAAGCAATGTATGCAGCAGGCCGGCTATGAATTCGGAGCTCCTCACGAGATGCGTGGATCCATCGTCGCAGCTCTCGGCTCGGTACCCCTGGAGCAACTCGCCCAACAGGAGATAAGCCTCGCGGTGGCCAACGTGCCTTGCATCGCCGCGTACAACGACGGTTTCCGCTCGCTTGTCGTCGAGCGATTCGGTGAATTCAAGTTTGAGCTAGAGACTGCCCTCCAATCTGGGGTGACGCCTGAGGGGCAAGGATGAGAGTCACACGCTCGAATGCGCTTCGCAGACCTGGCTTCGCAGTGCGCTTACTCAGAAGTGTCGCGACGGTCCGCCACCCAGCAGGAATCAACGGATCAAGAAGTTGGGTGAGGTCCGCGATCGCGATCGGCCTCTCCGCGCCAGCAGCCTACTTCCGCAGTCAGTAGGCCGTAGTGGCTGCGCCCGACAACCTCTCCAAAGCCGTCCCGATCAGAAGGCTGCCAGCCGCGCTACTCGGGCAATCGACGTCGCAGCGCACCGGGATGCTCGATCGAGCGGGGCGCTACGCCCCGATCGGGTGTGTTTGCTATCGTCAGCTCGTCAACGGGAGATCGGCCTGTTGCCACTACACCAACGGTCGAGGCGCACGTGTCGATCACGGCGGCCCGGACGGGGGTTGTTGCAGCCGGGCTCACTCGTACGGAGGTTACGCGCTGAGCGATCATGAGGGTTCGCGAAGTCGGCCGGTCACCACGCGATGTGAGCGCAGCGCTGGCCCATGGAGTCGCGCAGACGTCAGGAATGAGGCGGGGTCGGTGGCTGCCACAATGGATTGCGTTCGATGTCACAAATCGCCGGGCCGCGGTGTCTATTAATGGTGCCTGAGCCAATCGCAGATGCTAGGGCAGCGAGTAAGCATCCCGACGAGGCGTTGCTGCTTGGCTTGTACCCGGCACTGCGGCGGTTCGCCGCAGTGGTGGCTCCGGCGGAGGTCGCGCCTGACGATCTGGTGCACGACGCATTGGTACTGGTATTGCGCCGCGGCCCGATCAGCGACCTAGCCGAACCAGGGGCGTACCTGCGGCGGTCGATGTTGAACCTGGCGTCGAATCATCGGCGCCGGTTGGGCCGTGCCCGCCACGCCGTCGGCCGGCTGCGCCCGGACGTGTCGGCAAAAGACTCCTACCCGTCGGATCTCGGCCACCTGGCGGTACTGCGTCCCGAAGCGAGAGCGGTCCTGTACCTGCAGCACGTCGAGGGGCACTCGTCGGAGTCGATAGCGCGAGTGCTTGGTCTCAGCGACACAGCGGTGCGACAGATCGCGGTACGCGCCCGACGCGATTTGCGAGACCACATTGAACAGCAGGAGGGATAGCGATGGCAAAGCTTGAAGATCAGCTCACTCGGCTGGCAGACCGCGGACCGGTTGTGGACCCGAGGTTCGTGGTTCGCCGTGCCGTCCAGCTCGCCACCAACGACGATGTCATGCTCGCGGAATCGGGATCGAGTCGTGACGGCTCCTCGCGACGCGTCCGGGTGCTCACAACTCCCGGTGACGGGCGGCGGTGGCGGTTGGTCGGTGCGGCGGCTGCGACGGTGCTGATCGTCGCTGGCATCGCGGGCGTCTTCTATGTCCGCTCCGGTATGGAATCCCCTGCGAGTGAGGGCACGGCATCGGCGCCACCGAGCGAGTTGGTGCCGATCCCGCCTGTTGATCCGACCGATGGGCCGTTGTTGGCGACGCCGGTTCCGCCAGACGTGCAACCGCTGGTGTCCATGAGTCGTCCGGGTTGGACGATCGCCGGGTTCTCGGGGTTCCAGCCGGTCACGGCACAGCGACCGTCAGCGCGTTGCCCTGGTTGCGGTGCAACCCGCCTCGTCCTCACCGCCGACGGCTCACAGTTCGGCGGAGCATTGTTTACCGCGTGGACGCTCGAGGCCTACTACGACCTGGATCAACTCGACACACCGGTGGCAATCGGGGCGATTCCTGGGCGAGCGACGAGTCGCGGGACCGGCACACCTGCAGCGCAGAGTCGGATGACGATCGCTTGGCCCCTCGGTCCTGGCCGCACTGCGTTCGTAGATGCTTCGGGACTCTCCGACGCCCAGGTGATCGAGATGGCTACTGCGCTGACGTTCGACTCTGAGATTCCTGTCATGCCAGCGCGGCCACCCGGCTTCCAACAGATCGACACGCCCGGACCCAGCAGCGTCGTCGAGGTCCACGTAAATCTGACCGACGGCCCGCGCAGTGTCGAGCTGTACGCGACCAACGCAGGCATGCACGGTTTGGTCGACTGGCGCAACCCGGCGGGTCACTTGATGTTCAGGGAGATGCACCCGGTTGTGGTCGACGGTGTAACCGTCGTCGTCGACCTACCGCCGGCCGATGAGCAACCGATCGTGGCGATGGACGCGGACTGGATTACAGGTGGGTGGGGCTACAAGGCGGTGGGCTACATGTTCGATTCCCAGGCTGAGTTCCTGGAGGTGTTGAGCGAACTTCATCTGACCGATCACGCAACCTTCGCGGAAGCTACCTCGGGTCTCACTCCGTTCGCACTCAACGGTTTCAGCTCGCCCACCGGATGGACATCGGAGGTCGCAGGATCATGACAACTCGCACTGCGAGGAGCTACGCCGCCGCGATGGTGATCGCCGGCACGATCGGGATCGGCTCGGCTTGCTCATCGTCGGTTTCCGACGCCGGCACCCCGGCGACCGGTGCGCACGACGCGGCGCCCAGCACCACGAGTCCACCGTCATCGCTTCAGACGACCGCCTCGTCCAGCCCGCTACCGACCACTGTCTCGTCCGGAGATCCGGATGGAGCCGCTGTCACGAGCGGGGACGCGGCGTTCCTCGCCATGTTGTACTGGCTGATGGGCGTGGGCAACGAGCAGGAGAGCGTCATTTCCCTGACCGTGGGCAACGCCCGCGAAGCAGATGTCGCCCTCTGCATGGGTGATGCTGGGTTTCAGTATCAGACCGGACCAACCCCGGAAGACCAGGCTCGGTTTGATCCGCGGCAGACGATGCCAGCCGATGAGTACGCCGCCTCCTACGGCTTCGGGATCGCAGCACCCGAGCTTCGGCTGACGCCGGCGCTGCCGGCGGATCCGAACATGGACTACATCTCGTCGCTATCGCAAGGACAGAGCGACGCCTACTACCAGACGCACCGAGTGTGCTCCAGCCCAGCGCCCGACGATCCATTTCGCAACTCCAACGCGTGGAACGCCGCGTTGGAGCAGTTCCGTGGCGCCGCTGATGCCGACGAGAGCGTCGTCTCGGCGTACGCGACGTGGCGCGGCTGCATGGCAACTGCAGGCTTCGACCACGACACGCCCAACTCGATGCGTATGTCGTTCTACGCCCGCCTGAGCGGAGTTGACCGCGCCGGGCTTGAACAACTCCACATTGACGAGGTCGCGGCCGCTACCGCCAATGTCTCCTGCGAGGCTGCGCTCAACGCGACACGACGCGAGGTCATCACCGCGCGCAGCAACGAGTTCCGCGGACTCTTCGACGCCGCCGTAACCAGGGGCGTCGCTCCGGAGGCTCAGGGATGACCAAGAGCACAATCCCTCCCTCTCGATGCGGCGCCACAGTCGTGGTCAGGAGTGAATAAACCGGGACGTGGGCGACCGGTGATAGCAGCCGGGGCGCTGATCGCAATCGTCGGTCTCGCCGTGGCAGCGTGGCTCGTCGGCTCGCGCGTGCAGTCGTCGGATCAGGCGGCGGCCCGGGCCGACGCACCGGCTGCGTCGTTGGTGACGGCTCCGGTGGAATGGCGAGTGTTGTCGTCGACGGTGATTACGCGGGCCGACATCGTGGCCGCGACATCGGTGGCAGTTCCCGGACCGACCTTGGACGCGCAGGGTGGGGCCGGTTCCGGCATCGTCACGGGCGTGTTCGTCGACCGTGGTGAACAAGTGATGGCCGGATCGCGGGTCGTTGAGGTGGCGGGTCGTCCGGTGTTCGTGTTCGCCGGATCGACCCCGGCGTTTCGCACGTTGCGTCCCGGCATGACTGGCCCAGATGTGAGCCAGCTCCAGGCCGGGTTGGTGGCGGTGGGGTGCGCCGCGGGTGAGAGCCGCGTTTATGACGACCCAACCAAGGCGTGTGTGGAGCAGTTTTACGCCGGTGCCGGCTACACCGCAGTGCGCAGTTCCCCGAGCGAGGCGGTCGACCTCGCCGTCGCTGCGAGCGCGGTCGCCGATGCCGAGGACGCGTTGGCGTTGGCCGAAGCAGCCGCTGCGACCGCCAGCCAGCCACGGTCGGGTAGCGGTGTCACCGCCGCACAGGCAGCGACCGACGACGCTCAGCGCGCCTACGACGCTGCTGTTCGGAATCGGCCTGGGATCGTCGAGCAAGCCACACGCCAGGCCGACGACGCGATCGCTTCGACCTCCTCGGCACTGAACACCGCGACCGTCACTCTGGACACCTCGACAAGTGATCCGGCGGCAACGGCAGTCGACATTGCCGCGGCACAGGCGACGTTCGACGACGCGCAACGCGCATACAACGTCGCGGTGGAGGATCACCCGCGGTTGATCGACGCAGCAACGCGTCAGGCCGACGAAGCGATCGCTACGGCCGAGTCGGCGTTGACTACAGCCAGGGCGATTCTCGCCGATGCGACTGCGATGCCGGACAGTTCCGTCGAGCGGCTAATGGTCGAACAGCAGCAGCGTGCCGTCGACCGCTCCCGCCAAACGCTGGCTGACCTGGAGGCGGTCTCGGGTGCCGTCGTGCCGTTCGGTGAGGTGGTATTCGTGCCTGAAGTCCCGGCGCGGGTCGACACAGTGGGTGCAGTGGTCGGCTCGCCGGTCGGTGGTGACGGGTTGGGCAGTGACGCGGGACCGTTGGTGGTGTTGGCGTCGCCCCTGTTGGAAGCGCGTGTATCGATCCCACAGGCCAGCAGTGGTCTGGTGCAGGAGCAGATGCCCGTCAAGTTGATGTACGAGGCGACCGGAGAAACCGTCGCAGGTGTCGTGCGGTCAATCGGCGACGAGCTGGAAACCTCACCGACCTCCGGCCAACCGTCGTATCTGGCGGTGATCGACGCCGAGCTGCCGGAGCGATGGTCGGGGTTGAACCTTCGGGCCACCTTCACCGCGGCGACCACCGAGGCTGAGGTGCTGGTGGTTCCGTCTGCGGCCGTGTCATCGGCTGCCGATGGGCAGACCCGCGTGCAGGTCGAGCGCCCCGACGGCACCGTCGACACGCTCGCGGTGACGACAGGCCTGACCGCAGACGGGTTTGTCGAAGTCATCCCGAATGAACCCGATTTGCTGGTCGAGGGTGATCGGGTGGTGATCGGACGATGAGCCGGGACAACCCCGCCACCCGGGACGACTCGGCCACCCCCACCAACGACAGCGTCGTAGCGGCGCCGGTAGTGCAGATGTCTGGTGTGACTAAGACCTACCAGGGGGCCCGGCCAGTCGACGCACTGGTGGCGTGCGATCTACGGATCGACCGCGGTGAGTATCTGGCGATCATGGGACCGTCA
>Ga0163144_10020989_pt1 | contig 13011 bp, 12 predicted proteins | sample OliLak19BULKMAT1_FD_123175 | JGI IMG/M metagenome (GOLD analysis project Ga0163144, IMG submission 123175) | Freshwater microbial mat bacterial communities from Lake Vanda, McMurdo Dry Valleys, Antarctica - Oligotrophic Lake LV.19.BULKMAT1 | ecosystem: Environmental > Aquatic > Freshwater >...
AGGGTTTGCCAGTTGGCGGCTTCCGGTTTTGCGGGGCTCACCAGCATCAGGCGTTGGTTTGGGGCATTGTTGTTGGTGAGTATGAGCAGTTTGTCGCCGATGTTGTCCACTACGCTGTAATCCTTTTCATAAGCATCCATAATGGTGACAAAGCTGGCTGCCTTATTGCTGAGGTCTTTGACGAACAGAGAATTACCACTGGTGCTTTCCCAGCCTGAAACGTAGAGAAAACGCTCGTCGTCGGTGGTGCCGCCGCCAAAGGAGCGGTCGGGGTGCGCTTTGTCGCTGTACACCATTTTATCGGCTGTTTGGGGGGTGCCGAGTTGGTGGAAATACACCGCGCCCAGCTTGTTGGCGGCTTTGAGCTCGTCGCCTTTTTTAGGTTCTGGGAAACGGGTATAATAAAAACCATTGCCCTGCCAGGAGATGCCGCTGAATTTGACCCATTCAACCTTGTCTTCCAGCATTTCGTCAGTTTCCAGGTCTTTCACCACGATGCTGCGCCAATCGGAACCGCCCGTTGAGGTGGAATAGGCGAGGTATCGGCCATCTTTGGAGAAATCCATTTCACCAAGGGAGGTCGTGCCGTCATCGCTGAATTTATTGGGATCAAGCACCATTTTAGCCTCCGCGTTGAGGTTTTCCTGCACATACAGAACGCTTTGGTTTTGCAGTCCGTCATTTTTGAAGAAATAATACTTGCCACCTTCTTTGAAAGGGATGCCGAATTTTTCGTAGTCGAATATCTGCTCCAGGCGCTTTTTCAGTTTGTCGCGGAAAGGTATTTGGCTGAGGTAGCCATTGGTGACGATATTCTGGCGGGTCACCCATTCTTTGGTTTCCGCGCTTTGGTCGTCTTCGAGCCAACGGTAAGGGTCATTGATGTTGGTGCCAAAATAGTTGTCCGCCACTGTCGTGTCTTTTCTTGACAGCGGGTACGTTACAGGGATTTGTTTGAAGTCCATTATTTGGGTAGTCGACTTTTGAGGGCCCGAATCGCAGGCCATGAGGAGTAAAATGAAACTAAGAACGAAGAATATAAAAATTGGTTTCATGCTTTGTGTTGCTTTAATAATGAAAGAGCAGCTTGGGATAATGCCGGAATGGCGTTAGCCGTGTACTTTTGCGCGAATGTAGGGCTTGCGCGGGTTTTCGCAGCCAACAACCGTCATGATTCAATAATTTGCAAATGAACGACCGTTTTTCAATACCCAAGCGATTTATTCCCACGCTGCTAGTGCTGCTCCTGCCTTGGTGCGGGAGTGCTCAAGTAGACATCAAAGAACTTCCACCAATTGACGGCCTGAGCGATTGGCAGGTAAACGCATTGCTCCAGCAATATACTGCACAGGCTCGGGATTTTGAGGCTCTTTTGTCTGGAAAAAGCCAAAGTGCCAGCAATCAAAAATCTACGTTAGAAGAAACGCTCAATTTGGCTAAAGCCGACTCCACCCTTTCCAAATCGGTCACAGATTCCATAACAAACTTGCTAAAAGTGGCAAAAAAGGATGAAAAAATTGCCCTCCGAAATCTAGGCCAAGCGCAAAAAAACCTTGCTTTGATGGACAAGACTGCTGAAGCCGATAACGATGAAAAGCGCAAACAACTGCCCAAGCTTCGGAAACAGCTCGAAAAAACCAATGCGCTGGCTTATCCTGTTGCCCCAGCGGATGAAGCCCTGAAGCCTGAAAAAGCCCCTCGACCGCCAAAAGTAAAAAAGGCCAAAAAGGTAAAAGCACCGCAGGAGGAAGTAGCAGCAGAAGTCATAGAAGACAGTACTGCGCCTACAGCAGCACCTGAAACGGCGCCAAAACCAAGTACGAAGCCGCAAACCGCCACCGCCCCCACGAAAAAATACGACCCTGCCCAAGATGTCATGCTCAACCCGCCAGCCTTGCAATGCCGCCTGGCGGTGGATACCCGCGACGAGCTTTCTGGTGAACGCTACCGCCGTACCATGCCCGTGGAGCTTTTCAGGCATTCCCCGGCTGCGCTGAAAAGTTATTTGCAAGGAAAAACCAATGTGCAATGCGCTGCAGCACTGGCTTCCTCGGGGGCCTATGTCTACCTGCACCTGATCTTTACCATCAACGACCCAAACCCGCGCAAAGCATTCGGAAAAATCGATAAGGAAAGCCTCGCTACCTTGAAATTTATCGATGGCACTTCTTACAATATTTACAACCAAGTGGCCAGCGAAGGCATCCAAAACCCCGACACGCAAGCCTATACTTTTCAAGCCCAATACTTGTTGCCGGCAGATGCGTTAAAAAAAATACGCCGCTCGGAGCTCGACAAAATCCGCATTGCCTGGAGCAGCGGGTACGAGGACTATGAAGTTCAATACGTGTTGTTGTTGATGGGACAGGCGAAATGCCTGTTTGACAATTAATCCGCTCATGGAAATCCATCAAAATTATTCCCTGCTAGCGCTCAATACTTTTGGCCTGGAAGCAAAAGCGGAACATTTTGCAACGGTGCACTCGGTTGATGCGCTCCAGGCAGCAATTCAATCCCCCATTCGGCCCATACTGGTGCTTGGGGGCGGTAGTAACTTGTTGTTCACCCAGGATGTATCAGGCCTGGTCTTGAAAAACGCCATTCAAGGCATCAAAACGATTCAAACAGTTGACAATACGACCTGGGTTGAAGTCGGCGGCGGGGTGGTATGGCACGATTTTGTGCTTTGGGCCATCGAGCAAGGTTTGGGCGGGGTTGAGAACCTGAGCCTTATTCCCGGAACGGTCGGGGCAGCACCCATCCAAAACATCGGTGCTTATGGGGTGGAACTAAAAGATGTTTTTGCACACCTGAATGCCGTTGATCTTGAATCGGGCGAATTGCGTTCCTTTAACAATGCCGACTGCCAGTTTGGTTATCGGGACAGTATTTTTAAGCATGAAGCCAAAGGCAAATACTGCATCAGCTCAGTCTTATTCTCCCTGACCAATAAAAACCATCAGCTCAATATTTCCTACGGCGACATCCGCCAAACCCTGGATGCCAACGGCGTTCAAGACCCTGGCATTGCAGACGTTAGCCGCGCAGTGGTACAAATCAGGAGTTCCAAACTCCCCGATCCGGCGAAGATCGGCAACTGCGGCTCTTTTTTTAAAAACCCGGAAACGGAGCGTGCCGTGCTGGAGCGCATATTGCCACAATACCCGCAAGTGCCACATTATGATCTTCCTGACGGTCGGGTAAAAATCCCCGCTGGTTGGCTCATCGAGCAATGCGGTTGGAAAGGTAAACGGGTGGGCAATACGGGCAGCTACGAAAAGCAGGCGCTGGTGCTGGTCAATTACGGCGGGGCTACTGGCGCTGAAGTAAAAAAATTAGCTTATGATATTATTGACTCGGTGGAGCAGCGGTTTGGGATTCGGCTGGAGCCGGAAGTGAACATGGTTTGACACCGCGAAATCATCATTGGTTTTCTCCATTTTAAATTTGTCAAATTTTAAAAAAAACACAAAATTTGACCTGATACAAAATTTCGTTTTGCAAAAGATTGCCATATTATATATTCTGGCCTTTTCACAATGCCCAAACACCCCAATTACACAAAAAAAAAGCCGCGAAATTTTATACAAAAAAACCCATTTTGGCATTTATTTATTTTTTTGGTATTATATTCCGATATTTTCATACTAATTAGAATATAATTTTACAATACAATAAACTTACACGCTATCATTTTAACAATTCGACTCCTTTTCAAAAAACGAAATCTTTTTACGTATTTTATTTGGTTGTCAGAATAAAACGCTTTTTATTTGCCCTACAGGAAAAGGAATGCAACCTATGGGCAAAACCATTACACTCCGCCGCGGATACGATATCAAACTGAAAGGCGCTGCCGAAAAAACGATCAGCAGCGTGCCAGTTTCCGACGTCATCGCCGTCAAACCGTCTGATTTCCACAACGTAGTACCTAAAATGCTCTTGGAGCCTGGGGACGAAGTATTGGCTGGCCAGGCATTGTTTTATGACAAAAACCGGCCGGCGCTGCGCTTCCCTTCTCCGGTAAGCGGCGAAGTGGCCGAAATCGTGCGGGGCGAAAAACGGCGCATCATGGAAGTTCGCATCCTGCCAGATAAAAGCGGCATCCGCTATGTTGACTATCCTAAAGGAGATCCAGAGGGCTATTCTCGAGAAACCATCATCGAGCGGCTGCTGGAAAGCGGCTGCTGGAACTACATCCGACAGCGCCCATACACCCTGATCGCCAACCCGGAGGATGTACCCAAAAGCATTTTTGTATCCTGTTTCGACTCGGCGCCCCTGGCACCCGATCTGGGGTTTATCGCTGAATCGGAGCGGGAGAACTTCCTGGCAGGGCTGGATGCCTTAAAAGTACTGTCGCATGGCCACCTACACCTCGGACTACGAACCAGTCCGGCAGCAGGGCTGTCCGCAAGCGACTTCCCTAATATTCCAGTAGAAAACCTGCACCATTTCAAAGGCCCTCATCCATCCGGCAATGTCGGCATACAGATCCACCACATCAGCCCCCTTCAAAAAGGAGAGGTGGTGTGGTACGTTCATCCCCAGGATGTGCTGATCATCGGCAGGTTGTTCCTCGAAGGCCGCTATCGCGCTGATCGGATGATTGCGCTAACAGGCAGCTGTGTAGAAAATCCGCAATACCTGCGCATGATTTCCGGACAAAGCCTGAGCACGGTGTTTTCCTGGGGCATTCAGGCGGAACATTGCCGTGTCATTCAAGGGAATGTATTAACCGGCAAAACTACCCACAAAGACGATTTCCTGTCATTTTATGAAAATCAAATAACGGCCATCCCAGAAGGCGACCAACCCGAGTTTTTAGGCTGGCTGTTGCCCGGTTTCAACAAATTAAGCCTTTCCCGCACCTATTTCTCCTGGTTGTTTCCAAAACGCAATTATGACCTTGACACCAATATGCACGGTGAAGAACGCGCATTTGTAATGACAGGCCAATACGACAAGGTGCTCCCCATGGATATCCTGCCGGTTTTTTTGCTAAAGGCGATTTTGGCCAATGATATTGAACGCATGGAAGGATTGGGGATTTACGAAATTTCGGAGGAGGATTTTGCCCTGTGCGAATTTGTATGCACCTCAAAAATACCCGTACAAAAAATTGTGGCAAAAGGCCTGCAAATGGCGCGTGAAGAAACCTAAACGGGTTCTTTTAATTGACTAATCAATCAACCGTACACATCGTGAAATTTATCCGCAATATTGTCGATTCAGTAAAGCCTCAATTTGTGAAAGGCGGGAAGCTTGAAAAGTTCCATCCTGCTTTCGAAGCATTGGAGACCTTCCTTTTCACCCCTGAGCAAACCAATAAGGAGGGGGTGCACGTGCGCGATGCCATGGACCTGAAACGCACCATGATGACGGTCATCATCGCCCTGATCCCAACGGTATTTTTCGGCATGTGGAATGTAGGCCACCAGCACTACCTGGCGTTTGGCATGGAGGCAAGTTTTATGGATACTTTCCTGTTCGGCGCGATGAAGGTGCTGCCGATTATCGTGGTTTCGTATGCGGTAGGCTTGGGTGTAGAATTTATTTTTGCCATCGTATATGGGCACCCGATCAGTGAAGGCTACCTGGTGACAGGCCTGCTTATCCCGCTTACATTGCCGGTCACGGTGCCCCTGTGGATGGTAGGATTGGGCGCTATTTTTTGCACCTTGCTGGGCAAAGAAATCTTCGGCGGCACGGGCATGAACTTTATGAACCCGGCTTTGCTGGCGCGTGCCTTTTTGTTTTTTGCCTTTCCAGCCTATTTATCGGGCGATATTTGGAACGACCTCAGCCCTGAAGTGGGTCACGCACTGGTGGATGCCTATTCTGGGGCGACAAGCTTGGTAACCTTTGATACCAATATCAGCCACTTACCGGCAGCCCGCGATATGTTCTTGGGTTTTAGGCAGGGATCTATTGGAGAAACGAGTGTGCTTGCCTGTCTCATAGGTGCCTTTATCCTGGTGGCTACTGGGGTAGGAAGTTGGCGCATCATGGTGGCTGTTTTTGCTGGCGCCTGGCTGATGGGCATGCTCTTTAACTTTTTAGCCCCTGCCGACATGCCAACACATTCCATGCACACACCTGCGCATTACCATTGGCTTATGGGCGGCTTTGCCTTCGGTGCCGTCTATATGGCTACTGACCCGGTAAGTGCGGCGCATACTGAAACTGGAAAATGGGTTTATGGGCTGCTCATTGGCGCCGGGGTTGTGGGCTTGAGGGTATTCAACCCAGCCTACCCCGAAGGGGTCATGTTGAGCATATTGTTGATGAACGTATTTGCCCCGCTGATCGACCATGTGGTTATTGAATTACACATCAAAAAAAGACTGCGCCGTGCATAGCAACAGATATACCTTCTTATTTGCAGCGGGAATTTCCGTTATCACCGCTATTTTGCTCGCCTTTGCATCCCAGGGCTTGAAGCCATTGCAGGATGCAAACTTGGCATTGGATACCAAAACCAGCATCCTGCGTGCCATCCGGCTCGACGGCCTGGAACGTGCGGCCATTGAAAAAACATATACCGAACAGGTGAAAGAACTCGTGATCAACAGCTCAGGTGCCGAAATCAGCGGTGTCAGCGCTGCTTCAATCGTTTTGAAAGACGAGCTCAAGAAGCCGCTCGAAGCGCGGCGATTGCCCCTATACCTGTTCACAGACAACGCCAACAAAAAATACTACATCATGCCCCTTCGCGGTACGGGACTATGGGGGCCGATTTGGGGCTACCTAGCCCTTGAAAGCGACTTCAACACCGTGTACGGCACCTATTTCGACCACAAATCGGAAACGCCAGGGCTCGGCGCTGAAATATCTGAGAAGCCTTTTCAGGAGCAATTTCAAGGAAAAAAAATCATGTCAGACGACAATCATTTCGTTTCCGTGCATGTAGTCAAGATAGCAGCAAAGTTTGACCTTGGCCCCGAGCACCGCGTTGATGGCATTTCTGGTGGCACCATCACTTCGAACGGGACTGACCACATGCTAAAGTTGTGCTTAGAGCCATATTTGGCTTATTTCAAAAAGATTGCACTCCCCAACCCCAATTAAACCATTCATCAACATTCAACCATACGAATAATATGAGTGTCGAAACTACCATTGCAGCGCCTGAAGTCAAGAAGGAAGGCTTGTTCTCCAAAAAGAACAGGAAAGTACTGACTGACCCACTGGACGATATAAATCCCATTACCGTACAGATATTGGGTGTTTGTTCCGCCCTTGCGGTAACCACGCAGGTGAAGCCCGCCATCATCATGGCCTTGGGGGTTACTGTTGTGACCGCTTTTTCCAGCTTGATAATCGCCCTGATCCGCGATGCCATACCCGGCCGCATCCGCATGATCGTGCAATTGGTCATCGTTGCCCTGTTGGTCACATTGGTGGATCAATTGCTCAAAGCATACATGTTTGATGTCAGCAAAAAGCTATCGGTGTTTGTCGGCCTTATCATTACCAATTGCATCGTAATGGGCAGGCTCGAAGCATTCGCAATGGCGCAAAAGCCCTGGCCCGCTTTTCTGGACGGTATCGGAAACGGGCTCGGCTACGGCTTGATCCTGGTAATCGTCGGTGCGGTGCGCGAATTTTTCGGCTCCGGGTCTTTGTTAGGCTTTAAACTCATTCCACAATGGATGTACGACATGGGATACGTTAATAATGGATTGATGATGTTGCCGCCTGCCGCCCTGTTTATCATCGGGCTGTTTATTTGGTGGCAACGCAGCCGCAATCCAAAACTCGTCAATGTGTCATAAAAAACAAGACAACTCATGGAACATTACGCAAGCATGCTCATCAAAGCCATTTTTGTCGAAAACGTGATTTTCGCGTTTTTCCTCGGGATGTGTTCCTATTTGGCGGTATCTAAAAAAGTCAAAACAGCCTTTGGGCTTGGGGTTGCCGTCATATTTGTGATGGTGCTTACCACACCGCTCAACTACCTGATACTTGGTTATATGCTGAAAGAAGGGGCTTTGGGCTGGATACACCCTTCCCTGGCCACGGTCGACCTGACTTTCCTTGCCTTTATTCTCTTTATTTCCACCATAGCTGGCGCAGTGCAACTGGTGGAAATGGTCGTTGAAAAATACACCCCGGCACTGTACAGCGCCCTCGGTATTTTCCTGCCTTTGATAACGGTAAACTGTTCCATTCTTGGTGCTTCGCTGTTCATGCAGGAACGAGAGTATAATTTTTCTGAAACGGCCGTATTTTCTATCGGTTCTGGCATTGGCTTTTTCATCGCAATCGTTTTGCTGGCAGCCATTCGCGAGCGTCTGCGCTATTCCAAAATACCCGAACCACTGCAAGGGCTCGGCATAGCTATGATTATCACCGGGCTGATGGGCATGGCATTTTTAAGCTTTTCCGGCATCAAGCTGTAGCCTCCTGAATTTATTTACACCGCAACAATTTCAATAACTATGGTTCCTATAATCACCAGCAGCATTGTTGTTTTTATACTCGTCATTTTCGTATTTGTATTCCTGATACTGACGGCAAAAGACCGCTTGCTGCCGCAAATAGACGTGGCTATTATCATCAATGGCGCGCAAGACACACCCATTGTGGTCAAGCCCGGCAGTACCTTGCTGAGTACGCTTGCTGCCCAGAATATCTTCCTCGCCTCAGCCTGTGGTGGTGGTGGTACCTGCGCCATGTGCACATGCCAGGTATATTCCGGTGGCGGTGGCGTGCTGGCCACCGAAACCAACCACCTTAACCGTCGGCAAGTACAGGACAACATGCGGCTGGCCTGCCAGGTGAAAGTGCGGGAAAATATGGAAATCCGGGTGCCGGATGAGGTGTTTGGCGTAAAAAAATGGGAGTGCGAAGTTGTTTCCAATGAAAACGTCTCTACCTACATCAAAGAGTTTGTGGTGGCCTTGCCCAAAGGGGAAACCCTGGATTTCCGATCCGGCGATTATATCCAGGTGGATGTGCCAGAAATGACCATGGATTTCAGCAAAGAACTGTACAACATCCCGGACAACTTTAAGGACGACTACGATAATTACAACATTTGGAGCCTGAGAACTGTGGTGGAAGAACCCGTTTTCAGGGCATATTCTATGGCCAACCACCCGGCTGAAGGCAATAAAATGATGCTCAACATCCGCATCGCTACCCCACCCTGGGATCGGGATAAAAAAGCATTCAAAGACGTGCCGCCGGGGTATTGCTCTTCTTATGTCTTTACCCGCAAGCCGGGCGACAAGGTTACCATTAGCGGCCCTTATGGGGAATTTCACATCAAACATACCGAAAAGGAGATGGTCTATATCGGCGGCGGCGCTGGCATGGCGCCTTTGCGCTCCCATATTTTCCACTTATTTCACACGCTGAAAACGGGCAGGAAAGTTTCTTATTGGTATGGCGCACGCAGCAGACGGGAGATTTTTTATGAGGATGAATTCCGCGCCATTGAGCGGGATTTCCCCAATTTCAAATTTGTCATTGCCCTGTCTGATCCGCTCCCCGACGATAATTGGAAAGGCGATACTGGCTTCATCCACAATGTCGTACTTAAAAACTATCTGGACAAACATCCAGAACCGGAGGAAGTGGAATACTACCTCTGTGGCCCGCCGATGATGAACGATGCCGTTCAAAAAATGCTGGACAATCTCGGAGTGCCAAATTCGAACGTCGCTTTCGACGATTTCGGAAGTTAAGAAGAAAAAATTAAGCCGTGTTATCTACTATCCGCCATCATGTCAATGTCGTTGACTTAAGACCTCGGAGAGGTCCAACGTTTGTAGCATTGGCCACCTTGTTCTTGTTGCTTTTTATTTCCTGTGGGAAAGAGAAGGCCGCTTACATGAGCCTTAGTGGCAAGGCGCAAGGCACGACATTCAATATTACTTATCTGGATTCACTGAACCGCAACTTTTCTCAGCCCGTCGACAGCCTGCTGCGGCTCATTGACAAAAGCATGTCGCTCTGGGACAGCAGTTCTGTCATCAGCCGGGTGGCGCGCAATGAAGCAAACGTGCTACTTGATGAACACTTTATCAACGTTTTCAAGCGTTCCCAGGAGATATCCCTGGCCACCGATGGCGCATTCGATGTGACGGTTGGGCCGCTGGTTAAGGCTTGGGGATTCAGTTACAAAAAAGGACTTCCGCCACCTGATTCAACCAAAGTTGACAGCCTGCTGCAACTGCTTGGATATCAAAAAGTTTCCATCGAGAACGGCATGCTGCACAAGGCTGACCCGCGCATGGAAATTGATTTCAATGCCATAGCACAAGGATACACGGTTGACCTTATTGCCCAATATTTTGAAAAACAGGGCATCAGAAATTATTTGGTTGAAATTGGCGGCGAACTGCGCACTTTGGGCTTGAGCAGCAAAGGCGCGGCTTGGCAAATCGGGATCGACAAACCTGTTGAAAATGAAACGGATGAACGTCTGCTACAAACCACCATTGCCTTGAGTGGAAAATCCCTTGCAACATCAGGCAGTTATAGAAAGTTTGTGGTAAAAAACGGCAAAAAATACAGCCACGCCATCGACCCAAAAACGGGGAACCCCATTTCCCACAATATGCTGAGTGTTTCAGTAATCGCAGACGATTGCACAACCGCGGATGCTTACGCAACCGCTTTCCTGGTCATGGGCATGGATAAGGCGATGGAAATGGCGAAGGCTAAAAATCTGGAAATATACTGTATTTACTACAGTTATGAAATGAAAGCATTGTTAACACGGTCGACGGTGGACGGTGGACGGTAGACGGTCGACGGTGGACGGTGGACGGTGGACGGTAGACGGTGGACGGTGCACATCTTTACGAGATGCTATTGGCACATGTGTTTCAGCACCTATAGTCAAATATAAGTTGTGTGGACAGGCAATTAGGTGCTGAAACACAAATACCAAACCATAAAACGATGCTGTGCAAACCGTCTACCGTCCACCGTCCACCGTCTACCGTCCACCGTCCACCTTTTCCCCGCAAGGCTCGCCTGGCTTGCGTCCACAAACCCCACAAGTTGCGCCTTCTTTCTGCAAAAATGGGCTGTTTGAGGCGCAGGTGCCCCTAAATTCGCCGTTTTTTACAAACAACAAACGGACGCTGAACAGGGCGAATGCCAGTAAAAGGAGCGCGATAGAAACAAGCAGGATAGGGAGCATAATTCTATGATTTTGGACAAAGTTAAGTCAATTTATTTAATGCCGGAATTTGGCATATTAATCCCCCGAAAATTTTGATTTAATTATAAAAATCCATACCTTAGCCATCTTCTTTGGCCACAATACCGCAAATTCTTTTTTTGAACCAAATAAAATTATAGGCTATGATTTCTGTGCAAAAATTGCTTGACGGTAAACGAGCAAACCTGATAATTTCGCTTACCCCTGAACACATGGTTATTGAAGCGCTTGAGCTTATGGCTGAAAAAAACATTGGCGCTGTTTTGATCATGGAAGGTGAACACCTTGCTGGTATTTTTTCAGAGCGGGACTATGCTCGAAAAGGTATCCTCAAAGGACGAAAGGCAAAAAGTACTCCGGTTACAGAAGTAATGACCCACAATCTCTTTACAGTCACGACGGAAATGGATATTGAAGACTGTATGGAGCTTTTCCGGAACAAGCGGATCCGCCACCTTCCCGTAGTCGACGAAGGAAAAGTCAAGGGCATGCTGAGTATCGGCGATATTGTGAACGGCATTATGGATGAGCAAAAAACACATATTGAGTTCCTGGAACAATATATATCCGGGCAATAAAAAAAGGCATTTCATTGCCCATTTTTTATTGTAACCAATAGATTTTCAACACCTTACCTATTCTACACCTATGGCCCTTTTGATTGTTGCAGTATTTATCCTTGGATATATACTGATAGCCCTTGAGCATCCCCTAAAGATCGATAAAGCTGCCACTGCCTTGCTCACCGGGGTTTTATGCTGGCTTGTTTTATTGTTTGGTCTAGAAAGCATGCCCGCCGCTTCCAGCATCCTGGCGGAGCATCCCGACTCCCGCGATTTTATTAAAACTGCCCTTTCTGAGCACCTTAGCAGCATTTCAGAAATACTTTTCTTCTTGCTTGGTGCTATGACCATCGTTGAACTGGTGGACGTGCATGATGGGTTCAAAATCATCACCGACAGGGTTTCTACCACCAACAGGGTCAAGCTCCTGTGGATGCTCTCCTGGATCACTTTTTTCATGTCTGCCGGACTTGACAACATGACGACAGCCATTGTCATGAGCGCGTTACTGCGTAAAATCATCAAAAAGAAAGACGATATGTGGCTGTTTGGGGGCTTTGTTATCATGGCCGCCAACGCGGGCGGTGCCTGGTCGCCCATCGGCGACGTTACCACGATCATGTTGTGGATTGGTGGGCAAGTGACGACAGTGAACATAATGATATCAACTTTCCTAGCCTCGGTAGCGAGCATTTTGGTACCGCTTCTGGCCGCCACCTATTTCCTGGGACGTGACAAAACTGCCCTTGAACCCATTGACAACGAAATGAAATCGGAAGCTGGCACCTCTGCTTCTGAGCAAAAATTGCTGCTTTTCCTAGGCGGTGCTGCATTATTGTCGGTGCCCGCGTTTAAGGCAATAACCCACATGCCGCCGTATATGGGCATATTGTTGGCCGTAGGTATTTTGTGGTACATTACAGAATTGATGCACCGGAGCAAGGAGCCAGAGACACGCCACGGATTTTCCGTAGCGTCCATGCTCCACCGCATCGACACGCCAAGCATCCTGTTTTTCTTGGGAATTTTGCTCGCGGTAGGAGCTTTGGAAGCTTCCGGTCACCTGCACCTGCTGGCAGAATACCTCAACCACGCTTTTGGCAGCATTTACATCATCAACGGACTTATCGGGCTTTTATCCTCCATCGTGGATAATGTACCGCTCGTGGCAGCAAGTATGGGCATGTACGATTTGACAACCTATCCTCCTGACCACGATTTTTGGGAGTTGTTGGCTTATTGCGCAGGCACTGGCGGCAGCAT
>Ga0163144_10020990_pt1 | contig 13011 bp, 12 predicted proteins | sample OliLak19BULKMAT1_FD_123175 | JGI IMG/M metagenome (GOLD analysis project Ga0163144, IMG submission 123175) | Freshwater microbial mat bacterial communities from Lake Vanda, McMurdo Dry Valleys, Antarctica - Oligotrophic Lake LV.19.BULKMAT1 | ecosystem: Environmental > Aquatic > Freshwater >...
CGCGCTGCCGACAGTCTCGATAACCGGCAGCTTTCCCCGCCACGGCTGGTTTTTTCGATGCGGGGAACCACATTGCAGATCACCTGTTATGTGCAAGATCTCGACGGCAAGGCCAGTCGCGTCTATCGCCGCCGCAAGAAGTTCAGACTGCTTGAGGAACTTCTGGGGATGCAGGTGAATGTCCGGCTTGAACTCGCAGACGCGGTACGCGCTGTCGCGTGACCCAGACCCGCAAGCAAATCGCTGATCGATCCAATGCTCATCCGCAGCATTTCTGAGGGTCGTACTGCATTACTGACGCTTAAGATTTTGTCACCCAGACCGGCGGAGGAACGATTTCAGCGGTGGGTTGCGATCCGGCGTTGGCTCTTCCAGAACCTGCAAGTCGCGAGATCACCTTCACCGTCATGTCCTGCGTGCATTTGATCTGACAACTCAACCGCAGACCGGGCGTTGCGGAGAGTCCGCGCAGGCCCAGCAATTCCTTCTCGGCCTGCGTCATTTCAGCGGGTTCGCCTTCGACAAACTCCACCCGGCAGGTCGTACACCGCGCATTTCCGCCACAGGCGTGAAGCTGATCAACCTTCGCGTCCTCCGTCAGCGCAAGCACAAGTCTTTTGCCATCCGTAACATCCACCGTACCGACATCGCTCACCGTTAATTTGGGCATATGAAACTCCGGATGCGATGGTAAGTGGAAGACTTTGAAATGCCAATCCAACCGGCGATGAAATTTTCAAACCATTTGCAGTTAAAACAATTGTCGTCACAACAATCATAAGGTAAAAATTTCGTCCGTGGAGATTTTGGAGAACCCCATTTGCCGGGCTCCGTAGGGCTTATAGTTCGCACGTTGGGATGCGAACGACACATCTTTGTGTCAGACAGGTTCCTTGAGACTTTAGGGTGGTAGTGGAGGTCTGTTAAATGCCCGTTGGATCGTGCCGTCGCCGTGTTTCACGGCGAAATACCTCTGGTTGTTCCCCCATTTTCCAAACTTTGGAAGCACGTCAGCTTTTTGCCGCATCCGCACAAACGCTTCTCAACGCAGGTTATGTCCCGATTCAGGAAAACGGCCAGCAGAATTGGGCCAGGCAGGGTCAGTGGATGGTGCAGTTTGAAGCCGCGTCACCAGCGCGGCGGGTCAGTAAGCTGAATGCGTCGCTTGCGTTGTCAGCGGACGTTGCTAGCAACACCCGGTTCAGCAGCGATCTTGGAGATCAACGGACATTCCTGCTGAACACGGCCCATGATGCAACAATGGACGAGGTTCGCGCGTCGCTGGCGGGCACACCGGGCATCCGTGCGATCGAGCGCGATTACGTCATTCATTCCGCTGCCGTCACGCCCAATGATCAATACTTCGGCAATCAATGGGGCCTGCAGCAAGCGGGCGATTATGATGTTGACGCGCCGGAGGCGTGGGAACTCACCACCGGAAGCCCGTCGGTTGTCATCGCGGTGGTGGACAGCGGCATCGACTACAACCACCTCGATCTCGCGGGCAACATCTGGAAGAACTATCCGGAGATCGCCGGCAACGGCATCGACGATGATGCCAACGGTTTCATCGACGACACACGCGGCTGGGACTTTGTCAGCAACGACAACAACCCCATCGACGACCAGGGCCATGGCACACTGATCGCGGGGCAGATCGGCGCGATTGGTAACAACTCCATTGGCGTTTCGGGCGTGGCGTGGCAGGTCAAACTCATGCCGCTCAAGTTCATCGCCTACACCGGTCTGGGTGCAAGCAGCGGCGCGATTGCGTCAATGAACTATGCACTCAAGCAAAAGCAGGCGGGCGTGAATGTGCGGGCAATCAACGCCAGCTGGGTCAACAACACCTACAGCCAGTTGTTTCTCGACACCATCATCAACCTCAAGGCCAATAACATCCTGTTTGTCGCGGCCGCCGGCAACGGCGCGGATGATTATGTCGGGGATAACAATGATGCGATGCCGACGTATCCGGCGTCATACTGGTCTGACAATATCATCGCGGTCGCGGCAACCGACAGCGCAGACAACCTCGCGGGATTTTCGAATTACGGCCTGTGGACGGTTGCCGTGGGCGCACCGGGTGTCGGGATTCAGGGAACCTCCCCAAACAATGGTTACGCCGCCTCGACCGGAACCAGCGATTCGGCACCCTTCGTCAGCGGCACCGTTGCACTCGCCGCCGCCGCGGTGCCGTCGGCGGACTATCTTCAGATCCGATCCGCAATCATCGCAGGCGCCGATCGCGTTCCATCGCTCATCGGCAAGACGATCAGCGGCGGACGACTCAACGCGCGGAAAACACTGGATCTTCTGCTGCCCTCGGCGATGGGCGATGGCCTTGCGGCCAAGTATTTCAACACACCCGACCTCACCGGCACGCCGATCGACCGGGTTGATTCCAACGTCAGCTTTGACTGGAGCAGCAACGCCCCGCTTCCGGGGATCGACCGCAATACCTATTCAGTCCGATGGACCGGCATGGTCATGCCTGCAACCTCCGAAAATTACACCTTCCACACCCGCGCGGATGACGGCGTGCGCCTGTGGGTGAACGGTCAACTGCTCATCAGCCGCTGGACCGACCGCACGCTTGCCAATGACATCAATTCCGACGGCATCGTCAACACCGGTGACTTCAACATCCTCAGTTCAAACTTTGGAATGAGTCAAGGCGCAACGCTGGCGACGGGTGATTTGAACGGAGACGGCATAATTGATGGGATCGATCTGAACATCCTCTTCGGAAGCTGGGGCACCTTGGCAACCACGCAGGAAAATTCAGGAACCATCGCGCTGCTGGCCGGTCAGAAGTATGCGATTCAGCTTGAGTACTATCAGAACATCGGACGCGGCGTGTCCAGACTTTCCTGGAGCAGCGGCTTGACCCCAAAGCAGATCATTCCGCAGTCACGGTTGTTCTCAACGATTACGGCGGGAGTAAGTATAACCGCTGGAAGCCCGCTGTTTACGGATCCGAATGAGACTGACCGGGATCGCGAACCGGTCGGGTAATGACCCCTGAGAAAAATAAAAGACATGAAACATGAAGCACAAATCTTCATGTTTCATGTCTTCATGATTCTTCCCGTTTGCTCACTTGCGGCTGCGTCGCAGGCCGAGCATTCCAAGACCTGCCATCAAGACCATTGCACTTGCCGGCTCGGGCACAACCGCGCCCAGTCCCGGCGCCGCCGATGCACCGGTGATGCCGTTGATCCAGCTTCGGTTGGTGCTGATTCGCGTGGCGTACATGAACGCGGGATTGTCGGTCGATGTGTCTGAAACCAGTGAGTTATTGTAGTAAAGCCCGCCCTTGTCGAAGATCGCCGCGTCAAACGTGCTGCCGGATGAAGAGGTCTTGTAAGGCGTCTCCACCGAGTAGATGACTCCCGCGAGATACCATTTGTTGCTTGAGTTGATAAACACTGCGCCCGATGAATCACCGGCCGAGAAGATGCCTTCCTGATCCACTTTATCCCCGCCGCTGCTGCTGGTACGGTCGAAGGTGAATCCAAGCACGCTGCCCAGCCCGCTGCCGCCGTTGACGGTCGAGCGGACCTTGTTGCGTCCCCAGCTCTTGAGTTTGTCCGCAGCGCCCCACTTCCAGCCCTTGCGGGTCGATCCCACTTTCACTTCCGCGCCCTTCTGCGTCCCGCGGCCAAAAAGCATCGCGGTCTTTCCCACTTCGGTTGAGCCGTTGTAAAGCGCCGCCCACGAACTGAAGCTCTTATCAACCTTGTAGACATTCAGATCGCTGTTGGGATCGTTGTAAACGGCGGTGACTTTGTGGGTGTTGCCGTTGAGCGTGAAATTCTGCCCCACCCCGCCGCCGATGTGCGACGCGGCAACAAAGTGATTCTTGGCAATCGGCACGCCCAGGAAGTTCCCCCAGTTGCCGGTGTGCTGCCAGCCGGAATTCGCATAAGAACCTGTGGGGGTGGATCTATTACGATATTGCTTGTCATGCAGGATGATCGCTGACGACGTACCCTCACAAAGGGTAGAAGCGATCAAACCCAATGCGATCAACGAAACTTTCAAGGTGTGGTTTCCAAGCTGCATCATCTCTCTCCAAAATCAAAGAAGTACGAAAAACATCCGCGCCCAGAGAACTTAACCCTCAAGCGGCGGTGACACAAATCAAAAACGCCGGGGATGGGCAAATCTTTCGATAAACATCCCGACTTCTGTGATCATTTGCCGCACACCGCCATCCTTCCTACACTTTTCCCCACTATGCCCGTTCAACTACCGGTTTACATGGATTACAACGCCACGACCCCCGTCGATCCCAAGGTCTTTGCGGTGATGGCACCGTTTTTCTGTGAGGCGTTTGGGAACGCGGCCTCGACATCCCACTCATTTGGATGGACGGCAAACGCCGCCGTCGACAAGGCGCGGATGCAGGTGGCGGCGCTGATCGGGTCGAGCCCGAATGAAATCATCTGGACCTCCGGCTCGACTGAATCCAACAACCTGGCGATTTTCGGCGCGTGCAAAAATTATGAGTATCGCGGCCGGCACATCATCACGCAGGTGACTGAACACAAGGCGGTGATCGACCCTTACAAACGGCTGCAGAGCGATGGCTGGCAGGTCACCTGGCTGGGTGTGGATCGCAACGGGCGGATTGATGTGGATGAGCTTGCCCGCGCCATCCGCCATGACACGCTGATGGTTTCGATCATGTGGGCCAACAATGAGATCGGCACGATGCAGCCGATGCACGATATCGGGCGGATCTGCAAATCGCGCGGGGTCATTTTTCACACGGATGCGACGCAGGCGGTCGGGAAAGTCGGCATCAACGTCGATAGCGCAGGAATCGATCTGCTGTCGATGTCAGCGCATAAATTGTACGGACCCAAAGGCTCCGGCGCACTGTATGTACGCAATCACGATCCGAGAATCGAACTCTTTCCGCTGTTCGAAGGCGGCGGTCATCAATTGGGAATGCGCTCGGGAACTTTGAACGTCACCGGAATCGTCGGACTTGGCGCCGCGTGCGAGATCGCGTTTCAGGGGATGGCGGACGAATCATCCCGACTCGCGATCCTCCGCGACCGGCTTGAGAAAGGTATCACCACCCAACTGGAAGGCGTCCACATCAACGGTGGCGGCGAGCGGCTTCCGCACTGCACCAATCTCTCCTTCGCCGATGTCGAAGGCGGCGTGCTGCTCTCCTCCATGGACGATGTCGCCGTCTCATCCGGTTCCGCCTGCACCAGCGCGGTGAAAGAACCCAGCTTCGTGCTCAAAGCCATCGGCGTGCCGTACGAACTCGCGCTCGCGTCCATCCGATTCTCCCTCGGCCGTCAGTCGACGGTGGAAGAAGTGGATTATGCCGTGGAGAAAGTGGTTGCGGTGGTGAAGCGGATGCGGGAAATGAAGGCTAAACCCGAATGACGAAACCAGAATGACGAATCAAATCCGAATGACCAATGACGAATTTGCGTATTGAATGTCACTTGTGATTGTGAAGCGTTGAATTCGGCACCCGGTCATTTGGATTTCGTCATTCGACATTGATTCGTCATTCTGGTTTGGACTTTCGGATTTGACCCGGAGTCTGGTTGGGTCTTTCGGATATCCACGCGTCCTCTGCCGCTTTTCCTCAAGCCCCTCCGCCACCACGTCCGATATTCAGCGACATGCGCTCTCTCACACCTGCGTTGCTTGCGTCCATGCCGCTGCGTCGTCGCTTGTGGCAGGGCGGGGTTTTGATCTTTGCGTTTCTGATGACGCTGGTGATCGGAAACCGCCATCTCCCAGCCGATCAGAAGGTGGCGCTGGATTCACTCGGGCGCGACTTCATGCCCTTTTACACCGCCGGCACGTTCGTGCGCGAGGGCAATCATCAGGCGCTTTACGATCTTGAATCCGTCAAGCAATTCGAGCACGCCTTGGCGAAGGTCAACGGCTTTGAGTTTGAAGAAGCCTTCGGCCCGTGGTGGAATCCGCCCTTTTACGCGTGGGCGTTCGCGCCGCTCTCAAAGCTGTCATTTCCGCAGGCGCTGGCGACTTGGTGGACGATCAGCTTTCTGTGTCTGCTGGGATCGATCATCCTGCTCATCGACATGCTGCCCAAGGCCTGGAAGCCAATCAGGCGCGGCGCGCAATCCAACTGGCTTGAAACCGCGCGCGACTGGCGGATCACCGCGCTGCTGATGCTGCTGACGATGGTGTCGATGCCGGCGGTCCAGTCGCTGAGTCACGGGCAGAACACCTGCACCTCTCTGCTTCTCCTGTGTCTCACCGTCACCGCCTGGCGAAAGCAGAAACCGCTGCTCGCCGGACTTGTCGGCGGACTGCTTTTTTACAAGCCGCAGCTTGGCGCAGTCCTCGCGATGGTGATCGTATTATCAACGGGCTGGCGGGCGCTGGCGGGATTCGCGTTCACCGGCTGCATGCTTGTTTCAATCAGTGAGTACGCCATGCCGGGCGCAATCGAGCATTATCTGCGTCAACTTCCCATCAACGTGCGATTCATGCAGATTGAAAACACCTATCTGTGGGAACGCCATGTGACGCTCAAGGCTTTCTTCCGCCTGCACCTGCAGGGCCGCGGCCCGGGAGAGACCGCGATGCTTACCAGCGTGCTGACCTTTGCATCTTCCATCCTTCTCGCGGGCGCGTTGTTCAAGGCGATTCTCTCCCAACGTCGGCGGCTGGATGATCCGTGGACGGGCGAAACCTCCTCAATCGCCCGCGACCGCCTGATCGCCGCGACCATCTGTATCACGCCGCTGTTGATGCCCTTCTATTTTGATTACGACCTTCTGCTTCTTTGCGTTCCGGCGACGCTGTTTGCAGGCGATATTCTCCAACGCGCAGAGCCACGAACGGCCGCTGAAAAATGGCTCACCCGTTCCTGGGGCGTGATGTTCATCTGGCTGTACTTCAATCCCGGGACCGCGGGAAAGACCAGCGTGAACATAACGACCATTCTGCTGTGCGCAATCGCGACCCAGATGGTGATCCGCGCAGGCCGCAAACCCGCGGTGCTTGCGGTGGATAACATGCGGACCGTTTTCGAGCCAAGACTCCCGCTTCGCGCGGCGGCGTGATTTTTCACGACGCTCTCCAGTATTGCGGACCTATCATCCGCCAAGAGTTGCAAACGGACCGTAAGTCCCCGTACTGTTCGCGTCCCGCCCACGATTGATTCAGTATCAATTCGTGGGCCCGACGCCCTGAGGCTTCTGAACAAAATTGTTCTCTCTGCGCACTGAGATTGCTTGATCGAGATCTCCATGCATCCCACATCCATCTCACAACAACTCTTCTGGCTGGTGATTCTCGGGATTCCGATCGCCTGCATCGCCCGCACCGTTGTGTTTGAAGAAGTCTTCCGCGAGCCCCGCGAATGGTGCGAAGGCAGAAGCAAAGTCTGCCGCAATCTGTTCCAACGGAAGTTCTTTTACCTTTTCACGTGTGAATACTGCTTCAGTCATTATGTGACGATCGCAGTTCTGATCGTCACGCGTTTCAAGCTTCTGATCGACGATTGGCGGGGATATCTCATCGCATTCTTCTCACTTGTGTTCGTCGCCAATGCGTACCTGAATCTGTATGCGCGGCTGCGGGTGGACATTCAGCAGGCGAAAGTGACGACCAAGAAAATCGAGAAGGAAGCGGATTGTATCTCCGGTGACGGGAAATGAGCGCCTTGTCCGGTCCCCTCTCCCTTGAGGGAGAGGGTGAGGGGAAAATCCGCCTCGTTCAACTGCTGGGGAAGGGAGTGATCTGCATTCAAAATCTGCCCCTCACCCCTGCCCTCTCCCGCAAGAGGAGAGGGAGAACAGAAAGATCCCCGCGCTAACCGCCACGTTCAGTGAATCGGTTCCCAACTGCATCGGGATCGTCACGCGCGTTTGACACAGATGAATGATGTCGCGATCCAGCCCCTGCGCTTCGTTCCCAAGCACCAGCGCGAACCGATCAGATCGTCTGATATCCCACAGATCCGTTGCATCCGTGTCCAGAACCGTCGCGAGGAGGTCAATCTGCAATTCATCGCGCAGCCGCAGAAGGTCTTTGCGGAGATCGGTGGATTCGATCACCGGAACCGTAAACACCGCGCCCATTGAGACGCGGACGCATTGCCGGATGAACGGATCGCAACATCGCTCGCCGAGGAGGATCGCATTTACACCAAACCCGGCGGCGACACGGAAGAGTCCGCCGAGATTTTCGGCGTTGGCGATTTCCGGGAGGATCATCAGTGAAACCAAGCGCTCTGGCGAAATCGTGTCGTCAATGGTTCGCGCGGTTCCCCGCAGTCCGCAGGCAATGATCCCGCTGTGAAACTTGTAGCCGATGATCTGATTCATCAGATTGTGCGATGCGACGTACAGCGGCACATCGCCAGGAACGATTTGGCCGATCACATCCACATGCTTCTCTGCAACGAAAACCGACTGCGCGTTGAAGGAGGATGCGAGCAGCCGCCTGACCAGATGCCCGCCTTCGGCGATAAATCGGCCGCTGGAGATGATCTCGCGGTCTTTGAGGGTCCGGTATGCCTCGATGCGCGGATCGTCGATGGATGTGATGAGGTGCGGGCTCATACGTTCAAGGCACAGAGGGCACAGAGAAGTACGAAGAGGATTGAGAAGAGAGGATTGCGCGCACACCGGCGTTTCTCTCCTCTATCTTCGATCCTCTATCTTCAATCCACTGTCCTCGACCTTTTTCTGTGCCCTCTGTGACTCTGTGACAAACTATTTCAGCGCCTGATGCCCGATGTCGGTGCGGTAATGCATTCCGTCAAAATGGATCAGTTCCATCGCGCGATAGGCGCGCTTCTGAGCTTCGCGCATGTCCGCCCCCAGCGCCGTGACCGCGAGCACCCGGCCGCCGTCGGTGACGAGTCGGCCGTCTTTCATCGCGGTGCCCGAGTGGAACACCTTCACATCCGCCATTGCGTCCGCTTTGTCGATTCCGGTAATGGGGACGCCCATTGCATATTCGCCTGGATATCCGCGCGAAGACGCGACGACGCTGACCGCCGGCCGCGCATCCCATTTGAGATTGAGTGAGTCCAGTCTTCCATCGCACACCGCCACCATGATCTCGCACAGGTCACTCTGCAGGCGCATCATCAGAGGCTGAGTTTCGGGATCGCCGAAGCGGCAGTTGAATTCAAGCACCTTGGGTCCGGCGCTGGTGATCATCAGGCCGGCATACAACACGCCGGTGTATTCGATCCCGTCTCGCATCAGGCCATCCAAAACGGGCACAAATACATCGCGCTCGATCTGACGGATCATCGCCTCGGTAACCACCGGCGTGGGAGAATACGCGCCCATTCCCCCGGTCATCGGGCCGGTATTGCCATCGTCAACAGGCTTGTGATCCTGCGCGGTCTCCATGACATAAATGCTCTTGCGATCGACAAACGCCAGGACTGAAACTTCCGGGCCCTGCAGCATTTCTTCAATCACCACGCGCTCACCAGCGGCACCGAAGGTCTTCTGTTTCATCATCGCTTCCAGCGTCGCGATCGCATCGGCTGTCCGATAGCAGATCGTCACGCCCTTGCCCTTGGCAAGGCCGGATGCCTTGATCACGCAGGGCGTGTTGCGCATGCGAACAAATTCCTCGGCCGCGCTTGGATCGGTAAACAGCCTCGCCTCGGCGGTGGGCACGGCCTGGTGTCGCATCAACTCCTTTGCGAACCACTTATCCGCCTCCAGTTGCGCCGCATCCCTGCTTGGCCCGAAGCAACGCACCTTCATTGCCACGATGCGATCCGTGAGACCTTCGGCCAACGGATCTTCAGGACCGATCACCACCAGTTCGACGTTTTTCTCGCGCACGAACTGACATATCTTCTCAAAGTCCATCACGTTCGTCCCGACATTCTCAGCCACCAGCTCCGTACCCGGATTCCCCGGCCACGCATAAAGCGCGGTCACCCGCGGCGACGCGGACAATTTCCACGCCAGCGCATGCTCGCGACCACCATTTCCAATCAGCAAAACTCGCATGAAGAGAAGTGTAAGGGGAAGGGAAAGAGTTTGAAACCGCTGATGGACGTGGAAGAACGGAGTAAAGCGTCTTATCCGCGTTAATCTGCGGTTCCTTCCTGAGCCGCGCGCGGTATTATCCAATCGTGCTTCCGATGTCGCCAAATTTATCTCTCCTGGACAGGATGGTGCTGGCCGTGGAACGCGTGCGCGATCGATTGCAACGAGCTTCCGCCGCCTTGGAAGCGGCGAACATTCCCTATGCTGTCGCCGGCGGAAACGCCGTCGCCGCGTGGGTTGCGACGATCGACGCTGCCGCTGTCCGCAATACGCAGGATGTGGATATCCTTCTGCGACGGTCAGATCTTGACGCGGCATCTATTGCACTTGCGCACGCCGGTTTTATCCGGAGGCATGTCGCTGGAATGGATATCTTCCTTGATGGTCCCGATGCCAAAGTAAGAGATGCCGTGCATGTTGTGATGGCCGGTGAAAAAGTCCGACAGGAATACGAGTCGCCTGCACCCGATGTCACCGAATCAGAAAAGCCGGAGACGTTTCGGATTGTCTCTCTGGAAGCGCTAGTGCGGATGAAATTGACGTCATATCGCGATAAGGATCGTACACATCTACGTGATATGCTGGAGATCGGTTTGATTGATGAAAGCTGGAAGGCTCGATTCTCACCCGAATTGTCAGCTCGGTTGCAGCAGTTGATCGATACGCCGGGGGAGTGAGGACTTATCAATCACCCAAAAACCGCTCCGCCCGAATATTCAATTCCTTAGCCAGCCCGCGCATCGCCTCTTTACTCCAGTCTCGCTTGCCGTTGAGCATGTCGGAGAGGTTGGACTGCGGCACGGCGATCAACTTCGCCAGGGCGCTGACCGACATCCCACGTTCATCGAGGCGATGGCGAACCAGATCAGCCGCTGAAACTTTTGAAGTATCGATGCGCTGGTTGCTGCGCTTTTCGTAATCAACGATCAGGTCGATCAGGATATCGAGATAGTCCGCTGTCCCACGGTCAGCGGGTTCATTCGGCGGCGGATTTGACAGGCGAAGAACCAGCTTTGCCGCCTTTGCGTGACTGGCTGCGGATTTGATCCGGCGCAAGGGAAACTCATTGATCAGTTTCATGTATGGATCGTTAACGGTGTGGCGGGTTGCTACTGGCATGTTAATAACGTCCTTTCCACTGATCCTTGTCGTACTCCGCGTGCGTGAGTAGATCCAAAACGAGGACTGATTGCGCCGTGTAGTTGACACTCGTGAGCAATCGGCACTCATTGCCCTTCACATTGAAAACCGTCACGACAATGCGGCTTTTGAGTCTCACGCCGTCCGCAGACGGATAATCATCCCGCAGATCATCAATGCTTCGCCAGGCTGCCTCTTCCACGGTCGCAACCCATGCTTCAATCCATCTTCTCGCGTCGGCGTGCTTGCGAATGGCCTTTGAAAGCACGTCTTGACGGAGGATTCGCATTATATCATTATGATATAGAAAATCTCTGAAGTCAATAAAGTGAAAACAGGGCCCGCGATATAGACAGCCTTAAACATCCATCCTCGTGAAATGAAACCGCACACCCGCAGTTTCCGCAGCAAACAGCAGTGTTTCAACCGCTTTCAGTTCCCGAACCAGCGGATTGGGCTGCCTGAAATGATTGAGATTTGCAATGATGTGTTCAACGAGCGCGCGGATCATTCTCAATCCTTCACCCGCGGCAAACCAGTGCTCCGGCGGCAATCTCATCTTCGATGGGTCAAAACCATCGGCCTTCAATTGCTCGATCAGCACCGCCTGTGATTCAGAGAGAAAGGAGGTGATCGCCGGCGTCTTTACGGTTCGTGCCGCGAGGTCGAGTCGTTCGATCTCCCTTGCCAGCGCCTTACCCGAGGCGGCCTTCGAGTACGCCGAGAACGGTTCACTCAGTTGTTTCTCCAACGTCACTACAATTGCAAGTGCCATGCGGTGCATCGTCCCGCGCGACACGGGTGGCATCAAGACTCGCGGCAGGGACGGGGTTGAAGAGATCGGTTCCAAGACGGATCATGAGTCCGGAATTTCAGTACCATCCCCGCAACACACAAGCCCGCTCGGATGAGCGGGCTTGCGTCTTCTCGCGAGAATGTCCTCAGAGGCTCTCTTACTTCTGAATCTGCAGTTTCAAGATCGCGGCAAGCTGGACGGCGGCCTTGTCGCTGACGATCTGCTGGCTGTTGTCATAGAGATCCAGCTTCGCGGTGCTGAAGGTGTAAGCGGCGGTGTCGGTGCGGCCGGTGATAGTGTTCTGCACCGTGCGGCCATATGGATTGCCCGAAGTCTCAGTGTCGGCAAAACCGCGTGCGGCATATACCCGACGCACATAGTCTTCAAAGCTGCTGTAATCCCCACCCGCGACCGCGTCTCCGCCGGGGAACACATTCTGTCCGCCAAGCAGCGGTGCGTCGTAAATGCCGACGCGCGGATACAGCGCCGTGCCGCTGTTGAGCAACGCCAGCAGCGATGCATTCTGCTGCGTGGTGAGTTGCGTGTGATTGTCAGCCGGCCCTTTGTCGATGAGCAGTTGCTGACCCCAGACCATTGTCATGATGGCATTGCCGAAGATCGATTCATTCTGGCCGTCGGTGAGATCGGGCGTTGCGCCAACCAGATCCTGACGCAGCGCTTCGAGTGCAAGGAACGAGCTGAGCACCTGGAACGCTTCGCCGCGGTAGGCGGTCTTAAAGAGGGTCCGCAGACGACCCGTGTCCGGGTTGCCCTTGGTTTCACCGACGGCGGCGGCGTTGGAGACCTCGGCGCTGAAATCAATCACCGTGAACTTCTTGCCGGTGACATTGTTGGTTGTGGTCATGGTGTCGATCGCCGGCTCGGCAACCGTTCCGACCAGTGACACCAGCGCCGCGCGAAGATTGGCGGCAGGAATCAGGACTTTCACCGTCGCGTCGTTATACGTTGCCAGCGCGCTGGTCTTCTTGGCGGCGTCAATCGTGCCGGCGGCGATTTTCTTATCCAGGAAAGCCGTCA
>Ga0163144_10020992_pt1 | contig 13010 bp, 10 predicted proteins | sample OliLak19BULKMAT1_FD_123175 | JGI IMG/M metagenome (GOLD analysis project Ga0163144, IMG submission 123175) | Freshwater microbial mat bacterial communities from Lake Vanda, McMurdo Dry Valleys, Antarctica - Oligotrophic Lake LV.19.BULKMAT1 | ecosystem: Environmental > Aquatic > Freshwater >...
ATTACTATTACAGTAATGAGACGGAGTCCAATCCTGTCTTACTGGAGCTCTTCCACGATCCCGTCAACCCAACAACGTTGTTCGCTTCAACAGCCGATGCGACTCCAGTCATCAACTGGAACGCCGTGGACGGAGTCAGCCGGTACGAACTGGTGATTACGCGCAGGTCGGGAACTGCGGCGATCTACCGTGAAGACAACATCACGGCGGCGTCTCACCGCGTCGCCCGCGCTTTGCCAACCGGAGAATATCGGGCCTGGGTCCGGGCCCATTTCGCCGACGGCTCCCGCAGCGAATGGGGCAAGGGTCTGAGTGTCCGGATCGGCGCGCCGGTGACACTGCGTGTCTCGAACGGCAGTCTGAACTGGACAGCGGCGAATGCCGCAACGCACTACGAACTCTGGATCACCAACAATGGCACCGCGACAATCCCGGTTGTCAGAGTGGTGCATGAACGGTTTCTCACGGGCACCAGATTCGTTCTGCCCGCCGGCCTCGCCAAAGGCCGCTATTCAGCCTGGGTGCGTACGATCCGAGCCGAAGCGTCCGAACTTTATGCGGGACTCTGGAGCAGTGCGAGCATTTTCGAAATTTGAAACATTCCTGCCGACTGCTGCCAGATCGTGATGACTCAACGGGCTCTGTCATCGGACGAAATCGGCGAAGGTGGCCGACCTGTACAGGACCGGTCGCCAACCAGGCAGTAATCCTGTCGAATCAGGAGACGATTCAGGATAACCAGGACAGAATCTTTTCTGACCTCAAGGAGATTCCGGACAATCAGCGAACGATCCTGGGTAATCACGCCTGGATTCTGCAGAAGTCGATTGCCGTGATTGAGTTCAGGCAGTGAACAGTGTGCCTGGCAAGTCCCCCACAGATCGTCAATCAACGCGAAGCGGCGCACCGGTTGTGACTCGTCCGGGATCATTCGGAATCTGGCTGCTGTTCTTTTATTCGGTCTGGTTTGCGATCGTCGTTCTGGTAACGGACGGGCGCACCGTAATTTCTCACTGGCCGATTGCAGCGGCGATGGCCGGTGGTTCGATCGTCGCGGGATCATCCCCGGTGGCTGGCGGAGCCATCGGGTTTCCTGTGCTGGTGTTCGTGTTCGATCACCCGGCGAATCTCTCCGATCGCGTGGATTCCGCTCGCGATTCTCTGGTTCGGCATTTCTGACGCTGCTCCGATCTTTCTGATTTTTCTGGCCAGCGTGTTTCCGATCACGGTGTCGGCGTCGGCGGCAGTCCGCAATCTGCAGCCGGTCTATGTCTGAGCCGCACAGAATTTCGGACGCAGTCGACTGCAGTTGTTTCGTCGAGTCATCCTGCCGGGGACAATTTCCCGGAATTCTGCGGTTGACAATCGCTGCAACTCGAATACTATAAAACCAAATCTAAAAAACCAAATACTTTGCAGGACAAGTTTGGCAACAGGCGAACTCATTGTCACGGAGACAGGGTAATGGCACGACCGAAAGCAAAAGAACTGACGGAACGCGAACTGGAAGTCATGCACGTCTTCTGGGATCGCGGCGAATCCACCGCGACGGACGTTCGGGACGCGCTGGCGGCTTCGGGGCGAGATCTGGCGTACACGACAGTCGCGACTCTCGTTCGAATCCTGCTCGACAAGGAGTTTCTGACGCAGACCGGTGACGAACGTCCGTTTCGGTTCGAACCGGCTCGGACGTACGAAGAAGTCTCCGGCAGTCTGCTGGGCGACATGATTCAGAAAGTGTTTGACGGTTCGCGAATGCAGTTGCTGGTGAGGCTGTTTGAACAAAAGAAACTGACCGCAGCAGAGCAGGCCAGACTGAGAGAGATTCTGGATTCGACGAAGGACAAGTAATCGTCTCAATGCCCAATGCCCAATGCCCAATGCTCAACTGAGCGTCACCGACGTTCCTGTGGGAAGGTAAGCAACAATGAATGCTCTATCATACATGTTGATCTGCGGTGTGCTCCAGGTGACGGTCGTAGCGACGGTTGGACTGATCGCGGGGACTGTGTGCCGTCGCTGGTTGCGAGTATCCGCCGGAACTCCGCTTTTAGCAGCTCTGGTCTCCGTTGTCCTGCTGACGTTGCTGTCCGTCAGTTCCTGGCCCAGTTGGCTGCCATCAGCATCCGCTCGGAACCAGGCCTCCAGTTCGCCAGCGAGCGGGGAAGCAGTTGTGACGGACCGCAGTGATCCTTCGGGAACTGTTGCCGGGCAGCCGCCACTGTTTGGAATCCGAGAAATTCTGGCAGCTGGTTGGGAGGCATTTCGGACTGAGACGGAAGTCAGCGCCAAACCGTCAGCCGAGGCTTCATCGAAGACATCCGTCGCATCGCCGATCAACTGGCTGCAAGTCGTCGTCGGAATCTTTCTCATGGGAGTCTTCTGCGGACTGGTACGGCTTGTCGGTGGTCTGTGGGGAATTCACACGTTTGTTCGCACGAGTCGCCCGCTCGGTGATGCGAGGCTTCGGGAACAGGTGGATGTCATTTGTGCTGAGCTGAACTGCGCGCAATCCATTGAGCTTCGCGAAAGCCCTCTCCTGGAAACCGCGGCGACTGTGGGCTGGCGGCGACCCGTGATCCTGATTTCAGACACATGGAAGACCTGGAGCCGTGGACAGATTCGCAGTGTGCTGGCGCATGAGATTGCTCACATCACGCGCGCCGACTTTGTTGCCGGAGTTGCCGCGCAGCTTGGATTGGTTTTGCACTTTTATCACCCGCTGATGCACTGGCTGGTGAACAGCCTGCGGCTGGAACAGGAACTGGCGGCGGATGCCCTGGCCGCAGGAATCGTGGGAGGCCCGCGGCGTTACCTGCACGCCATCGGTGAGCTGGCGCTGAAACAAACGAAAGAACCGCTGAGCTGGCCGGCTCAGACTTTTCTGCCAACCCGCAGAACGTTTCTGAGGAGAATTGAGATGCTTCGTGATTTGAAATTGTTGTCCGGCCCGGCATCAGGAATGCTGAAGGCCAGTTCGATTGTCGCCGTCGCGGCAGTCACCTTGGTTGTTGCCGGGTTTCGGCCGCCAGGCGAGAAATCTGTTCCCGGAGGGCTCGCCGCACAGGATGTTATTCGCAACGTCTCTGTGGTTCTGTCTGGCGCTGCAGGGCAGCAGCCATCAGGCGAACTTGAGGCGACCTATGTGCCGGCTGACGCGGTTGCTGTCGCCGTCGCTCGCCCGGCGGAGTTGCTTGCACTGTATCTGAAGATTGTTGCCGGGATGGCGACAAGCGGAAATCTGCCGCTGGATTTGTCGGAAGACGCAGTTCCCCGGGTGCTCCAGCACTGCAGCCATGCTGTCGGTGTGCTCACCGGTCCCATGGATGAAAGAGGCCCGGAGCACGCGGCAATGGTGCTGACATTCACGGCCAAAGAGGCTCGTGACGCGGCGATGAAAGTGCTGAGCGGCCCCCGCGAATTCAGACGGGAAAAATTGCTGCGGGCCGAATTTGAAATCAGTGACCGGACCGCTCGCTATCTGCCTGACGATACGACTCTAATTTTTGGCAACGAGCAAGCCGTGCAGAAAATGATCCTGGCAGGTCCAAAATCGTTGTCCGCTCTGACTCAGACGGACGAATGGCATGTGGCGGCGAAGCAATCCGTGGCAGTGGCCGTCGATACAACTGCTGTCCGGGGAATGGTGGCGAAGATTCCCATGGGGCCGGTGGAGGCGATGTTTTCACCACTTTGGACGGCTGCTGACCGTCAGACGCTGGGTCTACAGATCGGAAAAACGATCGATCTTTCGCTGATGTCCATGGCGGCGGATGAAGCCAATGCAAAACGGCTGGAGGTGACTCTGAGTGCCGGCGCTGCGATGCTCAGCAGTATGATCACCGCGATGCAGAACGGACCGGACAATGGCGCGGGAAAAGCCGTTGCGATAACGCTGGGCCCGGTGATCGATGGCCACAAGCTCGCGCGAAGCGGTAACCTGGTCACGCTGAATCTTTCCGGGAGCCTCGAATCCGTGGTTGGTCCGCTGACGTCCGCCCTGTCCGGACCGCGGGTCGCCGCCCAGCGCTCACAGCAGACCAACAACATCAAGCAGCTGCTGCTGGCGCTGCACAATTACCATGACGTTTATGGGCACTTCCCTCCGGCCGTGGTGTTCGATACCGCGTCGAACATGCCGCGCAGCTGGCGAGTCGAGGTCCTTCCGTTTATTGAGCAGGCTCCGCTGTACGAGCAGTACCGTAAGAACGAACCCTGGGACAGCGAAGCGAACAGGAAAGTGCTCGCCCAAATGCCTCGGTTGTTCAGTCATCCTTCGCAGCGTGCAGATTCGAACACCACGGCCTTCGTGGCGGCCTATGGCAAAGGTCTGATCTTTGAAGAACTGGACAAGGATGGTACCAGAATCAATGAAATCCTCGACGGGACCTCCAACACGATCGCGCTGATCGAAGCCCCCACAACAATTCCCTGGACAAAGCCCGAAGAACTGGTGATTGATTTGACACGGGAGGACGCGCTGCCGCGGTTTGGTTTTGAGGACGCGGGCTTCGTCGCCGGATTTGCCGACGGGAGTGCTCGATTCATTGCCCGGACGACTAAGTTCTCGACGCTGACGGCCATTCTCACGCGTGCTGGCGGAGAGATCGTGGAGTCAGGCTTCTGACAGTTCACGAGTGCCGAAACGTTGGCGTGACGCGACGGCCATCCGTCATGCCATTTGTGAGCGATCGCGTCCGCGACCGGGTTGGCGGCGGCGCGATCGCTTTTTTGCCGTCCGGGGACCTGCTGTTGCCTCCCGGCGCGCCGGGGGCTCACAGTAAAAATTCCACCAAACCGGCTCCGCGTAAACTCGGAAGGCGTTGAACGATTATGCGTCGTCTTTCGCGATGGATCGGCTATGCTGTCGGCCCCACGCCGTTAGGAAAGAACGCCAGTCATGCTGATTCGAGTTGGGTACGTCGTTGAGTTTCAGTTCGAAAAACCTACACCGCTGCTGGCTCTGGGTCACATTCATCCGTCGGCAACCTGCACGATTCGCCGTGCCGAAAGTTTGTTGGTCGAGCCGCAAGTGCCGATCACCGAATATCGGGACGGATACGGAAACCGATGTTCTCGCATGGTCGTCTCCGCCGGTCGGGTTGTATTGAGGAACGATGCCACCGTTGAGGATTCCGGGCTGCCGGACATCCAGGTCCCCAACGCTCATCAGCACGCGGTGGAAGATCTGCCTGATGACGTTCTGGTGTTCCTGCTGGCGAGTCGTTACTGCGAGGTCGACAGCGAGCTGAAGGACATTGCGTGGAACCAGTTCGGGACATTGCCGGCCGGCTGGTCGCTGGTGCAGTCTGTCTGCGATTTCGTCCACAACCATATTCGCTTCGACTACCAGCAGGCGCGGGCGAATCGGACGGCGCACGAAATCTATCGCGAACGGGCGGGCGTCTGTCGAGACTTCATGCATCTGGCGATCACGTTCTGCCGCAGTCTGAATATCCCCGCTCGTTACTGCACGGGATACCTCGGCGACATCGGAGTGCCGGCTGCGGCCAGTCCCATGGATTTCAGTGCCTGGTTCGAAGTCTATCTCGGAGGTGCCTGGCATCCATTTGACGCCCGCAACAACATGCCCCGCATCGGCCGCATCCTGATGGCACGAGGCCGCGATGCCGCCGACGTGGCGCTGACGACCACGTTCGGCAGGAACCAGCTGCAGTCCTTCAGAGTCTGGACGGATCCGGTGACGGGCGTGAACTGAATGGACTCGCCTAATTGGACCGCGCTCGTTTTGTCGGAAACCGCGCGTTTTTGCAACCCGAAGCGTGAGCGAGGGATTGTACCTAACTCGTTCCCTCGCTTACGCTTCGGGTTACTATCTCGGGAAAAGTGGCGCTGTCCAACTAAGCGATACGGCGCAATCCGTCCTGCGACCGATCCTGATCTCATGCGTGTGCCTTAGTTGCCGCTTCCATGATGCGCTGTTCGGTGGCTTCGCAGCGAGTGAAATTCCCGGTCATCACGCCTTCGCTGAGTACCAGAATCCGGTCGCTGACGGTCAGTAGTTCCGGCAGTTCGCTCGACGTCACAATGATCGCCATACCTTCCGAAGCCAGTTGTTCCATCAGCACGTACAACTCGGCCTTGGCGCCGATATCGACTCCCCGAGTCGGGTCGTCCAGCAGCAGAACTCTGGGCCTTATCAGCATGCAGCGGCCGATGATGCACTTCTGCTGATTGCCTCCGCTGAGTGTCGTGATCAGGGCTTCCGGACCATCGGTGCGGATCGACATGGCCTTGATCTGACTGACCGCTGCTGCACGATCGCGACCGCTGGAAATCACACCGACCGTTGATGCGTCCCGCAGCGAACAGATCGTGATGTTCTGCCGCACGGCCATGTGCGCAAAGACACCAAGCCGCTTACGATCTTCCGTGACCATCGCGACACCCGCGCTCATTGCCTGCGACGGATGCTTGAAGCGACACGTGCGCCCTTCGATGAGAATCTCGCCCTGCGGCGGCAGTTCACTGGCTCCGAACAGACACTCGAGCAATTCCGTTCGACCGGCCCCCATCAGTCCTGCGATACCGACGATTTCCCCGCGATGCAGTTGCAGGCTGATGTCCTTCAACCGCCAGCCGCGCGAATGACCGGGCCACGGCAGCGACAGGTTTCGCGTTTCGAGCACCACGGAGGCATCGCGATCCTTGGCATGCTTCTGACTGGGAGCAATATCGCGCCCGACCATCAAATGCGCGATCGCGCGAGGAGTTGTATCGGTGCGCTGGACAGTTTGTACGAACTGGCCGTCACGGAGCACGGTGATTCGATCGGCCAGCCGGAAAACTTCGTCCATCTTGTGCGAGATGTAGATGATCGTCACGCCGCGAGCCCGCAGCCTGTCGATGACACGATAGAGCCGGGCCACTTCCGATTCCGTGAGAGCACTCGTGGGTTCATCCATGATGAGGATGTCCGACTGCAGCGACAGAGCTTTCGCGATCTCCACGAGCTGCTGATCGCCGACGCGAAGCGTCCCGACCAGGACTCGCGGAGAAATGTTCGTGTCGAGCTGAGCCAGGAGCTCAGCCGACCTTTCATTCATCGCCCGCTGGTTGAGGATGCCGAGAAACGTACGCGATTCGCGGCCAAGGAAGATGTTGGCGGCGACGGACAGCTGCTCCACCAGATTGAGTTCCTGGTGAATGATGCTGATGCCCGCTCGCTCGGCGTCTCGTGTGCCGGAAAACTGCACAGCCTTGCCGCGGACCCGGAACTCGCCGTCGAAGTCACTGATGACCCCCGACAGGATTTTCATCAGCGTACTTTTTCCCGCTCCGTTTTCGCCCATGACCGCATGCAGCTCACCCCGCGCGACATCAAAGCTGACATTCTGCAGCGCGCGGACAGCCCCGAACTGTTTGCCGACGGATCGAATTGAAATGATCGGTTCCATGTTTACTCCTCGTTCCCAGGCTCCCGCCTGGGAACGCCTGCTGCTCCTCGTTCCCGGGCTCCGGCCCGGGAACGCCTGTCCCCGAAGCTCCGCTTCGCTCCCGCCTCGCCCGATCATGCCGCATCGTGCTGCGGGAAGCGGAGCTTCCGGGATGCCCGTTACCAGGCTGGAGCCTGGTAACGAGAACACCGCGTCACCACTCGCTGGCGCGTCGTGCTTGTTGTCAGCTTTTCTTCTGCCGGACTTCCAGGAAGCCTCGCGCGACGAGAATTGCGGCGGTGATGACGCCAAACGTAACTGCGTACGAAGGCGCGAACCAAGGTTTGTCGCGGAAGAACAGCATGAACGACATGCCCGCGAGCAGCCCCAGAACGGGGATTGACGCCCATCCGATCAATGTCCCGAAAAACTTCCGACCAGCCGAATGTGTACCGCGCTGACTGAAGGTAACGGCTAGTACGACAACAATACCGACGATCATCCCCTCGTAAACATCGGCTCCTGTTCCGACGATTTTGTTCACGGCATCAATGATCGTTCGAAGAAACAGACAGCCCAAAACCGTGCCAGGAATTGTCCCCACGCCGCCCTGCAAAGAGCAGCCGCCAATCACGGATGCAGCGATCGCGTTCAGTTCGTAGCCCCGGGCCAGCGTGTCGGGCTTGGCGGAACCTGTATCAGCAAAGTACACGATCCCGACCATCGATGCAGTGACCGCCCCGAGTACATACGCCAGCCATTTCAATCGGTCCGTCCGGATCCCGCTGAGCTTCGCCGCCTGTTCGTTGCCTCCCATGGCATGCAGGTGGCAACCGATGACCGTTCGGCTCATCAGAAACCACACAGCCAGCGCGACCAGAATGAATACGATCGACACGTTGGTCACATCTTTGATGGAATCGCGCAGGCCGGCGTCCGGGAAATCGATCTGCGATTTATTGTTCATCACGGCCTGAGTCAGCCCTCGACTGAAACTCCGCAAGCCAACGAGCGTTGCGAGAGTCGCAATGAACGGCGGCAGTCCGACGCAGGTGATGAGCCAGGCGTGCAGAGTCCCTACCATGACTCCCGCAAGCAGAGTTCCGATCGTTGCGATGACAATCGCCGGCGTGGCAAGGTCACCGGCTTTGAATCCGTCCGGGTCAAGCACCACGAGCAGACTTCCGAACACCGTCGCGCTCATCGCAATCACGGAGCCGCTCGACAGATCAATGCCGCCGGAAATAATGATCACAGCACTGCCGAGTGCAAACAAACCAAGAAGCACCGTGTTGCGAATGATCAGCTCAGCACTTGCCGTGGGGTTGTTCCAGTAGGTGTGGCCTGGATCGAGCAAAATCGTGGCTGCCACGACCGCCAGCCACGCAAGGATCAGCTTGAACTCGACCGACGACCATACACGTCGGATGAAAGACGGATTGCTGGACGTCATGTAAGGCGGATCGATCTGTCTGGAGCGAATTCTTGTTTTGGTCAATCCTCACTCGTTCCGGGGCTCCAGCCCCGGAACCCACGGGCCACACTCGTTCCGAGGCTCCAGCCTCGGAACGCACTGCACACAAGGCTCCGCCTTGTCGGGTGAATTCGTTGTGACAGCGATCTGGACAAAGCCGGGAGGCAGGAGCCTCCGGGGCAGTGCGTTCCGAGGCTGGAGCCTCGGAACGAGGAACGAGGAACGAGGGAGAACGGAGAAGCGGGAAGCGGCGGCGTCTAGGAACTGGTCAGGTCGTACTTCTTCAGCCAGGCCTTGAAATCGGACAGTTTGAGGTACTCGACCGACGGGCCGAAGTCTTTGAACATTTCCGGCGTCAGCGGCGAACCGGAATCCGGGACGACGACTTTCAGGCCGGTGTCCCGGATATTGCCGCCCGGTTCGTTCATCTTCGGGAACATCTCTGCGACTGTGGCTTCGTCACCCTTGAGTTTCGCGAAGACATACTTGACGGAGTCATATCCCATTCCGAACGGATTCTGCACAACCATTGCGTCGATCATGCCGTCCGACATCTGTTCGATCGCAAGCGGCTCTGCGTCAAACGTCACGATGGTGAACTTGTCGCGGACGTTTTTCTCTTTGACGACGTCCACGATCGCCGGAGCGTTGTACGACCAGATTCCGACGAGCACGCTCAGATCGGCATTCTGATCGATGGAGTCCCTTACGTTGTCGCGCGCCCGGGGCCGGTCAGTGTCGTCAGTCCGTCGGGCCTTCTGAACAAACTTGTCGCCGGCCGCACTGGTGAAACCATCCATTCTTTGGACAGCATTCTGCATGCTGTCGTAGCCGACGAACTGCACATACTCCCCACCCGCAGGCTTGATATTCCTCGCAGCGGTTCCCAAGACTTCGCCGCCCCGCGTGTTGTTCGTTCCGACATAGAACTCTCGTATGCTCTGAAACTTCTCGTCGAGATCGCTGTCAAACGTCCCGATGATAATGCCCTTCTCCTTGAGCTTCTTCAGTTCGTCTGCGATCGCTGGATTTGTCGCGGATGTCGGCGAGATGATCACCGCGGCGATGTCACTCTGTGTTCCGTACTGCCGCAGTTTCTCGATCTGCCCTTCCTCTGCGTTGGTGTTGCTGTCCATGCCGGCGGTGAAGCCCGCTTCCTTCAGATTCAGATCTTCTACTGCCTTCGCAATCCCGGCTCGGGCAGCATCCCAGAACGGCGATTCCGTGTTGTTCAACAGAATAATTCGCCGAGTCGCTCCTGGTGTTCCCTCTGTGTTCGGAGTTGTCGTAAGAGAAGTCCCTGGTGCTTTGGTCGTGCCAGAATCTTCGGTGCAACCGAGGGCAAACAGGAATCCAAAACTCCAGAGTCCGGCAAGGTGCAGTGAACGATGAAACATCACGGAAACCTCGTCAATGTGTGGGACAGCATTGCTGAAATTCAGACAGCAGTGAACAGGCGAGCAGAGCGTTCGATTCTATCGGTCAGAAATCCGGCCTACAAGCGGCGCGGAGCGTTCTGGGGTTAGTGCTGTCATGTCCTGTTGGCCCGCCGCTCCGTCGGCGGGGCGTCTGCGCGTAGCAGTGCGTGGAATAAAATGCGACGACTTCACTTGAACCAGCGAAGAATCCCAGCCGACGGAGTCCCGGCGCGCCGGGAGTCAACAGTCAATCGCAGCCTCAATGCGGCATCTGACTTTCTGGGAATGCTTCAGAACGAGCAGCCCAGGCGACTGCGAACATCTGTTGGAGACTCACTGCGTACTCGGAGTGATCGCAGCGTTTCGGCTTCATCGCGTTTGGCGAGGCGCTTGCCGGTGTCGTCGCAGATTAGTGAATGGTGATGGTACTCAGGAGTCGGAAGTTCGAGCAGTGCCTGGAGCAGCCGCTGTAAATGAGTCGCCTCGAACAAATCCTCGCCGCGTGTCACGCGCGTGATGCCCTGCAGTGCATCGTCGAGAACGACCGCCAGGTGATAACTGCAGCCGATGTCCTTCCGAACGAGCACCACATCCCCCAGCAATTCAGGCTGAGCGAGCTGGACGCCTTTCACAAGATCGCACCATTCCAGATGATTGCCAGCCTCGGCAACGGCGCGATCCAGATGCAGTCGCATGGCGAATGACTCACCGGCGGCGATTCGGGTCTGTCGTTCGTCTTCGGAAAGATCGCGACACAGTCCCGGATACAGCGGACCTTCTGATCCGTGCGGTGCTCCACCGGCGGATTCGATTTCTCGGAGGATATCTTTCCGCGTGCAGAAGCAGGGATACAGCAGTCCTCGCGCCTTCAACCCATTGGCCACGACCGAATACTCCGCCAGATGCTCCGACTGCCGTCGCACCGGCAACTCCCATGTGAGCCCCAGCCAGGCAAGATCTTCCAGGAGTGCCTCTTCAAAATCTTTGCGGCAGCGAGTGAAATCAATGTCTTCAATCCGCAACACAAATCGACCGCCGTCGCGCTGCGCCTCATCAAACGCTAACAGCGCTGAATACGCATGACCAAGGTGCAGCAGCCCGGTTGGGCTGGGAGCAAAGCGTGTGACAATGGTGATTGACATCTCGCTCCGATCGCCGGCGGCTGCGCGCACCGCCGGACCTGCCTAAAGGTTGTTCAGCCGTTTGTGTTCATCCGCAAGATGCTGATGCACAGCGATCCTGAGCGCGGCATTGCGCATGTCTGCGGCTACCGCGTGAACCTCTCCGGCAGCACAGCCCGGACATTCAGAGATCCGGATTGCCAGACGTTGCACCTGTCGTGTGTCGCTCGAGTACCTTGAAGCCGATTTGATCACGCGGTTAATTGCGAACGCGCCAATCCAGCCAAATATCCAACCGAGGAAAAACACTTTGGCGAAACCGCCGGATTCATCATTCGGCGATGTCCAGGATTCCGTATGTTCGATCGTGATTTTTCGATCAGCGGGTTGTCCGCATCTGTAACAAATTTCCGGTATCACATCGGTTTCGCAAACCCAGACAGAGGTTCTGTTCGGATCAATCGATGACGTATCAAGCGAATTTTCCTGACACCGAGGACAGAATCCATCCGACAGAATCATCACGCGAGCCATGCAATGCGGACAGTCCTGAATGCCGGGCGTGAATTGCAATGTCATGGTCGCTTGCCTTCCCGACGTACTTCAATTCAGAGACATGAGCATGAAACCAAACACGATCTCGTCGCCATTTCAGCACGTTGGAGTAGCAATATAAACGCCGGTGCTGATTGCTTTGGCGAGTTGGCTGACTGCCGATTCAAGACGCAGAAAAGACCGACATCCCCCTGAGCGCAGGTCGTCAACGGTGAGGAGCTTGACAAGTTCCGACTGATCCCGAGTTGGTTTGTACCCACCCATATTCCTGCCCAGCCATGCCTTCGCCGCTTTTGGCGCAATCTCAGGGTTCTGCGGTGGGTCGATTGCAGTGGTTCGAATCGAACGACCATCCGGCAGCCGTTTTCCAGCGAGTTTGTCGAATGCCGAAATGAACCACGATTCGAACTCCTGGCAGGCGAAAACAACGGCCAGCGGAAACCGTGTTCCGGCTCCAACGCTTGAGGCCGCGTGAACCAACTGGCGTGCCGCGGCGATCGGGCAAGCGACTGAACTCTGCTTGTCCGTCAGAACATCGCTGTCGATTACCAACAGAACGCCGCCTGCGTGCTTTCGCTTCATTGCGGCCTGAACTTTGTTCTTCCAGTGGGTGAAATTGTTGGCTGACAAACTGAAGAATCCACCGAGCCGAAATGGCTGCACTTCATCGACACAGACCGTGCTTGACAGACCATTTGCCGCAAGCACTTTCTTGATGAGGTAGGGCATTGCCTCCACTTCGCCGTCGCCTTCGACACACAGTACAATTCGTTTCATGTCGCGGAAGCCTCTGCGTCCACGGCATTGCCGCGAGCCGGGTCAACAGTGAGGAGTTCGCCGGGCGTGAGGAGGTGTTCGCGAATCGACTCTCGTTGCTCATCAGACACGGGGCTGATGCGTGTATGGAAGCCATCAAGCTCGACGACTCTGATCTGCTCCACATCGAATTGATCCAGCAACCCCGGACTGTGAGTCGTCAGGATCACCTGACCGCGATTGTCAGCAGGTGCGGTAATGAACTCTTCCGCAAGCAGCGACAGTGCGC
>Ga0163144_10020995_pt1 | contig 13009 bp, 5 predicted proteins | sample OliLak19BULKMAT1_FD_123175 | JGI IMG/M metagenome (GOLD analysis project Ga0163144, IMG submission 123175) | Freshwater microbial mat bacterial communities from Lake Vanda, McMurdo Dry Valleys, Antarctica - Oligotrophic Lake LV.19.BULKMAT1 | ecosystem: Environmental > Aquatic > Freshwater > Lake...
GCATCGCAATGCGCAAAACCTCGGCTTTATCGAAAGCTGTAATGCGGGGCTGGCGCTTGCTAAAGGCGAGTTTGTCGTGCTTTTGAATAATGACACCGCCGTGCAGTCAGGCTGGCTAGAAGCGCTGCTCGGCACCTTCGTCAGCCATCCAGACGCAGGCCTAGTCGGCGCAAAGCTCGTGTATCCAGATGGCCGTTTGCAAGAATGCGGCGGCATCGTGTTTCAAGATGGCAGCGCCTGGAATTACGGACGGTTTGAATCACCAGCCGATGGAAGGTTCAACTACGTGCGCGAAGTCGACTACTGCTCTGGCGCAGCAATCATGCTGCGGCGCGCGCTGCTCAGCGAATTCGGGGGCTTGGATTCGCACTATTCGCCCGCCTACTATGAAGATACCGATCTGGCCTTCAAAGTACGCGCGGCAGGCTTGAAGGTTTATGTGCAGCCAGCGGCGCTAGTAGTGCATTTTGAAGGCATAAGTTCAGGCACTGATATCGGCACCGGCATTAAGCGCTTTCAAGCCATCAATCAGGGCAAGTTTTTTGCGCGCTGGCAAAGCGCTTTGTCAACGCATCCTAAGTCGCCGCCGGCATGCGCAATTTCGCTAGCGCGTGAGCATCGGGCAACCAAACGCGTGCTGGTGGTAGACGCCACCACGCCTATGCCGGATCAAGATTCGGGCTCGCTGCGCATGTTTAATCTGCTTAAGCTGTTGAAATCTGAAGGCTGCGCCGTTACGTTTTTTTGTGAGGGGCGGGCGTTTCATCCGCGCTATGCAGCGGCACTTCAGCAGATTGGAGTGGAAGTGCTTTTCGCGCCGTTTATGCCGAACGAGGCACGCTTTTTAAGCCAGCGTGGCAGTGAATTTGACGCGGTTATTTTATCGCGCCACTACGTCGCCACGCCGCTGCTGCCGCTGGTGCGCAGACACTGCAAGCGCGCCAAAGTGATCTTCGACAGCGTGGATCTGCATTTCTTGCGCGAGCGCCGTCAATCCGAGTTAAGCATTGATGCCAGCCTGCTTAGGCAAAGCCAAAATACTGAGCGCGCAGAGAAAAAGCTCATTGAAAGCGTTGATTTAACCTGGGTGGTATCACACGTAGAACAAAGCTTGTTGCGCCAAGAAATGCCCGGTGCAAAAATTTCTATCCTGAGCAACATTCACGATATTCCCGGCCGTCATTTCGGATTTGCAGCGCGGGAAAACCTGCTGTTTATTGGTGGCTTTGCGCATCCGCCAAACGTAGATGCTGTGCTGTGGTTTGTGCGCGAAATTCTACCGCTCGTTAACTTGCTTTTGCCGGAACTTAAGCTGCTGGTCGTCGGTGGAAAAATGCCGAGCGAGATCATCCAGTTGGCCAGCACAAACGTCAAGATTCTAGGCTTCGTACCTGACATTGAGCCGCTATTAGCGCAGGCAAAGCTCAGCGTTGCACCATTGCGCTACGGCGCGGGTGTGAAGGGCAAAATCAATATGTCGATGGCGCACGGACTACCCGTAATTGCCACCACTGCGGCCATTGAAGGCATGCACTGCCAGCACGGCGTAGACGTGCTGATCGCCGACGACCCGCAAAGCGTCGCCGATCAAATCGTACGCGCCTATTCAGACGCTGCGCTGTGGCTAGCGCTAAGCGATGCTGGCCTTAAAAACGTGCAGCAGCATTTTTCAGTGGAAGTGGCGCGCGCAGCGGTTCGTGAGGCACTGATGATGGATGCCTGATCGCCATAAACGATCAAGCATCCAATGGAAAGCCTGTTTAGCAAGACTGAGCTGCTTGAACTAATGCGCCGGCGCGGATTGCGCCGCATCTTTATCCCGCTTAAAGCTGCGTACCCAGCGGGAAAAATCGTCCATCATCAGATAAATCGTCGGTAAAAATAAAAGGCTAACGACGGTCGAGAACACCAAGCCACCGGCAATGGCGCGCGCCATCGGATAGTAAGGCGGGCCTTCGCCGCCCACTCCGGTGCTGCCAAAGCACAGCGGAAGCAGCGCCAAAACGGTAGCGGCGGTGGTGATTAAAATCGGCCGCAGCCGCTCTTTGCCGCCTATCACCAGCGCTTCGCTGCGTGCATAGCCTTGCTCACGCAGCGTGTTGACGTGCTCAATCATCACAATGCCGTTGTTTACCACCACGCCCATCAAAATCATCACGCCGATAAAAGCCATGACGGAAAAGTTGGTTGGCCACAGCAAAAATGTCCACAGTACACCAACAATGGAAAACGCCACGCCAGATAGGATCGACAGCGGATGCACCAGCGATTCAAACAGCGCGGACATGACCATATAGATCAGCACCAGGGCCAAGAACAGCAGGAACAGCATCTCAACCCCGGCTCTAGCTTCGTCCTCAAAGCTCTGTCCAAAATCCAGCCCATAGCCGGTGGGGAACGGGTATTCCCGCATGGCGGCGTCGATTTTTGGGCGCAGGCTGTCCATGGTGTCGTCTTTTCCTTTGCTGGCGCGAATGCTGACGCTGGTACGCGAATTGGCACGGTTGATCGCTACCGGGCCGGGTTCATTGCTGAGCGTGACCACGGCATCTAGCGCTACGGATGTGCCATCGGGCCGGGTTAGGCGCACCTGTTTGAGCGTATCAAGTGAGATAGATTCGGAATCTTTGAAGCGCAGCCAGACCGGCACTTCACCTTCATCGGTGCGAAATTCGCGCAGCGGCGATCCGCGCATGGAAATTTGAATGGTACTGGCAATCTGCTGGGCGCTAAAGCCCAGCGCGGCGGCCTTGGCGCGATCAATCGAGAAGCGAATTTCGCGCTGATTACTGCCTAAGTCAGAACGCACGTCTTTGAGCTCCGGCACGCGCGCGGCCAAATAACGCGCCACGTCTTGCGCCATCGGACCCAGTACTTCGCTGGAATCACCGGTGATTTGCAGCTCGATTTCATCGCTGCTGCCGCTATTGCCACCGCCAAATCCACCGCCGCCGCCAAACTTCGGTTCGCCAATGGCAAATTTAGGCATGGCAGCTCGGATTAGTTCCTGCACTTGCTCAGGCTCCAAATCGCTTGTCGCTTTTGGCAGCATTTCAATGCGGGTGCCCATGCCCTGTTCTTGGCTAATGTAGGAATAGATCGACTTGATATCAAACTCCGCCTTGTTTTTTTCCAAAAACGCTTCAAATTCACGCGCGGATTTTTCGAGCTGCGGCAGCGTGTAATTGCCCTTGATATCCCAATTGGCGCGGAAAGTTCGATCCGGCGCGCCTTTAAAAAAGTCAAAAGAAATGATTTTAACCGGCACAATGGCGCTCACTAGCACCAGCGCCATTGCGGCCACCATCATCCAGCGCCGCGTCAGGCTCCAGCGCAGCAAACGCTCGTAGTGGAACTTCCAGCGCTCCACCATTTTCACTTCCTGCAAGCCCTTGGGCGGGCTGACGCGGGTGGCTAACATCGGAATAATGCTGACGCTAAACAGCCACGAGCACAGCAGCGCAATGGTTAGCGGCACCGCCACGTAATACAAAAATGTTCCGACCTGCGTGGTACTGCCAAACACATTCGGTAAAAACACAATAATCGAGGTGAGCGTACCGGCGCTGACCGCTAACTGCACCATCCGCGTGCCGGTAATCGCAGAATGGGTCGCATGGCCCGGATCGTTTGGGGTATTGGCGGGCAGGCCGCGCGTCCTTTCGCGCTGCTGAAAAATACTTTCAACCACCACCACTGCATTATCAACCAGCATACCTACGCCGAGCAATAGCCCCATCATGGTCAAGACGTTAAGCGAAAGCCCAAGCGCCCACATCGCGCCTAGCGTCATCGTCAAACACACCGGCACGGCGAGCGACACCATCAAGGTGCTTGGCCAATGCCGCAAAAAGAAATACAGCACCAACAGTGAGAAAAACGCGCCCTCAACCCCAGCTTTGACGAGCTCACTGAGCGAGCTGCGCACGTTTTCCCCAAGATTATCGACCACAATCAGCTCAATGCCTTTCAAATCGCCCGAGGCTTGAATGCGCGTGATTTCCGCCATGACGCGATCACAAACGTCGACCAAATTGGCGCTTCGTTCGCGCTGAATATCCAGGCCGACCGCATAGCGCCCGTTGAGGATGCGGATGGCGTCGGTTTTTTGCGCTTTCAGGCGAATCTCGGCGATATCGCGCAGCTTTATGCCAGCCTGGGTGACAGCTAATTCCCCGAGCTGATCGAGCGAGGTGAGTTCGCCCACGGGTTGCACTCTAAAGCGCTGGCTGCCATCGTTAATTAGCCCGCCGGAGACGGAAAAATTCGCCGAAGCCAAAGTGCGCGATAGCTGATTCAAATCCACCGAATAGGCCGCTACGCGCTCAGGCAGCAGCGCAATTTCCACTTCCTTGGGCTCAACACCGGCAATATCCACGCTTGCTACGCCGGCGATACGTTCCAGCGGGCGTTTTAATACGCGATCAAGTAGAGCGTAATCGTTGCTTAAATCGCGGCTGGTGCTGGATAGGCGCACCACTAGCGCGGCCTGATCATTGGGAGAAAATTTACGAACAAAAACCCGCTGCACATCGTTTGGCAGCTCAGATTTGACGGCGTCGACGCGTTCGCGCACTTCGGCCACTTTGATTTTGATGTTTTTATTCCAGTCAAACATCATGAAAAAAGTAGCGCCATTTTCGTTCGCGGTTGACCACACATTTTTAATACCGCTAATGGTAGAAATCGACGCTTCAATCGGGCGAATAATATCGCGCTCAACTTCTTTGGGCGATGCGCCAGGGTAAGGCACGCTGACTAAAATAAACGGCAAGTCCACCTCAGGCATAAACTCCAGTTTCAAAAGCCGCGCGCTAAAAAGCCCCAGCACAATCACGCTGATGGCCAGCATAATGACCGTTACAGGCCGTCTAATCGATAGTGCAGCGATTGAAAAAGCGTCTGTCACTTTTTCGGGCGTTTTTTCGCCTGGCTTGCCTGATTGGCTCATTACTTTGCTCCAGCAGGTTTCATAGCGGTAAATTGACCGGCAGCGCCATCGGGGCTGCGATCAATCAGTTTGTACAAGACCGGCACTAAAATCAGCGTTAGCAGCGTCGAAAAAGTTAGCCCGCCGACTACGGTTATCGCCAATGGCGCGCGCAGCTCAGCGCCTTCGCCCAAACCTAGCGCCATTGGCAAAAAGCCTACCAGCGTGGTCAGCGTGGTCATAACAATGGGGCGCAAGCGCGTACGACCGCCTTGCAGCAGCGCCTCAACTTTGCTTACGCCCTGTGCGCGCAGCTGGTTTACCCGGTCAATCAGCACGATTGCGTTACTCACCACGATGCCGACTAGCATTATAAGCCCGATAAATACGATCACGCTCACCGTGGTGCCGGTAAGCCACAGCGCATAAACGGCGCCCACCAGCGCAAGCGGCACCGAAAACAAAATCAAGAACGGATGCAGCAGCGATTCAAACTGCGAAGCCATCACCAAATAGACCAGAAAAATAGCCAGCGCAAGCGCGATCAGCAGCGACTGAAAAGAAGCGTCCATATCGGAACTTTGCCCTGCCACGCGGCCCTGCAGGCCAATCGGCAGATCTTCGCTGGCAAGAATTTTTTCAGCGCGCAGCGCCGCTTCGCCCAAATCTATGCCGTTCGCGTTAGCGCTAATGAGTGCAATGCGCTCTTGATTGGCGCGGCGAATTTCCGCCGGGCCTTCCGTTACGACAATGCGCGCCACCGATTCCAAGGTGTTCGGGCTGGCGCTTTCTGGATTGACCACGATGCGGCGTACCGCGTCTAGCGAATCACGATCGGCGATTTGGGCACGCACTAACACGTCGATCTTGCGATCCCGCAGCGAATAGCGGGTTGCCACTTCACCGCGAATTTGCCGCACGATTTGATCGGCGACCTGCCGCACGGTTAAATTCAGCGCCGCTACTTTTTCCTGGTCAAAATAAATCCGCACTTCTGGCGCACCCTGTTCGAGCGAACTTTTCACATCCGAAAACGAGCTGTCGGCGCGAAATTTTGCCAGCAGTGCATCCGATACGGTCTTGAGCTGGTCGATATCATCGCCGGAAATCTCAACCTCTAGCGGCGTGTCAAACGAGAACAGCTGCGGGCGGCCAAATTTGGCTTCCAAGCCCGGAATCAACGAGGTGATAGCGCGAAATTGATTGATTACCTCAGGCTCTGCGGATCGGCCCGCCGCGCTGTCCAGCTGGATCGTCAATCGGCCGACGTTTTCACCCGACTCTGTTGGGTTAGCGTCCAGCCGAGTGCCCGTACCCGATACGGCATAAAGCGCTTCAACCGCTTTGAAATCCTTGCCGGCGGTTTGGATCGCAGCAATCTGTGCGTCGGTGTTGGATAGCGGCGTGCCGGGGGCAAACTTCAAATCGACCTGCAGGCGGTTTTGGGCAAATTCTGGAATCAGCTCAAAGCCTAGCCTTGGAATCAGCAACGCCGCACTCACCAGCGTTAGCAGCGCGGTGATGATCACCAGCGCGGGCCGCTTTAAGCTAGCGCGCAGCACCGTATCATAGCCATTTAACAGTCGACCAAAGCTGCGCGACACGAAGCCTGCGGAGATGGTGAAAATTGGTGTAATGAGCTTCACCAGCAAACGGGGCAGCATCATTATTACGTCATACACCGTGCCTAGCACGCGCATAAATCCGCTGCGCTGATGCCTGGAGGCGTAGCTCACTGAATCATCGGCATAGCGCCGACGCTCACCGCTTTCCAGCGAGGCCAACATCGGAATGAGCGTGATGGCAACAAATAAGGAAATTAACATCGCAAAGGTAACGGTCAGCGCCTGATCGCGAAACAGCTGACCGGAAATACCCTGCACGAACACCAGCGGCAAAAACACCGCAATGTGCGTTAGGGTCGAGGCCGTAATCGCCATGCCAACCTCTGAGGTACCCTGCACGGTGGCCTTCAACACGGCGTAGCCCTCATCACGCAGCCGCTTGATATTTTCTAGCACCACAATCGCGTTGTCGACCACCATGCCGGTCGCTAGCGCGATTCCGCCAAGTGACATGACATTGAGCGTGATGCCAAACTGCTGCATTAAAAAAAAGCTAGCGATAATCGACACTGGCAGGGATAGCGAAATCACCACCGTAGCCCAAAACTCTGCCAAGAACAGATAGATAACCAGCACCGACAAAATCCCGCCAAAAATCGCCGCCTGTATCGCTTCGTTGATGGAGCTGCGTACAAAGCTCGACTGATCTTCAATCACGTTCAACACAGCCCCAGCCGGCATGGCCTGCTCAGGCGCTCGCCCCGGCCGCCCGCCTTTTGCAAGTTTAGCTTCGCTTGCCGCGCGCGCGGCTGCACGCTCATCCTGGGTTAGAAACACGTCTTCACCGGTCAGCTTTTTCAACTGTGCGCGAATTCCATCCGCTACGTTGACGGTGTTCGCATCGCCCTCTTTGTAGATCGCAATTTCGACCGCTTCCCGGCCATCCACGCGGATGATTGCGGTGCGCTCTTTATTGCCCTGAGTTACCGTCGCCACTTCATTCAGGCGTACCGGAACCAGCGTTTGATTGTCGGAGAGCCGATTCGCAACAATGAGCTCGCCCATCGCCGCCGGGGTTGGAAATTGCGCAATCGTGCGCACTAAAAACCGCTGATTCGCCTCGTCCAAACGACCGCCTGCCAGATTGACGTTTTCCTGGCCTAGCTTGTTAATAATCACGCTCGCATCAATGTTGAGCTGCGCCATGCGTTTCGGGTCTAAATTGACCTGGATCTCTTCTTCTAAGCCGCCAGAAATTTTTACCGCCGCCACGCCGCCTATCGGTTCCAGGCGCTTTTTAAGCTCTTCATCGGCAAACGTGCGCAGCCGCTGGAGGGCAATTGGATCATCGTCCACACCGCGTAGCCCAAGGCGCACCACCGGCTCAGTCGATGGATTAAATCGCAGCAGCAGCGGCTTTTCAGCTTCTAACGGCAGCTGCAATAGTTCGAGCTTTTCCCGCACGTCTAACCCGGCGGCGTCCATATCGGCGCCCCAGTTAAACTCCAAAATGACATCCGCCTGGCCGGTGCGTGAAATGGATCGAATCCGCGTGACGTTTTTGACCGTGCCGAGCACATCTTCCATTGGCTCGGTAATCAGCGTTTCAATCTCAGCAGGCGCTGCGCCCGTGTATTCGGTGCGCACGGTCAGCGTTGGATAGCTTAAATCCGGCAGCAAGTTTACTTTTAGGCGCGACAAACCAATCAATCCAAACAGCACGAGCGTGATCGTGACCATCGCAATGGTGACCCGGCGGCGGGTAGAAAACTCGACGAGATTCATAATCAGCCCGCTTGCTTGTCTTCAGCGGCAGCTTGCGCTGGCTCGGGCTCTGCAGCGGGCGCAACCGCTGGAGGCGCTGCTGGCGTTGGCGCGGGTGTATCAGTCGTTGGCACGCCTATAGCAGGCGCGGCGCTGGTCGATGTAGGATCATTTTGAGCGGGCCGCTTTTGCCCGATGACTTGAACTTCGCTGCCCTCACGCACCGAATTTTGCCCCAGCGTAACGACTGAATCACCCGCTTTGAGCCCGCTCAACACCTCAACTTTGCCATCCGCCGTTAAACCTGTGCTCAGCGCAACCCGCTTGACTTTGGTGCCGTCGATAACGAAAACCGCCGCATCTCTGCCCTCGCCTAGCAGCGCAGCGCGTGGAATCAGCAGCGCATTGGGGTGAATCGCCGTCACAATCTTGACCCGTCCAAACATACCCGAGCGCAGGCCCGAGCCGTTGTCTTGAAACTGCGCGATGACATCGAAGGTGCCGGTTTTAGGATCTACAATTGGGCTTACCCGCGCTACTTTTCCGGTGAAAACCTGTCCTGAAATCGCATCCACTAGCATTTGCACGTCTTGCCCGGTCTTAATCGCCTGCATTTCGCGCTCAGGCACGGCAACGCGGGCTTCAAGCGGATCAAAATCGTCTATTCGAAATAGCGTTTGCCCGAGCTGAATTTGATTGCCGAGCTTCACTAGGCGCTGGCTGACCATGCCAGCAATCGGCGCGCGAATCGTGGTGTAGGACAGCTCAAGCTGGACAATATCGTAGCTGGCGCGCTGGGTTTCTAGCTCAAATTTGACGCGTTCAAATACATCCGAGCCAATCAGCTTGCGATTGAACAGCTCGGTTTGCCGCTTAAAATCATTTTCGACTTTGCGCAAATTGGCCTGCGCCTGGGTCAGCGAAAGCCGCTGGCGATCATTCTCCAGCCTTGCAAGCACCGCACCGGCGCGAACTCGATCCCCTTCTTCCACCAAAATCTGCAAGATAACGCCGCTGGATTTACTCACCACCTGCGCCGTTGCTTCAGCCTCTAACGCTGCAGTGCCCTGAAAACTGGCCAGCATTGCGCCACGCGCGACCAGCGCTACTTCAACCGGAATTTTCGCCTCAATTTTTTTGCTATCCGCATTTTCATCGGACTTTGGCTTGCAGGCGGAAACCACCAAAGCCAGGCTCAGCCCGAGCATCAGCGTGCGGCTCAGATTAAAGCGTGCAGGATGAGCAAATGAAAACATGCGGTGCGCCATAAATAACTCCTTGAATTAACATCATTAAAGCGCGCTTTCACGACTTTGCCATGTGCGCTTCGTCACCATGCTGTAAGTCACGCGTTCAGCTTCTACCTCGGTTTAAAATAAGTGCGCAGCGCTTCGCTGAATGGCTTAGCCGCACATTTGGCCCGTCGCGCTTGTTTGCGGAGGCGGGCCAAGCTATATTCCGGCGCTCAAAGCATGACCCGGAGAGATGGCCGAGCGGTTTAAGGCGCACGCCTGGAAAGTGTGTGTACGGTTTCCCCGTACCGAGGGTTCGAATCCCTCTTTCTCCGCCAGCTTGAATTTAGATCATTGCTTGATTAGTCGTAACCGTTCCAAACGCAAAGTTTCTATGGCCCCTGTCGGTGCCTTCGCGTTGCTAGATTGCAAACCCCGCCAGGGCCGGAAGGCAGCAACGGTAGTGATCGACGCAAGCGCCGAGGGAGTGCTGACAGGGGCCACCTTTTTGGGCGGCTATGCGGGCATGGCGAGTTTTCTCAAGTCGCGCGATCAGCAATCAACGTCGCGTACTTTATCTATTGCCTACTTCGGAAACCACGGCACAAACGGACTGGTGCTTTGCTGGTAGCGCCGATAGTCCTCGCCGCGTGAGCGCAGCGATTGCGCTTCTACAAACGGAATGCCGGTCACCCAGCACAGCGTAACCAGCATGACGGCCGGCCCGACCAGCGAAAACCACCCCCACGGTGAGCCAAAGGCAATCAGGCAATAGCTAAACCAGTGCAGCCATTCGAAAAAATAGTTCGGATGCCTGGAATAGCGCCAAAGCCCAGCACGACAGGTGGTGCCGCGATTTTTTGGGTTGTTGCGAAATTCCGCCAGCTGACTATCCGCTAGCGATTCCCCGCCTAGCGCAAAAATCCACAGCAGCACCGCAGCCACGTAATACCACTGAAAGCCTTCAGCCTGATTCTGCGCGGCAATTAGGAACGGCACAGAAAACAGCAGCACCAGCAGCGTTTGACCTTGGAAGAAAAGAAAGAACTTGAATTGATTGTCTTTCCAGTGCGCGCGCAAAAATGCGTATCGACCGTCTTCAGCTTCGTGCAAAACTCTAGACAGCAAATGATTCGCAAGTCGAAACGCCCAGATTGCGCCTAGCATTGCGGTCAACATGCGCGCAATCAAAGAACCTTCGCCGGTTGCGCCGTAGTAAAGCGCGGCGAATGCAAGGCAGGCGGCCCAGGCAATGTCCACGTAGCCCGCATTGCGCGTGTGTCTTTGCCAGGCCCAGGTAGCAACCATCACCACGCTAGTAAATGCAGCAACTAGGCTCAAATCAGCCAGCATGTGATCGATGGTCATGGGCGCTCCAGCCTCTGTATGGGTAATTAGAGGCGATAAACGGTGTTGAAAACGTGAGCGTTTTGCACAGTTATACTGACACGCAAATAAGGTTACTCACGAACGACGCCTTGGATCTAGCCAAAGCAGCAGCGCCTCAACCAGCCACGCCAATACCAGCACAATAACGCCACAGGTGAGTATCACGCCCAGCAGCAGCGTGTAATCCCGATTCAGCGCCGAGCTTAGCAGCGCTCGGCCAAGCCCTGGCAGCGCGAACACCTGCTCAACCACTGCCGAACCGGTCAATACCGCGACCGCTGACGGCAATAAGAACGCACAGGCGCTAGGCAGCGCAATCGGCAAACGATGCCGCCATTTTAAGCGCTGCTCACTCAATCCACGCGCACGCGCCGCCTTTAACGCATCGGAGTGCTCAGCGTCAATCAAGGAGCCGCGCACCACCCGCGCCGCTGAGCCGAACTGAGTAAGCGCCAATGCCAGCGCGGGCAGTAAAAAAAACTTCCAGGCCGGATCCCCCAGCCCTGAGCTGGGTAAAAGACCAAGCCAAACGGCAAATATCAGCGCTAAAATTGGGGCTGTCACAAATTTAGGGGTGCAAAGCAATCCGCTAGATACCACGCGCAGGCTGCGATCCGTCCAGCTGCCCGGATTCGCGCAGGCATAAAGCGCTAGCGGCACCGCTAGGCCCCAAGCAAGCAAGAGCGCTAAGCTGCCAATTGTGAGCGTTAGCGGCAGCGCCTGGGCGATTAATTCGCGCACGCTAAAATCGGTGTACTGAAATGATGGCCCAAAATCACCCTGAAGCGCCGCGCCCGCGTAGCGCCAAAGCTGCTCAAAATAGCCCTGATCTGTGCCAAAACGGGCTGCTAATGCGGCCTGTACTTCCGGCGCTGCCGCGCGCTCGTTGTCAAACGGCCCACCCGGCACCGCGCGCAGCAGGCTTAAGCAAACAGCCAGCAGTAAAAACAGCACCAGCATAGCGCTCAGCAACTTGCGCATCAGCATCATCATCATGGCAGCAGCTGCATAAAGCGGCTTGGGTGGACGTCGAGTGGGTTTTCAATGAAACCACGCAGCTTTGGGCTAACGAGGTGCTTGCTGGTGTAGTGAAAAATCGGCAGCAGCGCAAAATCAGCAAGCAATATCGCTTCTGCCTGCTCGGCGTGCATAAGCCTAGTCGGCCAATCCGTGGCAGCGCTCGCCGCTGCAAGCTGCGCGTCAAACATTGAATTGGCGTAGCCGGAGTAGTTAAGGTGCGCATGGCTGGCATACAGCGCCAAAAAATTCAGCGGATCAGCCAGATCAGCATTCCAGCCGCCGCGAAAAACTTCGGTGTTGCGCTTCCCGCGCCGGTTTTGCACGAAGACTTTCCAATCTTCATTGCGCAAAATCGTACGCACGCCTAAGTTTTGCTCCCACATCAAAGATACCGCCAGCATCAGCCGACGATTCAGCAGCGAGGTGTTGTAGCGCAGCTCAACCTGTAGCGGATTTGCACCGCTAAAACCCGCCGCTTGATAAAGTTCGCGCGCGCGTTTGAGCCTATTTTCCTGAGTTTCTTTACGAACTATTACGCCGCTGGCTCGAAGCTCAGGCGGCAAAAGGCCCCACGCCGGGCGCTCACCGGTGCCGGTAATGGTGCTAACGATACGATCCCGATCAATCGCTAAGCTCAATGCCTCGCGCAGCTTAGGCCGATCAGCAAACGGCGCTTTACTAAGGTTGAAGCCCAAAAAAAATGTTCCGAGCGATGGCGCAACCCGAAGCTGCTCGCCAAACTTTTCTCGCAGCTGCAAAAGCCTGCCCGGCGGTACGGTTTCAGTCAAGTGCAGCTCGCCGGTAGCAAACCTGCGCGCTTCTTCGCTGGCATCTTCAGTCACATGAAAGCGGACTTGCGCAATCATCACTGACTTTGCGCCCGCGTAAAATTCGTTCTTTTGCAATAATACGGAACCTAACGGGCGCCACGCCACCAATCGATACGCGCCTGAGCTGGGCAGGCGATTGGGGCGAATGCACTGATCGCCATATTGTTCAAAACAGGCACGCTTGACCGGTGCGGCAATCGGCATGCTTAGCGTATTAGCTAAGGCGGCATCCGGCCGAACTAGCTCAAGCTCTAGCAGGTGCGGCGCTATCGCAATTAC
>Ga0163144_10020996_pt1 | contig 13008 bp, 6 predicted proteins | sample OliLak19BULKMAT1_FD_123175 | JGI IMG/M metagenome (GOLD analysis project Ga0163144, IMG submission 123175) | Freshwater microbial mat bacterial communities from Lake Vanda, McMurdo Dry Valleys, Antarctica - Oligotrophic Lake LV.19.BULKMAT1 | ecosystem: Environmental > Aquatic > Freshwater > Lake...
GAGGACGAGACCGTGAATTACGAAATGGTCGGCCCGAACCCGCTGGTGCTGCCGCCGCCCGGTGGCATGCCGACGCCGACGATCGTCGAGGACGCCGAGACACCGGACGAGGGTGACGACGCAGCGATGGGCGCAGGCGAAGCAGCCGCCGACGCGCCGGCCGAGGACGCGCCGGCCGAGGACGCGCCGACCGAGGACGCGCCGGCGCAGTGACCTCGACGGTCGCGCTCGCGTGGTCCGGTGGGGATCCACCGGGAGGTGGTCTGCGCTTCGTGAAGGCCGAGGGACTCGGCAACGACTTCCTCGTCATCGATGCGCGGCACGGTGACCTGCAGGCGCTCGCCGCCACGCTGCAACCGGACGCGCCGCGGCTGTGCGACCGCCGCTTCGGCGTCGGCGCCGACGGACTGCTGCTCGTCGGTGCAGGCATCGGCGCGACGTCGGACGCGACGATGCTCGTCATCAACGCCGATGGATCGCGACCGCAGATGTGCGGCAACGGTCTGCGCTGCGTCGCGCTGTGGCTGTCGCGCAACGGCGCATCGACGTCGGTGCTCGTCGACACGGATGCGGGGCCGCGGCACTGCCACGTCGTCGATCGCGTGAGCTCGGCGGACGTCGATGTCGACATGGGCGCGCCGCAGTACGACTCGTCCGTCGTCGCCGACCGGGCCCACGGTCGATCGTTCGCGCGCGTGTCGATGGGCAATCCCCACGCGATCGCGTTCGTCGAGGCGGGCGAGGATCCCGAGGAGCTCGCGCGGCGCTTCGGACCGGGGCTCGAGCGCGACCCGATATTCCCCGAGGGCACGAACGTCGAGTTCGCGCGCGTCGAGGACGGCAAGGTGACGCTCTGGGTCTGGGAGCGCGGCTGCGGGATCACGGCGGCGTGCGGCACGGGTGCGTGCGCGACGGTGGCCGCTGCGGTCGCACAGCACCTGCTGCGACCCGGCGCACCGATCGAGGTCGCGCTGCCGGGCGGCAGCCTGTGGATCACGGTGCCGCGACAAGCCGACGCCGGCGTCCGCATGAGCGGGCCGGCGCGGTTGGTGTACAGCGGCGTTTGGCCAGCCTGACGGGCAAAGCCCGCCAGGCTCGGTGCCCGATCAGAAGCAGTTCGGGCAAGACGCTGCCGCATCGGCAGCGTTCACGCACATGTCGTCCCACATGTTCTCGCAGCAGAACGCGTCTGAGTCGCAGACCTCGCCCGCGCAGTCCGAGCAGGCCGCGTCGAGCGGCCCACCCTCTTGGCACTCGTCGTGGGCACAACCACCGCCGCCGCCACAGATCCCACAGATGCTCTCGGCCTGGCCGACGCACGCCGCATCCCAGTCGGTGTTGCAGCAGAACGCATCCGCGTTGCAGACGTCGGTGACGCAATCCGAGCAGCCGTCGGTCAGCGGACCGCCTTGGCTGCACTCCTCGTGCGCGCACGCGCCACCCGAGCACGCGCCGTCGCACTCGTCGGCGACGTGACCGACGCAGACGTCGTCCCACTCGGTCTGACAGCAGAACGGATCGTCGGCGCAGATCGCCGAGACGCACGAGTTGCAGCTCGGATCCAGCGCATCGCCGGTCTCGCACTGATCGTGGCAGCTGCCGCCACCTCCCCCGCCACAACCACCCGCGCACTGATCCTCGACCTCGCCGACGCAGGTCGCATCCCAGGTGTTGTTGCAGCAGAAGCCGTCGACGGCACAAACTGCCGCCGCACACGTGCCGCAGCTCGGATCGAGCGCCTCGCCCTCGGTGCAGACGTCGTGGTCACAGTTACCGCTGCCACCACCGCCACCGCCGACACAGTCGTTGACGAGCGTCGGGCACGGGATGCACACGCCGTAGTCGCCCGCGACCGGCTGACAGAACATGTGGATGAGGTGCTCTTCGGGCCCGAAGAGCTGGTCGAGCAGCAGCGCCGCCGCGATCGCGCCGAGCGGACCGAACGCGTCCTCCGCGACCTGATCGATGTCGATGTCCATGCAGTCGTTGTCCTCCTTGCAGGGGACGCAGATGCCACAGCTGACGCTCGTCTGACCGATGCCCACGGTGACCGAAGCGCACGCGTTCATCGGGTAGTTGATGTTCGCGTCACCGATGTCATCGAAACCGGTGATGTCGCGGAGCAGCTTGCCGACGTTGTACTCGATGCCGACGCCGGCACAGTCGCCGTCGTTCGAGCACGCGTTCGTCACCTGATCGAACGGCTCGGGCAGCACGACGACGCCGTTGCCGAGGTCCGAGCAGCCGCTCGCCGACGGGCCGCACGCGCCGTGGCCACCGTTGATCGGCGTGTTGCAGCTGTCGTTGTCGCCTTCGCAGCCGGCACAGTGCGCGTCTTGATCGCAGGTGCCGACGACCATGCCGGGCAGACCGCAGACCGGGGTGCACACGCCCTCGTCGGAGCAGGTCTCGCCGTTCGGGCACGGCTGCGTGTCGGAGCACTCGGCGCAGCGGTGGTGATGGCAGGCGGGCGCGGGCTGCTCGGTGTCGGCACCGCACAGCGAGCAGTCAGCATCGATCTCGCACTCCTGCGGGCACTTGGGCACGCAGGTGTTGTCGACGCAGGTCTCGGTCGCCTGGCACGCATCGACCGCGTCGCCGCGGCACGCGACGCAGGCACCCGCCGCGCAGATCTGATGCAGCGGATCGCACGCGGCGCAGTCGGGATCATCGGCGCACGGCGTCGTCTGCTCGCCGTTCTCGTCGACCGGGCACACCGCGCCGGTGGGCACGCAGTAGCCGAACTCCGTGCACTCCTCGCCGTCCTCGCAGCCCTCACCCGAGTCGGGGTTGCATGCGACGCACCGCTTCTCCGGCGCGTAGCAGCTGTTGCGCCCCTCGGTACAGCCCGCACACTCGCTGTCGTCCTCGCAGTTGTGCAGGATGCAGGCGAGCGGATCCTCGGACCCGACGGTCTCGTCACCGACGGTGGGATCGGTCATCGACGAGTTGTCCGTCGCACTGCCGATCGACGTGGTGTCGGGCCCCTCTTCGGCGCCCTTCGGGCATGCGGTGAGCAGAGCGAACGAAGTCGCGACGAAAGAGAAGCGAAGCACCGAATTCAGCACGAAAACCCCCACGGCAAGACGAGCTGTTGAGCTGTTGATTGGCGTTGCCGTGCGTGGCACGGCGCGTTGCAAACGGTATCCGATTTCGCGTGCTACCGCACCGGCCTCAGCAGGTGCCGCACCCGAACGAAGTGACCTCGGAGACACAAACATCGTCCCACACATCCGCGCAACAGACGTCGTCTTGCGCGCAGACGCAGGCCTCGACCTCGTCGTTGCTGCAGCCCGGTCCGTCGTGGGTCATGCAGCAGTCGCCGGCGCCGACTTCGCCCGTGTCGCTCGTATCGCCGCTCTCCGACTCTCCGCCGGTGTCACCGGTCTCGGTGCTGCCGGTGTCGTCCATCGTGTCGCCCGTGTCGTCATCGGGCGGCATCGTGACGCTGCAGTCGAGATCGCCGATGTGCGGCGCGTTCGGGTACTGCTCCTTCGCGGCGCAGGCCTTCGTGTTGCGAATCGCCGTGAGGCCCGTCCGCGGCTGACCTTCGATCGCCTTGAACCGGGTCTCGATCATCACACCGAACGTGTCCGGCGTCGCGAGACAGTGACCTTCGCCGTCGGCGGCACACGTCGCCATGGCGAGCTGGCCCGCAGCCAGTCTGTCGGCGAGCGCCTGCACGCCGGCCGAATCGGCCTTCGCGAGCGTCACGAACTTGCCGGCCTCGGCGGACACGATCGGGATCGACATCGGCAGGTCGGTGCCGCCGATCCCGAAATCGCCCTTCTTCAGGGTCAGGATCATGTCGAGCAACGGCACGAAGATGTCGCTGTTCTTCGCGCCCTCGGCGATTGGAGGCGGCGCCGTCGCGACGCGCCCGAGCGCGTTGGTGAACAACTCGCAGCGGAACGAGGACATCGACGGGTTCGCCCAGTCGAGCGCCCGCACGCGCATCACATGCTCCCAGGTCAGCGCCCGTGTCGCGAGCAGCTGCTTCTCGTAGGTCACGACCGCGGCGCCGCGGATCGGGAACATCGTGATGCGATCGGGCGCACCCGGCGGATCGAGTCGCAGCGCCTTGTCCTGCCACCACTCCCACGGCCAGCCGGTGCCCTTGATCTGGAAGTAGACCGATCCGACGCCGTCGTCGATCACCGCCGCGGCCGAGAGCGAGCCACTCGCACCGTCCTCGGTCGCGTACGTGAGGTGCTCGTCGCAGAACAGCGGCCGTAACAGCGACATCGCCTCATCCACGTTCGCGGCGTTGCGGCGCAGTCGCAGACGCGCCGTTGCGACGCGCTGCTGGAACGCGGAACGGATCGTCGTCTCGAGCCGCGACGCCGACTTGCGGAACGTCGACCCAGTACCGGCGAGCTCCTTGAAATTCGGCGCCGAGGCGACCGCAGGCGACACCGAGTGTTCGAACGCGACCGGCGTCGCGTGCCAGTGCTGCCACGGCGCCGACAGCTCGTTCATGATCGGCGTCATCGGCATCTTCTTGCCGGGGATGTGCGCCGGCTGCTCGTGACACCCGCGGCACTCGCTCGGGTCGAGCTGGATCGCGACCTTCGTCGGGCTGCCGGCGACCGCGTTGCCGCCGTAGAACCGATACTCGAACGTGGTGTTGTCCCATCCGAACATCTCGATCTCGCGCGCATCGACGTCGGTCTTGTTCGCGTTCGCGAACGACAGTGCGAAAAATGCGAGGTCGGCCTTGGTGCGGTCCTCGGAGCAGACGGTGTTCACGACCCGCGGAAACGCCTCGCCGCCCTCGACGACGAGCTGATCCGAGATGATGTACGAGTCGAGGCCCTTGTCGTCGCAGCCCTGCTGCTTGGAGATGCCGCGCAGCATCTCGAGGTAGGTCACGTCGATCTGACCCTTGTCGTCGATGTTCGCGCGCAGCCAGATCGCGATCGGATCGTTGAACTTCGCGAGCGCCTGGCCGATCTCGCCGAGGTCGTCGCACTTCGCGTCGCCACACATGACGTCGTCGCCGTCGTCGTCACCACCGCCTTGGCAGGCGAAGGGCACGGAGGCGAGCGCGATCAGGGTCGCGAGGCGGGCAGCAAGTCGGCGTGGAGCAGTCATCGGGAGGTGCTTTCGGGCCAAGGGGCAAGTCAGGGGCACGGGTCGGTGCCAGGGATAATCGGTGCGGTCGGCGAGCTCGCGCGCGCGAGGCAGCCGCGGAGCACGCGGGCGTCGGCGAGGCGCGCACGCCCTTGGGTGGTCTCGTAGCGATCGATCTCGACGTCGATGGCAGCACCGAGCGCATCGATGTCCACGATTGCGTCGGTGAAGTCGCCGGCCTCGATGCGAGCGAGCGCAGCCTCGTCGCTCGCGTCGGCGAGCGCGACGACAGCGTCCGGCCCCGCATCGGCGAGCGAGCCACCGGGGACCTCGAGCGCGAGATCGAACAACGCGCGTGCGAGCTCGGCCGCGTCGGTGAACGCGGGGCCGTCGAGCGCATCCGCATCGGCGACCACGGCAGTGAAACGATCGCACCGCGCAGCGGAGCCGACCGGGTGCAGCCAGTCGAGCGCGCGCACTCGCAACAGATCGATCGGCGCCAGCACGCCGCGCGACAGCAACGCCGCCTCGGCCTGCACGGTGGTTTCGCCCCGGACGGCGACGAGCACGAGCGGCGACTCGCCGGCGGCGGGCATCGGTAGCTGCAGCGCGTCGTCGAGCAGGAAGCCCCAGTCCGCCTCGGGCCGCAGCGTCGCGAGCGCGCGACGCAGACCCGGATCGATCACGGCCGAGATCGCGATCTCGCCGCTAGTGTGGACCTCTGACACGTAGTTCAGGTTCTCGTCGCAGAACACCGGGCGCACCAGACTCACCGCGGCGTCGAGCGTCGGCGCGCCGGCGCGGGCCGCGACGCGAGCCGTCGTCGTGCGATCGATCGCTGCGCGCACGATCGGTTCGAGGTTCGACGCCGAGTCGAGACGGCCCCCGCCCGTCAGCGCGTCGAACACCGCGCCGGTCTCGGTGGGCAGCTCGGCGAACGCGAACGACTCGAACCCCGGCGCAGCGTTCCACTGCGCCCACGGGTTCGTCATCTCATTCATGATCGGCGTCCACTCCGGGACCGCATACTCGCCGCCGTGACAGCCCGTGCAGAACTCGGGCTCGACGTCGACGGTGAGACCCGCATCCGTCGGCGCGACCTGGTAGCGATGGAAACGGGCCGCGGACTCGTCCCACGCCGCGAAGCGGAAGCGCTGCGGATCGACCTCGCCCGCGCCGTCGGGCTCGAACACGTGGAACAGCCGACTCGCGACGACCGGATCGTTCGCACACTGCGCGACGAGCACCTTCGGCGCGTGAGCGGCGTTCGACAACACCACGAAGCTGCGCTCGTCCGCCGCGGCGCAGCCGAGCTCGGCCGCGAGGCCCGCCCGCCACACCGAGTGATCACCGTCGACCGCCCCCGCGTCGTTCGCCGCACCGCGGAGCCAACGTGCGACGGGATCGTCGAAGCCGTCGATGCGCGCGAGGAGTTCGTCGCGAGTGCTCGGCAGATCGCACGCCTGCTCACCGCACTCGTTCGGCTCGTCTTGCGTGCACGCGGCTGCGCCGAGTGCCGCGACCACCACGAACGCTGGCGTGGACCACCTGCTCGGCGCCGGGGCGCGGGCCTCGGCTCGGCGGATGACGGCGTCAACACCCACGGATGCGCGGCACAGGCATCGGCGTACGGACCACCGGTCGGTGGATCGCAGACGATGGCGTCCGCTTCGACCGCGATGTGCACGACGACATCGTCGGCGAAGCGATCGCGACAGTACGACTTGAGCTCAGCGGCGTTCTGCAGCACCTCGGCGCCGGTCAGATTGCACACGACGAGCGCCTGTGCGCCGTCGACGACGTCCTCATAGCGACACCCGGGCGGCAGCACCTCGGGGCCCGACCAGCCGCCGAGACGGAAGCCGAGATCGGTGGGTGGCGCGAGCGTCTCGGCCAGCGGTGCACCCGAAGCGACGGCGCAACCGCACTCCGCGAGCCGCACGCTCGCCGCACAGATCACGTTGTCGGACTTGCGGTGCTGGGTCTCGTTGATGTCCGCATTGAGATGGCACGCCCGGAAGAACGCGTCGTGATACGGGTCGTCGGGATCGGCGGGGTCGCCCTCGGTCGGCAACAGGCCCGTGCAGTCGTCGATGAGCGCGAGCGCGGCCTCGTTGGTGTTCGGATCGAACTTCATCCGGAACACCTCGGGCTCGACCGGCACGCCGAGCACGTCGGTGGCGTCGCAGGTGTCACCGCACGGCGCGTCGATGTCGGCGTTCCACGACGTGAACACGCACGCACCGACGATCGAGTCGGCCGCGTTCTCGAGCGCGGCGACCTGCTCGCTGTCGAGGTCGACGGGGATCGGCGTCTGCCCGTCCGCCGCCTCCGCGCCGAGGTTGCGACCGAGGATCAGCGGCTCGGGGTTCGGATAGCTCGGCGATGGCGGCAGCGCGACGATCGAAAAGTACTCGCAGTACTCCTGCCCGCGTTCGATCGACGGTGTGCTGTCGACGTCGGCGCACGACCACCGCAGCGCGCTGTCGGTGAACGCGAGGCGATTCGCGTTGAACGCATCGTCCTCGCGCTCCCAGCACGCCAAATCGATGGCACTCGGCTCGGGCAGCGTGTCGGTGCCCGACTCGGAAGTGCCGGCGTCGGAACTGCTCTCGAGCGCGTCGCACTTCGCCGAGGTGCACGCCGGATCGTCGTCGTTGTCGTCGCCGTCCGCGTCGCGACATCCGCCGAGCAAGCCGAGCGCGAGCGCGCAGAGCCCGATGGACTCGCACATCTGCTTCGCTCGCCTGTGTGTTGCGCCCCGCATGCCGAACCTCGAAAAGAGAGCTTAGATCAATCGGGCGAGCCGCGCGTCGCCGCGCGGCTGCCCTCGAGCACTTTCGATCAGCAGGTGCCGCAGCCGAGTGAAGCGACCTCGCTGACGCACGTCTCGTCCCAGCCGTCGCTGCAGCAGAATGCGTCCATCGCACACACGCACTCCGAGATCGTCGGGTTCGTGCAGCCGAGACCGCCGTTGGGCATGCAGCAGTTGCCGTTGTCGCCGCCGCTGTCGCCGGTCGGATCGGTGTCGGTGGCGTCGGTCGGATCCGTGTCGGTCGCGCCCGTCGGGTCCGTGTCGGTGCCCGCGGTGGGGTCCGTGTCGGTGCCGCTGTCCTCGCCACCGGGGACCATCGCGTTCTCGTCACCGATGTTCCACGGAATCGCGCCGCAGCTCGCCGCTTCCATCGTGGACGGCGGCGTGCAGGTGATCGCCGCACGCGGGATGTCGACGTGGACGACGACGTTCTGCGCATACGTGGCGCGGCAGAACTCCTTCGGATCGTTGAGGCTGCCGAGCAGGTCCGCCGCCGTCATGTCGCACTCGACGAGGAAGCCGGTCTCGCCGGTCGCCGCGTACTTGCAGCCATTCGGCAGGCCTTCGTCGTCGTCCCACGTGCCGAGGCGGAAGCCGCGGCGATGGTTCGAGCTGCTGACGGGCGGAAGAACCGCCTCGGCGAGCTGCGTGCCGTTGGTGACGCCGGGCGCCGAGCAACCGCACTCCGCCATGCGGTTCACACCCGCGCAGATCGTCGGATCGCTGCGGCGCCACTCGGTGCCGAACAGCTTGTTCGTGCCCATGCAACCGCGGTAGTAAGGCTGCTGCGCCGGATCGTCCGCGTTGGTCCAGTCGACCGCGACGCGGTTCGCCGGCGCGAGCGGGAAGCACTTCGAGATGAGGTCGATCGCCGCGTTGTTCGAGTTGAAGCCGACCTTCATGCTGTAGTTCGCGCGCGTGAACGCGAGACCCATGATGTTGGCGTCGGCCGGGCACTGATCGTTCGGGCACACCGGAACCGGCTTGGTGACATCGGCGTGCCACGACGTGAACACGCACTTGCCGACGACCGCCGTCGGGTCGTCTTCGAGCGTCACTTGCTGCGCGTCGGTCAGCGTCGTGCGGCAGTGCGCACCGGTGTCGCCGGGTGCGCAGACGGCAAGCTTGGTGACCTTGCCGCTGCCGTTGAGCGGTCGACCGAGATCGACACCGGCGGCGCCGGGCGGCGTCACCATCGCGAAGTACTCGCAGTACTCCTGACCGCGATCGTCCTTCGCGTCGCTCTCGGCGGTCACGCCGGGAACGTCCTGACAGGGCCAGCGGATGTGATCCGGCGTGAAGCCGCGGTTGCTCGAGTTGATGACCTCGGCCATGCGCTGCAGGCAAGTAATCGAGGCCTCGCCGGTCGGCGTGTCGCACTTGCCGGCGGGGCAGCCGGTCTCGTCACCTTCGTCATCGCCGTCGCCACCGCCGCCGCAGGCGAGCGGCGCAGCCCCGAGGGCGATCAGACAGAGCGTGGTGAACGAGGCGCGCATGCTGTGAAGCTTTGTCATGGAAGTTTGGGCTTTCTTCGTCGCCGAAGTGGGTCGCGTCACTCGACCACGGTGCAAGTCGCCGGATCCCAGTGAGCGGAGCTCGACACGTTGAGCGTCGTCTGCGGCATGGTCTGCGGGAACTCGAACATAGGCAGGCCGAAAGCGATCTCGCGCTGCCACGTCTGCATCTTGAACGCATCGTCCATGAGCGCTCGCTCCTCGCGATCTTCGCAGGCCTTCAGGAACGCGTCGACGCGCGCGGTGTGGCTCGCGGTGTCGCCCACGGCCTGGAGATTCGCCAGCAGCTGCGCAGCCGCCGAGCCTGCTGCCGGATTGCTGTTCTCGATGTTCGCGATGAAGTGCGCACGGATGTCCGCAGCTGTCACAGCAGCGCTGACCTCGGGGTCGGCCTGCAGCGACAGACCATCGCCGTCGACGACGCCTGCACCGCACATCGCGCTGCACGTCTCGTTCGCGATCATCACGCAGGTCTCGTCCCAGTTGTTGTCGCAGCAGAAGCCGTCCTCGGCGCAGACACACATCTCGATGGTGTCGTTCTCGCAGCCCTGGCGATCCGCGCTCGTGGTGCAGCAGTCACCCGAGCCGGTGCCCGAGGTATCGCCCGTCGGATCGGCGGTGTCGCCCGTCGTCGGATCGGTCGTGCCCGTCGTGCTCGGATCGGTCGTCATACCCATCGTCGGGTCGGTGTCGGTGGCGTCCGTCGGATCGGTGTCTTCACCGCCGGTCGTCGGCGCCGGCCCGGCGAGCTGCTCGAACGTCGGCGCGAACTGCAGGAGGCTGCAGCGCGTGTCGGAGAAGATCGGCCGCGTGAAGTCCACCATCAGCACGTCGGTGATGAAGTCCTGATCGATGATCGCGCGCGACTCGAGCTCGTTCACGTACATGTCGTCGGCCTTGCTGCGCTCGACGAACGTGAACTTGAAGATGGTATCGGGCTTGTTGAGGCCGGGGATGTTCGAGCCGGCCGCAGTGCGGGCCGCGGTGTAGACGGCATCGGTCATGCCGACCGAGCCGAAGCCCTTGAGCTGTGGGTCGACGAAGAAGTCCGCCGGCAGGTCCGACACGCTCGAGTTCTCGAAGTCCGCGGCATTGTCGAGGTTCGGCTCGATCGTGCAGAAGAGCGGCTTGAGCAGCGCCTCGACTGTGCTGCGATCGGGGTTCAGCGCGTTGGTGACACGGGTCTTGGTCCACTCGCGGTTGCCGGAGTTGGTCAGACCCTCCATGTTGGCGCCCGAGCTCTCACTGCCGAGATCATCCTTGTTCGCGTCGATGACCTTGTTGGTGCCCGGCGTCTGGAAGTGCCCGGTCCAGTGCACCCACGGAATGTCGAGCTCCTTCATGATGAGGCCGCCGCCGGCGTGGCATCCGGCGCAGCGACCACCGCGGCCCTCGACGAAGTCGGACGAGCTGCCGAAAAAGTGCCACTTGCCACCTTCGACCTCGTAGTAGTTGAACTCCTTCGCCTCGGGGTCGAACGCCATGACCTCTGCGTTGGCCGGGAGCGTGCCGTTCGCAGGCACGCCGAACATCGAGAAGGTGAGCTCCCACTCCTGGCGGCTGTTGCAGCGCCGCGAGGTCACCGCGCGGAAGCTTTGGAGTAGCTTGCCGCCGTCGAGCTGGCCCGTCTCGGTGACGAAGCGCGACGCCAAGCCTGCACCCTTGCCACCTTCGCAGCCGGCCTTGTCCTCCGCGCGAAGCTTCTCCATCGTCTCCTTGTACGTGCGAGGGCAGCCGTTGCCGCCGCGCAGCACGAACACCGAGAGCGGATCCGCGAGCTCGTTGAGGATGTTCGGACGACCGCGGCGCGACTCGTCAACCACGTTCTTGCACGCAAACTGGGTCGGGTCGGTGGGCGCGTCACACTTGGCGCCGACACACACGATGTTGCTGCCCTCGTCCTCACCCTCATCGGCGCAGCCAGCGAGGGCGAGCGTTGGCAGCATGGCGAGAGCGGCGGACCACGAGGAGCTTGGAAGGTGCATGGGAAATCCGATTCGGCGAGAGCCGTTTAGAAGTGATACCTGTGCCTACATGGTTCTCGGCGCGGCCCGAAAGTTTCGGCCCGGCCCCCCGGCCGGCGCCCGAGAACCGGCCCAACTGTCGCCCAAAGCCAGCGTTCTGGCAATTCACCGATCCAGCCGTGAGCCAATTCACGGGCGGTCCGGCCGCCCGAGATCTGAGCAGATGCGCAGGCGCTAAGGCGACGGGCTGAGCACGTGGACCGCCCCTGCCCCGAGCTTGCGGTGCTCCGACGTCTTGCCGTCCGGCCATGTCACAACGACGTCGGCGACCTTCGATCGACCGAGCCCGACGTGCACGACCTCGTCGTCCTGACCGAGGTAACCGAGGCCCGCGGTGATCTGTCGCCGCTGCACGCGCTTGCCGGTACGGATCTCGAGCTCGGCCCCGACGGCGCGCGTGTTCGCGCCTGGGCCCCGCAGTCGGATCCGCAGCGCGGTGTTCGGCGTGTGCTGGATGTTCTCGAGCAACCGCGGCGGCTGACCGAAGTTGTTCACCGCGAGATCGAGATCGCCGTCCTCGTCCATGTCGAACGCGACCACGGCGCGCGAGTTGCCGGGGAACGCCTCGGGTGCGGAGGTCGGGGTCAGATAGAAGGTCTCGTCCGCCTGCACGAACATCTGGTTGCGCTGATCGTTCGCCGGCGATCCGGGGATCCAGCCGTTCGCGAGATACACGTCCTCGTCGCCGTCGTTCTCGTAGTCGAAGAAGATGCCGGCCCAGCCCCAGCCGCGATCACCGGGCTCGAACCACGTGCCCTCCGCCGGGACGAACGCTCGCTTGCCCGCCGTGTCGGTCGTGTTGAGATAGAGCTTGTTGCCGGACAGGTACTGGAACGAGCGCAGGATGCCGTCGGTCAGGTTCACGACCGACTCGTCGGTCGGGAAGACGATCTTGATGGTCTTGCTGAACATGTCGATGTTGCTGACGAACACGTCGAACGCACCGTTGCCGTCGAGATCCGCGAAGCTGACGTTCATGCCGCTGCCGCGATCGTTCGCGCCGAGCTCGGGCGCGACGTCGACGAACGTGCCGTCGCCGTCGTTGCGAAACAGCGGGTTCGCGCCGAAGTCGTTCGCGAGATAGAGGTCCACGTCGCCGTCGCGATCGTAGTCGAAGGTGCCGGACGCGAGCGTCCAGCCCTCGTCGGCGACACCCGCCGCCTTGCCGACCTCGGTGTACTTGCTGCCGTCGTTGCGGAACATCTGGTTCGGCGTGCCGTTGCGACCGTCGACCGCCGGCAGGTTGCGGCCCTCGCACTCGCCGCGGTTGCACGACGCGCTGCCGTAGTAGCCGACGTACAGATCGAGATCGCCGTCCTCGTCGTAGTCGAACGCAGAGGCGACGTGGGCACCCATGCCGGTCGCGAGGTTGCGCTCGGTCGCGACGTCGACGAACTTCCCGCCTTGGTTGTCGTAGAGCAGCGTCGGGTTCTTGCCGCGGACGATCAGGAGATCGAGATCGCCGTCGCCGTCGTGGTCGAAGAACATCGCGTGGTGGCTGTCGGTCATGTCGGCCGTCACGCCCCACGCGTCGGTCGCGTCGATCATGTGTCGCCTGCCGCCGGTGTCGTCGTTGAGGAAC
>Ga0163144_10020997_pt1 | contig 13008 bp, 8 predicted proteins | sample OliLak19BULKMAT1_FD_123175 | JGI IMG/M metagenome (GOLD analysis project Ga0163144, IMG submission 123175) | Freshwater microbial mat bacterial communities from Lake Vanda, McMurdo Dry Valleys, Antarctica - Oligotrophic Lake LV.19.BULKMAT1 | ecosystem: Environmental > Aquatic > Freshwater > Lake...
CATTGACGAGCATGCGGTTGACGAAGACCTCGTCGACCTCCTGATTGCAGTCGTTGTCCAGATAATCGAGCACCTCGGGGTTGCCGGGAAACACCGCCGGCTCCGTGTCGTCGCAATCGCCCGCCGCGATCGAGAACCCGTCCCCGTCGTCGTCCGCGGGGCTCGTCCCGTCGTCCGCAATGCCGTCGCAATCGTCGTCCTTGCGGTTGTCCATCACCTCGACCGCACCCGGGTACACCTCCTCGCCCCGCGGCGGACCGGCCGGGTCGAGCTTCGGGGCGTTATTGCAATCGTGCTCCGAGATCACGTTCACGCCGTCCGAGTCGGCGTCGACCTGCACCCACGTCGCCGCAAACGCGTCGCGATCGCCGTCGTTGTCGACGTCGCCAAACACCAGCAACGTGGCGCTGGGCGCCGCCGCAAACGGATCCCACGCGGGCTTGGTGAAGGCGCCCTTGCCGTCCCCGCGCCAGCCAATCGCCCCCACGTTCGCCTCGTAGGTGATCACGTCGTCGTGCCCGTCGTCGTCGAAGTCGGCCACCGTCAGGTACGACGACGGCGAGCTCTGGAACCCGGGCGCCGCATTGCCGAACCAGCGCTTGTCGTCGGGCCAGCCGCAGAACGACTCGCCGGAAAGCTCGACCCGGTAGTTGACGCTCGGCACCGTGGCCGTGCCGCCGATGCCTCCGCCGTCCTTGGTCTTCGGGAAAAAGATGCCCGCGCGGCTGAAGTCGCGCTCGGGGAGGACGCTGTCTTTCGCGACACCCTCCAGGGCGAGCGACGGCCCGGGCGCCACCAGGTGCTCGTAAACGAGCATGTAGTGTTGCGACGGTTCGAGGAAGATGCCGGCGGCCGAGACGTCGACCTCGACCCACGTCTCGGGATCGGGGTCGGGGACGTCGACCTCGACGGGGGGCATCAGGTCCTGCGAGGTGTCGCTCGTGTCGGGCCACGGCCAGGGGAACGAGCGACCGAACGTGCGCTGGAGCCGCAGCCGCACCTTGCCGCCCGCCCCGCCGAAGGCCGCGCGCACCCGCGTGACGTGGAACGGGTGATCGGGGATGAGCTTCTGCCCCTCCATCACCCCGGCTTTGATCTGATCGGACTGCAACACGCCGACGTAATCGCCGTGCAGCTTGCCCAGCGTTCCGGCCTCCGTCGAAGCCTTCCAGTCGGCGCCATCACACCACCTGTCGAACGCCGGCCCGGGCCCCGGCTCACCCGCGCCCGTGCCTCCCGTGCCCCCGCTCCCGCCGGTGGCGCCGCTCCCGCCGGTGGCGCCGCTTGTCGTACTGCTCGAGGTCGGCGTTTCATTGCTTCCGCACGACGCAATGGCCAGGGCGGCCGGGATGAGCACGAACAACGACGCGGGAAGCGAAGAGCGAGGAGGAGCCATGGTCGGGTGAGCATATCCGAGCCGCGGGCTCGACGTAGCGCCGCGACGCGAGCACCGGTGTGAATTGCTGCTCGCGTGGGGTGTGACGGGTGAGTGTGAGAGCGAGTGAGCGGGTGTATTGTTATGGGCAAGCGCCCGAGGCGACGAGCACGTCATCGATGTTCCACGAGCCGATGGTGAACACACCACCACTCGTGATGTTGAACCCGAAACGCACCCGCATCTGCGCGTTCTTGTAGTTCGTCAGATCGTGCTGGATGAACATCCATTGCGAGTCCATGACCCCGGGCGGTCCGCCCGTCGTCCACAGCGTGACCCACTGCGTGCCGTTCCACACCTCGATGGTGTTGTGCATGAACGGGTCGTAATCGCTGTTGAGCCAGCGATAGAACCCGAGGATCACGGGGCCGGCGGCGGCCGATGTGTCGAATGCGGGGCTCTCGATGTAATAATACGGGTGCAGCGCGGTCGGCGCATTGCCGCCGATCACCACGCCGGCCACGCCGTTGTCGGCGGTGGGCGTGTGATCCATCGCGGGATCGGGGTTGCCCGACCCCGGAATCGAGGCCATCGCGGGGCCAATTTGCCAGTCCTGACCGAGCTTCCAGCCCTTGGAGTCGTCGTGGAAGTCGTCGGCGAAGTAGATGGCCGGTCCGACACCGCCGCCGCACACGCCGGCCGCGCAGATCTCGCCGGTGGTGCACGACGTGCCGTCGTTGCAGTCGATGCCGTCGGCGGACGGGGTGCCGCCGGCGCACACGCCGGTGAGGCACGTGGTGCCGATGGTGCACGCGTTGCCGTCCTCGCACACCATGCCGTCGTTGCCGGGAACCGACGTGCAGCTGTCGACCGTTTCGTCGCAGATGCTGATGAAGCAGCCACCGGGCGGCGCGCACTGCAACGGCGGCCCCCCGGTGCAGGCGCCGTTCTGACAGGTGTCGTTCTGCGTGCAGAACTGGCCGTCGTTGCAGACGTTGCCGTTGTTCACCGGCGCCGACGAGCAGCCGTTTCCGCCGGGCAGGCACACGCCCATGGTGCACGCCGTGTTGAGGAAGCTGCAGTCGATGCTCGGGCCCTTCTGGCAGACGCCGTTCGAGCAAGTGCCGAAGTACGTGCACGAGTCGCCGTCGTCGCACTGCGCGTTGTTGTTGCCCGGCGTCGTGACGCAGCCCTGCGTCGCCTCGTCGCAGACAGCGACGTGGCAGGCGTCGCCGCCCTCGCACAGCTTCTGCTGACTGCCGGCGCAGACGCCGTTCTGGCACGAGTCGCCCACGGTGCAGAACTTCCCGTCGTCGCACGCGGCGAACTGGTTCGCGGGGACGGCGGTGCAGACGCCGTCGGCGCACACGCCCGTGGTGCACGCACCGTTCAGCGAGGTGCAACTGCTGTCGTCGACGCAAGCCCCGGGAGTGCCGGTGCTTGTCGTGGTGGTCACAGCGCCGCCTGCTCCGCCCGACCCGCCGGTGCTCGCGCCGCCACCGCCACCGCCGCTGCCGCCGTCGGCCCCGGTCGTGTTGCCGGGCTCGAACTCGATGCTGCGCGCGCACCCGAGCACGAGCGTCGCCGCGGCGCCGAAGAGCCAGGCCGCCCGCCTCGAAAAGCCAATCAACCCCGTCATCGAACTGTTCCTTTCCAAGCAAGCCGCCGTGCGCACGTCGAGCCCCGCACCCTGACGGCACGCAGCGCGCCGAGGTGTGGAGGGCCGCCCACGATCGGACAGCCCGGGGCTCGAAGGGAGGGATTATCGACCGGGGCGCGTCTGAAGTGAAGCGCGACGTCGGGTGGCACCCGACCCGCGCGGGCTCACGCCTCGGTGACGGTGACGCGGATCATCTGCACCGGCGTGCGCGGACGATCGTCGCCGTCGGTCGGGGTCGTCTCGATCTTTTTCACGACGTCCATGCCGGCGGTCACCCGACCGAACACCGGGTGCCGCGACGCGCCGGGCGTGAAGAAATCGAGGAAGCTGTTGTGCGCCGTGTTGATGAAGAACTGGCAGCTCCCGCTGTTGGGGGCGCCGGTGTTCGCCATCGAGAGCGTGCCGGGCTCGTTCGAGAATTTCGCGTCGGCCGGGTGCTCGTCCTTGATCGTTCCGTTCGGGCTGTCGCCCGTGCCGGCCCGCGGGCTCTTCGGATCTTTGCTGTGCGGGCAGCCGAACTGGCACATGAAGCCGGAGATCACGCGGTGGAAATGCAGGCCGTCGTAGAAGCCGCCCTTCGCGAGCTTCACGAAATTGCCCGCGGTGATGGGCATCTTGTCGGTGAAGAGCTCGACCGTGAAGCTGCCGAGCGAGGTCTCGAGGACCGCCGTGGGATTTGCCATGATCACGCCTGGTAGCAGCGGTGATGCTTCGGGGGAAGCCGCTTCCGTGCGGGCCCGGGTGCAGTGGTCGTCGGGCTGGGCTGCGGTCCGACGAGCCGACGTTCGGGACACCGGCTGGCTCGCGGAGACGCGATGAAATGGGGCGCCCTGGCTCACGGACGAAACTCTGGAGAGAGCACCGTTGTCAGCCCGACACCGATGGGCACCGATCGCCCACGCCCGGAGGTCTCATGCGCAGGCTCGCGCGGCTCGCTCTCGTTGGTTTCGTCGTGTCCCTCGGCTGCGGTCCGACGACCCGCTCCAAACCGTCCCCCCTGGCCGCCCTCGGCGCCCCCGAGCAACCAGGCTCGCTCCACGTCGCCTTCGACGACCTCTCCGTCGATCAGAAGCCCACGCTCCCCATCAGCCTGACCGCCTCCGACGGCAGCGGCCTGACCCTGGTGAGCCTCGAAGCGCGAGCCGTCGTCGACGATCCGCTCGCCTTCACCGAGCTCCACCTGGTCTTCGAGAACCCGCAAAATCGCGTGCTCCAGGGCACCTTCTCCATCGTCCTGCCGCAGGGCGCATCGATCAGCCGCTTCGCGATGAAGACCGACGCGGGCTTGCAGGAGGGCGAGGTCGTCGAGCGGCAGCAGGCGCGCGTCGCTTACGAAGACTTCCTCCACCGCAGGCAAGACCCCGCGCTCCTCGAGCAGAACGCCGGAAACGAGTTCTCGGCCCGCGTGTTCCCGATCCCGGCGCACGGCAAGAAGGAGCTGGTCGTCGCCTATTCGCAAGAGATCACCGCCGCCACGCCCTACGTGCTGCCGCTGAAGGGCATGCCGCGGATCGGCTCCGTCAGCGTCGAGGCCCACGTCGCAGGTCACGCCGCGCCCGTGCAGAAGCTCGCCAGACAGGACGTGGTGCCCGACGCCGATTTTCGGCTGGAGGCCAAGCTCTTCGGCCGGCGCGGCGGCCTTCGCAACGGCAACCTCGTCGCGACGCGCGTGAAGCCCGTGGTGGCGTCGCGGCCCGAGCCGCTCACCGGCGCGGTGATCCTCGTCGACAGCAGCGCCTCGCGGGCCCTCGGCGCGGCCGAAGAGGCCCGCATCGTGCGTCGCGTGTGCGCGGCCATCGCGCGCGCGACCGCCGACCAGGGGCAGGTCGTCGTCGCCGCCTACGACCAGTCCATCGAGCCGATCTACGACGGCGCCGCGGCGGGCTTCGGCGACGACGCGGTGGTTCGCATGCGCCAGCGATTGGCGCTTGGCGCGTCGAACCTGGAGGCCGCGCTGGTGTGGGCAGGCGAGCGCGCGAAGGCGAAACGGCTCGATCGCGTCGTGCTCGTGACCGACGGCATTCCGACCGCGGGAGCGACCGCGGGCGACAAGCTACGAGGGCGCGTCGCCGGCTGGAAAGCCATGGGCGTGGAGCGGCTCGATGCGATTGGCGTGGGCGGAATCCGCGACGACGAGCTGCTGCGCAGCCTGGCGAACGCGGGCCTACCCAGGGGCGGCGTCGTGATCGACGGCGCGGTGGTCGAAGAAGAGCTGGTGCGCCGCCTGTCCGAGGCCACGACCTCTGGCGTCGAGGTCAAGGTCGAGCACGCGGAGTTCGTCTTCCCGCAGAAGCTCGACGGCCTCCAGGCGGGCGACGAAGCGCTGGTCTACGCCAACGTCCCCGCGGACAAGCCGGTGCGCGTCTCGGTGGGTGGCGCGGCGTGGGAGGCGCCCGACGTCGCGGCCGTGGAGCGCCCGCTGCTGGAGCGCGCGTGGGTCGGCGCCAAGATCAAGAGCCTGCTCGAAACAGAGCGCACGAGCGGCCCGTCCGCGGCGCTCTCCAGAGAGATCGTCGGCCTCTCGACGCAGTTTCGCGTGCTGTCGCCGAAGAGCGCGCTGCTCGTGCTGGAGACCGACGGGGACTACCGGCGCTTCGGCATCGATCGAAAGGCCCTCGCCGACATCCTGGTGACCGACGGCGGGCGCCTCGCCCTGCTGCGCCGGAGCACGCCGGCGCCGCCCAAACCGGCGCTCCCCGTGACGAAGGCCGCGCCGCAGACCGTTGCGAAAACGCAACAATCCCCGTCCATCCGCTCCGGCTCCGTGTCCGTGTCCGGCGCTGCCGACGGCCTCGTGGGCGCCCTCCGCGGCGCGGGGTCGCCGCCGCCCGTGTGGGGCGCGGGGCTTTCTTCGGACCCGATGTCGGCGCGGGGCAACATGTGGGGCGCCGGCGACGGCGCGAGCGGCGGGCTCGGACTGAGCGGCATCGGCGAGGGTGGCGGCGGCCGCGGCGAGGGCATCGGTCTTGGCCGCGTCGGCACCCTTGGACATGGGGCGGGCACCAGCTCGGGTGCCGGCGCAGGTGCAGCGGAGATGCCGCGCGCCGGGGCCCTCGTGGCCCCGCCGCCGCCGCCCGCCTCACCGACCGCGAGCGCTGACGACGGCGCGAGCGGCGCAGTCGGACTGAGCGGCATCGGCGAGAGCGGCGGTGGTCGCGGCGAGGGCATCGGTCTCGGCCGGATCGGCACCGTGGGGCACGGCGCAGCCGCGGCCGGCGACGACCAACCCGACTACATCGAAAAAGCCGATCCGTACTCGGGCCCGTTCAAGGCCGTGATGACGCTCCTCGCGCAGCGCCGCTTCAACGAGGCCGTCCAGACCGCGTTCGACTGGCGCAAGAAAGATCCCGGCGACGTGCTGGCGCTCGTGGCGCTGGGCGAGGGCTTCGAGGCGGCGGGCGAGCTCGCGCAGGCCGCCCGCTGCTACGGCTCGCTCATCGATCTGTTCCCGTCGCGCGCCGACATGCGCCGCTTCGCGGGCGAGCGGCTCGAGCGCCTCGCCTTGCAGCCGGCCCGGGACCTCGCCGCCGACACCTACGAAAAGGCCGCGGAGCAGCGCCCCGATCACCCCGCGAGCCACCGCCTCCACGCCTACGCGCTGCTCCGCAAAGGCCAGCCCGAGAAGGCCTTCGAGGCCATGGTGGGTGGCCTGAAGCGAAGCTACCCGAGCGGTCGCTTCGCCGGCGCACGGCGCGTCCTCGCCGAAGACCTCGGCCTCATCGGCGCGGCGTGGGCCAGGGCCGAGCCGTCGCGAGCAGAAGAGATCCGGAGACGCGTCCGCGACGAGAACGGCCTCATCGAAGACGAGCCCTCCATCCGGTTCGTGCTCAACTGGGAGACCGACGCCAACGACGTCGACTTCCACATCTACGACGCGAACGGCGGCCACGCGTTCTACAGCCGGCCCGAGCTCTCGTCCGGCGGCCAGCTCTACGCCGACGTCACCACCGGTTACGGCCCCGAGTGTTTCACCATCCGCGGGCGGCCCGAGGAGCGCAGCGGCCCCTACGTCTTGCAGGCGAACTACTACTCGCGGGGCCCGATGGGCTACGGCATGGGCAAGCTCGAGATCATCGAGCACGACGGTCGCGGCGGCCTCACCTTCGATCAGCGGCCCTTCGTCGTCATGGTCGACCGCGCCTACGTCGACCTCGGCAAGGTAAAACGGTAGTTGCCGGAAGCGCCCGCGTCCGGTGGCTCGAAATTGGGCCACCCTCGTGGACCGATCCCGAACGACTGTGGACAAGCCCCCCGCGGATGCGTTGTGATGCGCTCCCCTATGGAGGCTCCCGCCGCCTCACCCGCCCCTCCCAGGCACTTCAAGCTCATCCTCGTGCTCTTGAGCATCGGCATGGCGCTCGTCTTCGCCGAGGTGGCGCTCCGCATCGCCGTCCCGCCACGGAAACACTTCCGCGTGTGGCCCGCGAACATGTTCCACGTCTTCCACCCCGACCCGCAGGTCATGCCGGGCTTCTCCACGGACGCCCGTTTCACCGTGAGCTCCCAGGGCTTGCGCGGCCCCGAAATGGGCGACGAGCCCGAGGCCCGCGTCCTGGCCATCGGCGGCAGCACCACCGAGTGCCTGATGATCGACGACGAGCTCGCGTGGCCGTTGCGCCTCTCGAAGAACCTCGGCGCGACCGCGGACAACCGCCCCGTCTGGTCGGGCAGCTCCGGCCTGTCGGGCATGAACAGCGGCGATCACATCCTCCACGCCAGCTTCCTCGTGCCCCAGCTCCCGCCCATCGACGTGGTGGTCGCGCTCGTGGGTGTGAACGATCTCTCCGTCGCGCTCGGCACGCCGGAGCTCTACAAGCCCGTTCCGGCGAACCCGCCGCCCGAGCAGAGCGAGGCGTTGCTCCGCCGGGTGTTCCAGCAGGTGCCGGGCCGGCTTGAGAACAGCTGGGAATACGACGAGTCGTTCTATCGCAAGCTGGCCTTGTTCCAGCTCGTCCGTCGCCTGAAGAACGCGCGGTCGAAGGACCTCTCCAGCCAGCAGCTCACCAACGACGACGGCGGCAGCCTGCTCACGAGGGGGCGCAGACGCCGGCAGAACGCGCCCCATTACATCGACGAGCTCCCCGATCTGTCGGCTGCCCTGGTCACGTACCGCACGAACCTCAATACGTTCATCGACGTCCTCCAGGCGCGCTCGATCCGCGTCCTCCTGGTCACCCAGCCGACCATCTGGCGCGCCGATCTCTCCGAGGCCGATACAAAGCTGCTCTGGATGGGCGGCAAGGGCGACTTCTTGAAGCTGGACGGGATGCCTTATTACACCCCCCGCGTCCTGGCCGACGGAATGAAACAGTTCAATGACACCATGCTCGCGGTGTGCCGCGACCGCGGCGTCGAGTGCTTCGATCTGGCGGCGCGCATCCCCAAGGACACGACGTTCTTCTATGACGACTGCCACTTCGCCAATGGCGGCTCGGTGCAGATCGCCGAGCTCTTGACCGAGCCGCTCAAGGCCGGCCGCCCCTTCGCGAAGTAGCGCCGCCCGTTCCCCCTGAAAGGAGGTCATTCCAAAGCGAGAATTCGAATCGCGGAACGACCGGCGCTTCACCCGCGCGGTCAATCGCGTGAATGGCCGCTCCAGCCTTAGGACACTGGCGCAAACAACCGAAATGGAGCCGGAGCGCCGCAATAGACACCCGCGGCACGAAGAGAACTGGTCCATTTCCTTAGATCCCGCCGGTACCCTTAGTAACGCCGCTCTAACGCTCGACGGGGATACCCATCTCGTGGCGGAGGAGATCGTGCTCGACCGTGAAGCGACCGTCCGGCCCTCGAAGGAGCAGCGGCGGCTCCTCGAAGAGCGTTCCTTGGTTGATGAGCGACCGTTCGTCGGAGACCGGCGCGGCTGTCGTGGGTCCCGGTGCGACTGCTCCACCAGCGAGGGATCGGGGCGGGGCACCGTCAGCGAGCCCGAACGGGGCGGCGCGTTGCATTGAAAACACCGCGAACAGGGGCGGTTTCCCCGGTTTTGGCAGGACGTCCATCCATCCGGTGAGGGTCAGTCCAGCGGCGGCGGCGGCCGCTGCGGCGCGCTTGCGTTGAAAGCCCGCGGCGCAGGCCACGAACGGCGCGCCCGGCGCGAGGAGCTGGGCGGCGGCCAGACAGTAATCCTCGATCCCGCCGCGGTGCTCGAAGCGGCACGGCCCACACTGAACCCTTTTCGACTCCGGCCCGGAGCCGACGGGCAGGTAGGGCGGCGTGCCAGTCACCAGATCGGCGCCGCCCAGGCCTTCGCGTAGCCACGGGCTGCGCAGGTCACCGTGGCGCACCGAGCAGCGGTCGGCGACGCCGTTCCACGCGATCGAGCGGGCGGCCATCCCGGCGGAGATGTCCTGCGCCTCGATGCCCGTGCAGACGGCGTCGGGGAAGCGCCACGCCAGAAACAGCAGCACCGTGCCGATGCCGCACCCGAGGTCGACGATGCGCCGCGGGAGGGCGCCGCCTGTCGCGCCGATGCGGCGCACGGCACGGATGGCGAACCAGGCGGTGACCAGATCGTCTGCCGACCAGCGGTGTCCGTCGCGCCGCTGAAAGATGCGAAAGTCGCCCGCCAGACAGCACAGGTCCTCGCCCGGGCCGGGCGCGAGCTCGGGACTCTCGGGCGGATCGGGCCGCGGTCCAGGCGCGATCCAGCCGGGCGGACGGCGCGCAGGTCGAATGACTCCGGGCGTGACGGCGGGGGGATCCATGGCGTGCCGCCCTTACCACCAAACCGGGGAGGTGCGCACGCTGGACGGAAGCACGCGTGTGGGAGGCACGTTGGTGGGGAGCACGTGGGAGGGGAGCACGTGGGAGGGGAGCACGTGGGAGGGGCGCACCCCGCGGGGAAGCGCGCCGGAGGAGCGCATCAGGGGCACCGCGCCGGAGGAGCGCATCAGGGGCACCACGTCTGAGGGGCGCACTCCCCTGGACGGGCACGTGTGTGCCAGATCGCGCCGCATGATCGCCCCGATGTCACGGTTCCAGCGCGTGCCGCGACGTGTTTTCCAGGCCTTTGCTCCCTGGCGCGCCTCGGCACGCCGAATGCTTTTCCGGTGGCCATGCGATCCACTCAACTCTTTGCTTCGATGGCTTCGATAGCTTCGATGGCTTCGTTTCTCGCGCTCGCGGCGGCCGCCACGGGCTGCGAAACCACCCCCGTGGAGCCTGACCCGCCGGTCGAAGACTGCACCGACGGCGACAAGCCCGGCTGCGTCGTCGCCTCCGACAAGCAGCGCATCATTAGCCCCGACGTGCCGACCAGCGATCAAACCGCGCTCTCCGGCGGCAACTCGGCCTTTGCCCTCGACCTCTATGGTCAGGTCCGGAGCAAGCCCGGCAACGTCTTCTATTCACCGTTCAGCATCTCCATGGCGCTCGCCATGACCTGGGCCGGCGCTCGCGCCGAGACCGAGACGGCCATGGCGGAGACGCTCCACTTCGACCTTCCGCAAGCCCAGCTCCACCCGGCCTTCAACTGGCTCGATCAGGAGCTCGCGAGCCGCGGAAAAGGCGCGTCGGCCGCCGACGGCCAGGCCTTCCGGCTCAACGTCGTCAACGCCCTGTGGGGCCAGGCCGGCTACAACTTCGAGACCCCGTTCATCGATACGCTCGGCGTGAACTACGGCGCCGGCATGCGCATCGTCGACTTCGAGGGGGCGCCCCAGGAGTCGGCCGACCTGATCAATGGCTGGGTGAAGGACCAGACCGAGGGCAAGATCGAGGAGCTCGTCCCCGTCGACGCAATCACCTCCGACACCGTCCTCATCCTCACCAATGCCATCTACTTCAATGCCGCCTGGAACGAGCCCTTCAAGGAGGAGAACACCAAGGACGGCCCGTTCCAGAAGCTCGACGGCTCCACCGTGCAGGTCCCGATGATGCACGGAATGCAGGAGGCGCCCTACGTCGAGGGCGCGGACTACCAGGCCATCATGATCCCCTACGACGGAAACGAGCTCTCGATGCTCGTCGTGCTGCCCAAGCAGGGCACGCTCTCCGACTTCGAGGCCGCGCTCGACGTGGACAAGCTGGACAAGATCGTCGGCGGCGTGAGCGAGCACGCCGTGGACGTCGAGATGCCGAAGTTCAAGCTCGACTACGAGCTGGGGCTCAAGGACACCCTGAAGGCCATGGGCATGGGCATCGCGTTCGAGTCCGGCAAGGCCGACTTCACCGGCATCAACTCCAAGGGAAATCCGTTCATCCAGGACGTGCTCCACAAGGCGTTCGTCGGCGTGAACGAGGCCGGCACCGAGGCCGCCGCCGCGACGGCCGTGATCGTCGGCGACGAGTCCGCCCCCGAGCCGGCGGAGATCAAGCTCGATCACCCCTTCTTGTTCTTCATCCGCGACAACGCCACGGGCAGCCTGCTCTTCGTCGGCCGCGTGGTCGACCCGAGCTGAGAAGGTCTCGCGACGATGGCGCCAGTCCGGGGGGCGGGCGCGCCCCGGGCGACCGAAGTCTGCGCCGAACGGCGGCGGTGCGAGACTTCAGGCATCCTCGAACCTGACGGGGATGCCGTCGCCACTGGATGGTTGTCGGCCGGCGGCGACGTCCAACCGTTTTCGTCGCAACGACGTATTCAATCCGGGCGTCCGGCGCGGGCCGTTTGCCTCACCGCGGCGTCACGCAGGCCCGGCAGGTGGGTGGCCTCGTCGTGCTCGTCGCGGAAGCCGTAGTACTTGTGAGGGCCGCCCCAGGGGTTGTCCGTCAGGGTGAGGCAGAGGTCGAAGGGGGGTAGATCGTTGCAGGTCTTGACGGCGTAGGAGAGCTTGGCGGTGCGGTCGGATTGCGGGAAGGTGACTTTCAGCTTGGCGCCGTCGCGGTCGTATTGAAAGAGCTCGAAGTGGAAGTCGTAGGCGGAGCTGCGCTGGAAGATGCCGACCGATTGCTCCTCGAGAAAGAAGGTGCCGTGGAGGTATTCGGTGGGCTTGTCCGGCATGCTCTCGAGCCAGAAGCGGCCGAAGAGCTCGGTGGGGGGCTCGTCCGTGGTGCTCACGGAAGGCCCGCCGAGCCAGCGAAAGCCGAGAAATCCGAGGACGGCGACGAGCGGGACGGCGAGCCAGCGGCGGGTCTTCTTCATGGTGATGTTTCACCGCAGAACCCGCTGCGGCGCAAGCGTCGAGCGGGATCGAGCCGATGAGAGCCAGGCCCGGGGCCACGAGCGGTCCCGGGCCCGGGATCAGGCCGCGGCGGCGGGGGGCTGCTGCTCGGCTTCTTCTTTGGCCTTGCGGCTCATGGCGAAGCCGAAGGCGGCGGCGGTGAAGAACATGATGATCGAATAGATGGCCGGGGGAATGGCCATGGTCGAGTTCTGCAGGACGAGGTTGGCGATCGCGATGGCGAGGGTGCCATTGTGAATGCCAATCTCCATGCCGATGGCGACGGCCTGGCGCCGGGGCAGCTTGAAGGCGAGCGGCACCAGGTAACCGACGCCGAGGCTGATCACATTGAAAACGAGGGCGGGCAGGCCCACGAGCTTGAACGCGGGGATGACCTTGTCGCCCTCCTTGATGAGCGCGCCGGCGATCACGAGGGCGAGGAACACGAGCGCCATGATGCGGACAGGCTTGCTCAGGCGCTCGGAGAGGCCGGGCTTGTAGGCGCGCAGGAGCATGCCAATGCCGACGGGCACCAGGATGATGGCGAAGGTCTGGATGACCTTGTCGAGGGGGAGCGGGATGTCCTTCTCGGCGCCCATGAACAGGCGCAGGCTGAGGCCGACGAGCAAGGGCAGGCTGAACAGCGAGAGGATGCTGTTCGTGGCGGCCAGGGTGATGTTGAGGGCGACGTCGCCGTGGGCGAGGTGGCTGAAGACGTTGGCGCTGGCGCCGCCGGGGGAGGCCGCGAGCAGCATGAGGCCGACCGCGAGCTCGGGCGGGAGCTTGAAGGCGACCGCGATGCCGTACGCGGCGAGGGGGAGCAGGATCGTCTGGCAGAACAGGCCGATGAGGATCGGCTTCGGCATCACGAA
>Ga0163144_10020999_pt1 | contig 13008 bp, 20 predicted proteins | sample OliLak19BULKMAT1_FD_123175 | JGI IMG/M metagenome (GOLD analysis project Ga0163144, IMG submission 123175) | Freshwater microbial mat bacterial communities from Lake Vanda, McMurdo Dry Valleys, Antarctica - Oligotrophic Lake LV.19.BULKMAT1 | ecosystem: Environmental > Aquatic > Freshwater >...
AGCCAAGCAGCAGCAAATGAAGCAACAGCGCAGCGAACGCCAAGCCCAACGCGGCTAGAATATACATTTAAACCGTATGATTGTGCCTCATCCACCTTTGGGATGAGGCACTTTTGTGTTAAATAATAAAGGTGCTCTTCTTGTTTGAAAGGATTCCCTTATGTCTATTCCTGTTGAATCGTATCTCCACAAAGTGGATGCTGACGATGCCGTGTATCCACCGATTGAGACGTGGCCAAATGCCAATACACAGCGCGATTATACCATTACCATCAAACTCGGAGAGTTTACCAGCGTTTGCCCAATGACAGGCCTGCCTGACTTTGGCACATTAACCGTCGAATATATTCCGCGTGATTTGTGTATCGAATTAAAAGCGTTTAAGTATTACTTGCTGGCCTACCGAAACGTGGGGATGTTTTACGAGAACATTACCAATAAAGTAGCGAATGATATTTGTGAAGCCATTGAGCCGCGTTGGTTGCGCGTCCATAGTGACTTTTCGGCTCGAGGTGGGATTAGCACCGAAGCCGAAGTCATCTGGCGCCACCCTTCATGGCAAGGAACCTTGCGTTAGACCTTCGTCGTTGCTTTAGGGGGTGGCCTCCCCATCCCCAGCCCTCCCCCTAAGGGAGAGGGAGTAAGAAAGACCTAACTTTATGCAAACTGAACAATTAACCATCACCGAATGGCAAGAACGTGTTGGGGTGAACCTCGCAACACTTGGATATCCTGATGCGCCGTATTGGAAGCAGGCCTTATTGGTCGCAGTATCAAAGTACGTTCCTGCCGAAGCCATTGAAGGAGCCTTTCATGCGGGCATCCAATGCTTTGGAGAATCCAAGGCCGTTGAAGCACTTAAAAAGCGTGAGCAACTTGACCCAGATATAAACGAAGCCATTGAATGGCATTTCATCGGTTCGATTCAATCGAATAAGCTTAACAAAATCGTCGGCCATTACGACCTGATTCATAGTGTAGATCGTTTAAGTTTAATCGAGGCCATTGCCGAAAAAGCGGATGCTCAAGGGATTAAACAAAGCATCCTGCTACAGGTCAATGTATCAGGTGAAGAAAGCAAGTCTGGGTTCTCACCCGATGATCTCCGCCAAGCAGTGGAGGCCACGCTTAAATATGACAATTCGTTACAACTTCTTGGATTTATGACCTTAGCCCCTTTAACCACTGATATGACTGTGATTGATGCCTCTTTCGGGGGTTTGCGTTGTTTGCGTGATGCAATGGAGAGTTTGGCTAAAACCCGCTTGCCTCATCTATCTATGGGAATGTCAAGTGATTATGGCCATGCACTGGCGAACGGTGCTACAATTGTTCGCATCGGTAGTAAATTGTTTACATAATCTAAACCCTAATGTTTAATGAGGGTTAGCGACTACACTTTTACATGCGTGTGGAGTGTAAACAGGACGTTGGACCTTTCGGGCATTAGCCCTTTTCGCCTCACGTAAAAACCATCTAAACCATAGCATACCTGTTGAGAACCGTGCATCGCGGAGGAGCCATAAAACATATGATGTCTACAATAATGACCAAACTCAAAAACTGGGTAACGGGTGACCCATTTGAGGAAGAGGAATACATGATGGAAACAGATTCCCCAATGATGAACGATCAGGCTTTTACAAGTGAGCGTATGTCGGCTACTTCAGAGCCACGCAATCAGCAAAACTTACGTGTTGTGAACCATCCTAATACGGCGATGAGCCAAGTGATTGTTATTGAGCCTCGTGCCTTCGAAGAAGCCTTAGATGTAGTTACCCATCTGAAAGCGCGTAAGGCAGCCATTCTTAATTTGCACCACCTCGATACTAACCAGTCTCAGCGTGTGGTGGATTTTCTGTCGGGGGCTACGCACGCGATTGAAGGGCATCAGCAACGTATTGGTGATGGTGTGTTTATTTTCACCCCAAACAATGTCTCGATTGCCTCAGAGTTGAGCGAAGAAATCTCTGATGGTTTAAGCCTCTCCAAAGCGTATTGGAATTAAGCTTAACTGCTGAATCTATTTTTAAATGGAGCCTTTAGAGAAGGCTCCATTTTTATGGCTAAAAGTGAGAGATCTTTGCTAGCGAGCCTTTCAAAGCGATGCGTTGCAATCTATAAATCAAGGGATTTAGATCGCGACGTTTCAATTTCGATGACACATGTAGTTTATCTTGAAATTATGGAGAAGGAGCAGGCGGCGGTTCGCTGTTTTTCTCTAAGTCGTCGCTTTTGAAAATTTTTTGTAGCTGGTTGAGCTGTTCTCGTTGAGCATCAATCAATTTTCGCGCTTCACGAATCTTTTGTGTGAACTCTCTCGCAGTTTCGCTTCCAGGCTGATCCAACACGGGCGTTTTGGAGACTATGTGATCCAAACGTTGCTGGGATTGCTCCAAGAGATGTTGAAGATCTGCTACACCATCATCCATTTGATTGTTAAGCTTGGGTACATCTTTGCTAAACTGTTCCATGGCACGCTGAGTAGATTTAATCTCACCAAGTATCCAGTTTAAGTCTTTTTCGTGCTGACCAATTTCCACCTGATCCAGAATGTCGCCTAAACTTTTCGCCCCATTGCGTATAGAATTTGCACTGGTCACCTGATATTTGCGCATAGTTCTTTCACGGAATGGTGCAATCACATGGATGCTCTTTTCCTCTTCCATCATGACGCTTGGGTCAGAATCATTAGGGTCGCCCTCGCGCATGACGTAAAACTCAAGCGCTTTCGCTCCTCCAAGCCCTGCCGCGGTAATGGCTGCTTCCGCATGGGTCGGAATCTGGGGCATATTCGGCTTTAATGCAAAACTTACCCAAACGCGATCTCCCGCCACATCAGGCTCTACACGCGTAATCTGACCTACGGGTATACCCATGAGAATGACTTGCGAGCCCTTGGTGATTGAGTAGGCATCTGCAACATCGAGTTGAATGCGTCGCTCTTTCTTGGGGATAAAGGGAAGATTCTCCCAATCCGCTGCTAAAATTCCCACGATAAGACCCGCCCCTAGGATAAACCAGAGCACATAATCAGACAGCACAGTCATGCATAGCAGGCCCGCGCGTCGGCACGTTGAAACTGAGGGTGGGGTAAACATGTGTTTAGTGTAACATCGGGGAAATAACTAAGCAAAGAATGAGCGTTCATGTATCCTTTTTTAGTGCAGATTATTTCAGCGGAGCAGACGAAACAAATAAAGCTTCCTAACGTGGCCTATACCATTGCTCATGGTTTGTTTACGCTCGTTGGGTTACTACTGCTTAACTGGGGACTGTGGTCAGTAGTAGAAGCAACAGGGTTGAATCAAGAACACTCTCTAAGCGACCCATATTCTGGGAAATGGAGGACTCCGCTCATCCTGCTAATCGCTCCTGTTATTGAAGAATTTGCGTTTCGCGGATGGCTACTTGCTCACATGCAAAAACGATGGCCGTTTCTCTTAGCCATAATTATTAACGGGGTTCTCTTTGCGCTCTTACATTCGTTTAATGTCATCAGTTGGGCGTTTCTCTGGCCATTAGTGTCAGGTCTTTTTTTTGCTGGCGTCACGGTCTATCATCGTGCGTGGGGGGTGACGTGTATAGCACACCTAATGTATAACGGAATAACGATCGCTTTCCATTATCTTTGAGGTGTATTAGCTCTTCTTATCAATTAAAGTCAGGGCTTCTGCACCGACTTTCAAGCCTAACAAATGGCGTTGTTCATCCAAGTGTTGCTGAGCACGTTGATTGTCCTGCTTTGCATTATCAACAATGAAGCGAAGCATCATATGTGTTTGTTGCGATTCAGGTGTAGTGTTCACTTCTTTAACTGCTTGAGCATACTCCGTTTCAAGAAGCGACAGTTTTTCGGCCGTCAACGCGATACGTGTTTGTGCTGCACTGTAATCCAGATAAAGATCCAACAAATCCTGCTGGAGTGTATCGATGGCTCGTGCAAGGATAACCATATCCGCATCTGTGACTGGCTTGGAGTAAGACGTTTCAGACTGACGGACGATATCAGATAAGAATGCCCCTGAAATCAATCCGAGTGGATTCCCTGCAACCATCGACGCTGCGGCGCCTCCGACTTGAGCAAGGGTGTTCACCGCTTTTTTGGCACGTGTTTTGTTCTTACTGGGTTTACCGCTGGCATCTTTGTGGCTCAGCTTTTCTATGGCATAGCGAATCGGCTGACTCCGATACACCGCTGCTTGCCAAAGCATGTTTAACGCTTTCTGTTGATCGGCAGAATTATCAGCCGCCTGATCCTTCACGACTTTAATGGCAGTCGGAAGTGTCGCTTCATTGGCACGTAAGCTGAATTGGTCTTTCATGGGAAGCTTCTGCACTGCTGTCATCACCCGTGCGTGAAAGTCTCTATCGAAACTCTCGTAATTGTTTTGTTGAGAAGAAGCAATGACTTCTGCTAATGCGCTATCTTTATCCTGAAGCACCTCAAGCTGTTGAGGCGTGATTTGTGCGTGACTTGTCGGAATGAGAATTGTCAAAAAGATGACGCTCAACATCGTACTGAAGAATATGAGCAGATTGCCGCGTTGTACGAAGCTTGTTTGCAATGACGTGTTTTTACTAATGATCACAATGAGACATCTTCCATAAGTGGTAGCTCCATTTGACTATTGGTTGGGATGACGTTCTCATGGGAGCGTCGCTTGTGCAGTGTTTTAGTTTGCTGCACGCGATGCACATCCTTGGGAGATGAAGGGGGGTTTTTTGACCCATTAGGGAAAACATCGTTTCTGACACCTAGTTCCTCGAGCTTTTGATCTTGTAAGGGACTAATGCTTGCCGCAGCTCCAACCGTTTTCCCTGTGATTTGAATGGTATTGCTCTCGTCTTTTGCAATCACTTTTGGCTCTTTTGAATTCTGGCTTGGTGCGGGCTGATTTAATGCAACATGTGAAGCCTCTGGACGAACACCCAGTGCTAAATTATCCACAGCCTGATTGCCTGCCAAACGCTCTAATTGCACTCGAGCATGTTCGGCTCGTGTCTCGGCTTTCAAAAGGTTGTCTCGATAAGTATAATAACGCTGAACGGCCATCATGCGCTCAATGGCAGAATGGGCTGCTTGAGTCTTAAGGTATGATCCCTCTTCAACTTGGGCTATTTTGCGAATCGCGTTAAGTTCGTACACTGCTTTTTGGTACTGGTGGTAATGTGTAACCAAGTTCTCTTTTAGCTCATCTATTAAATAGGAGAGCTGGATGTGCTCAGTAGGTGATAAATCACTCAACGGTTTATGACGATTCGTAATATAGTTCTGTGCAACCTGACTACTTGTAAGGACAGTCATGTTCTGATACCCGCTCGTTGGGGCAATCGCTGTTGAGGCCATTGCGGCTCCAGAAACCAGCACGCTCATAGTCTTACGCAGGAACTCGCTGGAATGGGTCATATGATGTTCGGCAGGCAATGAAATCTTTTCTAAAGAAAAGCGAACAATTTGATTGTGCTCTATGGTTGCTTGCCAGAGTCGCTTTAAGTCGGTTTCAGAAATCTGTTCTTGCAGGCGAGCAAGGTCATCAAGAGAGGCTTTCATCTCAGGAGAACTAACCTTTAAAGAAATTGGCGTTAATGCAGCAGTATTGACCTTGGGTGCTTGTCGTAATTGCGAAAGGGTTTTTTGGGGAGAGACTCCATCAAGCGTAATGGTTTCTCCTTGAAAGGCATCCTCGTTGGAAAGATCTTGTAAAGCCTCAGGTGTCAAAGCATCAATAGCCATGTTAGGGCTAATGATGGCAGGAACAAATTGCAAGGGGGCATCAGCAGGAGCTTTGGCATAACTGTTGAGCATCAAGCTTGCGGAAAAGATCAAGCTAAAAAAAAGACTATATATATATCGTGTGGAATGCATGGATATTTTCATGCGCCAATTCTACCATTGAAATGTAATTTAGGAAGAATTGCGAAACATAATCCAGTTGAATAGGCGGGATTCAATTGTAACAGTATAGAGACCAACAGGTTACGTTGCTTGAAACAGAGCTTCTTTTTAGAGTTAATAGGGATGTAAGAAACAGGCAACGACTTCTTTGTTTATTAAAGAGTGTTATGTGCCCACCCATGCGTTAAGTTATAAACCCTTGTTTTTTGTGGTTGATGAACTACACTTGCATGATAAAGTCCCATTCTTTACTCGCGGAAAATACGCTGTTAAGGAAAGTTCTTTGGTCTTATTCCTTTCTGGGCCCATTGCTATAGGAGATTACAATATGATGGCTCGTGAAAAGTTTGCTCGTACTAAACCTCACGTAAACGTTGGAACCATTGGTCACGTCGATCATGGTAAAACTACCTCAACCGCTGCTATTACAGCCGTTTTAGCTGCCGTTGGAGGCGCCACTGTCAAAAAGTTTGATGAAATTGATGCTGCGCCTGAAGAAAAGGCACGTGGTATTACAATTTCAACCGCCCACGTTGAATATGAGACGACTGCTCGTCATTATGCTCACGTTGATTGCCCTGGTCACGCCGACTATGTCAAAAACATGATTACGGGTGCTGCCCAAATGGATGGTGCCATTCTTGTTGTTGCTGCAACTGATGGTGTTATGCCTCAAACTCGCGAGCATGTTCTTCTTGCTCGTCAGGTTGGTGTTCCTACTATTGTTGTATGGCTCAATAAGTGTGACATGGTTGATGACGAAGAGTTGATTGAGTTAGTTGACATGGAAGTTCGTGAGCTTTTAAGCGAATACGAATTTGATGGCGATAATGCAAAAATCATTCAAGGTTCAGGTTATAAGTCACTTGAAAAAATGATCGCTGAACCGACTACGCAGCGTGGTGTTGATAAGTGGGTTGATTCCGTATGGGAGTTGATGGATGCTGTGGATGAAGTCATCCCAACACCTGAGCGTCCTCTGGATCTTCCGTTTTTGATGCCTATTGAAGATGTCTTCTCTATTACAGGCCGTGGTACTGTCGTTACAGGCCGTATTGAGCGCGGTATCGTCAAGGTTGGTGAAGAGTGTGAGATTGTCGGTCTTGGCGATACTCGTAAAACCACTGTTACTGGCGTTGAAATGTTCCGCAAGCTTCTAGATCAAGGTCAAGCAGGCGATAACGTTGGTGTTCTTCTTCGTGGTATTGACAAAACCACCATCGAGCGTGGCATGTGTTTGGCAAAGCCAGGAACCTTGTCTCCTCATACAAAGTTTACAGCGAACGTGTACGTTTTGAAAAAGGAAGAAGGCGGTCGTCATACTCCATTTTTCTCTAACTACCGTCCTCAGTTCTATGTTCGTACAACCGATGTTACTGGAACCATTGAGCTTCCAGCAGACGTTGAAATGGTTATGCCTGGCGATAACGTCATTATGACAGTTCAGCTTCTTACACCAGTTGCTATTGAAGCGGGTATGCGTTTTGCTATTCGTGAAGGTGGCCGTACTATTGGTGCTGGTGTTGTTGATAAAATTATCGAGTAATTAAATGTTTGCCTATGAGCGCGTTTCATTTGAAGCGCGTCTCTACGCAAACTCAAGTTAAAGGTCTATGTTTATATCATGGCTCAGAAAACTAAACAAAATCGTGTTCGCATTCGTTTGCAATCTTATGACCACCGTTTGATTGATGCCTCTGCTGCTAAAATTGTAGAAGTCGTTAAAAATTCAAATGCTCAACTGGTGGGGCCAATTCCTCTTCCAACACGCCGTAGAATATTTTGTGTACTTCGCTCACCCCATGTAAATAAAAAATCTCGCGAACACTTTGAAATTCGTGTCCACAAGCGATTGATTGATATTATTGAACCTGGTAGTGATTTGGTTGGTCAGTTAAGTAAAGTTGATTTGCCAGCTGGAGTTGATATTGAAGTTCGCCTCTAAGCGTTCTTTATAGAGTGCGCTCTCTTTAAAAGTGTCTAGGCTACATGTTACTCACCATAACATCAGCTTGTTATTGTTCCCTTATGATGAAAGGTATCACACATTGTGAGTAATCCTGGATTTTTAGGACGGAAGCTCGGTATGACCCAGGTGTTTGATGAAGAATCAGGGTCCGCTATCGCAGTAACTGTCGTTCAACTGCTTGACATGACGGTAACGCAAGTCAAGACAGATGATTCGGATGGCTACAGTGCCATCCAAATCGGTGCGGTGGAAGCCAAGCCAAAACATTTAACGAAAGCGCAGCAACAGCATTTGAAAAAGAATGACTTACCTCTCTTTCGTATACTAAAAGAATTTCGTGTAACGAGTGAAGATGTAAAGTCTTATGAAGTTGGATCTAAGTTAGATCTTGCCTATCTTTCAGAACACAACCTCTCCTTGAATGTTACGGGTAAATCCATTGGTAAAGGTACTGCTGGTAACATCAAACGCTGGGGCCATTCCCGTGGACCTATGTCGCATGGTTCAAAAAACCACCGCTTACCTGGTTCTATCGGTGCAGGTACGACTCCTGGTCGTGTATATAAAGGCTTGCATATGTCAGGTCGCATGGGTAATGAAACTGTAACAGTTCAAAACTTACCCGTTGTACGTTACATTGCTGAAAAAAACGTACTCTTAGTTAGAGGTTCAGTTCCTGGCGTAGAAGGCGGCTTACTTGTCGCTAAAGTGCGCAAGAATAAGTAAGGAAAGGTGAAGATATGTCTATTGAACTAAAATCCATCACCTTGGACGCCCAGGAAGATAAGAGTGTCGAAGTGTCTGAAGCAGTATTTGGTGCTTTGGTCAACCGACATGCCTTATTTCTTGCATTACGTCGTGAGCGCATTAATGCAATGCGTGGGACAGCTAACTCTAAAACTCGTGCTGAAGTTAGCGGTGGTGGAAGAAAGCCTTGGAAACAAAAAGGTACTGGCCGCGCGCGGGCTGGTTCTATTCGTTCTCCATTATGGAGAGGTGGCGGTGTTATCTTTGGGCCTAAGCCGCGTAAAATTTCTATCGATTTAAACCGTAAGTTAGTAAGTGTGGCTCATCGTAGCGCTCTAACTGCTAATCTCGAAAAAATTGTTGTTTTGACTTCTACCAAGTTAGATGTTGCCAAAACTTCACGCGTAGCAAGATTGATTTCTGCACTGACACCCTCTCGTAAAGATTCAATTCTTTTGATTTTACCTGCCTGTGATGATTGTGCTAATTTGATTAAGGCAGCTAAAAATATCCCTAACCTGCAAGTTCGTCGTGATTCACTTTTTAGTGTTCATGATCTTTTGAAGGCTAAGAAAATCATCATTTCAAAGGTCTCTTTGAAAGCGATCGAAGAAAGGCTGGCTTAGGATGCTTCGTAAGAGTTTACACCAACTTATCCAGAGTCCTATTTTGACTGAAAAGGCATTTGCGTTATCACAAGAAGCACAATATGTATTTATTGTGGATGGAGCCTCTAATAAAGTTGAATTGTCATTCGCTTTTGAACAGCTCTTCCCAGGGCGCAAGGTTGTTCAGGTTCGTACGATTCGTATTCCTGCGAAACAAAAACGTGCGGGCCGTAAGCCATCGTTTAGAAAAGCATACTCAAAGGCAATCTTCAAAATCGAAGGCGAGCCTATTGAACTGATTCCAGGAGCATAATTCATGGCCATGAAACTTTTAAAGCCTACGTCTCCCGGCGTTCGTGGTATGTCAAGAGTTGATAACTCTGATATTACTACGTCATCCCCTTACCGTCCTTTACTACAGGCAAAGAATCAAAAGGCTGGTAGAAACAACAACGGTCGTATTACTGTCCGTCACAGAGGGGCAGGACATAAGAAGACTTATCGTTTAATTGATTTTAAGCGCAACAAGCTTAACATCCCAGCGACCGTCGAAACAATTGAATATGACCCCAATCGTAATTGTCGAATTTCTCTAGTCTGTTATGCAGACGGCGAGCGTAGGTACATCCTTCATCCCGAAGGTCTGCGTGTTGGTGAGAAAATCCTTAGCGGCGAATCAGTTGAAATTAAAATCGGTAACGCCATGCCATTGAGTTCTATGCCTTTGGGTTCTACTATCCATAACATCGAACTTGTTCCTGGCAAAGGTGGACAAATGGCGCGTTCAGCTGGTACCTCAGCTCAGCTTGTCGCTAAGGAAGGTCGCCACGCCACTTTAAGAATGCCGTCAACAGAAATGCGTAAAGTTTTAATAAGCTGTTATGCAACACTAGGTTCTCTAGATAATGCCGAGTACAAAAATATTAAGCTTGGTAAAGCTGGTCGTAAGCGTTGGATGGGCTTTCGCCCCTCTGTTCGTGGTTCGGTTATGAACCCATGTGACCATCCTCACGGTGGTGGTGAAGGAAAGGCACCTATTGGTCGCCCGTCTCCAGTCACTCCTTGGGGTAAGCCAACACTCGGTAAAAAGACGCGTAACAAGAAAAAATCATCGACGAAACTTATTGTTCGTCGTAGAAAGTAGGGTTGTTTACGATGGCTCGTTCTTTAAAGAAAGGTGCTTATGTGCACCCTAAGTTACAAAAGAAAATTGATCTTGCAAACGAATCAGGTAAGAAGACTATTATTCGTACTTGGAGTCGTTCATCGATGATTACCCCAGACATGATCGGTCATACTATTGCTGTTCATAATGGACGTGCGCATGTGCCGGTTTTTTTGACTGAACAAATGGTTGGTCATAAGCTAGGTGAATTTGTTCCTACACGCACTTTCAAGGGGCATGCTGACGATAAAAAAGTTAAAAAGAAATAAGGATCCTTTAGATGAAGTCTTCTTCAAAACAGCGAAATATAATGACGACCCCTCGTAAGATGCGTCGCGTTATAAACGAAATTCGTGGTAAGAATGTAAATGAGGCCTATGTTCTTTTAAAAACGATGCCTTACCGAGCTTCTGATATTGTTCTCAAAAAATTAGTAGAAGCAGTATCAAATGCTAAAGATCAGCATGATATTTCTCCTGATGTTTTACATGTATCTTATGTTGTTATTGATGAAGGACCAACAATGCGTCGGTTTAAGCCACGAGCTCAAGGGCGAATATATCAGCGTCTTCGCCGTTCATCACATATTACTCTAGAAGTATCTGATAGTTAAGGAGATATCTCGTGGGACAAAAAGTTCACCCAAGAGGAATGCGACTGGGTATTATCGAAGATTGGCAGTCTTCTTGGTACGTTAAGTCTACTAAAGATTTCGCTAGGTTTGTTTATGAAGATGAACAAATTAGAAAATTCTTATTTAGTAAGTTAAAGAATGCTTCAGTCAGTTCAATTGTAATTCACCGTAAAGGTGACAAGGCGGTAGTCTCTATCGTTACAGGTCGATCTGGTGTTGTTATTGGTCGTGGTGGGTCTAGCTTAGATTCGTTACGAACTGAATTAATGAGTTTGGTAACCACTAATGATTTTCGTTTGGAAGTTGTTGAGGTTGATAAGATTGATGCAGATGCTGCATTAGTTGCTCAGTCTATTGCTCAACAATTAGAACGTCGTGTGGCTTTTCGTCGTGCGACGAAGCAGGCCATACAGAAAGCTATGCGAGCTAATGCTAAGGGAATCAAGGTTATGATTTCTGGACGTCTAGCTGGTGCAGACATAGCTAGAACAGAATGGGCAAAAGAGGGACGAATTCCTCTTCATACCTTCAAGGCTGGTATTCAGTATTCACATTGTGAAGCAATGACTGTCTTTGGGATTATAGGCGTTAAAGTTTGGATTTACAGTGGTGATTGCGATACTAAAGTCTTGACACATCACAATGTAAAAACTTCGAATGCTCGACGTGAAAATGATGATGATCGTTCTAATCGCCGTCGCCGTTCCCCAAATGCCGATCGTCGACCTCGTAGCGATGAACGTAACACTAGGTAACAAAGTTATCTTGAATTTAGAATCACGCTATTTTTAGCGTATCCTAAGTTTGTATAAGTTTAAGGAGTACATTGGTATGTTAATGCCAAAGCGTACAAAGTATCGCAAACATTTTCGCGGTAATATGAACGGTATTGAAACTCGCGGCACTCAGCATGAATACGGTGATTTTGCCATTCAAGCAGTTGAGCCTGGATGGATCACTAGTCGCCAAATAGAAGCTGCCCGCCGCACAATTGCTCGTGCTGTTAAGCGTGGCGGAAAGATTTATATTCGTATTTTTCCAGATAAGCCAGTCACTAAAAAGCCCTTAGAAGTTCGCATGGGTTCAGGTAAGGGTAATCCAGAGTTTTGGGTTGCTGTTGTAAAACCAGGACGCATTATGTTTGAACTTTCTGGAGTTAGTGAGGAGTTGTCTATTGATGCTCTCAAGCTTGCTGCTCAGAAATTTCCCATTAAAGTTCGCGTCCTAAAGCGCGATAGATTATCGAAAGCGATTACTTAATTATGTTGAAGTCAGAATTAAGTCTTATCCGAGACCTAAATATGTCATCTTTGGAAGCTTTGCGTTTGCAACTTGAAAAAGAGTTATTCAATTTAAAAATGAAGCAAAAGACTATGCAGTTAAGTGATACGTCTCTTTTTAAGAAGGCTCGTCACAAAATTGCATTTATTAATATGTTAATTACGCAACGTTTTATATCGGAGTGCTAAATGTCAAGTCGTATATTGCAAGGGGTTGTCTCCTCAAATAAATCTGATAAGACTGCCGTTGTTCGTGTCGTTTCTCGAAAGTCCCATGTCAAATACGGTAAAGTGGTTCAGTCCTCAAAAAAGTTTCATGCTCATGATGAGCTTAACCAAGTTTCTATCGGAGATGAGGTTTTAATTATTGAATCCCGTCCCTTAAGTAAGCTAAAGCGCTGGACTGTAAAACAGATTTTGCGAAAAGCTGAGTTGATATAGTAAAGAGGTTAATCATGATTCAACAAGAATCTCGCTTAGTTGTTGCTGACAATACGGGTGCACAAGAAATTCTATGTATTCGTGTTTTAAAGCGAAAAGAAGCTTCTGTAGGTGATCGAATAATTGCAACTGTTAAAGTTGCTTCTCCAAATATGCCTGTAAAGAAATCAGATGTCGTAATGGCCGTAGTAGTTCGTACTAAGGCGCCTCTACACCGAGAGGATGGAAGTACAGTGTCATTTGGAGATAATGCAGCAGTTGTTAT
>Ga0163144_10021001_pt1 | contig 13007 bp, 12 predicted proteins | sample OliLak19BULKMAT1_FD_123175 | JGI IMG/M metagenome (GOLD analysis project Ga0163144, IMG submission 123175) | Freshwater microbial mat bacterial communities from Lake Vanda, McMurdo Dry Valleys, Antarctica - Oligotrophic Lake LV.19.BULKMAT1 | ecosystem: Environmental > Aquatic > Freshwater >...
GCGCGGCACGCCGTGCCCGACCAGGTAGAAGAACCCCACCTCGTGAGTTGCGCGGCGTAGTTCGTCTCGAAAACGAGCGGCGTCACCGGGGCTGCCATCGAGCAGAGCGAAGTCGAGAATGGGGAGCGTTTGCATGAGAGTTCCTGTTCGTGGTGGCGAGTTGTCGTGACAAGCGGGCGCAAAAGAAGGCGCACCGGGGATCTAGTTCGGCAGAGGAACTAGCGACAACAGCGACAACAAGAAAGCATGCTCACGATGTCTCGAACGTAGCACGCCCATGTTGCATTCAGCACCCGGCTCTAGCGTTAAACCATGACCACGCTAACCGATACGCCAATCACGATGCTTGACGGTCGCGAGACCACATTCGGCGAGTTTGCCGGCAAGGCGGTGCTCGTGGTCAATGTTGCCTCGCGCTGCGGGCTCGCGCCGCAGTACGAAACGCTCGAGCGGCTGCAGAAGCAGTACGGCTCGCGCGGATTCACCGTTCTCGGCATGCCGTCGAACCAGTTTCTGCAAGAGCTCAGCTCAAGCGACAAGATCAGCGAGTACTGCTCAACCACGTGGGGCGTCACGTTTCCGATGACCGAGAAGGTCAAGGTCAGCGGCAAGAACCGCCACCCGCTGTACGCCGAGCTCGTGCAGGCCCCCGACGCGGGCGGCAAGGCCGGGCCGATCATGTGGAACTTCGAGAAGTTTCTGGTCGCGCCCGACGGCTCGGTGCAGCGCTTTCGCCCGCAGGTGCATCCGGATGCGCCCGAGGTCATCGCCGCTATCGAGAGCGCGCTGCCGAGCTAGCCCCTCAGAGGCGCGTGAGAATCACCTTCGCCCAGAGCCTGCAAGGTGAGTTCCACCATTGCTGTCACCTTGGCTGATTCACTGAATGTTTCGCTCGGTCGAAAGCGGCGCTAATAGACGTACCTCCATCCGCGTGCTCGACGAATCGGCGAGCGATCAGGTCGTATCCTTCTTGATTCGGGTGGAGGCCGTCCCATAGAAGACGCGAGTCGATTGTACCGAACAGGGTTCGCCCGTCGACAACCCAGAGCAAGGGGTCCGCGACACGGCGAGCCTCGACGATCCGCGCGATGAGCTCGCGCACCACCCGCAAAGTGAGGGTGCCGTCGCCCGGAGCAACGACCCGTGGGGTTCCGCGCCACTTTCCATCCGCGTCTTTGTGAGTGGGGCCAGGGGTCTCTTCGATCGCGGGACACGCGAAGGGCGAGATCACGAGGATCGGGGTGTCGGGGTGGCCTTCCCGGACGAGATCGAGGAAGCCGTGGAGTGCTGGCACGAAAGTACGATTCCGCATGCTGTCGGCATTGATGATGTTGACGCCTAGCTCCAACGAAACAACACTCGCCTCTCGCGCGGCGAGGGTTCGTGCGACGAAGGGATCCAGCTGAGCGTTCCCTGCGATCGCCAAATTCGACAGTTCCATGCCGAGGCTGCGGGCGACTTGTTGGGGCCATGGTCCGAGCGGGTCCGCGGCCTCGAGACCGTGGCTAATCGAGCTGCCGTGATGTAGCCACGTTGGCCGTAGTGACGCAGGTGCGGGTCGCACGACGGCGTCAGCGCGGATTGCTCGAATGACCGCGTGCGCGTTATGTGGCAACCACACGGTCACCTCGCGATCTCGCACGGTCGCGCCAAGTTCCAGCACGACCGTCACATCGGGCCCGGCGACTTCCGTCCAGGTTCGATCGGCGTGACTCACAATGAGTGGACCCTCATCGATGGATGCCCGAGACACCGCCATTCCATCCACTTCAGCGACAACGCTCGCCGAGAACGGTGGCGCAACGGATCCCACCGGGAGCACCCGAGTTACCGAGAGGTCGAGTTCAAACCGACTCGCTGAGGTCAGTGCTACTAGTGAAACCCCAACGGTCTGTGCCGACCAAAACTCGATCCATCGGTCGCTTTGTTGTTCGCGTGTCCAGGCCGGCAGTCGAACTGGTGACAGGCCGCCGTCGCGGCCTTCTACTTCGGCGGTGCCGCGGATCAGTTGGCGAACAACTTCAAGGGGCACTGATCGTAGCGACCCTTGCGGAGACGAGCCGCCAGTTCTTCCGCCACGCTCACGACTCGTCAATTCGTGAGCATCAAGCATGTCTTTGGTCAAGATTGTTGGGGCTGACGGGTCGTGAAGTTTCTCGCACTTCGTATGCTGTCGGCAGAGTCACCGAGCGGACTGAGGAGCCTTTTATCAACTCCAAAGCGAGGAGCGCGGCCTGCCGCCCCATCTCTTCGGCGTCTCGTGTGACGACACTGATCTTGGGGCGCATGACGCGCAGCCACGGCAAATCGTCGCACACGACAAGCGAGAGGTCTTCACCCGGGCGAAGTGACAGTTCTGACAGCGCCTCGAGCACGCCGATCGTCGTTTGCACGCCCCCGGCGACGATCGCCGTGGGACGCTCCGCTTCTGGCCGCGAGAGCAATCGCTTGGTCGTTTCCTGAGCAAATTTCACCGAGAACGCACCGGGGGCTTGCATCGACTCATCGAACGGTACATCCGCAGCATCGAAGGCCTCCCGGTGCCCTCGGAGGCGCTCCCGGGTGGGACGGATTGCCGTCGAACCCGTGATGATGGCGATGTTTCGATGTCCGAGTTCGATGAGATGTGTGGTCGCCTCCCGTACGCCCTGGGCGTGATCCAGGAGCACGCAGGCGGCCTTCAGCTTGCCGGGGTCGCGGTCGAGTAACACGACAGGGCGATTGAATCCCGCGACCGCCTTCTTCATGCGAGCAGTTGTCTCAGAAATTGACGACAACAGCAACGCATCGACTTTGCGCTGGCGAAGCAACGTCACGCGCTCAACTTCGCGATCGGCGTCGCCACTACTATTCGTCACTAATAGGGTGTAGCCGGCCTCGTTGAGCGCCTCGTCGACGCCATGAATGATTTCTCCGAAGAAGGGGTTCGCGAAGTCGCGCACAACGAATCCGATGGTGCGCGTGAAACCACTACGGAGACTTTGCGCACCCGGGTCCGGCGAGTAGCCGAGGTCTTCCGCTGCCGCCAACACCTTCGCCTTCATCGCACGACTAACGTCCGGATGGGAGCTCAAGGCGCGCGACACTGAAGAAACGGCGACTCCAGCTCGGCTGGCAACATCATTGATCGTCACCGCGCGTGGTTCGTCCATACCCTGCTCCCGAGAATTCTTCTTCCGGCCCGACATCTACAGCACGAACTGTATCCTTTTCACTCCATATGCCAGACTTGGGTTAAACTCAACATCTGACCATGGTTGTCTGCTTGGTTCACGATGAGGTCGCGAAACCATTCTGACCACTTTGCGTTGTACTCGCTTGCGCCGACTTTTGCGAATGCGGTTGCCGCATCGGGGTGTGCCTCTACATAGCCGATGACGAGGGTCCCGCGTCGGAACAGACTGTAGTTCTTCAGTCCCGCCTGCCTGATAACCTCCGCGAACTCTGGCTGCATCTCGTCGTGGCGCTTCTTGTACTCATCTTCGGCTCCCTCGAAGAGCTCAAAGGTAAAACAGACCCGCTCCATACGATTCCTCTCGTTGAAGTGCGGCGGCGGTCGCCGGTGCCCACCAGTATCACCGCGAATGAGAAAAATTGGAATAATTTCCATCGAGGAAGATCGGTTGCCCGCATAAGCGTCACGGACTCCGCAGGACGAACGGTACGGTCCGCCGGGACATCCGGAGCGGATTTAGGCACACGCTTCCGAATCTATTGACAAAGGCTTCGACAGCCGGTTTGATGAGGTCACTGGAAAGGGTTCCAGAATCAGTTCAGAGAGGAACAGATTAAAATGAGGTCACAGCGATTGAGAAGAGGGCAGAAGCTGTTCGCTGCAGCCGCCCTCGCAACCACCCTCGCACTACTTGCTGGGTGTAGCGCCACGACGACGGATACAGGAAACGGCGACGCGGCCGACGGCCCCGGCGCTGGTTTGAAGATCGGCTACATCTCGCTCGGTGATTCGATCCCGTTCGTCAAGCTTGTCTCCGACAGCATGCGGGCCGAAGCTGAGGCGGCTGGTGCAGAGTTCCTCTTCTGCGACTCGCAGCTGGATGCCGCCAAGGCCCTTGCCTGCGCGCAGACGTTCAAAACCCAGGGGGTTGACGGCATCGTCAACTTCCAGCTCGATGAGGCTGCGGCCGAGTCTATCTGCGCCGCCGGTCCGGATGTTCCGGTGGTGGCGGTTGATATTCACCAGCGCCCCTGCGAAGACGTCTTCGTCGGTGCCGACAATTACGCGGCCGGTTTCATCGCTGGAGAGGAACTCGGAAAGTACTTCGACGAGAACTTCGGGTGCGAGTACGACGCCTTCGTGTCGATGGAGCAGCCGGCGGCTGGCCAGGTCAACGTCGACCGTACTTCCGGTGGCGTCGAAGGCTTCGAATCCATTTGCGGCCCGATCGACCCAGCCAAGAACCGTTCGGTCGACGGTGGCGGCACGATCGACGCTGGCAACACCACGTTCGGTGACACGCTAACCGCGCTTACCGGTGCAAGCCGAATCGCCGTCGTCAGCCTGAACGATGACATGCTCCTCGGTGCCTTCGCGGCTGCCGAAGCGCAGGGCCGTGCTGACCAGGTTTACGGTGTTGCTCAGGGTGCTGACCCGAGTTCGTTCGACAACATTCAGAACAATCCGAACTGGGTTGGTGACACGGCGTACTTCCCGGAGCGGTACGGCCAGTTGGCCATTCCGTCGATTATTGCGCTGATCAAGGGCGAAACTGTGCCGGAGAACGTTTTCACTGAGCACGTCTTCATCAACGCAGACAACTTCGCTGAGTTCTACTAAATCAACTAAATCAACACCACACGCACGGAGGTATCGTGACGCAGTTCACCCTTGCGCTCCGTGAAGTCTCCAAGTCGTTCGGCGGCGTTGAGGTTCTCCACCAGGTGAACCTCAACGCCGCCGGCGGTGAGGTTCTCGCCCTCCTGGGCGAGAACGGAGCCGGGAAGTCGACTTTGGTCAAGATTCTCGCGGGCGACTACACGCCGGATGCTGGCGTCATCGTTGTGAACGGCGTCGAGCATTCTGAGCTCAACCCCCGCAGTGCTCGACGGCTCGGGATCCGGATGATCCACCAGGAGTTCCAAGATGCCGGTTCTCTCACCGTTGCCGAAAACATCAGTCTCGGCCGGTGGCCAGGCAGGGCAGGTCTCGTTTCTTGGCGGCGTCTTCGGCTTCGTGCCGAAGATGTACTCGGGCAGATGGATGTCGATATTGACCCGGGGGCGCTGGTCAGCACTCTTCGGGTCGGCGAACGGCAGATTGTTGAAATCGCCCGAGCTCTCGCCGATGATGCCAAGCTACTTATCCTCGATGAGCCCACAGCAGCGCTTTCTCAACAAGAAGTCGAACGGCTCTTCGAACGGGTGCGTCGCCTGCGGGAACGAGGTGTGTGCATTCTGTACATCACTCACCGGCTCGACGAAGTTTTCGAACTCGCCGACCGCGTGCAGGTGCTCCGCAACGGTGATGTCGCCCTCACGGCGGCTACGTCGGAGGTGAGCCGTCGAGAACTCGTCGAAGCGATGGTCGGGCGAGACATCGGCGAGGTCTCACGACCAGCCGACGCTCACCCGATGCCCGACAATGAACCGCTGATCCGCATTCGTGACCTTAATGTCGGTGACCAAGTGGTCGGCCTCAGCTTGGACGTTCATCCGGGCGAGGTCGTTTGCCTCTACGGCAAGCTCGGTAGCGGCACGACGCAGGTAGCCGAGGCGTGCTTCGGAATCCGTGTTCCAGACTCTGGCACCATGTCGATCGGAGCGCACGAAGGATTCCCCGCGAACCCGGTCGATGCCATCCGACGCGGCGTAGGATACGTGCCCCCAGACCGAAAGCGAGAAGGCACCTTCTTGAGCAGGTCAGTCGTCGAGAATCTTGCCGTCGCGTCCTGGAGCAGTTTCTCCCGCGGGGGTTTCATCACTCAAGCGCGCGAGAACGTTGCCTACGAGCGTTGGTCAGGCAAGCTCGGCATCAAGTCGGCGAATCCGCGCGTTCAGGCGATCGGCAATCTCTCTGGCGGAAACCAGCAAAAAGTGATCCTCGCTCGTTGGCTTGAGCGTTCATCGAATCCGCTCGTGCTGGTTGAGCCCACTCGAGGGGTCGACGTTGGCGCGCGTCAGGAGATTTATGCGGCCGTCAGAGCTCTTGCGGCTGAAGGTCGAGCTGTGCTCGTGGTGACGAGCGACTATGAAGAAGCAGTGCAACTTTCGGACCGCGTCGTGGTCATGCAACGCGGCACGCAAGTGGCCGAATTTGATGGTGGCGACGTTACCGCCCAGAACCTAACAATCGCAGCAGGAGGATGACCGTGACCGGAGTTCAGAACGCCGCCGCGGGGGGCGCCCCGCGTTTTTCGGGGAGTCGTCGACGCCGCATTCCTGACACCGCCGCTCTCGCGGTTGTGCTTCTGGCCCTGGCCATTTTCTTCGCGACGCAGTCACCGTTCTACCTAACCCCGAATAACCTCATCAACATCCTGCAAAACGCAGCGGTCATTGGCATCATCGCCGCGCCGGGCACGCTCCTGCTCGTGGCCGGTCAGTTCGATCTGTCCGTCGGCTCGGGCGCGGCATTCGTTGGTGTCGTGATGGCGTGGGGAGCATCGCAGTGGGGCATCCCCACAGCTGTCTTGCTTGCGATCGCCGCGGGGATCCTCATCGGCATGATCAATGGTTTTGCGGTGACAGTTCTGGGGATCAACGCGCTCATCACGACTCTTGCGACTCTCGCCATATTCCGGGGCCTTGGTCTAGTACTCGCAGACGGTCAGACTTTGTTGCTTCCTGGGTTCAGTGGCCTCGGTAGCGCTCGCCCCTTTCTCAATATCCCCATACCGGTGCTGATCCTTGTCGTCATCGTGATCGTCATGGCCCTCATCATGCGATTCACCGTGTTTGGGCGCTCCATGTATGCGATCGGGGCCAATCCCGTGGCCGCGCGTCTCGCGGGTATCCGCACGAACTCAATGATTTTCGGTGGATTTCTTATTTCGGGTCTCGCCGTCTCATTGGGGGGGCTAATCCTCGTCTCCCAACTTGGTGCGGCATCGCCGAACGCGGCGTTGGGGCTCGAGTTGTCTGTCGTGACCGCGGTTATTCTCGGCGGAGCCAGCCTGGCGGGCGGTCGTGGAACGATCGTCGGCACGGTTTTGGGCGTTCTCATCTTGGGGACTCTCAATAACGGACTCGTGCTGCTTAATGTGAACTCGTTCTGGCAGGACGTCGCTCGAGGAGTACTTCTCCTTGCGGCGGTCGGCTTTGACCAGCTTCGGTTACGTCTCTCAGCCGAGAAGTAGCATCGGCTCCCAGCCGAGAAACAACATCGGGTAAAAAAGGAAAGGGCAGGCGCATGTCAATTAGGGTCGGAGTCATCGGTGCTGGGAGCTGGACGGTGGCGTCGCATCTGCCCAACCTCGCGCGTCATGAAGACGTCGAGTTCGTCGGCGTGTCCAGAAAAGGACCTGAACTACTGAAAAGAATCTCCGACCAGTATGGCTTTCAGGTGGCTTCGGAAGATTATCGTGACGTGCTCGATGCTGGGGTTGACGCAGTGATTGTGGCGAGCCCGTCGGGGTTTCACGCGGAGCACGCCCTTGCGGCCCTTGAAGCCGGCGCGCATGTGATGTGTGAGAAACCTGTGACGATCGACCCAGCCGATGCGTGGATGCTGCAGCGCCGAGCGGACGAGTTGGGGAAGGCATTCGTCGTCTCGTTCGGCTGGAATTACAGGCCGATGGTTCAGAAGACGAAGGCACTTCTCGACGAAGCCGGGATCGGTCGACTCGAGCACATGACGGTTCACATGTCCTCGACTGCCCGAGAATTGCTCTCAAACACGGGCTCTTACCCCGGTTCGGCAGAAGAAACGGTGCCCGAGCAGCGCACCTGGACTGACTCGCGATTGTCAGGCGGTGGTTATGGCCAAGCGCAACTGACTCACGCTCTCGGGCTGGCTTTCTGGCTCACCGGAGCGCGCGCTGCGTCTGGTTTCGCCGCGATGTCGGCTCCCCTTGACGCCCCTGTCGAGTTGCACGATGCCATCATCTACAACTATGACGGGGGAGGCATCGGTGTGCTGTCTGGCGGTTCTGCTCATCTTGGAGCGAACGACAACAAACACGCGCTCGAGGTCCGTGCAATCGGCTCAGAGGGACAGTTCCTGATTGATGTGGAGCGCGAAGCGGTGTGGATCTTCCGAAACGGCGAGGAGGTTCACCTCCCCTTGAAAGATGGAGACGGCACCTACGACTGCGTAGGGCCGATTGACGCTGTGCTCTCTGCGGCGCGCGGTGAAGACTTCATCAATCAGTCCCCAGCCGAACTCGGCGCTCGCGTCGTTGAAGCACTCGACATCGCCTACCGCAGCGCCGCTTCCGGACAGCTCGAGCATCGCACAAGTTAGATGACTCATCGATTGTTGCGATCGCACCTCTACGTTCCGGCCGATCGCGAGCGCTTCGTCGCGAAGGCCCACTCGACGAACGCCGACGCCGTGATCCTCGACCTCGAGGACTCGGTCGCGGACTCCCGCAAGAACGCAGCCCTTGACGCGGCCCTGGTGTTCCTCGCAGAGGAGGTGCCGGAGCACACCACCGCTGCAGAGCGATGGGTGCGCGTGAACGTCGGCGACCGTGGTATCGCCGAGCTCCGGTCGCTCCTGCCGCTGCAGCCCGACGGAATCTGGCTTCCGAAATCGGAACCGGGAGGGTGGACTGCAGACGCTGTGGCGATGATTACCGCCGCGGGGGTGCGGCCCGGTGTGATGATCGAGAGCGCTGTCGGCCTTGTCGGGTTGGCCCAATTGCCGACGCTGCCGCCGAACGCTCTCACGCAGCTCGGCGAGGTAGACCTCGCCGCCGATTTACGAATGCGAGATCGCTCTGAAGAGGCGATGGTGCCGTTCCGGGCCCGCATCATTCTGGAAACCGCGATTCGTGGGTTGCCGATGCCCGTGGCGCCCGTTGGTGACCGATACGACGATCTCGACGAGTATCGCGCGAGAAGCATCGTATTGCGGGATCGGGGGTTCGGCTCGCGTGCGTGTATTCACCCTGATCAAGTTGCCGTCGTGAACGAAGTTTTCGGAGTCGACCCGAATGATCTCGAGCGGGCTCTGAGGGTAGTTGCTGGTTTCGAGGAGGCAGCCTCTGCGGGGCGAGGATCGTACGTTGAAGAAGATGGTCGCATGGCAGATCTCGCCACCGTGCGATGGGCCCGTGAGCTCATTGCGCGTGCTGAGGGGATGAACCCGTGAACGTCAGTTTGCCCTTCGCTGAAGATCTGGTGCTGGGCGTTCCGCTGCCTGTTGCACCTGAAGTGACGATCGACGCCGGAATCGCTGGGCAATATCAAGCCATTGTGGGTGACTCGCTTCGCCCTGCCCTGAGCGATGTTGTCTCACATCAACTCACGGGCCGTAGAGAGCGCCTGGTTAATCCCGCGCTGGTCTTGAGTGTTTCTATCGGTCAGTCGACTGTGGCAACCCGACGAGTAATCGCGAACCTGCAATATCGCGGCATTGCACTCCAGGACCAGGTGTATCTCGGCGATAGTCTGCAGACGGTGGTGACGCCGATCGCCGCAGACTGGACCCGCAACGGCCGAGAGCGCGCCAAAGTCTTGCTCTCTATGCGCCTGACCCGTGGCGACGACATAGTTGCTGACTATCAGCGCCTCGCACTCTTACCGGTGCTTGATCCCTCTCGCTTAGCGGCAACGGGAATTCCGGATGCTGCACCAGAGCAGCCTTTGAGTGATGCGGAGCGATGGCTACCGGCAACGTGGGTGAGCGCTGAGGCAACCGCTCCAACGGCGGTGGGTGACGAATGGCAGGATCCGCTCGCCGACACGGTGTCTTCGGCACGCGAACTCGTTCGACTCACCCACAACCTTGCCGCCACCCACCGAGACTTCCGGCAGGGCCTGGACGGTCAACGGCTTGTCTATGGTGGTCACACTGTAGGTCTCGCGCAAGCCTCCCTTGCTCGCACGATGCCCGACCTCGTCACGGTCGTCGCTTGGCGGTCATGCTCGCACCTTGCCCCTGTTTTTGAGGAGGACCTACTCACCGTGCACACACGAATCGATGCGATCGCCAAGGTTCGAGGTTTTCGGCTTGTCGATGCCACGGTCATGGCGACGGCACATCGGCCCGGAAGCGATCCCGTTGAGGTGCTGGAATGGCATCCCGTTTTGGTCTTGGCGGGCGGGTCAGAATGACGAACCCGATAAGCATGCTCGCGGGAATCCGGGTTGTGTCGCTGGAGCAGTACATCGGTGCGCCGTACTGCACGGGGCTTCTTGCTGACGCGGGTGCCGAGGTCATCAAGGTTGAGCGACCCGGCTCCGGCGACCCTCGGCGCGACTACGACCCGATGCTCCGCGACGAGAATGGCACGCTCAGCGGCGGCTTCGCCTCGTACAATCGCGGAAAGAAGTCAGTCGAACTTGACCTCGCCACGACCGGCGGGCGCGCTGATTTCGATGCGCTCCTCGGCACGGCAGATGTGCTTGTTTCGAACTTGCGGCCCGGCTCGCTCGGCAGACTTGGTCTTGGGCCCGATGAGACTCGCGAGCGATTTCCGCGACTGGTGGTCTGTGAGATCTCGGGCTTCGGGCAGACCGGCCCCTACGCTTCGTGGCCGGCATTTGACTCGGTCATCCAGGCGATGAGTGGGCTCAGCAGTATGTTGGGCGATACCGAGGACTCGCCGCCTGGACTCGCACCGATGGCCACGATGGATATTCTCGGCGGCGTGTACTCCGCGGTGGGAATTCTCGCGGCTCTCGTCGGCCGTCAGACAACGGGTGTGGGCACTCATATTGATGCGTCGATGTATGACATCGGCGCCGCGTTTCTCGAGCGCCCACTCACTCTGCATGAGTTCACCGGAGATGTGCCCACGCGCGGCGCAGACCTCTTCAGCCCGGTCGGCTCATTTCGGGCGCGTGATGGTTGGGTCTCGATGGTGATTCCGACGGACGAAATGTGGCGCCGGTGCTGTGCTGCGATGGGCAGAGCCGAGCTCGCAACAGACCCGAGGCTCGACACCACGCTCAAACGGTCAGAGCGAATGCGCGACCTCATCATTCCTCTGCTCGAAGACTGGGCGTCGTCACTAGACAAGAGTGAAGCTGCGCGTCTGCTACGTGAGGCGGGACAACCCGCTGGCGTGGTTCAGACCATCGCAGAAGTTCGTAACGATGAGCATTTGAGGGCAAGGGGGCTCTTTCAGCCGGTCGACGACCCGCGGGCGATCAGACCAGATGGCTCGCGACTCGCTCTTCCCCGGCTGCCACTGTTGTTCGACGGAATCGCGCCAGTACCGGGTGCGATTCCAGGCCTAGGGGAGCACAACGAGGAATTGACATGAGTGTCGCATCAGCGAAACGCCGACGTATCGGTGTGATTAGCCCGTATTGGAATTTCTGGGAATCTGCCGTTGGGCCGCATTTTCCGCAGGATCGACGAGAGTTGGCATCCCGCGCTGTAGCAACACTCGAGCAGGCCGTCGACGTTGCGTGGGAAGAGACGGTGCAACCCGGCGACGATGTTGCCGCTCTGCTCCAGCGAGTCGATTCCCATGTGGACGCCATCGTGGTTGCCTCAACGATGGCGGCATCGCCCAGCGCGGTCACCGCGATATTCGATGGGCTTCCCCGCCTCCCTATTGTGCTGTGGTCTCTCCACGAGGGCAGGGCCGTTGATGCGTCCTTCGGTCACACGGGAATCACAGAACGAGGTGGAACGGTCGGCGTTCCGATGTTCGGTGCCCATTTGACTCGATTGGGTCGGCCCTACGATGTGGTTGCCAGCGATATTGACGATCGTGCGGCGATTGGGCCAGCCGTACTCGCTGCCGCCGCGGCTGGCGCCGTCATGCGCTCACGGATTGCCGTTATTGGGTCACCGATACCCGGCTACGAATGGGCGCGTGTGCCGAACGAGACACTCCAGGAGCTTGGAGTCACGGTTGTTGAGCGCAGTGCCCAAGAGCTTGCCGATCGTCTCCCCGCGACAGGCTCGCGTAACGAGAGCGTGCCGGATGGATTCACTGTTGACCCCGCGGTCTCAGAGGACGACCTCGACCGTTCCAATCGATACACCTCGGCGCTTTCGGCGTTGGTGGCTGATGAGCAGATTGACGCAGGAACGCTCAACTGCCACGTGCCCGAGCTACGCCTCGGTATCGGCTCTGCCCCGTGCATGGCGCTGGGAATATGCACCTCGCGCGGAGTGCCCTGGACGTGCACCGGTGACGTCGCTACGGCGCTCGCCATGTTGATGGTTGCTGCTTTGGGGGCGCCGACGCTGTACCACGAGATTGAGGCTCTTGATGAAGTCACTGACGAAGCAATTCTGGCAAACTCGGGCGAGCACGACTCGCGCTTCGCCTCCATTGGATCAAAAAGCATCATCATGAACCCCTGGTTTGATGCTGAGATCGGCACCGCCTCAGCAGAGTTTACGATTGCGCCGGGCCCGGCAAGTCTCGTCGGCGTATCACTTGACGCCGACGCAAAATTGACGGCAGTCGTTGCGACGGGACGCTTTACGGAGCGTGAATCTCACGCCACCGGTACTCCCAATGCCGCGTTCGTCTTCGACTCCGGACCAATCACAGAAGCGTGGCAGAGATGGAGCCTATCGGGGGTCGGTCACCACTCGTGTGCGACCGACCGTGATGTCTCTCGCGAAATCGAAGCAATGTGCCGGCATCTCCGCATCGGATTTGCGCGGGTGTGATGACCCCTCAGCACCTCCCAGCCCTACAGCAGGTGCGTATCGGCATCGACACCTGATCGTTTCACCGACTTCTGGGCGAAACCCGCAGTGGTGAGTCGCAGGCGCATGGTCGTATGCCGGACGGAGGGGTTGACGCGATGGAGGTAGCCCGTCGTCTCGGGTGTGATGTCGTGTTACTAGAAACCTGCTTCCTCGCCCCGAACGCGATCATTGACCTGTTCCAATGGCTTCAGGTGGCGCATCA
>Ga0163144_10021002_pt1 | contig 13007 bp, 14 predicted proteins | sample OliLak19BULKMAT1_FD_123175 | JGI IMG/M metagenome (GOLD analysis project Ga0163144, IMG submission 123175) | Freshwater microbial mat bacterial communities from Lake Vanda, McMurdo Dry Valleys, Antarctica - Oligotrophic Lake LV.19.BULKMAT1 | ecosystem: Environmental > Aquatic > Freshwater >...
ATTCCATCAGAGCCGCGCACGGAGCGCAGCGGAGTAAGCGGATGAAGCCGCGAGACGCTGAACCGCTTACTCCGCTGCGCTCCGTGCGCGGCTCTGTATCGATTCTCGGATTTTTGTCGGGCGCGTCAATCTTCACTAAAATTCGCTAATCTTCTGCCACTTCAAATGATTAGTAAAGATTAGCGTTCAAGTGCATTCTTGCATTGCAGAGGGCGGTCCGTTTTCGAGTTCGTCGATCCGTTTTCGCAACAACTCGGGAATCGGCACCTTGGCATTGTTACGATAGTCCATGCACACAACCAGAGCGTCGCCTTCCGTAACCATCTCACCGGTTTTTTGGCTGACCAGAACGTGCCGGAGAGTGAAGCGATCTTTCGAGAACGAAATGGCCTTTGCTCCGGCCAGAAGCGTGTCGGGGTATTTCACCGGCCTACGAAAGCGTGCTTGCGTTGAGGCAACAATTGGACCAATGCCGGTCTCAATCATGTCATCCCACCAACCGATGCGGCGAAAGTACTCGACGCGGGAGTTCTCGAAGTAGCGGAAATAGACGACGTTGTTGACGTGCTGGAACGAATCCATGTCCGCCCAGGCGACCGGCTGCTCAATCACGACCTTGAAGTCGGCAAGGGGGTTCATGTTGGCGACTTGGCGCGATACAAGGCTTTCTTGCCTGGAGCCTCGCCGAAGATCTCGGCCAGGATCAGGGCGGCGGCCGGACCTTGCTTCCCCTTCAACACCGTCTGGAGTGTCACCAGCAGCGGCGAAGCTTTATTCTGCATGGACACGATCGTGGATGCGGTCTTCGCGGGCCGAATTGTTCGTGCCGGAGCGGCGGGCGTGGAAGGCGGGGCGGATTCCGGCGTAATTGGCCGGAGAATCGGAACCGGCTCGGAGGGCAAAGGCGGTGGCGGCGTCGAACGCAGAATTGCCCGCGGACGTTGCTCTTTCTCACGCCGTTGGCCCGACCTCGGACGAGGCGGGACAGCCACGGGACGAGGCGGCTCGGCTACTTTTCCAGCCGGCGCACCCTCGCCGCGATTTCGCAGGCGATCGATCTCGGCCATGAACCGATCGATGTCCGTATTGGATGTGCGTTCGACGCGCGGGTTATCCTCAGCCTGCTGCCGTTGGCGGTTCGGTGGCGGTGCTCCCCGTGGGTTCGGGGCGTTCGACTGCGTAGCCTTGACCACCGCGCTGATGATCCACACCAGAACGAACAGGCCGATAATCAACAAAGTCATGTTTTGCAGCATAGCGCACCCATCGATTGGTGATTAGCGGTTTCCGCCTTGTCCATCGCCGCCTGGGCCGGCTATGCTCGAACGCATGTTTGTGTCGGCTTGAAGATTCTTCAGGTTGTAGTAATCCATCACACCCATTTTCCCCTCGCGGAAAGCCTGGGCAATGGCCTGTGGAATCTCAGCCTCTGCCAGCACGACCTTGGCACGATTCTCCTGGACGTCGGCGGTCATTTCCTGTTCGCGGGCCACGGCAGCCGCACGGCGCTTCTCGGCTTCGGCCTGGGCCACGCGAAGATCCGCAGCGGCTTGATCGGCCGCGAGTTTCGCGCCGATGTTCTCGCCCACTTCAATGTCGGCGATGTCGATCGAGACGATTTCGAAGGCAGTCTGCGAGTCGAGCGAATTGTGCAACACGGTTTGCGAAATCAAGTTCGGGTTCGCGAGTACCTGCTTGTGATCGTCGGCGGAGCCGATGGCCTTGACGATACCTTCGCCGACGCGTGCGATAATCGTTTCTTCGGTGGCACCACCGACGAGTCGTTCGAGTTTGGTTCGCACCGTCACGCGAGCCTTGCATCGAAGTTGAATACCGTTTCGGCAAACGGCATCGAGGAACGCTCGGCCCTTGGCGGCGTCGGGGCAGTCGATAACTTTCGGATTGACTGAAGTTCGGACCGCGTCCAGCACGTCGCGGCCGGCCAGGTCGATGGCCGCTGCCGTTCGCCAGGGAAGGTCCATGCCGGCCTTGTAAGCCGCGATCACCGCCGTCGCCGTTTTCGGAACGTTACCTCGCGAAAGAAAGTGGCTTTCCAAATCCTCCGTCGAGACTTTCACGCCCGATTGCACCATGGCAATTTTTTGCCGGACGATCATGGCGTAATCGACGTTCCGCAATTTCATTCCCACAAGATCGAACATGCCGATCTTGGCCCCGGTGAGTAAGCACTGAATGTAAAGGCGGACGAAGCTGAAGAACAAAATGAGCATGAACAGGAAGATGAGCAGGGCAATGCCTGCGACGATGAAGATCCAGATTTGCGTCTTATCGGGGTTGTTTTGAGCGAAAAGAGGGGCCAACATGACGGGGGTGTCCTTGAATGTAAAGTCTCGGTGATAGTCGCAAGCAGCTTACAATATCTTATCTTACGAAAAATCAGCGTTCTCGAAATCGCCAGGCTTCGGACGATCGGCAGGCCGCACTACTACCTTATTCGCTCGAACCTCCACGCACTTCACCCACTGGCCCAATTCCACCATCATTCCTTCGGTAATCACATCGATTCGTCGGCCATCGAACTCGGCAACGCCCGAGGGCCGCAGGGGCGAAACGGTTTTCCCGGTTTTGCCTCGAAGCCCCTCCAACTCGACGTTGCCGGTCATGTGAGCGACGGTGTTCTCTTCCCGAGATGCTTTTATCAGTTTGCGGCCCATCGGGGAATAAGGCCACAAGTAAAAGAGAAACCCGCCTAGCAACGGCCCGCCCACGCACAAACTCAGGAGTGCCATCACGCCAGTTTCCATGGAACCGTGGACGAACACGAGACCCACGCCCACAAGCGCCAGACACACGCCAATGCCGACGAGCACGAAGCCCGTGGGAATAAAGAGTTCGGCCAGGACCAGCACGACCCCGACGGCGATCAGAACGTAAGCAAGAGTCAGGGGTTCCATGTTACTCGGGTTTCTCCGGGGGATTTTCGAGGTCCATTTGGCGGAAATACTCATCTCGGGCGCGGAGCCACGGAGCACGCGTTTGTTTGCGAGCCATAATCTCTGGAGTGATCGGTGCCAGTTCTGCGATGATCTCTATCGAGATCAATCCTTCGCCAGTATTGAAAGATTCCTTAACTGATTCATTCATCGGAACTCCCTGTCAGGGGCGGGCGCAGAAACACGCTGATGTCCGCGATACACTCATGCTCGCAGTAAAGTTCGACCAGGTAAATACCTGGTTTGGGAAATCGCACACTTTGAAAGCGATGTGTTAGGCGAATCAGGTAGTCTCTACTTGGGAGAACGATTTCTCGCGGAATGCTTGTGTGAATCAGAGAATCGGTTTCGGCTTCGCGAATATCGATGTAAGTGTTGACGGTGCCGAGACCGCCACTGAGGTGAGCTACAACGCACATCCAGTCTTGCGTGAATGGGTATTTTCTGGGACTCACAGCGTGGTAAGCCCCAAGAAAGTCCATTTTCCCTCTTTCGCGGCGAACGAAGTCCTCGCACAGGAATAAAGGTCTTGCAAACGGTACAATGGATTGTGTCACTAAACCTCCTCGCCAAAATCCTCGCGGACGACAAACCGCGAGCCATTAACCTCGATCATCCGAACGCTCACGCCAGCCTCGATGATCTGCCCATCTGTACGAATCGACTGTGGAACCACGGATTTCCCCTAAGCCCGCTTCACTACAATCCGCGTTCCCTCCACCTCAATCACCTGGATTGGCGTGCCCGCTGGGATGAAGTCTCCTTCGGTCACGACATCGACATAAAGCTCGCCGATCTTGGCCAGGCCGGAGGGCCGCAGCATCGACTCGGTTGTTCCGATCTGGCCGAGCATCGTGGTGGCTAGATCTACGCCAGGCAAGGGAGATGCCGAGTCCAGGTCCGTCTGATCTTCTGGTGGCACGAGCATCAAGCGGTTCGCATACGGAATGTGCGGCAAGAACCTCGACAATATGAACGCCAACACGCCGGCACCGGCCATGGTCAACCCGTAACGCAGCATCTGCCCGACTAAATCGGCCCAATCCGATGAACTTTCGGGTGCCTTGTCCAGGCCAGCCAGTACCAGGCCCGCGAGGATGAGCAGGATTCCGCTAACGCCGGCAACCCCGAATCCGGGCAATAAGAAGATTTCGATTCCAAGCAACGCCAACCCCAACAAGAACAACATAATCGCCAAATAGATCAGCTGCCCGCCGAGTTGAGTTTGCGCCCAGAAAAACAGAACGAAGCAGATGGCCGCGACCACGCCGGGTAGGATGAGCCCCGGTGCCTTGAGTTCCAAAACCAGCCCGGAAATACCGATAATAACTAGCAGGATCGAGATGTGAGGTTGCCGCAAGAACGAGGCAAAATCATCGAGCCAAGACGGCTCGGAGGAACGCACGTCCTTCGCTTCAACCCCGACCAACGCATAAACCTCCTCGATGTTGTTCGTCTTGACTGTCTCGGCAAGTTTGAGGTCTTTCGCCTTCGAGGCATTGAGCTTCAGCAAGGTTCCTTGTGGCTTGACCATCGCTTCTTGCACCCAGCCGTCATCGACCTTCCGTCGGGCCGTGAGGTCATTCTGGCTCATCACCAGGCGTTCGGTAGTCTTGTTGTTGCGGGCCTTCACAATCACGAGTTCTTTGTCGAACAGCCCGGCGATAAGCACCTTGCTATCGCGTCCGGTCTTTTCCGCGATCGCTTCCAGGTTTCGGCGAATGAAATCGGAATTCACCCCTCGGCCATTCTGCCCGGACAGAAGCGCGTCGAAATCGCCAAGCACGGCCTCGGCCTGCGGATCTGGCCCCTGAAACATCACAATCTTCTGGCAGGCGAAAGCCATGAAGATGGCCAAGTCTGAAGCCTTGCCAGGCACATATGCCACCGTGATGGCGGGGTATTGGTCGTCCTTGCCGAGTTTCACGATTTCCTCGGCCATGTCGAGAGCCGCTCGTTGGCCCTGATCGCCAATGGTCGTGGTCTCCAGCACGAAGAAAAAAGTGTTCTCCTTGCGGGACTTGGCCACCTCGATCTGCCGGCGCATTTTTTCACGCAGCGAAATGTTGATCGGCCCTTCGAGTACAATTTTCACGGGCCGCATGGCCTTCCCGCGAAGGCGATCTCCCGTTTCAGATTCGGAAGATAGTTGATACCGTTCGCGAACCTCCGCACGGGTTTCGGCCTGAAGTTGGCAGAGAGAGAAGCGTTGAGCCTGCTCGGTGTTGTAAATTTCGACCCCTGCCGACATAGGAATTGGGGTCTTGTTGCCGACAAAAACTTCCGCGTAAGCCTGATCTTTCCGGGGGCCTTCGATTTTGCGAATATCCACGTAAATCGTCGTGTCGCGAAACCTGCCTTGAACGAGCTTCACATCCTTGTCGATCATTTTGGCCACCGCCCCCGCTCGCGAGATCCCGGCCAATTGTTCGTAGTAGTTTTTTTGCTCATCCCGAACGGGACGATCTTTCGACCAAACTTCGCCTATCAGTGCGCCAGAGGACATCACCAAGGTCTCACAGGCAATCACGGGCAGTACGGAATGTAAGCTCGTCTTGCCATGAACGAACGCGATGGGCGTGACTCCATTCGCTGCGAGAGAGCGGATGTAATCCGCAAGTCCATAACAGGGTGGATACTGTTCGGTTGCTGCGTCTTTCGATTCCGGGTTGAAGTCGAAAATCACTTTCTTGATATTCTTGCGGGTGTTGCGCGAGCCCTCGACCTCCGCCTTGATCTTTTCGATTTGGGGCATGGTGATCGGATTGTGAACCGTCACGAAGATGCCGTCGTTGCCTTCTTTATCCTGGGCCGTGGCGGGAGAAACGACGAAAATCCCGAGCAGGACAGCGGGAATGAGTCCGATCCAGGTGTGTGGCACTAGTCGCATAAGAACATCCCCCGGCAGAAACCGGCACAACCGACCGCGAACGCGATGGAAGAGTCGCTGACATTATAGGGGATGGCAATCATCGTCGAAAGGCGGTTGCCACCCCTGAGAGCTATTCGCCCGTGATCCAGTTTCATCTCGGAGCAATCCCTGTCAAACATCTTTTCCCCAGCATGACAAAACCTGACATTCTCTGCCATCTCCAATCTTGGACAGTCCACGTTTTTCGCCGCAAGTGATTTGCGAACAGAACCTTTGGCCGTGGTCCGCGTGGCTGTTCACTACTGTACAACGCCGGAAGCGTCTTCTGACAGGTCGCGAAGCCGAACGATTTTTTACGGGCGCGGACATTTGCGGACATTTTGGGACACTCCGAGGGACACTCCGGTTAACTTCCATGCGCAAATGGTGCAAAACGGTGCAAACGGGTGTAAAGCCATCAAGAAACCCTTCGCGGGCACAATCGCCCGATAGACCTGTATTGCGGAGGCGATCAAAACGTAAGTCGAGTTTGCGAAATTTTTCGGTTTTCTCGGAAGGCCGATTCGCCAACGTGAAGGAGAACCACTCTGACTTTTGTTTTTCCTTTGGAGTGCGGCCATGTAGGGCCGCTTTGGTTTTTCTGTTTCTAGTTTTTCGGCTTTTGGTTTTTTGATCTTGTTTTCCGATTGCGTGAGTCCACAGAAAAGCAAAAACAAAAGAAAGCGGTGTCAAACCACCGCAGTCCAAATTGAGAAACTAAGAAATGAAGTTCTAAGCGGCATTTGGCACGGTTCCAATAGATTTGGAATAGTCGGACCGGCCCGGTGACATGCTGACTGGCAAGCCGGCATATGCAACCGGCGACCAGAAATAGGCTGACCGGCGCGGTGATATGCTGACCGGTGCCGGTCAGGCTAATAACAGGTTCGGCGAGGGAGGCGTGATCGGATGGGCGACGGCTGGCGGCCAATAGCACCTGCCAACGAGGATGCCATCCGGGTGGCGTGGTCCGAACACCTCCAGCCGGGGGCCAAATTGATCATTCCGCTCCCGTTCCGGACGTGGCGGGGCCATGCGCTCGCCCGGCACAAGGAGCGGCCGGAGTTGGCGACCGAGTTCGCGTGCAAACTGCTGGCTGCACTGCGCTGCTGCACCCGGCCGGGCGAGCGGCTGTGGGTCATCGAGTGGCAGCACGCTTGGTACTCCCTCGACCCGTACGACGCCGGGGGTGAGTGGCCATACCCGCCGCTGCCGGACGGCGACGCATGCAACGTCGTGGCTCCAGACTTCCGTTTCGGGTTCGTCTCGGGGTGGCGGGTCACCGGGCCGGTGACGTTATTCGGCGAGGAACTGCTGGCCGCGTTCGCCGCCGACCCGCCAGCGGAGTTTCTGCGGGTGTGTGGCCCGGGTAGACTATGGCACGCCGAACCAAGCAATGAAGCTTGACCGCCGCCTAGAAGTCGGTGATTGAGTTTGAAGTCACTTAGGCGAGCGGCAGGAACAAATTTACCCAGGCAGCGGCCAGGCGAGCGTCGAGGCGTAAGCCCGACGTGGTAGCGCCCGAACTTGGGAGTCCGCGACTCCACGTCGGGCTTACGCCTCGACGCTCGCCTGGTGCATTACGCCCTAAATGGGTAAATTTGAATTTGCCGATCGCCTTAAGGCGGCGGCAGCTCATTGCTGGTCGTTCGGCGTTAAAGAGGAACTGCTAGTGCGTGTGCGAATCGTTGACGTGCCGCCCGGCGAGGCACCAGAAGAAGTCCGCCGAGCCTGGGTTGGGCTTAACTTGCCGATCGCTGGCGAGTACCCCGAACCCCTCAGCCTTCCTAGCTATGGCGTTCTAACGGGACCGAAAACTTGGCTTGGTCACCTTTGGCGAATGTTAACAGGTAGGGGTCCGACAAACTGCAATTGCTATATCGTTTTCGTAGACGAGGCGTTGGTTGAGCTCAGTCGGTCCAATCGAGCGGCAGCGGAATGGTGGCGGGAAAACACGCCGCACCTAATCGGTCAAACGTTTGGCTTTCCTATAGACGTCTGCGCAGAGATCGCCGAACGAACAGTTGGAGCTGACCGCCGCCTCGAAAGTCGATGACTTTGGTCAGAGTCGTTTAAGGCGGGGGCAGCTCAACTTGATGTTATGGCCTAAATACAATACACGGGTATCCCCTTTCTCGGCTGGAGGCCGCGTGCAATGACCGAGTCGCTATTACGGCGTGAGATCAAGAAGGCGATTGACCTTCTGCCGGCCGATCGGCTTTCGTCCCTAGCGGATTACGTCGCGTTCTTGGATCGCCCCACCCTTCGAAAGCAGGTCGAACAAGCCGAACGCGATTTCAAGGCCGACAAGGGTGTCGATTGGCGAGGGGTTAGAAACGATGTTTGAGGTCGACCTGTCACCGTCGGCCTCGGAGTTCTACGCTGCGGCGGGTCGGCCATTGGCCTTGAAACTCGCACGCTGTTTCCGTCACCTGGAGGAGAATCCGCGTCGCGGCAACAACATCAAACGTCTGAAAGGTGAATGGAAGGGTTACCTGCGTTACCGCGTAGGCGACTGGCGTGTAATCTATCGCATCGAAGACGTCGGCGGCCGGGTCAAAGTCGTGGTGATCGCCCATAGACGCGAGGTCTATGAGTAGTTGCACCGCACGCCGAACCGGGGGCAGGCCATAACTAGTCGCTCAACTTGACCTGGGCCGCATTCTTGTTTCGCGCGGTCTGAAGTCCTTGAAGCGGCCACGGCAAGTTGGCTTGGTCGTTCGGCCATTGAAGAATAGAAGCCGCCCCCCAGCAGTCCTACGGCGGCGACTACTGCCCAAGTATTTTCCACGAGTTCACCCGGCCACGACCGGCTTGCGACCAGACTGGGTAACCGGCCCAACCTGTCGCGACCTGGCTGCGCGAGCCGCGTGCTCCCGAATCAGTTCCCGGATCTCGACAAGCAACGTGGGCCGAAGCTCGGCTGGTACGTCGCCCGCCTGACCTGTCGGCGAGTTCGTTCCGCAAAGCAGTTGCACCTGGTATAATCCTCGGTGGCGAGACCTTGCCAGGAGAGCAGTTGTGAACCAAAGACAAACCGAATCACTCGCACCGTTTCCGCAGGAGCCGATTCCGCCTGAGTTGTTAGCATGGGCGCGGCAGACGTTCGACCAGCAAGAGTTCTTGGAGGAGGTCGAGGAAATCGAGGCTTCCGGCGGGCTTACGTTCGAGTCCTTGATCGCCGAGGTGGAAGCCCAGATGGGCAAGTCGTGAGTACGGACACCGACACGCCTCGACCTTACCTGGTGAGTTTGAGCTGCCCCAGTTTTTTGTTTTTCCTTTGGACTGCGGCGATGTAACGCCGCTTTTGTTTTTTGTTTTTCGGCAATGTAGTTGACTGAGAGAGAAAAGAGAAACAAAAGAAAGCGGTGTCAAACCACCGCAGTCCAAATTGAAAACAAAGGGGTTTCCTCCCTCTCACCCCGGATACCGCCTCGCCAAGGCCCGCCTGACTTGCGGCGTCAGACCCAGGTACGGTAGGCCGATGCGATTGAGGCGAGGTAGGTTCGTGGGGTTCAGAAACGCGAGGGCTCCGGAATCGTGGATTGGGTTGTCGCTAAGGTCCAGATCGAGCAGTTGATGCAGGTAAGTGGAGTGGGCAATGGCACGCGCTCCTTCGTCGCCGATGCGGTTCCCGGACAGTGCCAGCGACTGAAGTGACGCGGCGTTCGACCAATTCGCCAACAACGATGCCCCCTCGTTGCCGACCTCGTTGCGTTCGAGGACGAGGCGGTTCAATTTTCCAAGCCCAGCCAAGCCGGTTAGCATTCCGAAACCTTCGGGTGTCAAGCCATTCTCGCTCAGGTCGAGAATGCGCAGGGAACTCTTGGAAGGACGAGCCTCACGGGTTTCTCGAATGGCCCCGACGTAATTGAGCGCCAAACCAAGATAACTCAGCCGAACGAGCGATTCGGTTCCACACAAGTCGGCAAGTCCGACCCGGCTCAACTCGTTCCGGCGAAGTTCCAGCGATTCCAGGCTCGCCAGATTGGAAGACTCCGCGAGGGCGTGGCTTCCCACGTCGCCGATCGCGTTGTCGCTCAGGTTCAACTCGCGCAGGTTCCGAAATCTCGGCGACCACGCCAGCCGCTCGGCCCCGCGATCGCCGATGCGATTGCGCCCGACGTGCAACCTGTTTAAGCCGCCAAGGTGGGGCGATTCGACTAGCGCCCGAGTCAGTTGCTCGTCGATGTGTTGGGAGGAAATCGTGATGCCGGCTAGCCGAGCCAGGTCCGGGCAGTTCATAAGTTTTGCAAGCGAACTGCCAACGTCCAGGAAGCGTATATTTCGGATGGGAGCTAGCCGAAAGAGTTCGTCGTGCCGTCGCAGAAACACACGTCCTTCGACGTTCACGGTATCAATGAAGCCGCGCGAAAACTCGGTCGAGCAGGCGATGCCACGCAGGGGGGCCGACCACTTGGCTTGGTGCCTGGATAGCAGTGTCGCTTCCCGATTTTGCAACTGCTCCCGGCCGGGGGCGTCGATGGGCATCCTTGAGAGGGCGATCTGCACGCGGATGAAATGGCCGCGTGAATCTCGCCGATCGTCCAGCCAGTCGGCAAAGATCAGACGTGGCGCATCTTCTTCCGGCTCCGAACAAATTCGTTCCAGAAAGGCGGCTTCTTCTGTAACCATGAGGAGAGCGTAGTGCGCGATTTCAGGACGGCAGAAGACGACATTGATACGTTCCGTCTGCCGAACACTGGACGCGCCAATACCATATAGGAACCTCTGTGAGCAGGCTCCATGAACGACCAGGCGATCCGCGTTGAGAATCTGTCGAAACGGTACGGCCCAGTCGTGGCTGTCGATCGCATCCATTTCCAGGTGGCACCCGGCGAACTCGTCGGCTTTCTCGGCCCCAACGGGGCTGGCAAAACCACGACCATGCGCGTCCTGACCACATTCTTGCCTGCAACCAGCGGCGTCGCTTCCGTGTGTGGTTTCGACGTGATGAACGACTCCATGAAGGTCCGCGAGAACATCGGCTACCTTCCGGAGAGCGTGCCCCTCTACCCGGAAATGCGCGTTGAAGAGTACCTGGCATATCGGGCCAAGTTGAAGCAAGTCGACCGTTCCCATCGTCGCGCCCGTGTGGAGAAATGCCTGGAAAAATGCCGGGTGAAGGAAGTGCGTCGGCGACTGCTGGGCACGCTTTCTAAAGGCTATCGCCAGCGGGTGGGCCTGGCCGACGCGTTGATAGCCGACCCGAAAGTTCTGATCCTGGATGAACCAACTTCCGGGCTCGATCCAATCCAGATTCGGCAAACCCTTGAAACGATCAAGGAGTTGGCGGGAACCCACACGGTTCTTCTGTCCACACACATTCTGACGGAAGTCGAGGCCATCTGCGACCGCGTCATCATCATTAACCGTGGCTCGATTCGCTGGGACGGCAAGCTTAGCAAACTTGGCGAGCAGGTGCCGTTGCTGGTAATGGAAGTGCGTGGCCCGGCCGAGCAGATTCCGCATTGGCTCGAAACTCAGCCAGGCGTGAAAAAGGTTTCAACTCGGCCGATTGACGATGGCCTGATTGCCGTCGAGATCGAACAAGAACGCGGCAAGGATCTTCGGGAATCGTTGGGCAAAAAGGTGATCGAGCAAGGCTGGTCGATCCGCCGGCTCGACCTGCGTCGGAAGAACCTGGAGGGGCTGTACACGGATGTGGTTTTGAATCGGGAATAAGGGATTTGTAGGGTGGGTGGAGGCTTTGCGCAACCCACCTTTTCGGCGAGTCGAAGTGGTGGGTTGCGCAAAGCCTCCACCCACCCTACAAGGATACGGGAAGCAAGGGAACACCATCAATGTCGAGCGAGATGATCACCGGCGCACCCGAAATGGCCCCCTCGGCCCTCTCTGAGGATCAGGTGTCGTTTGCGCGCACTGTTGGTCTCACGGGCCTGATGGCGGTCGTTCTCGGCGTGCTGATTTTGATTCTGAATGCCGCCAAGGCACGTCTGGGTGCCGAGATCGGTAACAACGTTGGCTTCGCGGGCATTCTGGTTGGCATGGCCCTCATGTTCTTTCATGCCACACGTGATGCCGATCAACTGATTCGTCGGCTCTACGGCTACGTCGGCGGCATGGGCCTGCCGATGTCGGGCGCGATCTTGTCCATCATGCCTGTGATTATTTCTTGGTCACGGCCCGCACCCGAAGATGGCCCGAAGGTCATCGTCTCGTTGTTCTTCCCGTTCGGTTGGGCCTGCTTTCTGGCAGGGCTTTTCTTCCTCATGCCGTTCTGCAGGAACGAAACCGAAGAAAAAAATCGCAAGCACGGCCTGATGGCTCTGGGCATCATCGGAACTCTGCTCGCCCTGATCGGGCTGGGCGGCGGGTTGATCGTGTCTTCCTTCACGCTGACCTACGGCTCGGTGTGCGCCTTGCTGGGCCTGGCATTTTTGTGTGGCTTGGTCAGCCAACTCGGTGGTGCCGACCTTGCGGGTTACAGGCCGGCACTGGGCATCGCGTTGCTTGGTGCTCTCGCCTTCCTGGCCGCCCTGATTCGTTCGTGTTTTCCCGGCGATCGGCAATTCTTTATTCCGAGCGGCCTGTTGATTATGACGCTTGGCCTGACCTACGTGTTGACGGCCGTGTTCATCGTTTCGGATTTGACGATCATCGTGCTGACTCGCCGAGAATTGCTCGCCTATTTCTGCACGCCGATCGCCTACATCCTCCTGTTTATCAGTGCGCTCGTTGCCAGCTTTCAGTACGTCTTTTTCCTGGCCGCACTTGAGGGTGGTAGGCCCGAGCCCGTGGTTCAGACGTTTTACCTGGGCTTCCTGCTGGGTGTGTTCATGCTCGTATTCATTGTGCCAGTTTTGACCATGCGGTTGTTCAGCGAGGAAAAACGTACGGGAACCTATGAAGTCTTGATGTGTGCTCCCGTGACTGAGTTTCAGGTTGTCATCAGCAAGCTGCTCGCCTCGCTGGCGTTTTACATGCTACTGTGGGGAATCTGGCTCGTGTTCTTGCTCGATCTTCGTGTCGAGTCCGGCAAAGTGTTCGAGTATCGGCCGCTCATTACTTTCTACCTGGCTCTCGCGGCGACGGGCGCTTCGTTTGTGTCGATGGGGCTATTTTTCTCCGCCCTAACCAAGAACCAGATTATTGCCGCTTCGCTTACCTTTCTCGGAATG
>Ga0163144_10021003_pt1 | contig 13007 bp, 6 predicted proteins | sample OliLak19BULKMAT1_FD_123175 | JGI IMG/M metagenome (GOLD analysis project Ga0163144, IMG submission 123175) | Freshwater microbial mat bacterial communities from Lake Vanda, McMurdo Dry Valleys, Antarctica - Oligotrophic Lake LV.19.BULKMAT1 | ecosystem: Environmental > Aquatic > Freshwater > Lake...
CGACAATCGCGTAGTCAAGCGCGTCAACCACGCCGTTCAAGTCATAGTCACCGCCCCAGGTATAGCGAACGATCGTTTGATTGAACCCGGTGCTGGTGTTTGAATTACCGAGGGTCAAGTCATAGAACGTGCCGCTCACGGCGCCGTCGCCGAAACCGGTCACGCCGTTGTCGATGGCGACGAAGACCGTTTGTCCGCCCGTGTCAATAATCCCTTGGCTGGCGATCACCGGCAGGCCGGTGGCACCATTGTAAAAGTTATTGATGTAACCTTGGATCGTCGTCGTCGGATTCGGATCCGCGCCGGCGCCCGTGTAGTACAATACAATGTCGTTATCAAAGATGTCCACCACGCTGTCTGCCCCCAGCACCAAACCCGGCGTGCCGCTCCCGCCGTTGGCCGTGGTGTTGTTCAGGACAATCAAGCCGTCTGATCCGCCTTGATAGGCGACGTTCAGTTTGGTCGGCACCGCCAGCGTTCCGGCGGCGAGCGTGAGTTTCTGTTGTCGTAGCCCGCTGACGGTGATGTCGCTGCTCGCGGCGAGTTGCGTTTGGCCGAGCGCCGCTCCAAACGGAGCGGGCACGCTGACCGCGCCGGTGATTCGTCCGGTCGCTTGATTGGCGCCGGTGACGTTGACGAGCGCCGAGGAGTCGTTGGTAATGACCCGCGCGCGGTTTGCGCCGGCAACGAGCGCCGACTTGCTCCCCGCCAAATTCAACCGCGCGGTTTCTTCCAATCGGACCGTGACGTTGGTCCCCACAGATACCGCGTCCGCGTTATCGAGGTCGTATGTGAGCGGCCCGCTGCCGATGGTGACCGTCGCGTTATTGCCAAACGTCTGGCCGCCGCTAAACCGCGCTTCGCCCGAGTTGCTCTTGGCCAATGTTTTGCCGGCGGCGAGGCTGAAGTTGCCGCTCACGGTGAATGCGCTCGTCGAGGCTTGTGATAAATTTACATCACTGACTGCGTTCACGTTTGCGCTGATCGTGTGTGTGCCGTTGCCGTGGGCATTCAATACGGTCATATTCGCCGCCGCGAGGCCCGTGTTTTGCAGCGTCAGCGTGTTGGGTCCGGCGATGGCGTAATTGTTGTCGTCGTCAAACTTGGCCGTGCCCAGGGTTAGCGGCGCGTCGAGCGTGACGATGCGATTGGCCGTGATGATCGTGGTGAAGGCGGCCGTGTCGCCGATCCCGCCGGGCGCGACGCCGCCGAGCCAATTCGATCCGACGCTGGCGTTGCCGCTGGCATCGACCCCCCAGACCTTGTCGCCGGTCGTGCTGCTCATTATCACGACCTTGGTGGGAAAATAGACCGGCGTGAGCGTGATGCCCGGCGCGGGGTTGGTGAAGGTGACGCTCGTGAACGCGCCGGTCCGCGTGCCGGCATTGATGATCGTGAACTGATCGCCGGGGACGGGTAGAAACGGATTGATTCGCAACAGTTCCAGATTGCCGTTGAGCGTGGCCGTTCCCCCCACATTGAGTTGGTCATGCTGCGTGCCGGGCAACAGGCCGCCGATTTCGATCTGCGTGTTCGCCGAGCTTCCCAGGACCAAATTCCCGCCAAAGTTGATGATGGCGGGACTCGCGCCGGGACGGAGATCCCCTTCAAAAAAGTTCGTCCCGCCGCCGGGAAACGAGCCCGTCCCGCTGACCGCGCCGAAATAGACGGCCGTCGAACCGAGCGAGACTTGCGTCACGCCGTTATTAATCAGGTCGTCATAGAAGGTCGCGTTCGAGTTTCCCGAAACTTGGATCCGGCCCGTCGCGGAATTCGTGACGTCGCCAAACACGTCGCTCGTGCCGAAGGAAAATCCCATTGAGCCGTTGTTGGTCAAGCCGCCGGAGAAGCGCAAAACGCCGTTCCGCGCCGAGATGAGTCCGGTACTGGCCGAGTTGGTCAGCGTGTTATTGACCTGCAGTTCGCCGCCGATCAGCGAGATCGCGCCCGCGTTCAACGAGGCGGTGGTGTCGAAGACCATCCGCTCACCGGTGAGGACTTCGACGCGCCCGGCGGCAAGGTTGTTAAACGTGCCGGTGATCCGCCCCGTGCCGCGGATCGTGCCGGCGTTATTGTTGGTTGCGGCGCCATAGCTGGCGAGCGGATGACTAAGGAGCACAACGCCGGAATTTCCAGCAATGGGTCCATTCACAGAACCGGAACGGATATCGAGGATGCTGAAATTGTTAAGCTGATTGACGTTCAACGTCCCGCCGTCGATGACTAGCGGCGTCGTGAGGGAGACGATTTGCCCAGACAGGGGCGTGCTCAGGATTCGACCGACGCCGAGCGTGGCCGCCGGGCCGAGTAATTTTTGGACGGTGAAGTTGTCCAAAGTGATCGAAGTATCGAACCGGAAGTTTCCAGTGCTCCAATTGATTTGACCGTTGAGAGTTGGCATTGAATCCACAGCAAACGTTCCGCTAACCAGATTGATGACCCCGCCGCTGTGCAAGTGCAATGCACCGATATCGACAGTGCCGCCGGTGATACTCAGCACACCTACGCCGCCGGCGGTGCTTCCCACTCCGCCCACCGACAGATTTCCGGTGGTGTTGAGTTGCGCGCCTGACTCGACTGAGACGATCCCTTCTCCATTCGCGAGGTTCCCAAGGCTGACGCTGCTCGTGCCGAGATTGAGTACCCGACCCAAGCGGAGGAGCAATTTTGCGCGGTGGGTGGGACCGACGTTAATCCCCGTGATGTTGGTCGCGATTCCGGAACCGATCAAATCAAGCGTGGGAAGGTCGCTGGCATTCGTGCCATTGAGATTGAAAATGGCGGCGGCGGCACTCGGTTGAAAGTCGCCGACAACCTGGAGCAGGCCATTGCTGAAATTGAACGCGCCGCTGTTCGCGAAGTCATCTCCCACATAAATCGATCCGCCATCGAGATTGAGCCGACCGAGCGGCGTGCTCGCGGGGTCAATCACGTTCAGATCAGTCGTCACATAAACCTCGCCGCCGGAGTTCACGTTGAGCGTTCCGTCCCCCAGATTGCCGACGAATATCTGGCTAGTTGTTGTAAATCTGGAACCGGCGCCGGTCACCGTCAACACTCCTGCACCAGTTGCGGCTCCGCCTAGGATCACCGTTCCGGTCGAGACCTCACCGCCGTTGGAGACAGTCAACTCTCCGGTCCCCGACGATCCGAGGCTGATTAAACTAGTGAGCGACCACAACGAACCGCTACCGGTCACTGTCGCCCGCCCTTCGCTGCCGGCCGTGAATCCCAAATGTGCAAAACTGGTCGAATTGATCCTGCCGCCGCTCGAAACCGTCAACGTCCCCACTCCGGACGATCCGATGGTTTGGAGGCCCGTCAACTCCCACAGCGAATTCGCGCCGGTCACCGTCGCGGTGCCAATGCCGTTTGTGCGGCTGCCGATGGTTGCGTTCGTGCCACTGACATGTCCTCCTGACGAGATCGTGAGCGCGCCGTCGCCGTTGTCGCCGACCGTGAGCGAGCTTCCCAAAGCCAATGACGATCCGGTGCCGCTGACGGTCAATGTTCCGTCGGCCCCTGTACTATTACCCAAAACCGCAATCGAGTTAGACGTCACCGTCCCGCCGTTGAGGATACTGAGCGTGCCGGTGCCGGCTGCACCGACGATGAGCGTATTATTCAGATCCACCACCGCGTTAGGACCGGTCACCGTCGCTGAACCGCTGACACCGGAACCGCCTCCAATACTCAATACCGAGCCGTCGATCCGTCCGTTGTCATTGACCGTGAGCGTCCCGGTGCCGCCTGATCCCACGATGACGTTGGGCCTGATCGTGCCGTCGCCAACGCGTCCGTCGGTGGTGACCGTCAAGAACCCCGTGCCGGCGAGGCCAACCGTTAAGTTATCGCCGTTCGTATTGGTGCCGAGCGTACCGTCCATGATTGTCAGACGACCCGTCTGCCCGATAATATTGCCAATGTCAATGCCGATGCCGCTCGTCAGCAGGTAAGTGTTGCCATTGAGATCGAACGTGACCGTGCCATTTTCCACATCGAGGTTCGTGTTGGTCACGTCGGCGAAGAAGCTGACGGTGTAGGTGTTATTCAGGCTGTAATTGGCAACGTCGGCCGCGCCTGGTGCCGTGGCAAAACCGACCCCGCCATTGGTCGTGGACCAGTCAAAATCCGCGAGACCCGGCGTGCCGAATCCGCCCCCCGTGGGCGTGATCCAAAACCGGTCGGCGGCGTGCAGCGAAACCGGCGCGAGACAGACCAGAGTCGCGGCAAGTGATCTGCGGAGGCGAGTTTTCATGGCGGACCTTTGGTTGGGCGGTGGATGAACATTCAGGTCGATGCGCTGGAATTCGAATTCGCGACCGCGCATCTGCCAGAAATCACCCCGGCATGTTTCATCAACCACCATAACCGCTGCCGCCGTTCCCCGCAACAAATTGGTGCGTTTCCCGCCAAATTGTCTCCGATCCGGCGGGAATATCCTTGTTAAATCTTTACGCCTTTGAGTCTTCGACCGGCTCCCGACCCAAATTCTCCCCTTCCAGAGCAGTTGCCGCGCAGCCGCTTGTAATCCGGCCCCAAATACTTCACGATAGATGGTCTTGGTCCCGGATCATCGGGCCCCGATTTATCGGCCGGATTCCGATTTTTCCACCCCCCCACTTTGTTGAGGAAGAAACATGTCGTCAGGGTCTGAAGGCGCCGAAAACGCTCCCGCGCCGCAACAACGTCAACAAATTCAAGTCGATGACTCGAAAGCCGTCTCCAATTACGCCAACTTCTGCCGCGTCACCGGCACGCCGGAAGAGTTGATCATCGACTTTGCGCTCAATCCCCAACCGATGGGAACCCCCACCGAGCCGATCGCCATTTCGGAACGTGTGGTCCTGAATTTCTACACCGCCAAGCGGCTGCTGGTAGCATTGAGCATGTCGATCCAACGCCACGAACAGGCCTTCGGCGTGCTCGAGACCGACGTGCAAAAGCGCGTCGTCCCCAGCGCGTATCGCGGGAACCAAAGCTAGCGATTGCGGCGATTAACCCAAATTGAATTTAAGCCGGCCGGAGCAGCGAACTTGCTACTCCGCGCCGGTTTTTATTCATAGCGCATCTAACAAGTTGACAATGTGGGGAGGCTGACGCACAGGGTTTTGGAATTGTCAATTTATCAAAATACCTGCGTAACGAACGTGAAAATCCTTCCGGTTCCCTCCCCCTTGTGGGGAGGGTTAGGGAGGGGGTGCGTCTGCGAACCCCTGCCTCCGTCAAGCGCGAATGTGGTTTTTCACTTCGGCATTGGCGAATTGAGCGCGACGCATGGATTGGGACTTATGTGCTCCGTAACGAAATCAAACCTTGGTAGACAATCGTGAGGCGACGACGGAGATTCTAGGAACATCGCGAATTTGGCGAAGTCCCCCTCCCCAGCCCTCCCCGCAAGGGGGAAGGAGCCAAACGGACTGCTGAGTGGGTGGGTCGCCGTTGAAGCGAGAGGCTCGCGCGACAACGTGACGCCAGTTTCAAAAAGCCAGAGCCTAAGTCCTTCTGGAAATTCTGCGATTTACGTTATTCCGCAAGACGCTCTTTGCTTGTCGCTTGCTGATTTCTGTTGTCGCCCCTGAATCTCTTCGGCTAAACTAACGCCTTACCTAATTTGGCTCACACGGAGGAAGTCCGCCGATGATGAATTATTTCAACAAAGGGATCGTCTTGGCCGGCGGGTCGGGGTCGCGGCTGCATCCGGTCACCCGCGCCGTCAGCAAGCAACTGCTGCCGGTCTATGACAAGCCGATGGTCTATTATCCCCTCTCGACGCTGATGCTCGCGGGGATACGCAATATTCTCATCATCAGCACGCCCGAAGATATCGGCGGCTTCGAGCGGCTGCTCGGCGACGGCCGGCCGCTGGGGATCTCGATCAGCTACGCCGTCCAGCCCAAGCCCGAGGGGCTGGCCCAGGCGTTTATCATCGGACGGGAATTTGTGGGGCGGGATCATGTGGCGATGGTGCTGGGGGATAACATTTTCTACGGCCAAGGCTTTCAGCCGCTGTTGAAGGCGGCCGCCGCGCGCGAATCGGGGGCGACGATTTTCGCTTACCCGGTCAAAGACCCGCAGCGTTACGGCGTGGTCGAAATGGATGCTAGCGGAAAAGTCGTCTCGTTGGTCGAAAAGCCGCCGCAGCCAAAATCGAACCTGGCGGTCACCGGGTTGTACTTCTACGATAATCAGGTGGTTGAGATCGCGGCCAATCTTCGCCCTTCGCCGCGTGGCGAACTGGAAATCACCGACGTCAACGCCGAATACATCCGCCGCGGGCAATGCGCCGTCGAGCGGTTTTCCCGCGGCTTTGCCTGGCTCGACACGGGGACGCACGAGTCGCTTATTCAGGCCTCAAACTTTGTGCAGACCATCGAATCGCGCCAGGGGTTAAAGATTGCCTGCCTCGAAGAAGTGGCCTGGTACCAAAAATTTATCACCGATGAGCAACTTGAACGGCTCGGACGGTCGATGAAAAATGAGTACGGACAATACCTGTTGCAACTATTGCAACATCCATAACGATGGCGTTGACCTTCACCCCGCTGAAGCGCAACCCGCCGTCGCCTTGCGGGGGCAATGACGCACATGGACGGTTTACTCGAATGGTCCGCCATCTTTGCCGGGTCGCATCCGCTGCTCTCGGGCCAACCGGCCCCACCAGTGGTCGCCCCCCAGGAACGTGTCCCGCTGACCGCCGCCCGCGACCTGCCCGAAGTCCCCGCCGTTCCGCTCGACCAGATCGGCATCTGGAGTAACGCGCAAGGCGTTGAGGCGACGGTTTTCATTAGCGGCGGGATCACGCTGGCACGGCTCGAGCCGACCGGCATCGTGCTGGTTGAGCCAAGGGTCTTCGCTGATCATCGCGGACAATTCTTTGAGACGTTCCACGCCGAGAAATTCGCCGTCGCGGGCATTCCCAGTCATTTCGTGCAAGACAATCATTCGCTCTCGTATCGTCATGTGCTCCGCGGATTGCATTATCAAATTCAGAAAGCCCAGGGAAAGCTAATCCGCGCGATCCGGGGCGAAGTGTTCGATGTGGCGGTCGATCTCCGCCGCGCTTCGGCCACGTTTGGACGTTGGTTCGGCACGCTTTTAAGCGCCGAGAACCGGCGGATGATGTATCTGCCGCCGGGATTCGCGCATGGTTTTTGCGCCTATTCCGCCGAGGCGGAAGTCGCCTATAAATGCACCGATCTCTACGCGCCGCAATTTGAGCGGACGCTGCTCTGGAACGATCCGGCGGTGAGAATTCCCTGGCCGGTTAAAGAACCGATCATGGCCGAAAAAGACCTCCACGGCCGGTTGCTGGCCGACGCCGAGTGCTTTGAGTAAGGGGGGCGTTAAGGGGTCGGGAAACTTTGGCGGTAAACCACGCTTTCAAGGGCAATGTTCTTGCCCGCCAAAGACTCCCGACCCCCTTGCCAAGATTTCTCCCTCGCCGGCGAATTCACCTTAACCGACCGCGCGGAAAATCGGCGATTGACCCGCGCCGGTGTGGTACATTACAGGCTTGCCGCATATCCTGTTGAGCGAAGGGCGGCACTGGTAGCTCGCTACCAGTGCTTGGCTAAATTCAGGCGATATACCACTGGTAGCAAGCTACCCGTGCCACCCGTTGTGTGAGTGGTACTCTTTACTCCGAGGAGCCGACGATCATGGCCGAACCGCGCGATCACATGCACAAACGAGGCACGATCGAGTCGATCCTGCGTTCCGTCCCTGGGTTCAAAGGCTATCTCGAAAAAGAATACCGCCGCGATAGCGACGCCCTCGCCCGCGCGCAACTGGCGACCCGCTTGGAACAATCGAAGCGCGGCCTCGACACCGTCACCCGCGCCCTGGCCGACGCCGGGCAGCTCGCCGCGTTGCCGCAATTTGACCGCGTTCGCGGGCGAATCGACAAACTCATCGGCCGCATCCGCGGGTCCGTGCAAGGGTACAGCGGTTTTTTTGACCTGGTTCAAGTCGATGAAGCGCTCCTCGATCGCGTGTACGATCTTGATATGGGCTTGCTCGCCGAGGTCGATCTGTTCGCCGATCAGGTCGAAAAGCTTGCCGCCGGTCCCGATAATCCGCCGGCCGCCGCGCTGCAACTCGTTCACGAGAGCGAACAACTCGAACAAAAATGGAACCGCCGCGACGAATTGCTTCGCATGGGAGATTGAACACGGCCCCGCCCGCCTTTTTCCTTTTCCCTTTATCCTTCGTTTACATTCCGCGCTCCGCTGGCGCGTCGCGGCTAACCGATTCCCCACTCCGCATTTAGGAGCAACCCATGGGTCTGCGTCTCGAAGTCATTCAATTTCACGACGAAGCCAACACCAGCGTGGCCCAGCGCGTCCCTCCCGACGGCACCGCTGACATCAAATACGGCGCGCAGTTGATCGTGGCCAACGCGCAAGAGGCGATCTTCTTTCGCGACGGCAAGGCGATGGACGCCTTTGGTCCCGGTCGTTACACGCTGACCACCGCCAACATCCCGCTCATCACGCGGATCCTCACGATCCCCTGGGAAAAATCGCCGTTTCAAGCCTGCGTCTATTACATCGGCAAGCATACCTTCATCGATCAAAAATGGGGGACGCGGCAAGCGATTACTTTCCGCGACCGCGATTTCGGCGTCGTCCGCCTCCGCTCGTTCGGCAAGTATTCGTTTCGCGTCGTCGATAGCGCCCTGTTGCTCAACACGCTCGTCGGCACCCAAGGCAAATTCAGCACCGAGGAAATCACCAGTTTCCAAAAAGACCTCATCGTCTCGCGCTTGACCGACCTGCTCGGGGCGTCGGGCTTGGGGCTGCTCGATCTTGCTTCGCGTTACGATCAAATCGCCTCCGGCACCCGCGCCAAGGTCGCCGAGGATTTCGCCAAGTATGGGCTGGAGCTGGTTGACCTGTTCATCAACGCGATCACCCCGCCCGATGAAGTGCAAAAGGCGATCGACGCCCGCACATCGATGGGGGCGCTGGGCGATTTGAATTCGTACTTGAAATATCAAACGGCCAACAGCATAAATAAGATGGCCGAACAAGGGGGCGGTGCCGGCGGGCCGATGGGGATGGGCCTGGGAGCCGGCTTTGGCATGATGTTGCCCGGCATGATCCACGGCGCGATGCAATCGGGCGGGACCGCAGGCCCCGGCGCGGCACTTGGCGGCGCGCCTCAACAAGGTTTTTCACCGCCGCTGCCGATGGGAACGACAAACCCCGTTTATCCCGGCGCGGTGGGAGCGGCGGTCGCCGTTTCGAGCGCGTGGAGCGCGACGACGAGTACGCCGCAACTCGATTTCGGCCAACTCGCCCCGGCCGTGTTGAATCCGCGCGAAGTTGTTAAAAAGGTCGCGGAGGCGGCGAATTATTCACTGGCCGAAACGGCCGACGACCTCACGATCACCGTCCCCATCGGCACCTTGCGAAAGCAAAAATTGCTGGTCAGCTTCGGCCGCCGCGACGAGGCTGGCAACGAGCTGATTTCGTTCCGCTCGACCTGCGGCCCGGTGGCGGACAAAAACGCAATGACGCTCCTCCGCTTCAACACCAAGATGGTCTATGGCGCGTTCGCCATCGAAAAGATCGGCGATACCGAAGCAATCGTGATCCAAGCGAACCTGCTGGCCGAGCTGGTCACGCCGCTGGCCGTCACCCAAACCTTGAGCGCGATCGCCTGGCAAGCCGATCAGGTCGAAGAAAAACTCGGCGGCGGGGATGATCATTGAGGCGAGGGGCTTGGGGGCGGAGGGACTAGGGGAGCGGGGCTAGGGTTGATCGCACAGCGATCTACCCTAGGTTTGCGAATTAATAAATTATCAACCCTGAAAGGGTTGAATCTGTCCGATCCTTTCTTTCGCATTCCACTGCTTCCTCTGCTATCTCTCTGTTAATAAGAATTGTCTTGGAATTATTGAACAGGAGAAACGGAGCGAACGGAGAAATTCGATTGATGTCGTTACGCTGAACCAATAAATCCCTTCTGTTACCTCCGATCTCTCCTGTCCAGATGGATTTTGCATTTGCCTTCTCCGTGCCGCTCCGTGTTCTTTGTACCTCCGTGTTATAGATTTGTATTTCTCTTTACCATGTCTTGAATTAAACTAAGAGTGACGTAATTGTTCACGACGATCGCACTCCCCGCTCAGCATGATTCCCGCCCGCCAATTCGTTGACGCTCGACTGCTCCCCATTTTCTGGCGGCTACTCGGCATATTCGTCGGCTTGCTCTCCTGTCTCCCGCTTGCCCGCGCGCTCGAAACCGTCGAATTCACCCGCGGCGGCGAGACTCGCTCGATCAGCGGCCGGCTCATCACCACCGCGGCCGATGGGGGCGTGCTGCTGCTCGCCGCCGACGGCCGAATCTGGACGATCCAACCGACTGAACTGAAATCCAAAACGCAAGACGACCGGCCTTTCACGCCTCTCAAGCCGAACGAACTGGCCCGCGCCCTCTTGCCCGAACTGCCGGCCGGCTTCGCGATTCATACCACGGTCCATTATGTGATCGCCTACGACACCACGAAGGCCTATGCCCAATGGTGCGGCGGCTTGCTCGAACGGCTCTCCGCCGCGTTCGTCAATCACTGGACCAAATTGGGGATCAAACTTCACAACCCCGAATTTCCCCTGGTGGTCATCATCTTTTCCAAGCAGGAAACTTACGCCGAATTCTCCAAGGCCGAACTGCAAGGCGACGCCCGCCAGATCGTGGCGTTTTACAGTCTCGCCGCGAACCGCGTCACCCTTTACGATTTAAGCGGCGCCGAAGCCCTCCGCCGCCCCGGCGATCAACGCGGTTCGCCCGCCCAAATCAACGCCATCCTCTCGCAGCCCGCCGCCCAACCGATGGTCTCCACCCTCGTCCACGAGGCGACTCATCAGATCGCCTACAACAGCGGGCTGCATCAGCGGTTTGCCGATATTCCGCTCTGGGTCAGCGAGGGAATCGCCGTCTATTTTGAATCGCCCGACCTGGGGAGCAGCAAAGGTTGGCGGACGATCGGCGCGGTCCATCAGGCGCGGCTGCAACAGTTTCAAACGTATCTGCCCACGCGCCCCCGCGAATCGCTCCTCACGCTCACGACCGACAACAAACGCTTCTTGCAGCCGACCCAAGCACTCGATGCCTATGCCGAAGCCTGGGCGTTCAATCATTTCTTGCTCAAACAGAAGCCAAAAGAGTACGCGGCCTATCTGCAAGAATTGGCAAAAAAAGAACCCTACCTCTGGGACGAACCCGAAGTTCACTTAAAAGAATTCAAAGCCGCCTTCGGCGACTCCATGGAACTGAACGCCGAGTTTTTGAAATATGTGAAGAAGCTCAAGTAGCCCAAATCGTTACCACGACATTTGCATTGCAGCGTGGCAAATTCACAAAAGCAACCATTCCCACCTTCATCCTTTTTCCTTCGTATTTTAATTCTGCATTCTGCATTCTGACTTCTGCCTTCTCCCCCTCACCCTGTCGCCCGCAACTGCTCCTCCACCCGCCGAATCGCCTCTTCTACGTTCCACGTCTGCTGCCCAAACGACACGGGCTGCTGTTGGTTGACCCAATCGCCGACCGCTTTTTGGGCCGAGATCACCGTGCTGTGGCTGCGGCGGCCGAAGTAACTGCCGATCTCGGTCAACGCGGCTCGCGTGTGCTTGCGGGCTAGCCACATCGCCAGCATCCGTGTGGTGTTCACCGTTTTTTGGCGGCGCTGCGATTGCAGGCTCTCCGCCGGCAGCCCCAACACGTTGCATACCGCCCGCTCGATATCCTGTAACTTTACGCCGCGGCTTTGGCGGTGGACCAATTCGGCCAGTGCCTCTTCGGCCTTCGCCAACGTCAATGGTTGCCCCGTCAGCCGCCGCACCGCTTGCAACCGATTGACGGCCCCGGCCAACTCGCGGGCATGCTCGCTAAAATGCGTCGCCACGAAGTCGAGTACATCCGCTCCCAATTCCAAATTCAACTTCGCCGCAAACCGGCGGACGATTCCCAACCGCGTGGCGTGGTCCGGCGGTTCCAGCTTGGCGGTCATCCCCCCGGAGAATCGCGTCGTCAGTTCTTTGCCCAGTTCCGCCAATTCGTGCGGCGGGCGGTCGGCGGTCAGCACCAATTGCCGCCCGTCGCGGAGCATCGTATCGACCGTGTGGAGCAATTCGGTCAGCGTCGCACGTTTGTTGGCAAAGAATTGCGCGTCGTCGAGCAGGAGCAGATCGATGTCGCGGATTTTACGGCGAAACATCGGCAAGCCGCCGCCGTGCAGGGCTTCTAAAAATTGGCTGGTGAACTGCTCGGAAGTGAGATAGACCGCGTTTCGCCGCGGCGCCAATTTCTCTGATGTCTGTTGCCGCGCCGCAGTGAGGATCGCCTCCAGAAGATGCGTTTTCCCCGTTCCCGTCGGGCCGTAGATCACCAACGGGTTCGGCTCGCCCGGCGTTTCGGCCGCTTGCAGCGCCGAGGCGTGGGCCATTCGATTGCAGGTTCCCACCACAAAGGTTTCCATAGTGGCGTAATTGCGTGGACGAACGGAATTTGAAGTTGGTTGAGACTGAATCGGCGCGGTAGAGCGACGTGCGACGGCGGCGGTCGCGCCGTTGCTCTTGGCTGTCACGTTAGTCGTTTTGACTCCGGCCGCGGTACGCGCAAACGGCAAGCTCGCCAACGCTTCAACGGCGGCGGGCAGCGTCGTTGCAAATTCCGCAATCGGCCCGCGTTCAACTTGAGACACGGCGGTCATGGCCGCCTCGGCTTGTGTACCGCCGGGCGCGGCGCTTCCCTGGCAAAGTTCAGCCGAGATCCGAAATTCCAACGCCACCGGGCCGTTGAGCACTTCGGCGGCGACCGTTTCGATCTCGCGGCGAAACTGATTGCGCAACCAATCTTGATAAAAACGATTGGGCGTTTCGACCAGCAAAACGCCATCGCGCAACGTCAACCGAATTTGCCCGCCAAACCACAAGTCATATCGTTCGCGTCCAACCCGTTCGGCGAGGGCAGCTAGCAACGCCGAAACGATTTCCTTA
>Ga0163144_10021004_pt1 | contig 13007 bp, 11 predicted proteins | sample OliLak19BULKMAT1_FD_123175 | JGI IMG/M metagenome (GOLD analysis project Ga0163144, IMG submission 123175) | Freshwater microbial mat bacterial communities from Lake Vanda, McMurdo Dry Valleys, Antarctica - Oligotrophic Lake LV.19.BULKMAT1 | ecosystem: Environmental > Aquatic > Freshwater >...
CCAGCTGCGAAACGCCTCCCAATGACCGCCGCTTCGGAAACCCTCGTGCACGAGCACGACTTCCTCCGCGCCGAGCGCATCACCATCTTCGTTCGTCATCGGTGCGAGCCCGAGCTCGTCGGCGTGCATCAGTCGATCGCGAACCAGCTCGAGCTTGTAGAACCAGTCCTCGCACGAGAGGCCGTGCCAGCCGGGAGGCATGGGATGGGTGTCGCCGTTGTGTTGGAAACTCTGCATCGTGGCGCGCTGTCACAGCACTGGATGTGCCCGCTGAGAATCCCCGTGATGTCGGAGTGACGCGACCGCTCGGGGAGCAAATAGGGCGACGTTGGGGCGGCGGCGCTGCCCGTGTTGGGCGACGTGCTCTTGGCGCCGTCGCCCGGGCGTCGATCTGGGCGTCGGGGACCGACGTACTCCCGACGAACGACCCTGTTCGCGTCTTTTCGTCGCGACCGTGCTGCAAGCAATGTCATCGGGTCGCGTTCGGTACTGCGAAGGGCGGGCAAATGCGTCCCGCCTCGACACCGACGGGGCCGACTTCGCTTGGCATGCCCCGTGCTACCTCCCGCACCAGACCACCGTGACGACCCCGCTCCACCAGCTCCTCTCGCGCTCTTTGCCGGCCGGTACTGCGATCGGCGACGACGTGCGGGTCTCGTTGCGCGCGCACGGCCGCGAGCTACCCGTGACGATCACGGCGGTGGCGAAGCGGCTGTTCGTCGTCGACAAGCCGACGGCCGACCTCGTTGCCGGCGAGCGCGCGGTGATCAGTGTTTCGTTGGACGGCGGTGCGATGCGCATCGATCTGCCCATCGAGGTCGCGGCGAGTGGCGCCAAGCGGCTCGTGTTCCGCTCGGTCGGTGCGCCGCTCGTGCTGCGGCGTCGAGTCGTTCGCGATCTCGCGCTCGCGGAGGCGCTCGGCGTGCCGCCGCATGTGGCCACTGGTGTGATGGTCGCCGCCTGAAGCTCGCGCGCACGGGGTGCGCACCTGGTGAAGTCGTGCACCCGCGCCTATCGTGATGCGGTGGCGATCGACGACGACACGCTCGCGCCAGGCGATCCGATCGGTCGCTACGTGCTCGACCGTCGACCCGGGTCACCGTGGCATGGGCGAGGTCTGGCTCGCGCGCGATCCTGCGCTCGAGCTTCGCACGTACCTCGTGATGGAGCACGTCGGCGGCGAGCATGTCCGCGACGCGCATGAGCAGCCGTACTCGCTATCCACGACGTGCACTGCCCGTAGCGATCGACTTCGATCACGCCGCGCTCGAGGGCGCCGCGCTTGTCCGGTGCGCGACGCTAGCCCATGCTTGATCCGTGATCGCCCACGGTCCGATCCGCAGCAAGGCGCTCGTGCTCTACGAGGGCTCGCAGACGCCGCATCGTTCGTGTGGCATCGCGTTGGCCGAGACGTTTGGTCGCGCACCGGCTGCGTACCAGAGCCTGCGGCGCGGTGGCATCACCGGCGAAGGTACCTGCGGGGCGATTGTCGCCGGGCAACTCGTCCTCGGCGAGCTGCTCGGCGATCCCGATCCCACCGGCAAGGTGACGCCCGCGTTGCGTGCTGCGATGCAGCGCTACCTCGCACGTGTGCACGCCGAGCTCGACCGCGGCATCGCGACGACGCTCGTGTGCAACGACATCACCGCACCGCACGGGGACTTCATGGGCTCCGCGCGGCACGCGTTCTGTACGGCGATCGTCGGTCAGGTCGCACAGCTCGTCGACGACACGCTGCGCGAGCACGGAATCGAGGTGGTGCCGTCGCCGATCACGCTCGACGACGGTACGAGCTACGATCCCGCGCATGTCACTGGCAAGTGATCTCGGGTTACTCGACCCGATGGTGTCGGCGGACTTCAAGAACATCGGCCAGACCCGCACGCTCATCCAGCTCTTGCAGGATCGCAGCGCGATCCAGGATCTCGCCGGTGAGCAGATGCGCGAGAAGTTCGCGCACTACAACCTCGAGCTGCAGGAGGTGTTGATCGGCACGCCGACCGGAGCCGCTGGAAACCCGCACATCGAGGGCATCCTCGACCAGCTCCGCGCGCGTCAGGTCGCGCAGGAGCAGGTCGAGACCTACAGTCGACAACTGACCGCGTCGATGAAAGAAGCGCGACGCGGCGACCGAGACGGTGCGCCGCGAGCTGCGGGCGCGCCTCGAAGCGCCGCGCGTCTCGAGCGGAGTGTCACGGTGTGCGGGGCTCGGCGTGATCGAGCCCCGGCGCCGCGGCCTCGTCGAGCCACCACACGAGCTCGCCGATGGTGGGCTGCACCGCCTGCACGGGCCAGCGCGCCGGGTCGCGGACGTCACCGAGCACGTCGCGCAGGATCTCGGCCTTCCTCGGACCTACGGCGAGGATCCAGATCCGCTGCGCCGCATTCAAGACGGGGAACGTCAGCGTGATGCGCCACGTGTCGAGCTTCGGCACGTGGTTCGCGGCGACCCACCGCGCGCGCTCGTGCGTGGCGGCGGTACCGGGAAACAGCGACGCTGTGTGCCCGTCCTCGCCGACGCCGAGCAGCACCACATCGAAGCGAGGCCACACGACGTCACCGAACGCGGCGCGCAGCTCGTCCTCGTACGCACGCGCTGCCATCTCCGGCGCGAGCTCGCCCTGCATGCGATGCACACGCTCGGCCGGCAGCGCACCGATCCAAGCGCGAGTCGCCATGCCGAAGTTCGAGTCGGGATGATCCGGCGCGACACAGCGCTCGTCACCGAACCACACGTGCAGCCGATTCCACGCGCTCGGCACCTTCGCGAGCCGGCGATACAACACCTCGGGCGTCGATCCGCCGGCGAGCGCGAGATGGAACGGCGCGTCCGAGGGCAGCGCCTCGAGCTCGCGCGCGGCGGCCTCGAGCTCGCGCGCGGCGGCCTCGACGACCGCATCCGCATCGGAGAGCACGCGGATGTCAGGCATGCGCTTGCCTGCGCGTCGCGGCGTAGCTCGCCGATCCCCACAGGCCCGCGCGATCATCGAGCACGAGGTACACCGGGATGTCCTCGAGCAGCGTGCGCATGCGGCCCTTCGCCAAGAAGCGCTCGATGAACGCCGACTCGGCGAACGCATCCGCCAGCTTCGGCGCGATGCCACCGCCGACGTACACGCCCCCGACCGCGAGCAGGTTGAGTGCGAGGTTGCCGGCCTCGGCACCGTACAGCGCGAGGAATCGCTGCAGCGACTCGGCAGCGATCGGATCACTGCCGTCACGCGCGTGCGCGGCGATGCGACTGGGCAGATCGCTGCCTGCTCCCGTCGCCCACGGCGGCATCGCGATGCCGGCACGCGCGCGGAGAAACTCGTGGATCGACGCGAGCCCCGGCCCCGACACGACCCGCTCCCAGCTCACGTGCCCGTTGTGTTTCACGCGCAGCCACGCGAGCAGCTCGTCCTCGACTGCATCCGCCGGTGCGAAGTCGACGTGACCACCTTCGGTCGCGAACGGTCGCCGCCGCGTGCCGTCCCACACGAGCCCCGCCTCGCCGAGCCCAGTACCGGCGGCGATCAACGCTGCGTTGCCGTTCGGGATCGCCGTGCCGGGCTTGATCACGCGCACTGCCGCGGGGTCGAGCACCGCGAGCCCGTATGCGTTCGCCTCGAGATCATTGATGAGCCACACCGCGTCGAGCCCGAGCTCGCGCTCGATCGCGTCGGCATCGACGAGCCACGGCAAGTTCGTCAGCTTCACCCTGCGGCCGCGCACGGGACCGGGCAACCCGAAGCACGCCGAGTGTACGTTGCCGCCATGACTCGCGAGAAACGTGCGGATCACCTCGGAGAACGACGGAAACGACGCCGACGGATAGAACTTCTCGGCGACGACGCTGACGCGCCCCCCCACGACGTCGCATAGCGCGAGGCGGCTGTTCGTGCCGCCGATGTCCCCCGCGAGTACCTTCATCGTTCGTTCCTCCACGCCCGTCCGGACTTGGACAGCAGCTCCTCGGATTCGTCGGGCCCCCAGCTCCCCGCGGCGTAGTTGGGAAAGTGACGAGCCGGCAGCGCCTTCCACACGTCGAGCACGGGTTGGACGATGCGCCACCCGGCGTCGACACTGTCGGCGCGATGGAACAGCGTCGCATCGCCGCACATGCAGTCGTACACGAGCGTCTCGTACCCGGTGCTCGGCGTGGCGCCGAAGCGCTCGGCGTAGTCGAAGTCCATGCGTACGTTGTCCATCTTCATGACCGGCCCCGGCACCTTCGCCTGAAAGCCGATCGAGATGCCTTCGTCGGGCTGCAGGCGCAGCACCATCACGTTCGGCGGGACGTTTTGCACCTTGGTGCCGCGGAACAGCGAGTGTGGCGCGCGCTTGAACTGAATCGCGATCTCGGTGCTGCGCGCCGGCATGCGCTTGCCGGTGCGCATGTAAAACGGCACGTCCGCCCAGCGCCAGTTGTCGACGAACAGCTCCATCGCGACGAACGTCTCGGTCCTCGACTGCGCCGCGACGTTCTGCTCCTCGCGATAACCGATGACATCTTTGCCACCGACGATGCCGGCGCCGTACTGTCCGCGCACCGTTCGTGTCAGCACGTCCTCGGGGTCGAGCGCCTGGATCGCGCGCAGCACCTTGCTCTTCTCGTCGCGCACCGGATCGGCATGGAACGACGTCGGCGGCTCCATCGCGACCATCGCGAGCAGCTGCAGGAGATGGTTCTGGACCATGTCGCGCAGCGTGCCGGCCTCTTCGAAGTAGCCGGCGCGGTTGCCGATGCCGACGGTCTCGGCGACGGTGATCTGCACGTGGTCGACGAACTGCCGGTTCCAGATCGGCTCGAAGATCCCGTTCGCGAACCGCAGCAGCAGGATGTTCTGCACCGTCTCTTTGCCGAGGTAGTGATCGATCCGATAGATCTGGTGCTCGGTGAGCGTCTGCTGCAGATCGGTGTTGAGCTGGCGCGCCGAGTCGCGATCGGTGCCGAACGGCTTCTCGACGATCACGCGTCGCCAGTGGCCGCCGTCCTCGCGCGTGAGCCCGGCGTTGCCGAGCTGGTGCACGATCGTCGCGAAGTAGCCGGGCGGCGTCGCCAGGTAGAACAGATAGTTCCCGCCCGTCGATCGCTCGTGATCGAGTGCGGCCAGGCGATGGGCGAGGCGCACGTAGCCGTCGGCGTCGTCGAAGTCGGCCTGGTGGGCGTAGATGCGGGTCTCGAGCCACTCCCACAGCGCGTCGTCGACCGGGCCCGTCGCGAACTCGCGGAATTCGGTACGCATCTGGGCGCGCAGGGCCTCGTCGGTGATCGCCTTGCGCGAGATCGCGACGATCGAGAACTCGTCGCGCAGCAGCTTCTGCGCATGGAGGTTGTACAGCGCCGGGATCAGCTTGCGCTTGGTGAGGTCACCTCCCGCCCCGAAGATCACGAACACGCTCGCCGGCGCAGGCTCGCCGCGACGGATGGTCGTCGTGCCCTCGCTCATCAGCCCTTGCCCCCCTTCGGCGGCTCGGTGTGACCGCCGAATTTGTGGCGCATCGCCGAGAGGACCTTCTCGGCGAACGTGTGCTCCTGCCGCGACCGGAAGCGGGCGAACAGCGCTGCGGACAGCACGTCGACCGGCACTGCCTCTTCGATCGCGGTCGCGATCGTCCACCGACCTTCACCGGAGTCCTGCACGAAGCCGCTGTAGTGCGACAGCGTGGGATCCTCGAGGAGCGCCTGCGCGGTGAGATCGAGCAGCCACGAGCTGACGACGCTGCCGCGACGCCACACCTCGGCCACACCCTGCAGATCGATCGTGAGGCGCTGCTCGGCCGGCAACGTGTCGTCGGCCGCGTGGCGCATGATGTCGAAGCCCTCGGCGTACGCCTGCATGAGGCCGTACTCGATGCCGTTGTGGACCATCTTCACGAAGTGACCGGAGCCTACGCTGCCGCAGTGCAACAGGCCCCGCTCGGCGGGCGCGGGCTCACCTTCGCGACCGGGTGTGCGCGGGATGTCGCCGTGACCCGGCGAGAGCGACTCGAAGATCGGCATGAGCCGCGCGACGACCTTGATCGCGCCACCGATCATCAAGCAGTAGCCGCGTTCGAGGCCCCACACGCCGCCCGACGTGCCGACGTCGACGTAGTCGAGACCGCGCGGTGCGAGTGCAGCTGCGCGGCGCAGATCGTCCTTGAAGAACGAGTTGCCGCCGTCGATGACGCAGTCGCCGGCCGCGAACGCGTCGGCGATGCCGTTGACCGTCGCTTCGGTGTACTGCAGCGGCACCATCACCCACGCGGCGCGCGGCGGCGTCAGCTTCGACGCGAGGTCGGCGAGCGACGTCGCACCGATCGCACCCTCTTTCACGAGCGCTGCGGTTGCGTCGGCGTTGACGTCGTACACGACGCAGGTGTGACCGGCACGCATCAGCCGGCGCACCATGTTCGCGCCCATGCGGCCGAGGCCGATCATTCCGAGTTGCAGTGGAGTCTTCGTGGTGGTCATCGGGTTGCCTCGATCACGGCATCGTGGAGTCGTTGGAGGTCACCGGCGACATCGGTGCCGAGGTGGATCCGCAGCGCTCGGCGCCCGCGTTGTGTGAGCACGTCGAAGTCGCCGCGAGACTGCGCAGCCGCGATCACACCGAAGCCGAAGCGCGAGCCCGGCACTTCGATCTCGCGGGCAGGCTCGCAGGTGATCTGCAACACGACGCCGCTGTTGGGCCCGCCCTTGTACGCCTGGCCGGTCGAGTGCAAAAACCGCGGGCCGAAGCCGAGACACGTCGCGCAGTGCTTGCTGTCGCGCACCGCGTGACGGATCAACTGCAGCAGCTTCGTGTTCGCCTCGTTCATGTCGACGTAGGCGAGCAGCGCGAGATAGTCGCCCGCCTGCACGCGATCGAGGTGCGCCCGCAGCCACGCGACGAGCGACGGGCCACCGGTTGCCTTCGCGTTCGCATCGTCGGTGTACACCTGCACGCTTCCTTCGGTGTATCGCGGCGTCTCGGGCGGCAGCGCACCGGTCTCCTCGTACGCGCTCGTCATCGCCTTGGTCGCAATCTTCGCGGCCTCGACGTCGGGCTGATCGAACGGATGGATGCCCATCACCGCACCGGCGACTGCCGTCGCGATCTCCCAGCGGAACAGCTCCTGCGGCAGCGCGTCGACATCGGGCACGTCGATGCGCACGACCGGCTGACCCGCGGCGGCGAGCGCCGCGATCATGCGGTCTTGGCTCGAGTCCGGCGTCGATGCGAGGCGCACGTACGCGAACACGCGATCACGACCGTATGCACCGGGGTCGGCGACCGCCTCGCCGTCCACGGGGATGATCGCCTTGCCGAGCTTGCCGGTCGACTCCGCGACGAGCTGCTCGAGCCAGCCACCGAAGCTCGCGATCGGTGGCGACGTGATGATCGTGAGCTTGTCGCGACCCGCGTTCGCGGCGGCACCGAGCACGACGCCGAGCAGCGCGCCAGGGTTGTCGGCCGCACGCGCGGTGTTGCGGCAGGCCTCGATCATGATCGACGCCTCGCCGAGCAGGTTCTCGACCGACATGCCCATCAGCGCCGCGGGCACCAGACCGAACGCCGACAGCGCGGAGTAGCGGCCGCCGATGTCCGGCTTGCCGTGGAAGATCCGCCGGAAGCCCTCGGCCGTCGCCTGCGCCTCGAGCTTCGAGCCCGGGTCGGTGATCGCGACGAAGTGCTTGCCCGCATCGGCACCGAGCTCGCGCTTGGCCTGGGCGAGGAAGTGCTCGAGGAACACCTTGGGCTCCAGCGTCGATCCCGACTTGCTCGCGACGACGAACAGCGTCGTCTTGTAGTCGAGACCTTTGCCCGTGCGTTCGACCTGCGCGGGCACCGTCGAGTCGAGGATCCGCAGCTTCGGCGAGTCCTTCGCCACGCGTCCACCGTAGGTTCGCGCGAGCACGTCCGGACCCAGGCTCGAGCCGCCCATGCCGAGCAACACGATGTCCTTGATGCCCGAGGCCTTCACCTGCGCCGCGAACGCGACGAGCTCGGCGACGTGGGTGCGCTGCTCGGCGACGATGTCGAGCCAGCCGAGCCACTTCGCTTCGTCGCCGCCGGTCCACAGCGACGCGTCGCGATTCCACAGGCGCTTGGTGCCGCCGTCGGCGTCCCACTTCGCGCTCGCCTTCGCGACCTGCTCGGCGAGCGCGGTCGGTAGCGCGAGCTCGATGCCCGACAGCCGCGGGCCGCGGACACGCCGCTGCTCGTCGGCGATCGTTCCGAGCAGTCCATCCATCGCATCGCGGAACAGATCGAGCCCACGCTCGAGCAAGAGATCGGTGACCTCTTCGAAGTCGACGCCGTGCTCGGCGAGCCCGGCCATCGTCACGCGCGCACCGGCGACGTCCTGCACCAGCGTGTCGGCGACGACACCGTGATCGCGAAACGCGACGATCGTGGCCGGTGGCGCCGTGTTCACCGTGTCGGGCCCGATGAGCTCCGCGATGTACAGGACGTCGGAGTAGGCCTTGTTCTTCGTGCCGGTCGATGCCCACAGCATGCGCTGCGGGCGGGCGCCGACCTTTGCGAGTGCCTGCCACCGCGGCGACGCGATCATCGGCTGGTACGCGTCGGCATAGGTGATCTTCGCGTTCGCGATCGCAGCCTTGCCGCGCAGGCCTTCGATCGCCGTGCGCGTCGCCGGCGAAGTCGCCGCCTTCGCGAGCTTGTCGAGCCGTGCGTCGATCTCGGAGTCGATGCGGCTGACGAAGAAGCTCGCGACGCTCGCGATGCGGGCGACGGACTCACCGGCGGCGCGCCGACGCTCGAGCGCGCGCACGTGGGTCTCGAGGATCGCCGCGTATGCCTTGGGCCCGAAGATCAGCGTGACGTTGACGTTGATGGCTTCGAACAGGAGCTGCTCGATCGCCGCGAGACCCGGCACGGTGCCCGGCACCTTGATCATCAGGTTCGGCCGATCGACCGCCTTCCACAGCCGGCGCGCCTCGTCGAGCGTGCCGAGCGTATCCAGCGCGAGACTCGGCGACACCTCGAGGCTGACGTAGCCGTCGCCCGCGTCGGACTCGTCGTAGACCGGCCGCAGCACGTCGGCGGCTTCGCGGATGTCTTCGATGGCGATCGCCTCGAACAGCGCCTTGGTGTCGCGCGACGGATCCTTCATGAGCGCGAGCAGGGCATCGTCGTAGTCGTCGCTGCCGGCGATCGCCTGCTGGAAGATCGCGGGATTCGAGGTCATCCCGCGCAGACCGTCGTCTGCGACCATCTTGAAGAGCTCACCGCTGCGGGTCATGCCGCGACGGATGTAATCCAGCCAGATCGATTGACCTCGAGCTGCGAGTGCGACGAGCGGGTTCATGATGGTTCTCCTTGGAAACGGGCGAGGGCGAGCAGGCGAGGGTATTCCGCTTTGGGGGCCGGTCTCAACCCCAACCCCGAGACTGGGTCCCGGTAACTCGGGCTGCAGAGCGTGCCGTCACGCACGCCACCAAATGCCCGCCTTCGACCAATACGCCGCCGATACGATCGCCCACATGGTGAAGAACCTGCGCAACCTCGACCGCTGGCTCGAGCGCGCGACCATCAGCGCGACGACGCGCAAGTACGAGGTCGACGTTCTGCTGTCGAGACGACGCTCGCGCAGCTGCGAGAGCGTATCGCGAACGTCGCGGGCTGGCTCGAGGGAGTCGGCGCCGACGCGTACGCGGGCGCGAGCGAGCGCAAAATCAGCACGGGCTGGATGCGTGGCAAGGCGATGACTGCTCCCGACTATCTGAGTCAGTTCGCCGTGCCGAACTTCTTCTTTCACCTCGTCACGGCGTACTCGATCCTGCGCCACAACGGCGTCGACCTCGGGAAGATGGACTATATTGGTGGCGCGACGCTCGTCGATTTCTAGGCCGGAGCTCGTGGCGCGCGGAAGACGTAGAAGAAATTCTCGCGCAGCCCCTTCGGTTCGCCGATCAGCGTGAACCCGGCCGCTTCGATCTCGCGGCGGAGCTCGGCCGGGTCGGCGCGGATGTGATCCTTCATCCACGCGCCCGTGCCGGGGCGAGTGCGATCATAGTCGATGATCACGAGGCGACCGCCGGGTTTGATCACGCGCCGCAGATCGGCGAGGTACGTCCGCGGCAGCTCGAGGTGGTGGTACGCGTCGCACAGGAACGCGAGGTCGATCGAAGCCGGCGCGAGGCCGGTGCCACGCTGGTCCGCGAGCTGCACGGTGATGTTCGCGAGCCCGAGCGCCTTTGCTCGCTCGGCGACATGATCGAGGAAGTACTGCTGCACGTCGACCGCGACGACCCTGCCCTGCTTGCCGGCCTTCTCCGCGAACAGCAGCGTGAACAGCCCGGTGCCGGCGCCGACGTCCGCGATGCTCGAGCCCTCGCGCAGATCGAGCGCGTCGACGATGTCGAGGCGCTTGTCGAACACCTCGCGGCCGTCGTGCTCGAAGTTCTTCGCCCAGCGCTTCGTGTCGCCCTCGGCGTAGTCGCGGTTGATCCGTACAGCGACCGGCTGCGGTGTCTCGTCGACGGGCGGCGCGCCGCTGTCCGGCTGCGAGACCGTTCGCGGGGCCGAGTCGTGGGTCGGCTGCGGATCGAGCGGCGCAGTCGTCGGCCGACAGGCGACACACAGCGCCGCGATCGCGAGCCGCCTCATGCTTGGGCTCCCGCGGCGGGAGGCGTCTCGATCACCTCGACCACGAGCATCGCAATCGCAGCCTGCGCGAGTCCGAACGCGAGCGCGCCGACGATCGGGATCGCCAGCACGAACACGAACGGCAGCGCGAAGCCGAGCAACGTCGGCTGGTGCGCGCGCAACACGACGCGCTGCGCGGTGCGGTCGAGTCCGAGCTTGTCGAAATAAGGATCGAGCAGCTCCCACGCGAGTGCGAGTGCGCTGCGCCACGCCTGCAGCACCGGCCCGAGGATCGAGCCGACGACCGGCACGAACGACAGCACGAGCAGGAGCACCCCGAGCCCGAGGAACGCGAGCAGCCGCAGCGTCGCGTCGACGAGTGTGCGCGCGAGCGGACGACCGGGTATCGCCTCGAGCGCCGCGGCGCGGTCGGGCGCGATCTTCCGCATGCCGGCGAGGAACACCCGATCGCCGAGGAACGGGAACACGATGTTGATCACGAACATCGCGACGATCGGCGCGACGAGCAGCACGATGCCGATGCCCGCGAAGCGCACCAGCATCATCAGCGCGATTTTCCACCACGGCGCGCCGACGTCCGTGCGGGTGAGGTCGACGACCGCCCAGATGCCCGCCGCGTCGAGCAGCGTCGCGATCGCGACGAGCACGAGCACGAGCTGCACGTACGTGCGGCGGACCTCCGGGCTGCTCCACGCGACGCTCGCACCGCGTCGCGCGAGCGAGAGCCCGGCCATGACTCCGCGTGCGGCACCGTTCACGCCTGCATCTTAGGCGATCCGGGGCGCCGCGGCCTGCATCACTCGGGGCACAGGCAGGAGCACTCCGGCGGGTCGTAGCTGACGTTCTCTCCATCGTCGATCATCACGCACGGCTCGAAGCCCTCGGTCGCCTCCGTGCAGACGCCGGTCTCGAACGCGACCAGCTCGATCGCGCCGATCTCGAGGCCGAGCACGCGGAAGTACACGAGCGTGCCGCCGTCCGGGCAGCTCGAGTCCTCGATGTTGCTGCAGGTGTCGTCCTGACCGGTCTGGACGCACGAGCCTTCGAACCCGGTGCCGGGCACGACCTCGCAGCCGCCGCCCGCGACGACGACCGTGGGCACCCACCCGCACGTGAAGAACGAGTCGTCGGGGAACCCATCGCACTGCGCCTCGTTCTGGGCCTCTTCGCAGCTCTCGAGTCCGCCGGTCGTCTCGGGTCCGACCGTCGTCGTGTCCTCGCTGCCCGACGTGGTGTCGGTGCCCTCCGAGGTCGAGGTCTCGGGGCCGACCGTCGTCGTCGACCCCGACATGCTGCCTGCGGTCGTCGTCGTATCGGTGCCTTCGCTCTCGCCGCTCCCGCCCGAGCCACTGTCCGTATCTGTGACGGTCGCGCCGATCTCCTTGCTGTTCGCGACACAACCGAGCATCCAACCCATCACCACCACACCATGCCAACGTTTCATACCTGGGTAGTCTCCGGGTCCACGGCAGTCTGTCACCGGTGCGCTGCTTTTCTCGAAAGGCCTAGATCTGCGGGCTGAAACGGGCTGCGGCCGAGCGCGGCGTCCCGACCGCGTCCCGGGAAATCAGCGTGCAATCCGGGAACGCCGACACGTGACAGCGTTGCTCGCAGTACCGACGCTCGATGCGCGCCATGAGCTTCGGTGCCGCTTCGATGATCGCGCGGTGGATGTTCGCCTCGCCGAGCACCTCGATCATGCCGGTCCGCGCGAGCACGTCGCGCACCGGACCGATCGGCGCGATGAGATGAAGGTCGTTGCCGCGCTCGCGCAGCGCGAGCGTCAGGTTGCGGAGGCTCTGGACTGCGGTCGCGTCGATGTCGCTGATGCCGGCGCAGTCGAGCGCGACCAAGAGCATGTCGGGTCGCTCGGCCATCATCTGATACACGCGATCCTCGAGAAAGCGCGCGTTCGCGAAGTACAGCGGCGCATCGACGCGCAAGATGCCGATCTGGGGGCACACCTCGACCGCAAACCGTGTCGCGTTGCGGTACACCATCGAGCCGGGGATTCGCCCGAGCTCGGCGGTGTGCGGCGACGCGGTGCGATGCACGAACAGCACGAGTGCGACCATCAAGCCCGCGACTAGACCGAGCACGAGGCCCAGCGCGAGCGTGATCGCGAAGGTCGCGACCATGGTCGCAGCGTCGCTGCGATGCGTACGCCAGATCGCCCGGGCCTCGCGCACATCGAGCAGACCGATCGCAGCCTGCACGACGATGCCAGCGAGCACGGCGCGCGGCAGCACCGCGAACACGGGCGCGACGGCGGCCACGACCGCGATCACGCCGACGCCGACGATCGCGCCGGCGCGTCGCGTCGCGGCACCGGCCTGGTGCATCACGAGAGTGCGAGACAGCCCACCCGATGGCGGGAACGACCCGACCGCACCGCTCGCGAGACTCGCGATCGCGAGCGCGGCG
>Ga0163144_10021005_pt1 | contig 13006 bp, 10 predicted proteins | sample OliLak19BULKMAT1_FD_123175 | JGI IMG/M metagenome (GOLD analysis project Ga0163144, IMG submission 123175) | Freshwater microbial mat bacterial communities from Lake Vanda, McMurdo Dry Valleys, Antarctica - Oligotrophic Lake LV.19.BULKMAT1 | ecosystem: Environmental > Aquatic > Freshwater >...
AACGCTGTCGGTCAGCTCCGCCATTTCCTGCGACATGGCGCGGCAATAGTTCAATATCCACTTGGTTTTCTCCTCCTCGGTCATCACATCCGTGTTCACGCCGATTCGCTGATTGAGAGATTGGTGCATTCGAAAAAGTTCGCGGAGTTGGTCGGGTTTTTCCATGGGCGGGAAAGTAAGGTTCAATGTTTAAGGTTTAAAGTTCAAAGTTGACGCTGGAGGGGGGTGCCTGCTTTCGGCGGACGGATTCAGAACAGGTCGAATGGAGTCCGCCGCACCCTCCGGAGGCAGGTGCTACCCGCGAGAGTTCCAAGTTTGAACTTTGAACTTCAATCTTTGAACCCTATAAAGAATCCATGTTGCCACGTTTTCTAGCCGATGGTGGGCCGATGATTTGGGTGATTCTCGCCGTCAGCGCTGCTGCCGTCGCGGTTTTCGTCGAGCGGATGCTGCACTATCATCGCGCCCAGATTAATTCGACAGAATTTCTCAACGGCGTCCGCAACGTGCTCAAACGCGCCAACGTGGTCGAGGCGTTGGCCATCTGCGACGCGACCGACGGCCCCATTCCGCGCCTGGTCAAGGTGGCCATCCTGAATCGGGAACGCGGGCGCGACGGGGTGCGCGAGGCCCTGGAAGACGCTGGTTTTCTCGAAGTCCCGCGGTTGGAGGAAAAGCTCAATCTCCTGGCGACGATTGCCCAGATCGCGCCTTTGTTGGGCCTGCTGGGAACGGCGATCGGCTTCATCCACATTTTTGGCGAGATTGAAATCGCCGGTTTGCAGGCCAACATCGCCCAGCTCTCGCGCGGAATCTGGCAGGCTCTGATTTGCACGGCGGCAGGCCTGGCCGTAGCAATCCCCAGTTATGCCGCCTATAATTATCTCGTCAGCCGCGTCAATGCCATCGTGCTTGAGATGGAACAGATTTCGACGGAGATCTTGAACATTGTCACCGAAACATCTTCGGCCCGGTCGAAATGAGATTTCCCCGCAACGCAAAAATTTTTCGAGGCCATCTGGACGCGGCGCCGCTGGCCGGTGTTTTTTTTCTGCTCCTGATTTTCCTGTTGCTGACCGCGCTCATTTACACACCCGGCACGCCGATACAATTTTCCGCCAATGCCAGCACTGATGGGGCGAGGAAAACAATCGTGGTTTCCCAAAGCGGCCGGATCGTTTTTGAAAACCAAACGTATCGAACGAATTCCCTGGACCACCTGCGCGACAACTTGAAAAAGCTTTCTCCCCAAACCACCCTCGTTATTTCCGCGCCTGACGCACCGCGGGAAATCGTTTCGGCCCTGCGCGACATGGGACGTTCCCTGGGGTTCCAGGTCGAGAGCTCCGGCATCGCCATCGAGCTTCCGATGTCACAGAATAGCGTGGGAACCGACGGACGCAGCGTGGTCGTTTCCGTAAACTTGACCGGGCAATTCTTTTTCAGAAACCAGTTGATCACCGCAACTCAGCTCAAGGAACAGTTCAACTCGCTCGCGAAGCAATCCTCCGAGCCGCTCACCCTAATCATCCTTGCTGATAAAGACGTCGAAATCGGCGTTATTCAGACTCTCACGCAACTGGCGCAAGACGCGGGATTTCGCGAGGGAATTCTGGGAAGCCAACCGATCGCAGAGAAAAGGAAGCCATGACCTCCAGAGCGCCGGAACCCACGAGGTGGAATTCTCGAAGTTGGCTGTTGGCGGGAGCTTCAATTTTTTTGGGGCAGTTCCTGTTCATATATTTCTTGTCCGCCGGAGGCCGGCCCTCGTCTTCTCCCCGTTCCACACCGTTTCGACTGCAACTCGCCTCCACCCAATGGACCGAAGCCCAATTCTCCAAAATGTTTTTAACCAGCGACCCTTCTCTGTTTGCCGTGCCAGGAAAACACACCTTTTCGGGCGCCGCCTGGTTGAAGAATCCGGTTCGCAATTACGATTCGAGGAATCTATTCGAACTGAAAGAGGCGCCGTTCTGGCTGGCGTTGAATCCAGGCCAGCTCGGGACGAGCCTGAATCAGTTTGTTCGCACAAACACCGTTGGACCAATCTTGCGAACCGATGACGCCGCCCCACGAATTCAGACCCGCATCCTTGAGGTTTCCAACGAGGCGCGAACCAATTCCCAGCTACGCATCGAAGGCGAGCTGGCTACAAGACGCCTTCTTTCCCCGCTGGCACTGGCCGCGTGGCCGCATACGAATATTCTGAGCAATTCCGTCGCGCAGGTGGCCGTGGATCAAAACGGAATGGTGATTTCGACAAGGTTGCTCTCCAAATCGGGCCTGGAGAAGGCCGACCGTTCCGCGATGGACGCAGCGCGCCAATTTCACTTCACCCCAGACAACCGCGCGCTGGCCTGGGGAAATTTGATCTTTGATTGGCACACCATTCCCGGCGAGGCGACGAACGCCACGACGCAACCGAAATTGCCTTAACCCATGCCGCCTGACACATTGCTTCTTGTTTATGTCGTCGCGCTGTTGGCGGCCGTTTCGATTGCCGCATTGTATTCCGAGATGCGAAGGCGGCGTTTCCGCCCCAGTTCCAGCCAGGACCGGATATTTCGCTGCGAGAGCTGCGGTTTTGTTTACACGGATGACGCTGACGTGGACCGCTCCCGGTGTTCGCAATGCGGAAAATCAAACGAGGCGATTAAATTCTGAAAAAAGTTGTAGCGGCGACCTGTTCTCGCCGGTAATTTTGCGGCCAGTCTATCGCGAAGCCCAGGCTTCGCAAAACATGAACAATTTCCGGCGGTGACCAACCGCCGTTACCAGAGAAAAAAATAAAATTATGGGAATGTGGATTGGCCGAAATAGAAAAGCCCGCGTCAGTTATGGTTTCGATGAAATCGCGCTGGTGCCGGGCGATATCACCATAAACCCGAACGAGGTTGACACGACTTTCAAAATCCCGCGCAAGGACGGGAGTACGATTGATCTGAAAATCCCGATCATCGCCAGCGCCATGGACGGGGTGACTGATGTGAAATTCTGCGTCGAGATGGGAAAGCTCGGCGGCCTCGGTGTCATCAATCTGGAAGGCGTTCAGACCCGATATGAAAACCCGCGCGAAGTCCTGGAAAAAGTGGTCAATGCGAGCAAAGACGAAGTCACCACGCTGATTCAAAAACTTTATCTCGAGCCAATCAAAGAGGAATTAATCGCCAAACGAGTTCAGGAATTAAAGGCAGCAGGCGTTCTCGCGGCCGTCAGTTCCATTCCGCAGAAAGCGGAGCGGTTCGCGTGCATCGCACAGGAGGCAGGCGCGGATATTTTCATCGTGCAATCGACGGTCTCGACCGTGCGCCACGTCTCCACCCAATACAAATCGCTGGAACTGGCGGAGTTAACGAAAATGTTGAACATCCCGGTTATCATCGGAAACGCCGTCACCTACAAGGTCACATTGGAGTTGATGGACTGCGGTGTGGCGGGCGTGTTGATCGGCGTCGGCCCGGGCGCGGCCTGCACCAGCCGCGGCGTGCTTGGCCTCGGTGTTCCCCAGGTGACGGCCACGGTGGACTGCGCGGCCGCTCGGGACGCGTACCACAAAAAAACCGGTCGCTACGTTCCGATCATCACGGACGGCGGCATGAGCAAGGGTGGCGACGTCTGCAAAGCGCTGGCCTGTGGCTCGGACGCGGTCATGGTGGGGAGCGCCTTTGCCCGCGCCGAAGAAGCACCCGGGAAAGGAAATCATTGGGGCATGGCGACGCCGCACGCGAATCTCCCGCGCGGAACGCGCATCAAAGTCGGCGTGACCGGTTCCCTCAAACAAATCCTCTACGGCCCCGCGACGGTGGATGACGGCTCGCAAAATCTGGTGGGCGCGATCACGACCTGCATGGGCAACGTCGGCGCGGCGAGCATCCGCGAATTCCAGGAAACCGAAATCATCATCGCGCCGAGCATCAAGACTGAAGGCAAATTATTTCAAACGGTGCAGAGTGTTGGGATGGGGACGAGGTGAATTATTTCAGGAAATGACAACTCTCCTTTGGGAACATTGTAGGCAAAGCCTATGCCATTTTAGTTACTGAGCTTTTGGCCGGGTTCCAACAGCGCCGAAACTTATGGGCGACTCTTTTGATTCCAGTGGCATCCAACCGTACTCCAAGCCAGCAGCAACGGCAGCTTGTTTTGCCAAGTTGAAAGCCGCAAATGAATCTTCAAAGACATAAAAGGGAACGTAATATTCGCCACGCGGTAATCTCCGGAATAGTTGCGCAAGGGCGACGGCATCTCTGCGGGGATCGATGCCCCGGTCGCGTTTCGGCTTTGGAGTCGATCCGGTCGACGTAATGTCCCAATCAATCGTGGCCGTGTTGCGTTCCAAATCGACGGTGTGCAACGGATATACTTTTCCGTATTGAATGATGATGTTGAAAACGTCCTTGCCTGTGTTGCGTTCTTTCGGAAGACGAAGACGTTGGGTGACTTCTTGTTGCGCGATTGTGATTTGCCGACGGATGTCCGCCCGAACGCATAACATTTACCTGCAAGCCGCGTTGACTGCTTCAATCAATTGCTTCTTGGCTTGTTGCGGATTTACGAACCAATCCGTTGACCAAATCCGATGCAGTTTCCAACCACGTTCCTTGAGCACTTGCTCACGGAGCCGGTCGCGGTCTCTGGCGGCGCGGCTGGAATGATATGTTTTTCCATCGCATTCAATTCCAAGCGCAAAAAGTCCTGTGTGATGCGGATGTTTCACAGCGAGATCAATAAAGTATCCAGCGACGCCAATTTGACGATCCGTTTCAAATCCGGCGCTGCGAAGCACGGCTTCCACCTGAATCTCGAAAGGAGAGTCGCTTTCTTTGCCGGTCGCCTCGCCGCGAGCTGCCAAATCGCCGGTTTCGGCATATTTTAGAAACCGGTGAAAATCGCCGACGCCCTGCCGTTTGCCATCCACAAGAATTTGGTCGCTTCGGATTGAAGAAAAAACTTCCATCCGCCATTTGGCTCTCGTAATTAGAACATTGAAACGGCGTTCGCCACCTTCCCGGTTCAGCGGGCCGAATCTTTGCGTCGGCGTCCCGCCCGGTGTGTGCGGGCCGTATGTGCATGACAGAATCATAATGTCGCGCTCGTCACCTTGGATGTTTTCAAGGTTGCGAACGAACAACGGCTCTTCGCGGTCGCGGCTTTCAAAAAATTCACAGGCTAGATTGAAGCGCGGGTCTTCGATTTTTTTGTCGCGAATTAAATCATACACACACTCCTGCTGATGGAGATTCATCGTGACAACACCGATGGTCAAACGGTCTTTGGGCACTCTGGCATATTCGCGTAAAACTAGCTCGCGAACACGGTTTGCAACCGCTTCCGCTTCCAAGACATTTATCACCTTCCCGGTGGTGGTCGTGCCGGTAACGAGCGTATGTCGTATGCCAAGTTCGGGATGCTTGGTGTGACTGTTTGGAAAAAGAATCAATTGGTTATCGTAGGAGAAGCTATTTGCCGGAGCGATTAGTGATTCATGCCGGCTGCGATAGTGCCATAGCAGTTGCGAAGTAAGGAGGGATGCCATTGAAGCGTCCAAAATGCTTTCGGATTTTCCACCATCAATTTCTTCCTCGTCCTCTGGCGATTCGTCTTCTTCCAAAGCCGACATGAAAAAATCACTCGGCGGCATCTGTTTTTGATCGCCAACGATAACAAGCTGTTTGCCACGCGCGATTGCTCCCCAGGCATCCTCGGGATTTATTTGAGATGCTTCGTCCATGATGACCACATCAAAATTGATTGCACCGGGAGGAAGAAATTGGGCAACCGCCAAAGGTGTCATCATCCAGCATGGACATAAATCCTGAATTGCCCCTCCGGCGTGCTGGATCAATTTGCGAATCGGCCAATGTTTCCGCTTTTTCCCAATTTCGCGCTGAATCAAAGCATATCCGGTATAGTCTTCCGCAGTCTGTCCTTTTCGACCAACCGCTACGCTACTATTGGCAAGGCGATTATGAATAAAACGCCGATTCGTTTTGAGTTGGTTCTCATCGTCATTTTGAAACTTTAGACGCAGACGTTCATGCTCGTTCGATTGGAAGTAGCGCAACTCGTCATCGGATTCCCAAACAGTCTTTGCCTGCTGATAAGCGACCGCTCCGCGAAACGTGTCTATCAGAACATTCGTTGAAATCCGGGCGTTTTCCGCGTGCTTGATGAGATTGGAGAGTCCAAGATTTTTTGCAGTCTCCTGTTCGCGCAGAAGGTTCGCGTAGTTTGGCAAAAGAGGAATCTTTGCCGTGAACGCATGACAATGCGCTTCCACCTCACGCGGCGTGCCGCTCGTTGAAAGAATTGCAAATGGGCCGTCTCCCTCCACGCGCCCAAAGAATCCCATGCAATCTTGTGTCTGTTTGATTGCCTTTTTTAACTCGTTCACCTTCGACTCAATTCCAAGCAGTATTTCACACCGCGAAGTTGTGTCCGTTGCGGCGAGCCAATCCCCCATTGCCGGAGCCAGCCCGAGAGCAATCGCCGTCCACTGGCGGTGGTTTTGGATATGCGCGACTTCAAGTTTTGTCGCGTCAGTGCCGAGACGTTCACGCCAACTTTGCAAAGAAGTTTCCAATTCAATGGCACGGCGCAGACCGGCGGTGGCCTGCGCCAGATCATGCACCGTGAAGTCGCTTGACTGACTATGCGCCTCGACAATTTCAAGGGCGCTCGTCGTCTTTGCATTGCGATCAGCAGTTTGGGACGACCAAACCACCAAAGTCATGGCCGATTGAGTTTCGTGAAGCGGCAGGGCAAAACTGCCTTGGAGCTTGCGAACCCGACCTCGAAGGTCTTTCGCGCGGGAAACTAATTCTTGCCACCAATGGATTCGGTTATTTGTTTCCTCCAAAAGAATCCAGTGGAGCAAGCCGCCAGAAGCCCCATGTTGACGCAACGCTTCAAGCCAATCCAACGTCGTGGTGATTTGCTCACAGGAGAGCAGTGATGGTTCTTCGCCAAGAATTTGCCGCCACGGGACGAAGGCTTTTGTCGCAGCCTCAATTTCGTGTGCGTCGTCCAGCGATTCACGAATTTCGAGCAAGTTCAGGTTGTTATGAAAAGTCCATTCGAGGGTTTGGGCGCGCGAGGTGCAGGCAGTTCGGATGAGCAACTTCAATTTGCCATCCAACTCGGCGACGGTGACATCTGATGACAACCAAGTTGTCGCTTCTGATTTCAAGAAAGTCTCATTCAACCGGGTGACTTGCTGAATGAAATTTTTAGCTGATTGAATCAGTGGTAAAAGTTTTTCGGATTCCAATTTTTTACCGACGATGGCGTCAATCAATTTTGGCGCAATGTTGCGCTTGGCTAATTCAGAAAGCCATGTCGCATCGTCGTCAAGAGCGGCCGGATTGAGATTTGCCGCCGCGACCGGATCGGCAATGGCAGAATGTTGACGGAGCGCCAAAGCCAACTGGTGAACCTGGTCAAGTTGGACAATGCGGCTGGCAAGTTTGCCGAAAGTGGCTTGTGGTTGGGACTTTACTTGAGCCTGAATTTGGTCCGCCAATCCTTTCACCATTTTTTCGGTTCGGCTCAATACTGCCAAAAGCTTTTGCAACTTCACAGTCCGAGGCTCTTCCGTGAGCAGCGACAACGAAGTAATGCCTGACAACTCTTGCCGATTCTGCTCGACGAGTTGCGCTAAAATTTCAATCGCTTTAAGACCGCTCCGCAGACTTTCGGCGCTCTGCACCGAGGATTGCACAAACGAGGTCACTTCGCTCATTTGAGTCGCCGCCTTCAGTTCGCGAATCCAAGCAAGTGTTGGTTCAATCGTCTGCCACTTGGTTTCGATGCCGCAAAACATCCCGCCAAGCAAAGTTCCTACCGGCGAACTTTGAAAACCGATCCGCCGCCGTTCGTGTGTTTCGAGTTCATCGAGAAGTGTTAGCGTGCCTTCATCGGACGGAAACGGCGGGTTGAGAAAAGACCGCGTGGCTTTGCGCGTTTTGCGGAAGCGGTTGGAAAACCCGCGCCACCAAACGCCAGTGAATGAACGCAATTCACGCCGCTGTGCAACAAGAGATTCAACATCAGGCAAATCTCGAAATACGACACGGTCAGAGTTGCGCTCGCGAAACAGTTGGAGTTCCCGACTTTCAGCAACTGCCGTCGCAATAATGTCGGCGTTCGCTTGCAGGCAGAGAGCTTCAACCGGAAGCTCGGCTGGTGCTTGCGGACGATTGACCAAAAGTAAAAAAAGTTTTTTTGCCTGATGAATCTGGTCAAGTGTTTCGGGCGGAAGCAGCGGCCAAGGCTCGAACTTAATCTGGAAAACATCAAGCGCGGCCTGAACCGCTTTTCGCAGTTGCTCGATTTTTTCCGCAAGCTCGGCCAAAGATTCCAGCGACTGATCTTGCAGGCCAAGAAAATGGATGGTTCGGGCTGCTTCACGCTGGGAATCAAGAATTGTGTCCTCGACCGGCAAGCCAAGCTGCACTCCAGGAAACCAGCCGGACAAATCTTGAAAACAATTTTGGTAAGAACGAATGGCCGTGCTGAATTTTTGCAGTGCCGCCGTTGAGTTGGAATTACCAGTTAGCCGCGTGAGAATATGCTCCGTGCCGTTTGCGGGAATTTGTAGCAGGGCAACCGGGACATCCGCAAGACCGGCCAGTTTTTGGATGTCGCCAACCTTGAGCACATCACGGCAAAAAATATCAGCGGAAAATCCCGCAGGCATCTTGCCGGTAGTTTCACCAAGAAAATCCGCCAAGTGAAGGAGGTTTTGTTCAAGCTCCGGCAGATCGCCTACTTTCACTTCTCCGAGCGAGTGCTGACATAAACAGCGAATGGATTCATCCAATTCTGTTGCGACAATGCCATGTTGAAATCGCGCCGAGTCAGCAACCCGAGATTTCAGCCGTGCAACGCTCGCATGATAACGCATGAGTCGTTGAGAGAAGTCCCGCGATTCATTTTGCTTGGCGTCGTCGTCAAGCGTGTGCAGGGCAAGCAGGAGTTTGACTCCGCTTGAAGCCTGTAAATCAGGATTTGCACGGTGATTTGCCAGCAACTCAATATGTTTCCAGGTAAGCTCGGCTTGGTCAGAAGATTGCTTGTCCGCGTGCCAGAGAGAGTGGATGCCGATTGGATTCAGTTTGGCATAAGCGGAAAGATCTTCCGCCAACCGCAAGCTGTCGTTTAACTCGTCAAGCGATGTCTTGGCCGAAGCAAGCGAGCAGTGAGGACTGACGACAGATACAACTGCATTGAGCGCGTCGGTGGCACGGGAAACAACATAGTTCTGATTGTCTTCAGTAATGCGTAGATGTCGTTTGGCCTTCGTCAACTGCCGGTAAAATTCTTCCAAGTCGCGCTCCATGCGTGCGACGGCGGTTGTGTTCTCCGGCATTTCCCAGAGATACGCCAAGAGGTTTGGTAAAATATTTTTCAGAACAGTGAAGCGACTCTTAAAGATTTGAATAGCGAGTTGTTCCGCCTTCGCCACGGTCAAGTTGTGAAAGTCATCCGGCAGAAGCTTCAGTTTTTCCGCGAGCGTCACCGCAGCTTGCTCCTGCTGACGAATGACAGTCGTGACTTCTTGTGTGTCCATTGGCCCGAGTTTCAACGGCGACCAGTGTGACCAGACATTTCCGACTTCGGCTTTGAGGCGATGCCACTGATGCAGCGTTTGCTCGCGCTTTTCAATCCAGTCTGGCAATGCCTCAACTTCGAGAACCGAGACGAGAAGGAGTTCGTCACTCCATTCGTCGCCCCACGCTTCGCGCAGCATCAGATGAAGTCCCGTCGCTCTTTGAATCATCGAGCAAGTGCTTTGGTTGAATCCAACTGGTTGTTCACGCATCCGCGCCGCGTGGCTGTTTAGTTTCTTTGCTTGAGCCACAACGGAATTATTGAGGTTGCGCCGGAAATCGGGACTTTCGCGCAATCGCGCGCCCGAGCCGAGATGCTTGTGCATTTCTGTTACGCGCGCCTTGTCGCTGAACAAAGGCAAACAGAATGGTGCAAGTTCCACTGTTACCAAACGCCGCTGGACAACCTGGAGCGCCGGTAGTTTTTGAGCGACGAAAAGAACTCGTTTGCCTTGTGCCAATGCAACCGCAATCAAATTCGTAATCGTTTGCGACTTGCCCGAACCGGGCGGCCCTTGCACAACCATTGAAACGCCTTTTTGTCCCGCCAAAAGTGCCGCATACTGCGTGCTGTCAGAATCCATCACAATCGGCAGGTCTTCAGTTTCCTGATGGCTCGCAACTTCATCGGGGCTAGGAACGCCCTGTTGGGGCAATGGTTCACCGTTCAAAATTGCGCTGACGATGGGATGGTCAATCGGAGCCTCACCTTGAGGCCACTCACTTGGATTCAGGTCAAGCCATAGGCGATAACGGGCAAAGTTGAAGAAGCCAAGCGCAATGGTTGAATGCACTTTCCAATTCTTTTTTGTCCGCAATGCCCGGCCAACGCGCAAGAAGTAATCGTTCGCCGATTCGTCCTCGTCAAGGTCGGGTAAATCTATGGCGAAGTCCTGACGCAATTTTTCCGCAAGGCATGGATTTCCTTGTGGCTGGTCGGCGTCCATGTGAAGCAGCAATTCGCGTTCGCCACCTTCTTCTGTTCGTTGTTGGTCGAGATTTACGTGAACCAAAACCAATGGAGCGAAATGCGATTCGTTCTCCTTGGGTAGCCCTTCATCTTCTGACCATTCAAGGAATCCGATGGCAAGAAACAAGGCACTGTCACCAGTGGAGTTTGCCAACGTATTCTGTTCGGTTCTGATTTTCGTAAGACGCTTGCGAAAAGTTTCGTCGGGAAGCAATGAAACCAGATTACCTTTCTGAAGAAACTGCGACACCCCACGAATTGAACCGCGCATATCCTCCCATTCGTCATGGCCAAGATTTGAAATCGAAAGACCGGCTGCGGCGTTTGGGTTGGATTGTGGTGACGATTGCAGCCGCAATTCTTCTGCGATTTGTGCCTGTTGAGCACGAGTCAGGCAGACGACTTCGATGGTCTTTTCTTTTTCGACCAAGTTTTCCCAAAGAGAATCCAAGTGTCCCTTCAAAACAACGTGCTTGTGTCCCTTGAGGTCGTCACGGTAATTCGGGTTTCCGGGGCGAAAATTTAGAAGCCGATTGCGGAGCGTAAGGTCAAGCAACCGCTGCCTTGACCGTCGGAGTTTTTCAACTGCGTCTCCGGCGACCGGCTGTGCTTGAGCAGTTGGGTTATTTGGCAACTGTTTGCTCATAACGATTAAGTTTGAAACGATTCGCCGCGCAACGAGTCGTGCGAGGCAATGTGCATAATGTCGCCAATTGCGAATTGCAGCCAGCAAATCGGGCAAGTTAAGAGAGGGCCGTCGTCCGCAGAATTCGCCGCGACCGGACTTGCAGACGTAATGCCAAAAGCTGCCGGAACGGACGTTGTCTGGCCGCACGCGGGACAGTTGATGACAAAGCCGCGATGCTGATCTGTCGCGGCCAAATGTTGTCCGCACCACTCGCAAGAGAAACGAATATCCATTTGAAACGTAGATTAATCCCAGGAAAACTTGACACGTGTATAGATTGAATTACATCCGCTGACAAGCATCCATTTTGAGATGACAAAGTTCAGGAAACAAACGTTCCGAAACGACGATTTCGACGGAACGCTGGGTGACTGTTTTTTCGCGGGCGTAAGCGCGTGGAATTTTTTTTGTTTGCTGGCTTTGCTGCCAGAATACCGCTTGGTCGAGTGTCGGCGAATTGCAAGTCCCGACAACCGTTTTTATGCTATTGCGACATGTCGGGTTTGGAAATCCCATCTTCCGATGCCTCCAGGTTCATCGGGGGACAAATCGGGATACGTTACGGTTTACACAAGCGAAGGACAGTCGTGTGGTCGTGCCCCGCTCGATTTGGTTTGGATGATCGATGAATGACCTGGAACAGGACAAATGCGGAACTGCCGCTCGTGGCTGAATGGGATTTGGTCAAGCACTCGCTCAGAATCTCAGGGAAATAAATAATTTCTATCCAAAGAGAATTTTAACCAACTTCATTTCTTCGTTCTTGGAGCCAACGCGGATGCCGTCGTCCATGATGCACAGCGATTATCCAAACCTCTTGCCGTTGGATTAGGTAATAGAGGCCATAGAATTTAAACCGATGCACCGGAGCGCGTCGCACGTCGGCGAAACGGATGCGATGAATCTCAGGGTTCTCCGAGAGATTTTGTGCGGCAACATTTACCTGTTCCAAAAAATCTGCGCCCAGACCTGAAACTTGAGAGTCATACCAAAGCGCAGCCTCAACCGTATCGGCGTCAGCGGGAGTAAGGATTTTTACGACGAAGCTCATCGAAGCGCTGTTTCATTCGAGGAAAAGCCGCTTCCCAAACTTCCAGCTTTTCGGGATGGGCGAGTGCTTCTTCGCGACGGCGGAGGATTTCGGCTTTTACTTCCGGATGAATTTCGTCCGCGCCAATTAACTCGTCCTCATGCTCGAAGAGCCAATCCAAAAAGCGGCGACGTTCCTCGGCAGAAAGATTTAGAACTGATTGCTCCAGTTGTTCCACGCTCATATCGTCAGATTAAATTGTTCTCAGATGTAATACATCTTCTCTTTCCCGACGCCCGCCTCCAGCAGTTGTTGGAAGGAGATGCCGTCCGCCGTCTCGTCCAGTGCAGTTTGCATCCTGAGCCACGCCTCGCGCAACTCGGGCGGGCACTTCGAGTCGCTCAGCGCCGGAGAATCAAAAACATTTCCGTGGATGGCGCGTAATACTTCCCCAAGAGAAATCTCCGCGGGCGGGCGCGCCAACTGGTAGCCGCCCTCCTTGCCACGCTGGCTTTTGACGATCTGATTGGATTTCAACTCAATCAGAATCTGCACGAGATAATTGGGCGGAATCCCCTGTGCGGACGCCATTTCCTCCACCTTCCGGGCGATCCCTTCCTGGTGATGTTGCGCAAGCCAGAGCACGGCGCGCGCGGCGTAATCACTTTTCACGGATAACTTCACGATGAAAATTTACGGAGGGAAGC
>Ga0163144_10021006_pt1 | contig 13006 bp, 8 predicted proteins | sample OliLak19BULKMAT1_FD_123175 | JGI IMG/M metagenome (GOLD analysis project Ga0163144, IMG submission 123175) | Freshwater microbial mat bacterial communities from Lake Vanda, McMurdo Dry Valleys, Antarctica - Oligotrophic Lake LV.19.BULKMAT1 | ecosystem: Environmental > Aquatic > Freshwater > Lake...
AATCCCCGCGCTGAGACCCAGCTCGGTGAGATGCTGCTCCGCGGCGACGGGATCGAGAAGGACCAAACCCGTGGCATCGCCTTGCTGGAAAAAGCCGCTCGCTCCGGACAAGCCCCCGCGGCGTTTCGAATTGGGATGCTCCTCGCGAACGGAGAGAGCGGAGTCGCCAAGGATCCCGCGCGCTCACTGGACTATTTTCGGGCCGGCGCGGCCGGCGGTGAAGCCGAGGCCTTTTTCAATATCGGCGCGGCGTATGCCAGCGGTCGCGGCGTCCCTCGCAACTATGCGGAAGCCCTCGGCTGGTTGATCGTCGGCCGTCAGCGCGGAGCTCAAAGCAACGCGGATGAAGCGCTGCGCAACCAGATCAAGTCCCGCAAGGACTGGATCGCCACCGGCGAACGCCGCGCGAAGGAAATCGAAGCCGAGTTTGCCGACAAGAAGGTCGTCGACCTGCTCCCGCCCGTCGCGCCCCTCGACCAGCCGTTCGATGCCTTGCGGCCGACGTCGGCGACATCCGCATCCCGCCGCTAACTAATTTCGCCGAAATCGGAGGCTCATCAGGGCAGCCGAATCCCGATTGCCGGCGGCCTCGATCTCCATCGATCGCGCGCGGGCCGCGAACGCCCGCGATTCCGGCCCCCTCTTGCGGCGTCCGATCCGGGCCGACCACACTGCAACTGCGGCGGATGCGCTGCGCGGCCGTCGGTTCAAAGGCGGTGATTGCGCTTCAGACCTTCGCCGTGGGACGCTCGATTACCCGCGTGAGCAGCACACCGATCCGCTCCACTTCGAGCTCGATCTGATCACCGGGCCTCAACCAGCCGCCCGTGTTCTCCGGTCCTAGTTCAAGGATGCACCCCGTTCCCACGGTACCCGTCCCTATCAAATCGCCCGGGAACAACTCCACATCCCTCGAGGCGCGCGCGATCATCTGCGGAATCGAATGATGCAAGGCTGACACATTGCCGCGGGAAAGCTCACGGCCGTTGACGCGAGCCGACATCTCCAGCGTGAGCGTTTCGCCCTGAATCCGATCCAGGAATTCAGTACGAGGGACGATCCAAGGCCCGACCGCCGTCGCGAAATCCTTGCCCTTCGCCGGCCCCAGCCCGACCGCCATTTCCTGACGTTGCAGGTCGCGCGCACTGAGATCGTTCACGATCGTGAAACCGAATACATGCTCCCACGCGCGTTCCGGCGCGATGTCACGCCCGCCGTGGCCGATGACCACTCCCAGCTCCAATTCGTAATCGAGTTCCTGACACCCCGCCGGCGCGAACACCGCATGCTCATGCCCGACCAACGCATTCGGGTTGGAAAAATAGAAAACTGGCACCTCGTACCACGCCGGCGGCACCTCCAGTCCGCGCCGGGCCCGCACCGTCTTCACGTGACGCTCAAAGGCATAAAAATCCCGGAACGCCGGCGGTCGCAGGACGGGCGACAAAAACGAAAACTCACTCTCCCGGTACCGAGGTCCTTTCCAAGCCGCCGCCCTTTCCGTGAGGTTCGCCCCGTGCGCCGTCAGCCACGGCAATACGTCTTTCATGCGCGGAGCCTCCCGACCGATCAATCCTGCGATTTCGATCCACGTACCATCCGGTGCCGAGGCCACTGGAACAGGCTCCAAACACGCGCGGGGAAGGATCGTCGCGAGTCGCATATCGTATAAGGGGTGCGACCCGGAACATGCACGAAACCTGTTCGCGGGCGAAGCTTTTCGGGGCGCGAATGCGAAAAGCGCGCCCACAAATGACAGACAGGAATGTCGGTATCACCCCTGCATCTCTTACCGGCGGGAGCGTCGCATGGTCCGCGCGACCTCCTGCAAATCAGCTTCGGTGAACGGGTCGTCGCGTCCCGCCACGGCCGAGCGAACGGCGGCGACCGCCGCCGGCGGAACGGGATCCGCCTCATTGCCCCACGACCGCCGCACAAAGGTCAATAGGGCCGCAATGCCCTCATCATCAAGCGCCGTTTTCCACGGCGGCATGATGAGGTTCTCCTGCACTTTTCCATTGAGTACGATGCGGGCGAGAATGCGTTCATCGCCCAGCACCCACTTCGAGTAAACCAGGGAGGGCGCGAGTCCTGCGAGTCCCTGGCCATTCGACTGGTGACACGCTACGCAGAGCGCCGCGAACTGCGCCTTGCCTTTCTCAAACTGCGCTTGTTCCGGCGCCGTCAGGGCACGTACTACTGTATCCGCACCGGCCTTACCGGGCCAGCGCAGTTGCGTCAGGAGTTGCTCCGCCGCGGCGCCTGAGGCGTCTTTGCGCTCCGCTAGGGCAAACAAGGGCTTGGGTTCGACCGGCAAACGTCCGGTAAGCGATTTGCCGTCCGGCGAGCGTGGGAGGAAATGGCGAACGCCCGCCAACATCGCGGTGCGCGCCCATTCCGGCGTGCTCGGTTTCGCCGCCAATTCCAGGGCGGCATTGATTCCCGGCGCATCGCCGCGCTTCAAGGCGGCACTGATCGCAAAACGAATCACCTCACTACTGTTCGTCTCTGCTCGGGGAGTCGCGATTAAGTTTGCCACAAACGCCACTTCGCGGCCCACCAAGCCACTGACAACCGCGTCCGCCAGAAATGGCTGCCGGCCGGCTTCGACCACCAACTCGGCCAGCGCCGCAGCCGCCGCCGCCGTCTTCGCCTGCCCCAGCGACAACGCGAGCTGGAGCCGGATGGCAGGTTCTGTGCGGGTCTTCACGAGCGAGCTCACGCGCGCGATGACATCGGCGTCCGCGCTGACCGGCTGGATCAAGCTCTCGGCGACCCGCACCGCCGCTGCGACCACGCGCGGATCCGCATCGTTCAATGCGGCCACCGCGGTCGCGCGATCGATCCCCGCGACAATGCCTTCCAATGTCCACAACGCATGCAAGCGAGCGAGGGCGGGCCGCTTCGGATCCAAAGCCGCTTCCCGCAGTACAATCGCAGCGCCGGGATCGCGCTGCTCAATGAGCAGTCTCTGCGCCGTGTCCCGCACCCAGCCGTTTCCATCACTCAACTTCCCGACCAGTTCGCGGGTCGTTGCTTTCGCGAGCCCCACATCGTATTTCGCCGTGGGCGCACCGTCCGGCACGATCCGCCAGATCCGTCCGTTACCGGTTCCTTTATCGAGGCCACGCTCCTCCACCTGCTTGCGCAAAAACGAGGTAAGATAAATTCGATGCTGAATCAGGCCGCGGTAAAAATCGACGACGTACAGCGCGCCGTCGGGTCCGTTATACAAATTCACCGGCCGGAAACGCTCGTCGGTCGAGGTCATGAACTCGGTGCCTTCATACGCATTGGCGCCACTCAGCGCGCCGTCCTGCTCGGTGAGTTTGATCCGCTTGATCAGGTTACCCGTGGGCTCAGGGACGAACGCATCTCCGCGAAACTCGGCCGGAAACAAGGTGCCGCGATAAATCACCGGACCGGACGCCGCCGTCATCGAGGTGATCTTGTACTCGTCATTCAAAATCTGATACCCGCGGTTCACACCCGGCGTCATGCGGCTCGGCCAAATTGGAAGACGTCCGGGGACCAGTTGCACATTGGAACCCGTCGCTTCGAAACTAGGGTTGCGCCGAAGATAAGCCGAGGGGATGGCATCGTGGCGCAGGGGATCGCTGTTGCTGTTGTAGAAGATCCGGCCGGTGTCGTCCTGGCTGATGCCCCACTGGCCGCGCGGGACCGTATTCTCGCGCTTGAACTTGCCGTTCCCTTCATAGCGAAAACGAACGGTGTGGTTCGCCGAATAGATCCAGTTATCCAGCGCCCACATCAGGCCGTTGGAATTGTGTTCAGGATTATTGGTATTGCCGTAATCGCCCGCCACCTGAGTCTTTTCGTCGGCCACGCCATCACCGTTGGTGTCACGCATGAACCAAAGGTTGGGCGGCTCCGCGACCAGCAAGCCGTCGCCAATGAGTGAGATCGCCCGTGCCATGACGAGCTTGTCCGCAAAAACCTGCCGGCGATCAAAGCGGCCGTCGCCGTCCGTATCGGTGAGGACCGCGATCACGCCCACGGGCTCCCGTTCGCCCTCGCCTTGGGGATTCGGCATGTAGCCGCGCATCTCCAACACCCATAAGCGGCCGTCGGGTCCGAACTGCATCGCGACCGGATCACCGACGAGCGGATTCGCCGCCACCAACTCCGCACGGAAGCCGGGCACCAGCTTGAACGTGGCCGCCTCCTCTTCCGGGGTGCGCACCGGCGCGGGTGGCACCTTGAGATCCGCGGGAAGCGGCTTTTGCTGTTCGCCCTTTTTGTCGCCACTTTGGGCCAGGAGAGGACTGGCGGAGAAAACGAGGAGGGCGAGGAGGGAAAAAAGACGCAGCATCGGAAAACGAAACCGCAAAGACGTTCACGCGAAACAAAAGGTGTCAAACTCCAGCGCGAGAAAGCAGCACCGCTGCATTCGCTGGTGGAAACGCGGCCTCGCGTGATTGCGGGTATGATCTTGGGCGGGTCGCCGCTTCCGAGCCGGCCGCGGGCGAGCGCTCAGCTTTCGCAGGGCCCGAGCTCGCTCGCGGCCTCGGGCGGAAAGGCCCTTACGATCCACGCGTTTCAGTACGGCCCGCGGATGTGGGGGGCCACCTCGCGTACGTAGAATTCATCGAGCTGCTGATGTACCTCGCTGCCGAGCGGAGCCAAATCCGAGACCCGCGCATTCGCGCGCGCCTGCTCCGGATTTTTGGCGCCGGGTATGATCACACTCACCGCGTCGTAATCCAGACACCAGCGCAACGCGACGTCCGCGAGCGTCCGGCCTTCCGGCACGAAACGCTTGAGCGCATCCGCCAGTTCAACGCCCTTTTCAAACGGTAGGCCCGCAAAGGTTTCGCCGACATTGAACATCTGCCCGTCGCGGTTGAAGTTGCGATGGTCGTTCGCCGGAAAGGTGGTCGCCGTGGTCATCTTGCCGCCGAGCAAACCGCTCGCGAGCGGCAGACGAATCAGCAGCGCAACCTGGCGGCGCTTCGCCTCCGCAAACAAGGTGTGAATGGGTTTTTGTCGGAAAATATTAAAGATGATCTGCAACGCCGCACAGCCCTCTTCTTTCAGACAGAGGTCCGCCTGCTCCATCGATTCGACGCTCGCGCCGAAATCGCGGATCTTCCCTTCGCGTTTCAATTCGCGCAGGTGCTCAAAAATTTCCCCCTGCTGCATCACTTCCGTTGGCACGCAGTGCAACTGCGTGAGATCAAGCGTCTCCATGCCCAGCCGAACCAGCGATGCATCCGTGTGCTCGCGAATCCCGTCGCGCGTAAAGTTCGCCGGCCAGCCTGGAGGCGAAAATCGCCCGAGCTTGGTCGCTACATACACGCGCTCGCGCGCCCCCGGTGTTTTGCGCAGGAACGCCCCAATGAGTTTCTCCGCGCGACCCATGCCATAAACGTCGGCCGTATCGAAAAAGGTCGTGCCCGCCTCATAGGCAGCACGAAGAGTCTCCAACGCCGTTTCCTCCGAGACCTCGCCCCACCCCGCCCCGAGCTGCCACGTGCCCAATCCCACTTCCCCCACCGCGCGTCCCGTCCGGCCGAAAATTCGAGTGTGCATGCGGTAATGAATTCAGATTTACCACCCGCGCGCAAGCGGCGGTCCGACCGTGATACAGGCCTTCCCGCAGCTTCGCGCCAGGCAGTGACACAGGCATTCCTGCCTGTTCCGTGGTTTCATCATCCCGGATGACAGACAGGAATGTCTGTACCACCTTTCAAGCCCCGGAATATTTGTCTCACCTCGCCGTCGTAACACCAGTGTTACCTCAAATGATTCGCCCCGACGCGGCATCCGGCGCCGGATAAACCTCCGCATTTGCGCCCGACATGATCTTCCGCCACGCTTTACCCATGCCGCTTTTCCGTCTGCTCACCGTTATCCCGCTGATCGTGCTGTCATTCGCCAGCGCACCCGAGGCCGCGGCCGCCCGGGCCGGCCACGTGAAAGCCTCGCTCGTCGCCGCGGATACCTCCGTCCAGCCCGGCAAACCCGTAACAGTCGCGATCCGTCTGCAACACGACGCCAAGTGGCACACGTACTGGAAAAACCCCGGCACCGGCCTGCCCACGGAAATTAAATGGACGCTGCCACCCGGTTGGACCGCCGGCGACATTCAGTGGCCCGCTCCCCTCGTCCTGAAAGACCGGGCCGGAACGGTGGTGGGAAATGGCTACGAGGGAGAACTGTTCCTCCCGATCACGCTCACGGCCCCGGCCGACGCTACGCCGGGCACGCGGGCCGGGTTCAAGGCCGAAGTCGACTGGCTGGAATGCGAAGAGGTCTGCATCCCTGGCAGCGCCGACGTTACGCTCGCACTCGACCTCGCCGCCACCGCGCCGACGCCTGACCCAATGTGGGGCAAACCCATTCGCGCCACGGTCGCCGCCCTGCCCCGCCCTGATCCCGCATGGGACATGAAAGCCGGGCGTAATGGGAAAACGGTTACGCTCCATCTTTCCTCGTCCGAGGGGAGCGCACCTGCGACTCCGCCGCGCGGCCTGCACTTCTTCAACGCGGATTCGATCATTGGTTTTGATCTTCCGCAGAACGTTTCACCGGACGGCCGCGGTGGCTTCATCCTCACGTTGACCGCTGCCGCTGAAGCGGCAGGCGACGAGAAACGACTGGTCGGCGTGCTCACGTCCGAATCCGGTTGGAATAACAATCCCGCCCAACGCGGCCTCCCGGTCGACGTGCCACTCGGCAACTCGCTCGCAAAAGTCGCAGGTTCCGCGGGCAGAAGCGGCAGCAGCGCTGCGTCCGGCGGCGGCCCGGCGGCGCTCGTCAACTCCTTCGCGACCACCCTCGCCCTGGCATTCGTCGGCGGGCTCATCCTCAATTTGATGCCATGCGTCTTCCCTGTACTTGGAATTAAGATACTTGGTTTCGTGAATCAGGCGGGACACGAGCGCAGCAAGATCGTCGCCCACGGTCTCGTGTTTACTGGCGGTGTTCTGCTCTCGTTCTGGTCGCTCGCGGCACTGCTCGCTGTCCTTCGCGCGGGCGGTGATCAACTGGGCTGGGGCTTCCAGCTGCAATCGCCGGCGTTCATCTATGCCCTCTCCGTGCTGCTGCTGGTGTTCGCGTTGAACATGAGCGGCGTATTCGAATTTGGCCTGCGCGCGACCGCGGTCGGCTCGGACCTGCAATCGAAATCTGGATACGCCGGCTCGTTTTTCACCGGCGTGCTGGCGACGGTCGTGGCGACCCCCTGCAGCGCTCCCTTTCTGGCCCCGGCACTTGGAGCCGCCCTGGCGGTCTCGACGGGAGAGTCCTTTGTCATCTTTACCGTGATCGCCCTCGGGCTGGCGTTGCCGTATCTCTTACTGTCGATCTTTCCGCAGGCGATCAAAGTGCTGCCGCGACCCGGCGCCTGGATGGAGACGTTTAAGGAATTCATGGCTTTCCCGCTCTACGCGACGGTCGGCTTTCTGGTCTGGGTCCTCGCGGCGCAGACGACCGATGAGGGCTTTCTCGCCGCGCTCTTCAGTCTCGTGTTGGTGGCGATGGCGGTGTGGATCTACGGCCGCTGGAACGTCCCTGGTGCCAAGCCCGCTCGGGCGCGCTTCGGCCTGGTGAGTCTCATCGTGGTTGGCGTTCTGGGTCTTTGGATTGGCTGGCCGAAATCGGTTGCGACCGCGGCAGAAGCATCGGCCGCCAATTCTGCCCCAGCCGTCACGTGGACCCCGTGGAGTCCGGAGGAAGTCGCGCGACTGCGAGCGGAGGGCCGAATCGTCTACGTTGATTTCACTGCGCGCTGGTGCGCGACGTGTCAGACCAACAAGAAACTGGTCTTCGGTTCCGACGAAGTCCTGCGCACGTTTGCCGAAAGGAAGATCGCGACCTTGCGCGCGGATTGGACGAGCAAGGACCCGCGCATCACCGCCGAGCTCGCCAGCTATCAACGCTCCGCCGTCCCGTTTAACGTGATCTGGGTTCCCGGCCAGACCGAACCCGTGATTCTCCCTGAACTCCTCACTCCCGGTACCGTACTCGACGCGATTCGGCAAATTCCCGCGGTCGAGCGCGCTGCCCTTCCTACGCTGAGTTTCCAGCTTCCGACCAAGCCTTAGATGCGGTCGCTGGAGCCCGGAGGCCATCCGTCGCGTCATGCCGTTTTATCGGGATCACATTCTACCGCGTCTGATCCACCTCGCGATGCAGAGGGAGGAGTTCGCGCCCTATCGCGAACGCGCGGTCGCAACCGCCACGGGCCGCATCCTGGAAGTGGGCATCGGCAGCGGTGCCAATCTCCCGTTCTACGGGGCGGGCGCCCACGAAATCGTCGGGCTGGAACCTTCGTCGCGACTGGCCGCGATGGCGCGCCAGGCAGCGATCCACACTCCGTTGCCGCTCACCGTGATCGAGGCTTCCGCCGAAGCCATTCCGCTCGATGATCGCAGCATCGACACGGTGGTAATGACCTGGACCCTGTGTTCAATCCCAGCCGCCATTCCGGCACTGCGGGAAATGCTCCGGGTGCTCAAGCCGGGCGGGCGCCTGCTCTTCGTCGAGCACGGCCTTGCACCCGATCCGCGCATCCGCAAATGGCAGCATCGCCTGACTCCGTGCTGGAAGCATCTCGCCGGCGGCTGTCACCTCGACCGCGCGATCAACACGCTCGTGCAAGACGCCGGCTTCCGCATCGAAAAACTGGATACCGGCTACATGCGCGGCCCGCGCCCCCTGACCTTCCTGTACGAAGGCGTCGCCGTGGCCGGTTGAAAACGAGGGGCATTTCATCTGACGCGGGGGTAGCATGCGTCCCTGCACCCCGCTTTTCTCGAGCGCATTCGGCGCGGGCTATAAAGTGATACAGACATTCCTGTCTGTCCTCTAAAACCACGGAACAGGCAGGAATGCCTGTATCACTTACCGGCAACGGACTTCTCCTTTTCCCAATTTCTCAATTTCCCAATTTTCGCCCCTCATCCCTCACCCCACCAGCTGTTTCACGAGCGCGCCGATCATGCGCGGTAGATCGTAGGGGAAACGCGCCGTGATCAGGTTGCCGTCAACGACACAGGGCTCGTCCAGCACGGTGGCACCGGCGTTGGCGAGGTCAGGGTGAATGTTCCACACCGCCGTGGCCTTCCGGCCCTTGAGGATGCCCGCACTCACCATCACCCATTGTCCATGACAGATCGCGCAGGTCGGCTTGCCGGCTTCATACATGCCGCGCACGAACGCCTGGGCGAGCGGATCGGCGCGCAGCGCATCCGGATTCCAGCATCCCCCCGGGAAGATACAGGCATCGTAGTCCGCGAGTTTAGCCTCGTCCAGATAACGGTCGATTTTCAGCCAGCCCGCGTTCTCCATCAGCCGGATTGCCAGCACATGGGTGGCACAGAGCGAGGGGAAGCGCAGCCCCAGAGTCGGATGAAATTCGCCAATCCGCGGGGACACCACGTGAACCGTGGCGCCATGCTCGGTGAGCCACCGGATCGAGCCGGTAATCTCAACTTCTTCGACTCCGTTGGTGCAACAGATGGCAATCGTCCTGCCCTTGAGGAGTTCGGGATTCGAGGGCGGATCAAAAAGAAAATGGTGCAGTTCGCGGTTCAGCTCGCCGTCCGCCGTGGTCAGGAGCTCCGTCGAAATCGACGGCACCAGCGATGGCGTCATCAGCGCTTGGGACCGCAGGATCGCGGCATTGCGGAGCGGTGCGGTATCAGGAGATAGGTTCATGGGAAAGCGTACCGCAGTAGAGGTTCAAAACGCCTCACTGGCAACGACCGATTCCGTTCAATTTGAGAAGACGCGCCGCGCACCTGCGTTTTCGTTTTCATCATTCTCTGTGTGCGCTTCAGTTCAACGCCCTGCTCGTGGGAGCCGGCTTGGATGCGTCCGCCTTCGATCACATCGACCTTGTCGACGCCGCGCTCTGTGCGCTCGCGGCGCACCACTTCATCATTAATCAATATAAAGCCCGCGGCGATGCGGCCGGCGGCTATATCATTGTGCCCTCTCCGGCTCGGGAGTGACACAGACATTCCTGTCTGTTCCGTAATTTCGTCGACACGATGACAGACAGGAATGTCTGTCTCACCTTTCAAGCCCACGTCATTGCCTTCAGTATAACGGGTTGGAGTTGGTTTGGCGGCCGCGAGTGACCCAGACATTCCTGTCTGTTCCGTAATTCCGGTCGTACGGATGACAGACAGGAATGTCCGTCTCACCCTCCAAACCCTCGGCATTCGAGGGGAACCCGGTTGATTCAACGCGTTGCCAGATGGCGTTTCTTCCGAATCGTGATGCTGATGCCAACACCCGAGCGCACTCAGCCCGATCTCGCCGATGTCGTGGCGCTTGCCCGGGCGCTGGAACGCGATGAACAACGCTCATCCCGGGAACTGCGCGACCGCGAAACCCAGCTCGCTCCGGAACTGCCAGCCGCCAATGAGGATCGTGTCAGCGTCGCTCTCGCCTGGCTTGGTGCCATCGAACAGCGTGACACCGCCGTCCGGTCCGTGCACCACCGCGCCGAGACCGCGTTCCGCCTCACCGGCCTGGCCATCGCTTTCGCCGCCCTGCTCGTGGGCTGGCTCGCCACCCTCGCCGCTTTTTACTTCGATGGTTCCGGACGGGTGAATGCCGTCGCCGTGCTTGCCGTGCTCGTCGGCGTTCCAGGGCTGCTGCTCCTGCCGTTTCTCCTCGCCGCGCTTCCTTTGGCGATCACCCAGAAGCTGCCCGGCGCGAGCGCGCTCGCCGGACTGGCTCGCGGCCTCAGCCCGGGACGATTCGGTGCGTGGCTGTGGCGCACCATTGCCCGCGAGGCGGGCGAGACCGTGGCGTTCGTCGCGGATCGCGCGGCGGCCCACCAGCAACTCTATTCCGGCGTCCAGAAGTGGGCCCTCCTCCGCTGGTCACAATGGTTCGCTCTCTGTTTTCAACTCACAGTCCTCGCAGCCGCGCTGGTCCTGGTCGTCTTCACCGATCTCGCGTTCGGATGGAGCACGACTCTGACCACTGGCGACGCCGCACTCGATGCGCAGCGCGTGCATCGCGTCACCTCGTTCCTCGCCATCCCGTGGAACTGGATTGCGCCCGACGCGCAGCCATCGCTCGCGCTGATCGAGCAATCCCGCTACTTCCGCGTGGCCTCGCAGCCGCTCTCACCCTCTCAGGCGGCGCAGCTGGGTGATTGGTGGCCGTTCATCGTGCTCACCATCGCCGTATATGGCGTTCTGCCGCGCCTTCTCACCCTGGCCATTGCGCAGTCCCGCTCGCAGGCCGCGATCCGCGCCACGCTCATGACGAGCCCCGGCTTCTCCGCCGTCATGCGTCGGCTCCACAGCGCCCGGATTCAAACCGTCGCCGTCGAACCCGAATCAGCCGACCCCGAGGCGCGCACGCGATCACCGGAAACGCCGCGCGCGCCGGTTCCTCCGACGACGGGAAACCGCGTCAGCGCGGTAATCAACTGGTCCGCCGTGCCCATTGACGAAGCCTCCGTGTCGGCGGCGTTTCCCGAGGCGCAGCGGCTCGCAGCCGGGGGAGCGTCCAGCATGGAGCAGGACGCCGCCCTCATCCGCCAACTGGGATCCGCACGCAACCCGGCCTCCGAGCGCGGCGATGTCCTTATCCTGGTCAAGGGTTGGGAGCCGCCTTTATTGGAGTTCATTGATTTCGTGAAGTCGCTGCGCGGACATCTCGCCGGCGATCGCGCGGAAATCGTCGTCCTACCGGTCGGACTCGATTCTGATTCCAGCGTGGGACTCCACGCTGCCTCCCCTGCTCAACTTAAACTCTGGCGCGACAAACTCGCGCGCCTTGGCGATCCGTCCCTGCGCGTCGCCGCCAATCGTCTGGATGTCATCGCATGAGCACCCCGACTTTTGCCATCGTCGGTCATCCCAACAAGGGCAAGTCGAGCCTTGTCGCCACGCTCGCCCGGGATGCGTCCGTGCGCATCGGACCTGAACCCGGCACCACGGTACATGCGCGGGAGTTTCCCATGCGCGCGGGCGGCAAGGTGCTATATACTTTAGTTGACACTCCCGGTTTTCAGCGTGCCCGGGCCGCCCTCGATTGGCTGAAACAGCATGACACCAGCGCCGGTTCGCGCGCCGACATTGTCGCGAAATTCGTACAGACGCACGAACACGAGGATCGCTTCCGCAATGAGTGCGAACTGCTCCGTCCGGTCATCGCCGGCGCGGGCCTCATCTATGTTGTCGACGGCGCCACCCCGTATGGCCCGGAGTATGACGCGGAGATGGAGATCCTGCGTTGGACCGGGCAACCGAGCCTGGCGGTCATCAACCCCATCGGTGAGCCGCGCTTCGTCGAGCCGTGGCGCCGCGCGCTCGAACAGTTTTTCCGCGTGGTTCGGGTGCTGGATGTAATGAAAGCGCCGTTCGATCAGCAGCTCGAATTGCTGCGCGCGTTTGGCCAGCTCAGGGAAACGTGGCGCCAACCGCTCGAGGAGGCCGTCACCGCGTTGATCGAACATCGCGAACGGCAAAGTTCGGATGCCGCACGTGTGATTGTCGACATGATCGCCGAGGCCCTGGGCCATCAGGAAACGAAAGATCTCGGTCAAGGCGAAGACCCGGCGCGCCATGCCGCGTCCTTGGAAACCAACTACCAGCGGCGGCTTCGCGCGATCGAAGCCCGGGCGCGGCGGGAGGTCGAAAGCCTTTATGGTTTCGACGAACTCGATCGGGAGGAAATCGACATGACCTTGCTCGAAACGGATCTGCTTTCAAAGGAAAGCTGGCTCATCTTCGGCTTGAAGAAACGCGACCTCGTCGTCGTGAGCGCGACCGGCGGCGCCATCGCGGGCGGCGTGGTCGATAGTGCGTTACTCGGCGCCTCGTTTTTAGCCGGCTCGCTCGTGGGTGGCGTGATTGGCGGCGCGATCGGCTACTTCTCCTCGAGTAAACTCGCCGACCTGAAATTGCTGCGTCAGCCGATGGGCGGTGTGCGTCTGCGCTACGGGCCCAGCCGCAACGTACCGTTTCCCTTTGTGCTGCTCAACCGCGCCTTGCTCCACCACACGGTCGTG
>Ga0163144_10021010_pt1 | contig 13005 bp, 5 predicted proteins | sample OliLak19BULKMAT1_FD_123175 | JGI IMG/M metagenome (GOLD analysis project Ga0163144, IMG submission 123175) | Freshwater microbial mat bacterial communities from Lake Vanda, McMurdo Dry Valleys, Antarctica - Oligotrophic Lake LV.19.BULKMAT1 | ecosystem: Environmental > Aquatic > Freshwater > Lake...
CGGTGCGGGGGTCGGTTGATTCCGGGAACAATCGGCTAATGATCGTAGATTCAAGCGTCACCAAGACGCTATCGGTGACGGAGGGGACGGATAGCACCGCGGCGGACCTGGGACTTTCCTTCACCGCTTCGGGGTCGGCACTGTTTGGTAAGTCCATTCAGGCGGGCCTGCAGACCACGCTAGTTCGCGGCCTGCGGGGATCGACGGCGGGCGCGACGGATGGACAGGTAGACTTTCGGCTGCATGATGGATCAACATTTACGTCTTACCTCGATACCGAGGGGTCGGTGCTGGATATGCTGGCGCGTCTTGAGGAGGATAGTAAAGTTGGGGGAGTGAAGCAAATCTCCGCGACGCTGAACGAGCGAGGGACGGGCATTCAAGTTACTGATCTCACCAGCGGTGGTTCGACGCTGCGGATCACCGGCACGACGGGGCTGGATACAGCGACCGCGCTGGGAATCTCGACCGGGGCGAGTGGTGTGGCTGGGCAGGGTGTCACCGGCACCAACGCGCAACGTAAATACATATCTCGGGCGACATCACTTAACACGCTCAACGGGGGAAAATCGGTAGGGACCGGCGAGTTCAGAATCACCGATTCGGCGGGCACCAGTGCTAATATTAATATAAGCGAATCGGTGACTACCGTGGGCGAGCTGATCGACCTGATCAATAGCCGCGGCCTTAAAGTTCGTGCGGAGGTGAACGCTAATGGGGACGGAGTGGTGATCGGCGAATCGCTGACGGGGGGCGAGACAGCGGGGCTCCAGAAAATCAAAGTCGAAGACGTAGGCGGCACGATCGCGAAAAAGCTTAACTTAGTTGGCGTGGCCTCGGGCACGGGCCTCTTAAACAAGGTGGATGGGTCGCTTGAGCGGACGGTCACGCTGGGCGCGACCGACACCCTTCAGCAGGTGATGGACAAAATTAACAACGCCAAGGCGGGTGTGAACGCCACGATCGTGCGTGATGGCAGCGGCTCGACGCCGTTTCGGTTGAGCTTCACGGGTACGCAATCGGGGTCGCAGGGGCGTTTTATCACCGATTCGGGTGCGTTTGATTTCGGCGTGACAACGCTGGACAAAGGGCGCGATGCGCGGGTGTTCTTTGGGAGTTCGGACGCGGCGACGGGCGTCGCTGTCTCCAGCTCGACCAATACCATTGACAACATCCTGGCGGGCGTAAAGATTGACCTTAAGAGCACGAGTGCCGACCCGATTTCGCTCACGATTGCAAGCAATACCGAAGGGATTGAAAAGTCTATTCAGACGTTTCTGACAACGTTCAATACCGCTATTGAGCGTATCGAGTTGCAGACGAAATACGATGCCGAGAGTAAACGTAAGTCGCCGCTGCTGGGCGATGGTACCGTGCTCGAGCTTCGGTCGCAGTTATTTCAGACAGTGCAGGGCTCGGCGAGCGGATCCAGCGGCGCCTTCTCAAATCTTGCGGCGGTGGGTATCACGGTGGGGGCTGGGGGCAAACTCGTACTAGACAGCACGCGGTTGAGGCAGTCGCTCGCCACCGACGCGGCGAGTGTTGAGTCGCTGTTCACCGCGCGGGTGGCGGTCGATGACAAAGTAACAGACTTGGGAGATGGCGTGACGGTGCGTAATCCTAACTCCGGCAACGCGTTCTCTTCGCAGGGGGTGGTTTCCAAGCTTGAACAGCTCGCTAAGAGGTATGTCGATGGAACTTCGGCCATCCTGACTTCGCGCCAGAACGATCTGCGGGCGCAGGTGACTTTGCAGCAGAATCGCATTGTCGCGTTTGATTCGAGACTTCAAGATAAGCGGGCTGCGTTGCAGACTAAGTTTATCGCGATGGAGAAGGCCATCGGCCAGTTGCAGACCCAGCAGAACGCGCTAAACAGTCTGCCCCGCGCGGGTTAGCTAAGGGCGGCGTGGCTAGATTAGGGCCACACGCGATGCTGCTGGTATTGACGCCCACTGCGGGGGACCGGTTGGTGGGCCGAGGCAGTGTATGCGGCCTTTGCGGGTCGTAGGGAAACGCGACCGGGGCGATGCGATATTACGTTACGATGACCGCTGAAGCGCGGACAAGCGAGTTCCGATAGAACCGCTGAATGAATACCACAGGTTACAGTTTCAACCCGATGAGCACACAGCAGCGAAATGCCCAAGCTTACCTGAAGAACCGGGTACTCTCTGCCTCGCCGCCCGAGCTTCGGCTTATGTTGTTGGATGGGGCGATCAAGTTCGCTAATCAAGGGCGAGGGGGCCTTGCCAATAAGGACTTTGAGGCGAGCTTCAACGGCTTTTCTCAGTGCCGCGAGATCATCATTGAGCTGATGACTTCGATCCGCCCCGACTGCGATGCTGATCTGGCCGATCGTGTGCGCTCACTTTATAGCTTCATGTACAAGCACTTGGTTGAGGCGGTCCATGAGAAAAATCTGACCAAAGTAGACGAGGTACTCCATTTGCTTGCGTACGAACGTGAGACGTGGGTGCTCGCGATGGCGAAGGTAAATGAGGAGCAGGGCACCGCCGCTCCTATTAGCCTCGCCGGAGTCGCGGCGTAAATCGATTTGTTGGCGGAAACCGCTGCTTAAAGATCGTGGCGGGCACGGCCAGCCGTGATTGGTCCTCGCTCGCCCAAACCAAACTCAAAACTCGCGGGGTGATGCATTCTGAAAGTGCCGCGGCGGGCCTTCTCGTGTCTTTTCGGATCGGGTTTGCGTCTTTCGCGGCCAGATGACCGTATATTTCGGCCTATGACACGTGGCCGGCTCCGAAAAATTTGTGTTGAGTTTGGAATGTTCATCTCGTTACTGGTTGCCGGAGGTCTTTGGGCCACGACGGGATGTAGCAACAAGAAACCGAGTGTGGTGGAGCCGGTGACGGTGCAGCCAGCTCGAGATATTCCTACCCTGCTACGCGGCACAGTGGGGGCAGAAGCAAGTTTTTCGGGCGTCGAGCCGGTGCTGGTCTCCGGTTACGGCTTGGTGGTGGGGCTGAACGGTACCGGCGGCGATGTCTTGCCCGATAGCATCCGCACGACGATGGAGCGGGAGATGGGACTGCTGGGCATCGGCAAGGCTGGAGACTATCGTGGCACGGCCATCGATGGAGTCACGCCTCAACAGCTTCTAAGAGACAAAAGTGTTGCAGTGGTGCTGGTGCAGGCGGCCATCCCACCCGGGTCGCCGGCGGGTGCAAACTTCGATTGTTATGTACGCGCGATCAATGCCTCAAGTTTAGAGGGGGGCAACCTTTGGACAACTGAACTACGCATTGGTGACGCGTCCACATTCGGACAGGTTCAAACGCGCGGATTGGCGCGGGCACGCGGTCCTGTATTTATCAACCCATTCTCGGAGCCGGGGCGCGAGGATACCGGCGTAAGCAGGCTCGTGGGGCGCGTGCTCGATGGTGGTGTCGTAACAAATCCATTGCAGATCGGGATGACGCTCAATACCCCAAGTTTTCAGTTGGTGCGTTCGGTGACGTCCGCGATCAACAGCCGGTTTCCCGAGCAGCCTGGGGATGGGGGCCCGGTGGCGAGAGGGCGGGGGGGGCCCAACGCGTCGACCGGAAGCGGAGGAAGCATCGCACTCCGAGTTCCGGCCCAGTACCGGCGCAAACCGGGGGAATTTTTGCAGATTCTCCGGCACATACGCATTGATCAGAACGTGCCGGAGCAGTACGCGCGGCGGTATGTAGATGGTGTAATTTCCGAGCCGGTTATGGCCGAGAGCGTGGCGTGGTCGCTTGAGGCGCTGGGGCAGAAGAGTCTGCCGTTCGCGCGAGAGTTGTATGATTATGCTGAGCTGGCCCCGCGCATGGCAGGGCTGCGAGCTGGGGCTCGCTTAAACGATCCGCGGGCCGTTCCCGCGCTCACCTCGCTTGCGAACGGGCCTAGGGGGCCGGTGCGGTCCGCGGCGATTGAGCTGCTCGGGCGCATCGATGGGGGGCCCACCGTTGATGTAACATTACGTGAGCTGCTCAACGGAGAGGACTTTATCACACGGATCGCGGCGTACGAGGCGTTGGCAAGCCGTTCGGAGCGGTTGCAATACAATCGCCTCAGCGCTTCCCAGCGCTCCAACCGCGAGAGAAACGCGCCGCGGTATTCGCCTTCGCAGCTTGAGATTCTCTCGGAGATGGCGTTCCCTGGCAACACGATGCAGGGAGTGGAGCGCCGGTTAGTCGAAGATAAATTTCTGTTAGATATTGTCCCGTACGGTGAGCCGCTGATCTACATCGCCCAGCAGGGTCGGCCGCGGATCGTGCTGTTTGGAGCTAAGCAGGCTCTGGTGGTTCCCAGTGTCATGTCTGCCTGGTCGGGTCGGTTGATGCTGACTACGGATGCGGCGACTAACGCTGTTCGCGTCTATTACCTCGCTCCCGGAGCCGATCGCGCGCTGGTGCAGCAAGCGCGGGGAACGCTGCCCGAAATGGTCGCTTTTCTGGCGAAAAAACCTAGCGCCACCGACGCTCGCCCCGGGCTTAACTTGAGTTACTCAGAAGTGGTGGGCGCGCTGCACGAGATGTTCAAGGCGGGCGTGACGCAAGCGGCATTTGCGACCGAAACCGACAAGCTCAAGAGTGAGCTCCTCGCGGCGGCCAGTTCCTTCGGCGTCGCTGAGCGGCCCGAAACACCCGAGGACAAGGAAGTCATAATATTAAATAAACCCGCGGTCATGGAACCATCGGCTGTACCTCAGGGTTCCGAGGGCGATAAGCCCACGATCGTGCCCATCGGGCCGGCAACACCAAAGAAGTGACTGGTCGTTGGAGCTAAGCGAGAGCGCCATCGCGGTTGGGATCGGTCCCGACTGCTGTATACTTGGCTCGGTTACGACCACAGTTGGTGGATAGCCTGACGGTTCGATGAAAAAGTATCGATCGGGGCTGTTCGGGCTGTGATAGCCGACCATATGCTGATATACCCTAAGCGGTAGCAGGAATAAGGGCCAGTCGATGGATCGACTGGTGGGGGTGCCGCAAGTAGATGGGGCACAAGAGTCGTAGATGAACCGTACTGGTTGCTACCAAGCGATCACAAACGAGTGTCTGCGGGCGAAACGTACAGTTGCACGGAGGCAGAATATTATGCGTTTAGCAAAATTAACACTCAGCGGCTTTAAGAGCTTCGCCGATCGCACTGAGTTTCGCTTTGATCACGCGGTAACCGCTATTGTCGGGCCCAACGGGTGCGGCAAATCCAACATCGTGGATGCCATTAAATGGGTTCTGGGTGAGCGGTCAAGCAAGTCGCTCCGCGGCACAGAAATGCTCGATGTTATCTTCGCCGGTTCAGCGGGGCGCAAGCCCGGGGGAATGGCGAGTGTTGCACTTACGTTTGAGAATCCAATCACCGATCAGTTCGTCGACGATTCGCCGCCGCTTCTAGATGTGGAGACCGGTACCGAGGTAGCGTCGCAGGCGGTTGACGGGTTAGCCGAACCGCTCGCAACAGAGGTGAGCGATGCGGGGATGGTGGCAGGAGTGTCAGGCACCGTTGGAACGATCGCAAGCGAGGAAGATAGCGAACAGTCGGGTGTTCCAGCGGGCGATTCCCCGACGCTTGCCAGCGTGGCAGACGCAGAAGGCGCGGAAGGCGGCGCAAGTGTAATTGACGTAGCAGCACGCCGCCGCCGGGTCTTGCCGATCGATGCCGACATGGTGGAGGTGGAGCGGCGGCTATACCGCGATGGAGAGAGCGCATACTTAATTAATGGTAAGAAGGCACGGCTGAAGGATATCCGGGAGCTGTTCCTGGATACCGGCGTCGGCGCCGATGCGTACTCAATCATCGAGCAGGGCAAGGTTGATGCGATGCTGCTGGCCAGCCCGCAGGAGCGGCGGGTGATCTTCGAGGAAGCGGCGGGAATCGCGAAATATAAGCAGCGGCGCGTGGAGGCCCAGCGCAAGCTTGATCGCTCGCAGACTAATCTTACATCCGCGCGGGAGGAGTTAGAGTCTACCGAGCGCAGGCTGCGGTTGGTCCGTGGCCAGGCCGCCAAGGCACGCAAGTTTCAAGAGCACGACGGCGAGCTGAAGGCCTGGCGATTGGCACTGGCCTTCGAGCAGTATGACGATCTCGAGCAGCGAATTTTCTCGGTCGTGAGCCGGCACAGCGGGCTGACGAGCGATCGTGAGGAGCGATCGCGCGCACTTGCGGAGATGGAAACCGCCAAGCAGAATGGAGAGCTTGTCAGGCAGGAAGCAACGAGCCGACATAAGTCTTTGGAGCAAGAGCGGCTGGGCGCGGTGCATCACGAGCAACAAGCAGCGCAGCGGCGCTCGATGCTCGAGCGTGCAGTGGCAGATGCCCAGCGGCAGGCGTCGCTGGACCGGGATCGTTATGTTACCACGGAGCAGCGGCGGGCCGAGACAGAGCGGGGGATCGAAGCGCACCGTACCAGCGTCGCCGAGATGGCTCAGCATTTGGGTGCCGCCGAGGCGAAGTTGGCAACGGCCGGTGAGCAGCGAGCGGCAATCCTCGAAACGTTAAACGAACGTCGCCAAGCTGCTTCCGCTAAAGTCGCGGCCGTCACACGGATTGATCGCGAGCGTGTTGGGCTGGTGGCTTCGATTCAGTCCGATGCCAAACGCGCGGAAGCCGTGAGAGATCAGGCCGAGCGTCTACGAGAAAAATCTGGGCGGCTCGAGGGCGATGAAGCGGCCGTACAAAGTATGATTACCTCCGTGCGCAGTGTAGTTACATCTGCATCCGCCGATGCCAAGGCGATCGATGTTCGCCTGTCAGAGCTTGAGGAAGCGACGGGCCGGTTAAGTAGCGATCGAAGGGTGCGGGCAGAGCGCGTGGGCAAGTTGGATTCCGAGGTAGTAAGGGCCGACAGCCGCCGTGCAACTTTGCAGGAAATGGTCGACAGCCGAACCGGCTTTGCGCAGGCCGTCCGCCAGGTGTTGGCAGCGCGGGACAGCGAAAAAGGCCTCTTTTCTGGGGTTATCGCGCCGCTCGCGGATGTCGTCGAGACTCGCGCCGGCATCGATACCGAGATCGCCGCGGCGGTCGAGGCCGCGTTAGGCTCGGATTTGCAGGGGCTTGTTATTAGCGGCCTTGCCAACCTTCCCGGCCGCGAGGATTTCGCGGCGGTAAAGGGGCGGGTTACGTTCTTACCGATGCGCGGCCTACCAGAAGGAAAGCCGACAGCGGTCGCGGGGACCGGTCCCCGAATCTCTTACGATAGTGGAGCGCCCGATGCGAGCCTCAGTTATGGTGTCGATGCCAGCTTGGATCTGGGGCTTGACGTAAGTCTCACCGATAGCCGGGTGGTTTCGCTCCGCCGGATGGTGCAGCCTCGGGCGGGCAGTGAGGGCATCATCGGTGCAGACGGTGGATTAGACTCGTTGCTGGATCGGCTCTTGGGTCTAACTTTTCTGGTTGAAGATATCGATACCGCGATGATGTTGCGAGCCGGGCCGCTCGCCGGCGGGCGATGCCGATTCGTCACTCGAGTAGGAAGTGGGGGCGGGGGTTGTAGTATCATCGATGCGGATGGGCGGGTCTTCGCGGGCAGCGCGGGGGCGGGCGATGAATCCACGGGAATTCTGCGCCGGCGCATCGAACTAGAAATGTTACAGTCTACGGTTGCGACGTTGACGGCTGAACTAACGACCGAGCGAGACGCGCTGCGCAGTGTCGATGCCGAGGCGGGGCAGATGAGCGCGGCGGCAAGTCAAGCGCGGACGCAGCTCGCGGCGGCGCAACGCGCGTTATTAACCGAGCAAAACAAACTAGAGCGGCTGGGTGCCGATTCGCAGCGGCTCTCGCGCGAGCGTTCGGGCATCGATCAAGAACTCAAGCAGTTGCAGGAGCGATTCCAGCGGTTGGAGGACGATCGCGCCAAGCTGCGAGAGCGGGCCGAAAGTTTGGGTCGTCTTCAAGAGGAAGAACAGACCGCGGCGACCGAGCTTGAAGCACAAGTGAAATTAATGAATGCCCGGGCCGAGTTGGCTCTTGAGCAGAGCACCGCCGCAAAGATTGAGGTCAATAAGTTCGGTGAACAGTTGCACGCGGCACGCCGCGAGCTAGGCCGATTGGAGGCATCTCGCGATGATCTCACTCGCCAAACCCGCGAGCTTGACACGCAGATTCAGCGTTTGGATGCCAGAATCTCGGAGCAGGACGGGATGATCGAAGAATGTGTTGAGCAGATCACTACCGCGCAGGCAGATGTAATTCGCTTCACCGCCGAGTCATTAGCGGCCCAGGCCGATTCGGCGAAGGCCGATGCGATGGTCAAGGAAATCTCGCTGAAGACCATGGAAGCTCGCAACAGTTACGGGGAAGTCGAACGGTCGTGGCACTCGCTCGAACTCGCTAAGCGAGAGCTCGAAGTTAAGCGTGAGAATCTGCAGGAGCGGGCCGCGGAAGATCTTTCGCTTGACTTGCAGTCTGAGTACGGCGAGTATCAGCAGGTAATGGCGGGCGGAGAGATCGCACGGATAGATACCAGCGAGGCCGCGCTGAAAATTGATACCCTCCGTGATGCAATCAAGAAGCTGGGGAGCGTGAACATCGAGTCTATCGGCGAAGAGTCAACGCTGGCCGAGCGTAACGAAGGGTTGGTGAAGCAGGTAGGCGACATTGACGCCGCGTGCGCTCAGTTGACCGAGCTAATTACCAAACTCAATGAAGTAAGTCGTACACTCTTTGGCGAAGTCTTCACCCGTATTCAACATAACTTCGGCAGCGATTCGGGCATGTTCCGTAAGCTCTTCAACGGAGGCAAGGCGCAAGTACGCCTGATGCCGCTGATGAAGGAAGTCGAGGATGCCGACGGCACGGTGCGCAAGATCGAGACTGATCAGACCGACCTGCTGGAGAGTGGTATCGAAGTGGTTGCAAAGCCACCGGGCAAGGAGCCTCGGGGCATCAACCAGCTCTCTGGTGGGGAGAAGACGCTTACCGCAGTGGCGCTGCTGATGAGTATCTTCCGCAGTAAGCCCAGCTGTTTCTGCGTGCTCGACGAAGTCGACGCGGCACTGGACGAAGGCAATGTGGGCCGATTTAACTCGGTAGTGCGAGAATACACCGACCGAAGCAGCTTCATTGTCATTACCCATAATAAGCGGACCATGCAGACCGCCGATCGCCTGTATGGAGTTACGATGCAGGAACGCGGCGTCAGCACCCGTGTGAGCGTGCGCTTTGACCAAGTGGGCAAGGATGGCGAAATTAAGAGTTCGGCGGTCGCCCAGCAAGGCGAAGGCGCCCACGCCGGAACGTCCCCGCCGCGGCTAAGGGGAGCGGGTGAAGGGTCACTCCTTAACACCGGTCTAAACCATCCCCCAGCGGCCACGGTGGTAGTAATCCCTCAGGATAGCGAGACGCCGGATCGGGCAGAAGAGCGCAAGTCAATGCACCGTCCGCGCACAAGCAGGCAGAGTAAGCAGGCAAAGCCCGACCCGCAGACGCTCCGCGAAGCACTCGCCGCCATGCGAGATCTGGCCCAGCCAGCACGCGAGGCTCCTCGATCAAGCGGTGCGGATAACTAGCTGGGTTGATCGCCGCCGCTGGGTTGCGTAATTATTATCCTCGATGGCGCGGCGATGGTCTCGCCCGTTCACGCGGTCCGTGCCCGAATCATCGTTCCTCGCGGACGATATTCTTCAAAACGCCGATTCGCTCGATCTCAACTTCGACCACGTCGCCTTGGCGCAGGTAGACCGGGGGCTTCCTCGCGAATCCAACTCCGCTGGGCGTGCCAGTAAGCATCAGCGTGCCCGGCAGCAGCGTTGTGCCGCGGCTTAACTCGCTGATCAACGTAGCTACCGAGAAGATCATGTCGGAGGTGTTGGAGTCCTGCATCACTTCACCGTTCACCCGCGAACGCAATCGTAAGTTCTGCGGGTTACCGATGGTGCCAGCGCCCACAACGGCCGGGCCGACGGGGCAGAAGGTATCGAACGATTTGCCCCGGCAGAACTGACCACCACTCCCCTCGCGCTGCCACCAACGAGCGGAAACATCGTTGACGCAGACATAACCCAGCACACAGGAGAGCGCCAGTTCTACACTTACATCCTTGACAAAACTCCCGTCGGGGCGGGTATCGATGATCACGCCCAGCTCGGCCTCAAAATCCACCTGGCTCGGCTCGATGCAAGCCGCTGGAATTATAATATCGTCGCGATGTAAGCAAACGCTGGCGGGGTTCTTGGTAAAAAGCACCGGGCGCTCGGGCACGCCCTTCCCCTGCTCGTGGGCATGAGCCGCGTAGTTCATGCCGATGCCCATCACATGCCGGATGGGCAATAGACGACCGTCGGGCAGATCGACCGCAACGCCAAACTGAGTTCGAGTCAGGTTCATGCGCGAAGAGTAAACGAGCTAAACTCGCCTCGGGAGCGGTGACTACGGCCACCTTGCTGGTTTCGCAGCAGGCGTACCTCCTTGCATCCGCTTCAACAAAACCGGGTGACAGCTCCGGTTCACGCCCAGCATAACTAATCCTTCACGTCGCCCTCTTCCCATGGATCCGCCGATCCAGAAGTCAGTTACTTTGCCATGTCGGGTTTGCATCGCCCCCGCCATCTGAAGTAGCTTGGGCGCTCATTGAAACGCGAAATGTAATACAACCTACCCAGTCCGGACCGTTCAGCGGCTACCACTTAGCCACTTCACCCATTCTCGTCCAATTTCCCCAATCGGGCTAGAGGCCGCCAAGGAGGTGCTCTTCGCGCATCCCGTCAGTTGGGATATCCCGATTTCCCCACCCACCCATCGCCCGCCATTGAATTCGGAGGGATCGGAGGGTGAAGTTCATTGCTGCTCCGTGCGATATCTCGGTCGCCACAAGCTGACACAACTCGCAAAACCTTACAAAATTCTAATATAATCTCAACAAACTTGATTAGGCCAAGCCCTTGCTAGTTCCTCTTTTTGATTCTACCATATATGCGGATATACGGATGAAGCCTCTCCTCTCCCCAGTTTCCATGGCCTCCCTGCTCGCCTCCATCAGCGACCCATCGCGCCTGCGCATGGCCCGGCTGCTCGAACGGCACGAGCTGAGCGTCGGCGAGATAGCCCAAGTCTTCCAAACCGCCCAATCTACCGCGAGCCGTCAGCTTAAACTTCTGTCCGACGCTGCGTGGCTCTCTAAGCGAAGCGAAGGCCCGGCAACACTTTATCAACTAATATGCGATGAGCTAACTCCCAGCGCGCGAGCCGTTTGGCTGGCACTTCGCGGGCAGCTAGGCGATTCGGCCGACATCGAGGAAGATGATCGACGCGCCGCGGCGGTGTTAGAAGAACGCAAGACCGACAGCATTCACTTCTTCGGGCGTGTGCGGGGCGAATGGGATCAAATGCGTTCGGAGCTCTTCGGCGCTCGATTCACATCGGCCGCGCTGCTGTCATTAATTAATGCTGATTGGACCATCGCGGATATCGGTTGCGGCACGGGCAACGTGGCCGAACTTTTGTCGCCGGTGGTTAAGCGGGTGATCGCGGTCGATCAGTCCGAGCCGATGCTCGATGCCGCGCGGCGGCGGCTGGGCACCCGCGAAAATGTCGAGTTCGTGCGAGCGAGCGTGACCGAACTGCCCGTTGCCAGCGCCAGCGTGGACGCGGCGGTGTGCATGCTGGTGCTTCATCATATCGATGATGTAAGTCAAGCCGTCGGACAACTGGCCCGCATCCTTCGCGTAGGCAGGGGTGGCGGTATACTTACGATTATTGACATGGTGGCGCACGACCGTGATGAGTACCGCCGCACGATGGGGCATCGCCACCAGGGCTTCTCCAAGAAAGTAATGCTTGGGCATCTCGCTACAGCAGGGTTTATCGGCTCAACTTATTACGAACTCCCGGCCGAGCCAGCCGCGCGGGGTCCGGGGCTCTTTGTCGCCACGGGCAGGCTCTCACCACGGCCGACCGATGCGGGCGCCGGTGTGAATCCGCATGGGGGCAAAGGCGAATAGTGTAATAATCGTTGAAACTTAGAAGATTGGTATCCGGTAAGCCGGGAAAGTTCAGATAGTGTAAGTTACATTTCGGTTCAAAGGTAAATAGCAAGGAGCATTTATGTCGGCAACACTTCGGGCAAGCGTACAACCATCCATCACCAAATCCGGCCTTGATTTCAAAGTAAAAGATCTGGGGCTCGCGGAACTGGGCCGCCATGAAATTCGCCTTGCCGAGCACGAAATGCCCGGTCTCATGGCCTTGCGGGAAAAGTTCGGTGCGCAAAAGCCCCTCAAGGGCGCGCGCATCGCAGGCAGCCTCCACATGACTGTGCAGACCGCCGTCCTGATCGAAACGCTTGTTGAACTCGGCGCGGATGTGCGTTGGGCTTCGTGCAACATCTTCAGCACTCAAGATACCGCCGCCGCAGCGGTCGTCGTGGGCAAGCACGGCAGCGTGGTAGATCCCAAAGGAACGCCCGTCTTCGCCTGGAAGGGCGAGACGCTCGAAGAATATTGGTGGTGTACGAATCAGCTGCTTAACTTCGCCGGTGGCGCAAGCCCTAACATGGTGCTCGACGACGGCGGCGACTTAACGATGCTATTTCACAAGGGCGCGGAGTTTGAAACCGCGGGTAAGGTCCCGGCATTTGATTCAGCCTCAGAGCCCGAAGAGTGGGGCGTAATTCTTGACCTCTGCCGGAGCGAGTTGTCCCGCCAGCCTAAGCGTTACACCACAGGCCTCGCGTCGGTCAAGGGCATCAGCGAGGAGACCACAACCGGGGTTCATCGCCTGTACGACATGCAGGCCAAGGGCACGCTGGCAGTCCCAGCTATTAACGTAAATGACTCGGCCACCAAGGCCAAGTTTGATAATCTATACGGCTGCCGTCACTCGCTGGTTGACGGCCTCAACCGCGCCACCGATGTAATGTTAAGCGGTAAAGTGGCCGTTGTGCTTGGTTACGGCGACGTGGGCAAGGGCTGCTGCCAGGCCCTCAAGGGCCAGGGCGCACGCGTTGTTGTAACAGAAATCGACCCCATCTGTGCCCTCCAGGCCGCCATGGAAGGCTATCAGGTTACAACTCTGGATGAC
>Ga0163144_10021011_pt1 | contig 13005 bp, 13 predicted proteins | sample OliLak19BULKMAT1_FD_123175 | JGI IMG/M metagenome (GOLD analysis project Ga0163144, IMG submission 123175) | Freshwater microbial mat bacterial communities from Lake Vanda, McMurdo Dry Valleys, Antarctica - Oligotrophic Lake LV.19.BULKMAT1 | ecosystem: Environmental > Aquatic > Freshwater >...
TCGTAGATCTGGCACACCCGCACGTCGCGGTAGATGCGCTCGACAGGGAAGTCGCTGACGTAGCCGTAGCCACCAAAGACCTGGATGGCGCTGCTGCACACGAGTTCGGCCATTTCGCTGGCAAACAGCTTGGCCATCGCGGCTTCTTTCAGGCAGGGCCTGCCGCCGTCCTTCAACGCAGCCGCATGCCAGGTGAGCTGGCGCGCGGCTTCGATCTGCGTGGCCATGTCTGCCAGCTTGAACTGCACCGCCTGGTGTTGAAAGATGGGCTGGCCGAAGCTGCTGCGGTCTTTGCTGTAGGCCAGCGCGGCGTCGAAGGCCGCACGCGCCATGCCCACGGCCTGGCTGGCGATGCCGATGCGGCCGCCTTCCAGGCCCGACAGCGCAATCTTCAAACCCATGCCTTCTTCGCCAATCAGGTACTCGGCAGGTATGCGGCAGTTGTCGAACAGGATCTGCGCCGTGTCGCTGGCGTGCTGGCCCAGTTTGTCCTCGATGCGCGCCACGTGGTAGCCCGGGGTGTTGGTGGGCACGATGAAGGCGCTGATGCCCTTCTTGCCGGCTGCCTTGTCGGTAACGGCCATCACGATGGCCACGTCGCCGTTCTTGCCGCTGGTGATGAACTGCTTGACGCCGTTGATGACGTAGTGGTCCCGCCCCTCTGCGCGCGACAGCACTGCGGTCGTCTTCAAGCCGCCAGCCTCGCTGCCCACGTGCGGCTCGGTCAGGCAGAAGGCACCCAGCATGTCGCCGCGGGCCAGCGGCTTCAGGAAATGCTCTTTCTGATCGGCAGAGCCGAAGGCCATCAGGATGGAGCACACCGGGCAGTTGTTGACGCTGACCACGGTGCTGGTGGCCCCGTCACCGGCGGCCACTTCTTCCAGGATGAGCGCCAGCGCCAAGTAGTCCAGCCCCGCGCCGTCCCATTCGGTAGGCACCGCCACGCCATAGCAGCCCAGCGCCGCCAGGCCGCGCAACTGCGCTTTCGGGAACTGGTGGCTCTTGTCCCAGGCGGCGGCGTGTGGCGCGATTTCGGCCTGCACGAAAGTGCGCACGGCGTCTTGAACGGCGAGGTGGTCTTCGCTAAGCAGCATGGTGGGCTTTCGATGTCAGGACATTTTTCAACACCGAATTCAGCGCCGCATTCGAAGCAGCGCAGTACTGGCGCACGAATTCCAACCCGATGCCGCGTGACGCGCCGACGATCAAGACCTTCTGCATCGAAGGTGTCATGCGGCCACCGGCCTTTCACGCAACAGGCGCAGCGCCAGCGCGATGAACAGCACACCACCCGCCGCGTTCAACAGCTGCCGCACACGCACCGAACCGCCCAGCCGAGCCAGGCGCGAGGCCAGCAGCACCAGCAGCATCAGGAAGACAAAACCCTGCACCACGAACCAGCTGCCCAGCAGCAGGAACGACAGCGTCTTGTGCGCTGTGGCCGCGGGCACGAACTGCGGCAGAAAGGCCAGGAAAAACAGCGCCACCTTGGGGTTGAGCACATTGGTGAGAACGCCGGTGCGAAAGTCTTCGGCAAAGCTGCGGGCGGGCGCCGCCAGTGCTTCCTCACCCACGCCCACGCCCACACTCGCACCCGCACCCGCACCACCCCGCAAAGCCTGCTTCAACATGCCCAGCCCGAGCCAGATCAGGTATGCGGCACCCGCCCACTGGATGGCTTGAAAGGCCGCCGGATAGAGCGCCAGCAAGGCCGCCAACCCAAAGGCCGCCGCCAACGCGTGCACGACGCAGCCGGCGTTGATGCCCAGCGCAGCGGCAAAACCGGCCCGCGCACCGCCCTGCAGGGTGCGGCTGACGGTGAGCAGGAAGTCGACCCCGGGGGTGGCGTTGAGCACGAACACCGCGCTTGCGAACACCGCCAGTTCTGCCGGCCCCGGCAGCAGGCCCTGCCCGGCCATCACGGCAGGCCCCCGGGCCAGCCCGTGCTGCGACGCAAGCCCATCACATCATTTCCAGCGCCAGCGCCGTGGCCTCGCCGCCGCCGATGCACAGTGCAGCCACGCCACGCTTCAGGCCGCGCTTGCGCAACGCGCCCAGCAGCGTGACGACGATGCGCGCGCCGCTGGCGCCGATGGGGTGGCCCAGAGCGCAGGCGCCGCCATGCACGTTGACGATCTCGTGCGGCAGCCTGAACTCATCCATCGCTGCCATGGTGACGGCGGCGAAGGCTTCGTTCACTTCCCACAGGTCCACCTGCGCCGCCTGCCAGCCGGCGCTGGCCAGCACCTTGCGGATGGCACCCGCCGGCGCGGTGGCAAACCGTTCCGGCGCCTGCGCATGCACGGCGTGGCTGACGACACGCGCCAGCGGTGTGCAGCCCATCTGGCGCGCGGTGCTTTCGCGCATCAGCACCAGGGCAGCCGCGCCGTCGGAGATGCTGGACGCGTTGGCTGCGGTGATGGTGCCGTCCTTTTTGAAGGCGGGTTTCAACGACGGAATCTTGTCCAGCCTGGCCTTGAAGGGCTGTTCGTCCCACTTCACCAGCGTGTCGCCGGTCTTGCCTGGCAGCGACACCGCCGCCATCTCCCAGTCGAAGCTGCCGTCTTCATTCGCCGCCTTGCTGCGCATGGTGGACGCGATGGCAAAAGCGTCTTGCGCTTCGCGGCTGAATTTGTACTCGTCCACGCACGCTTCAGCGAACACGCCCATCGCCTTGCCGCGTTCGTAGGCGTCTTGGGGATAGGCTTTTCAAACGCCCTTTTTTCTCCCAGAACACCCCCCGCCGAGCTCTCGTACACGCACCCGCGTGGTTGTTGGGCGCGGCACCAGCCAGCGAGGAGGTGATAGGCGAGATCGCCAGCGCCGGCCCCGAGGATGTGGACCGTGCGGTGCGTGCCGCCCGCGCCGCCTTCGACGACGGCCCCTGGGGCAAGATGCGCCCGGTGCAGCGCCAGCGCCTGCTGCTGAAGCTGGCCGATCTGGTCGAGGCCCATGCGCAGACGCTGGCCGAGATCGAATCCATCGACAACGGCAAGTCGGCCGGCATTGCACAGGCGGTGGACATGGCGCTGGTGGTGGACTTCTTCCGCTATATGGCGGGCTGGGCCACCAAGATCGAAGGCAGCACCAGCGAGCACTCGATTCCCTACGCGCTGCAGGCCGAGTTCGTGACCTATACGCGCCGTGAGGCGGTGGGTGTGGTGGCCGCCATCGTGCCCTGGAATTTCCCGCTGCTGGTGGCGGCCTGGAAGCTGGGCCCGGCGCTGGCCGCCGGCTGCACCGTGGTGCTCAAGCCGGCCGAGCAGACACCGTTGACGGCGCTGTACCTGGCCGACCTGATCGCCGAGGCCGGCTTCCCGCCTGGCGTCGTCAACGTCATCACCGGCGACGGTCCGGGCACCGGGGTGCCGCTGGTCGCGCATCCCCTGGTCAACAAGGTGAGCTTCACCGGCTCGACCGAGGTCGGCAAGCTGATCGGCCATGCCTCGATCGAGAACATGACCCGCTTCACCCTGGAGCTGGGCGGCAAGTCGCCGGTGATCGTGCTCGATGATTGCGACCCGGCCGTGGCCGCCGCCGGTGCGGCCAATGCCATCTTCTTCAACCATCGCCAGGTCTGCTGCGCCGGCTCGCGTCTCTTTGTGCAGAAGAAGATGTTCGACCGCGTGGTGGCCGACATCGCGCAGATCGCCACCGCCATGCCCATGGGCCATGGGCTTGACCCGGCCGCGCAGATGGGGCCCCTGGTCTCGCGTGAGCAGATGGAGCGCGTGTGCAACTACATCGATGTGGGCCGCTCGCAAGGCGCCAGTGTGGTGGCGGGCGGCGGCCGCATGGGCGACCGGGGCTTCTTCGTGCGGCCCACGGTGCTGGCCGATGTGAACCACAAGCACCGTGTGGTGCAGGAGGAGATCTTCGGCCCGGTGCTGGTGGCCATGCCCTATGACGATATCGAGCAGGTGGCCGCCTGGGCCAACGACTCGCCCTACGGCCTGGGCGCCAGCATCTGGTCGAACAATCTGTCCAAGGTGCACCGCCTGATCCCCAAGATCAAGGCCGGCACGGTCTGGGTCAACTGCCACAGCGCGCTGGACCCGTCCATGCCCTTCGGCGGCTACAAGCAGTCGGGCATCGGCCGCGATATGGGCAAGGCATCGCTGGATGCCTATCTCGAGACCAAGTCGGTGTTCATCGCGATCTAGGAGGCCTGACCGGGCATGAGCACCGGTTCGTGCTCATGCATCCGGCTGTCTGTGCAGATCGCGGGCCGCGCGCGCTGCATCAAGCCTTCAGCACCAGGCGCAGCGGCTGCCCTTGCTGAGCCTGCGCCGGTAGCGCGCAACACAGCAAGGCCTCGCCCGGTGCGCAGGGGTAGGCCGGCGGATTCAGATAAGTGACCGTACCTTCGAGCACCTGGGTCTTGCAGGTGCCGCAGGAGCCGCCGCGGCAGCTGAACTCCGGGCTCAGGCCGCGCTGCTCGGCCAGCTCCAGCAGGGTGCCGCTGGCGGGAGTCCAGCGGGCTTCCTTGCTGGATTCGCTGAACAGCACCTGCACATCGCTTGTTGCCACGGGCGGCAGCAGCGGCGCAACAGCCAGCACCTCGGTGTGGCGCTTCATCGAGGCCGGGCCAAAGGCTTCGGCGTGGATGCGGTCGTCCATCACGCGCTGCTCGCGCAGGCCGTCGTAGAGCGCCTGCATGAAGGGAGGCGGGCCGCAGAGGTAGAACTCATGGTCGCCAAAGGGCAAGACCCGCTTCAGCAGATTCATGTCGATACGCCCCTGGACGTCGAAGTCGCGGCCGGGCTCGGCGTCCGCTTCGGGGGAGTCGGTCACGCGGATGATCTGGATCGCCGCGCCGCCGCGCCGCGCCAGCTCGGCCAGCTCCGCGTTGAAGCCGCGCTCGGCATGGTTGCGGGTGGCATAGATCAAAACGGTCGGCCGCACGCGCCGCTTGCGCAGGCCCTCGAAGACGATGTGGCGCAGCATGGCCAGCATCGGCGTGACTCCGATGCCACCGGCCAGCAACACGGCCGGGCGACGCTCCAGCGCGTCGATCGTGAAATCGCCCTGAGGCGCACGTGCCTCGATCAGGTCGCCTGGGCGAAGCTGGTCGTGAAAGTGTTGCGAGACCTGACCCTGGCGCTTGATGCTCAGGCGGTAGAAGCCGTCGGACGGTGCTGCCGACAGCGTGTAGGTGCGTATCAGCGCCTTGTCCTGGCCGGGCAGCTGCACCCGGATGGGCAGATGCTGGCCGGCCCGGTAGCCGGGCGCTGCGAAGCCGTCGGCCGGCTCCAGATAGAAGGAGCGCACGCTGCTGCTCTCGTCTTCAATGCGCGCGATACGCAGCGGCCGCCACACATCGCGCAGCGCGGCCGCCTGCAGCTTGGCCTGTGCCTCGTCCCAGGAGCCGGTCATCAAGGCGTTGGGCGAAATCTCGTCGAGCGACCAGCGCAGGGCAAGTGCATTGCGCCGGCGCACGATCTGCTCGACACGAAAGGTCCATAGGCGCTCGGCGCCCTGGAAGGCGGCGATCTCGGGGCCGTCAAAGATCAGCTCGGCCGTGCCGCTGAGCTGCAGCAGGTCGCCGCTGCTGAAGTCCACGAACACCAGGCCGGCGCGCGGATTGACCAGCAGATTGCCGAAGGTGTTGAAGTGCATATTGCCGGCGAAATCGGGGATGTGCAGCAGGTCGCCCACCACCTTCACAAAGCCCGGCTTGCCGCCGCGATGCGACACATCGACGGCCGGCTCGGGCTGCTCGGCGTCTCCGGGGAACTGGCTGGCGACGAAGAAGGTGTCGGCCGCGGCGATGGTGGCGAGCGCGGCGTCGTCCAGGGCCGTCATCGATTCGACCTGGCCGCCGTAGCTTGCGCCGGGCATGCGCTCAAATTTGAAGCCACGCTTCTGGATGTACTGCGGGCAGTTGCCGAAGCTGTGGCCAACCTGCACGGAAAAGCCCGACTCCTGGCGCTGGATGCGACCATTTAGGCGGTTGCGCCGGCGGGTGTGCAGCTCGATGCCCAGCATGCCGACCGCAGCCCCATCGACCAAGGCGGCGCGCAGCGGGTCGCCCTCGCCTGGCAGTGCGGCAATCTCTAGTTGCCGAGGCTCGGGCGAGTGCATGAAGCCCGGCTGCCCTTCGAGCAGCGTGGCCCAGGGCCGGCCTTGCGCGTCGACGGCGCCCAGCACCATGAAGGGCAGCTGGTTGTAGAACTGCCGGTGCTGGTCGGGCATGTGGTCGCGTATCACGCGGCGGCCGAAGCTCTCCATCTGCGCGGCGTTGCCCATGCGCTCGTGGATGGCCCGTTCGCCGCGATGCCAGGGGGAGCTTGAACGCGCGGATGTCGCGTCGCTGCTGGGCTGGGTGTTTGTGCTCATCGTCGTTTTCCCCTCTGGCATCTGGTCTTGCGAGTGAACTGCGATCAGGCGGCGCGCAGACCGGCCGCCGTCTGCACCATGGGCACAAAACCGGGCAGCGCTTCGATGCGCGCCAGCCAGGCACGCACCATAGGGTAGGCCTCCAGCGAGACATTGCCCTCGGGTGCATGGGCGATGTAGGTGTAGTTGGCAATGTCGGCAATGCTGGGCTTGGCGCCGATCAGGAAGGCTTGATGGCTCAGCTCGGCTTCCATCACCTTGAGCACGCCATGAGCGCGGCCAATGACTTCATTGGCGCTGAATCCGGCACCGAAGACCGTCACCAGGCGCGCGGCGGCCGGGCCGAAGGCAATCAGGCCGGCGGCCACCGACAACCAGCGCTGCACCCGTGCTTCGCCGACCGCATCGCTGGGCAGCCAGTCGGCATTGCCGTAGCGGCGGGCCAGGTAGACCAGGATGGCATTCGAGTCGGCCAGCACAACGCCCTTGTCGTCGATCACCGGCACCTGGCCGAAGGAGTTCAAGGCGAGGAACTCGGCCTGCTTGTGCTGACCCTTGCGCAGGTCGACTTCGATCAAGTCGGCTGGCACGTTCAGCAGCGACAAGGCCAGCTGCACGCGGTGCGCGTGGCCGGACAGGGGGAAGGTGTAGAGCTTGATGGGGGTGGACATGATGAGCAACGCTTTCGAAGGATGGGGGTGAATTGACGGGCCGGTGCGCTGTTCGCTTGGCCCGGTATCGCTGCCGATCAGCGAGTGACTGAACTTTCACTGATTCGGCAAAACTTCAGAATCCCCGTTGAGTCGAATTTTCAATTCCATTTTGAGGAATAGACCGGTCCGGTCCACACTCGATTGCTACCCATCTTGAAACACTGTCTTGAGCGACTTGGCCGTTCCGAAGTCGGCGCCGGGCAGCGACAGTAGGTGGCCGGCCGCTTGGCGGCCAGCGCCCTTGTCCCGTCTCACCATCCCCAAGGAGTCATCCCCATGAGCCGCGCCTATTCCGACCTGGCCTTCACGCCCGCTGTTCGCGCCAAGCAAAGCGAGCTGGGCAGCCGTCATGCCTATGCCGCCCTGGATGACGATGATGTCGAGCGCGATGAACAGCTGGGCCGCTTTGAAGCCGACTTCATCGAGGCTCGCGACAGCTTCTATCAGGCCACCGTCGGCGAGGACGGCTGGCCCTATGTGCAGCACCGGGGCGGCCCGGCAGGGTTCTTGAAAGTGCTGGATGCCAAGACGATTGCCTATGCCGATTTCCGTGGCAACCGGCAGTACATCAGTGTGGGGAACCTGCAGGGCAACGACCGCGTGTCGCTGATCCTGATGGACTATGCCCAGCAGCGTCGCCTCAAGCTGCTCGGCCGTGCCCGCGTGGTGGACGCCGATCAAGACCCGGACCTGATGGCCCGGTTGAAAGAACCGGGCAGCCGGACCCGGGTGGAGCGGGCGGTGGTCGTCACCGTCGAGGCCTTTGATTGGAATTGCCCGCAACACATCACCCCGCGTTTCACCGAGGCCGAAGTCGATCAGGCGGTCAGACCCATGCGTGAAGAGTTGCCCCGCTTGCGCGCGCGGCTGGCCGCGATAGAAGGCTCCGGCGCGGACAAGCCCGGGAGCCAGCCATGATGGGCGACAGTTGGATCTTGGGCGAACTCTCGCCCATCGCCGCCGAAGAGCTTGCTGCTGCCGCCGCCGTCGGCGTCCGCTCGCCCTGGGGCTTGCCTCGGGCAGCTGCCCCCTCGTTCAGCCGTCTGGCGTGCTTGTTCAGGCGCCTGTGCGCACAATGCTTGGTACACGACCGCGCTTTCTCTGTCTGTCTCACCGAAAGGACCGCCCCATGACGATCAAGACCCTGCAAGTCGATGTGGCCATCATCGGCGCCGGCACCGCCGGTATGTCGGCCTACCGCGCCGCCTTGAATCACACCTCAAGCGTGCTCGTGATCGAGGACGGCCCTTACGGCACCACCTGCGCCCGCGTGGGTTGCATGCCCAGCAAGTTGCTGATCGCAGCGGCTGAAGCGGCACACGGGGCAAGACATGGCGCCGCGTTTGGCGTTCATGCCGGGCCCGTGCGAATCGATGGCGCGGCGGTGATGCAGCGGGTGCGCTCGGAGCGCGACCGCTTTGTCGGCTTCGTGGTCGACGCCGTTGAGAGCTGGCCCGCCGAGCATCGGCTGCGCGGCCGGGCGCGGTTCATCAACGCCAACACCTTGGCGGTGGACGAACACACCCAGGTCAGCGCGCGGCGCATCGTCATCGCCACGGGCTCGAGCCCACGCGTATCGCCGCAGTGGCGTGCCGCGCTGGGCGACCGGCTGATCGTCAACGACGATGTGTTTGATTGGGCCGAACTGCCGCGGTCGGTGGCGGTGCTGGGCGCCGGCGTGATCGCCCTGGAATTGGCGCAGGCGCTGCATCGCCTGGGGGTGCGGGTCGAGGTGTTTGGCCGCAGCGACCGTGTGGGTCCGCTGACAGACCCGGAACTGCAGACGCTGAGCCGCGAGATCCTGGGCGCGGAGCTGCGCATGCACTTCCATGCACGAGACCTGCAGTTGGAGCGCGAGGGCGAGCAGGTCATCGTCCGCCATGCCGGCGGCGAGGCGCGTTTTGACTATGTGCTGGCCGCCCAGGGCCGAATACCGAATCTGGCCGGTCTCGGCCTGGCGCAGGCCGGCCTGTGCTTGGGTGAAGAGGGCCTGCCAAGCTTTGATCGCCACACCGGCCAGATCGGCGACAGCTCTATCTTCATCGCGGGCGACGCGACGGCCGAGGTCGAACTGCTGCACGAGGCCGCCGACGAGGGCCGCATTGCCGGGGACAACGCCGGCCGCTTCCCCGAGGTGCGGCGCCGGCCGCGGCGCGCCGGCCTGGCGGTGGTGTTCAGCGATCCGCAGATGATGATCGCGGGCCAGAGCCATGCCCAATTGGTGGCCGCGGGCGCCGATTTCGAAACCGGTCGCGTCTCCTTCGCCGACCAGGGCCGCAGCCGCGTGATGCTGAAGAACCAGGGGGCCTTGCATCTGTACGCCGACCGGGAGTCGGGCCGCCTGCTGGGCGCCGAGATGATTGGCCCGGCGGCCGAACACCTGGCGCATCTGCTGTCCTGGTCGGTTCAGCGCGGCGACACGGTGCAGCAGATGCTGGACAGCGCCTTCTATCACCCGGTCATCGAGGAGGGACTGCGCACCGCCTTGCGCGTCTTGCAGCACACGCTGCGCATGGGGCCGCCGCCGGTGGAGCATTGCCTGGACTGCGGGCCTGGCGCCTGAGGACGGGGGCCGGCCCGGCAGTCTGACGCAAAGCAGGGCGCTCTGCCGCTTCAGTTCAGCGAGGGATCGTCCCGCAGTGTCTGGATGGCCAGATCGAGGAAGGCCCGTGCCCGCCGTGAGGCGTGCCGCCCCTCACGGTGGACGAGATGGATCGGCAGGGCGGGGGCCTCGAACTCGCTCAGCAGGATCTTCAAGCGGCCCTGGCGCAGGTGTTCGGCCACCTGGTAAGACATCAGGCGCACGACGCCGAAGCCGCTGACCGCGGCGGACACGGCCGAGTCATTGGTGGTGGTGGTCATGCGCGGCTTGACCTTGACAATGCGCGGCTCGCCGGCCTCGTACAGGCGCCACTCCGGCGCAGGGGTCACGCCGCTGGCCGAGATCACGGTGTGCGCGGCCAGTTCGTCCGGTGTCAGGGGAATGCCATGTTCGGCCAGGTAGCTGGGCGCCGCGCAGATCACCCGGCGCACGCTGCCCACCTGTATGGCCTGCATCGATGAGTCCGCCAAGGGGCCGATGCGCACGGCCACGTCCACGCCTTCTTCCATCATATTGACCACGCGGTCCAGGAACCAGCAGGCGACATTGACCTCGGGATAACGCGTCAGATAGGCGGTGACGATGGGCGTCACAAAGAGCGTGCCGAACAGCGCAGGCGCCGTCACCGTCAAGCGCCCGCGCGGGGAGTCATGCATGCCGCTGGCCGACTCATCGGCCTCCGCCACTTCGGTGAGGATGCGGCGGCAGTCCTCGACATAACGCGCTCCCACATCGGTGACACGCACCACCCGCGTCGTGCGGGTCAGCAGGCGCACTTTCAGGTGAGTCTCCAGCTCATTGATGGCCCGGGTGACGGCCGGTGGCGAGATGTTGAGCTTGCGCGCCGCGCCGGCAAAGCCATTGGCGTCGACGACCGCCACAAAGACGCTCATCAGGTGCAGGCGGTCCATTGTTTCTCCAGTTGAAACGGTGTCTTTGAATCTTCGGTGATTCTACTTTTATACCAGTTCAATCACAGTTCAGTCACTCGCTGCACTTGCAGCCGGTCCTTGGCAAGCAAGCCACTCAAACCTACGGAGTTTTCTCATGTCCCGCATCAGCATTCCCACCCTCGATCAATCTCACGCCGCCGCCAAGCCGCTGCTCGACGCCGTGCACCAGCAGCTCGGCGTCGTGCCCAACCTGATGAAGCTGGTCGGCCACAGCCCGGCCGCCCTGGAGGGCTATCTGTCGCTGAGCGGCGCACTGGCCAAGGGCAAGCTCGATGCACAGTTGCGTGAACGCCTGGCCCTGACGGTGGCCGAGTTCAACGGCTGCGACTACTGCCTGGCAGCACACAGCTACATCGGCCGCAACCTTGCCAAGCTGACCGGCGACGAGATCGCGGCCGCCCGCGACGGCCACTCCAGCGATGCCCGCGCCGATGCGGCCCTGCGCTTTGCCCGCCGTGTTGCCGAAAGCCAAGGCCGCGTGACGGACGCCGAGCTGTCCACGCTGCGCGCCGCCGGCTTTGACGAAGCCGCCGTGATCGAAATCGTGGCCAACGTCGCCCTGAACGTGCTGACCAACTACATCAACAACGTCGCAAAAACCGACATCGACTTCCCCGCGGTCAGCGCCAAGTTGGCGGCCTGATTGCCTGCTTTTTTGCTTCGGCCGACAGGCCTCTTTCTCCCACTCCGTTAAACCCCACACACTGAAACAAGCACCATGAATACGACCCTCAACTTCACCCGCAATACCCTCCTGGCCGCCGTCATCGGCGCCGCCTCGCTGATGGCCATCCTGCCCACGGCCGCCCATGCCTACGATGTGAACTCGACCAGCGAATTGAACGTCGATGCCAAGCATGTGGCGGTCCAGGGTCACGACGTCGTGGCTTACTTCACCGTTGGCGCGCCGACCGCGGGCAAGGCCGAATTCAAGGCCAGCCACCGTGGCGCCACCTACCACTTTGCCTCCGCCGCCAACCGTGATGCCTTCAAGGCCGAGCCCAACAAGTACGCGCCTCAGTTCGGCGGCTTCTGCGCCATGGGCGTGGCGCTGGACAAGAAGCTCGATGGCGACCCGACCGCCTGGAAGGTGGATGGCGGCAAGCTCTACCTGAACGTCAACAAGGACGTGCAGAAGAAGTGGCTGGAAGACGTGCCGGGCAACCTGGTCAAGGCCAATGCCGCATGGCCCGAGATCAAGACCAAGGCGCCGAAGGATCTGTGATTCATTGACCTGCTCGGGGCGCTTCACTGCGCCCCGAGCCAGGCATTCAGCCGTTCACAAAAACCTCACAGAAAGCCCATCATGAATGCCCACAAAGCCACCGTCTGCGCTGCCCTCGCCAGTGTTCTGGCCCTGGGCCTGATCCACCCGGTTCAGGCCGCCGACCCGAGCAAGGAAAAGTGCTACGGCGTTGCCAAGGCCGGTCAAAACGACTGTGCGAATTTGTCCGGCTCGCATTCCTGTGCCGGTCAGTCAAAGCTTGACCGGGACGTCGGCGAATGGAAGCTCGTGCCCAAGGGGCAATGCCTGTCCATGGGCGGCCTCAATCTGGCTGAGGCCAAGGCCAAGTTCGCCACGATGAAGAAGTCCTGAAGCGCAGCACCCACATGAACCCCAATATCGAAGCCCCCCGTCCGCCGTTGCCGCCCTTCACACTCGAGACCGCTGCACAAAAGGTTCGCCTGGCCGAAGACGCCTGGAACAGCCGCGACCCGCAGCGCGTGGCGCTGGCCTACACGCCCGACAGCCGCTGGCGCAACCGCAGCGAGTTCCCACAGGGGCGCGAGCAGATCGTCGCACTGCTGCAGCGCAAGTGGGCGCGTGAGCTGGACTACCGTTTGATCAAGGAGCTCTGGGCCCACGCCGGCAATCGCATCGCCGTGCGCTTCGCCTACGAGTGGCGCGATGACGCCGGCAACTGGTTCAGGTCTTACGGCAACGAGAACTGGGAGTTCGATGAAGCTGGCTTCATGGCCGTGCGCCACGCCAGCATCAACGACCGGCCGATACCGGCCGGCGAGCGCCTGTTCCACTGGCCGCAGGGGCGGCGCCCCGATGAGCATCCCGGTCTGAGCGAGCTCGGGCTGTAGTCGCGCCCTGCGCCTGCCGGGGCCGCGGTCTGTCGAAAATTCGCCTGGCCCCGGCGAGAAATCGACAGCGCTCACGGTAAAGTGCCCGGATGAGCACCAAAAATACTCCTCCTGAGACACTCTCTCCCACCCCCGCCCGCCTGGCCGGCCATGTGCTGGTTGAGGCGCTGATTGCGCAGGGCAGGGGATAGGCTTTTCAAACGCCCTTTTTTCTCCCAGAACACCCCCCGCCGAGCTCTCGTACACGCACCCGCGTGGTTGTTGGGCGCGGCACCAGCCCGTTGAACACTGATCGCAGCCCCAA
>Ga0163144_10021012_pt1 | contig 13005 bp, 12 predicted proteins | sample OliLak19BULKMAT1_FD_123175 | JGI IMG/M metagenome (GOLD analysis project Ga0163144, IMG submission 123175) | Freshwater microbial mat bacterial communities from Lake Vanda, McMurdo Dry Valleys, Antarctica - Oligotrophic Lake LV.19.BULKMAT1 | ecosystem: Environmental > Aquatic > Freshwater >...
GCTGGCCCGCGCAACGTCATCAACGCGATTTGGGCCGGGCAGGGTGAGCGGTCGAACAATGGTGAACATTCCGGCGCCATCCAGTCTTCTGGAGCGTGGTGGTGGTTAGAGTGTTTTCGGTCGTGGGAAATAAGCTTGAATAATTCCCGGTCGTTTAGATACAACTTGTCCCGCCGTTTTTCCCGGTCACGCCGGGCTTGGTTGGCCAGAATCTCCCTACCGGCCAAACTCTCTTTCGACTTATTGACCTGCCGTACTATCGCAGCGGGGCCGGTTTCGATGGGACGGGCCGCGATAGTCCGCCAATCCGGCCCTAACCCCAGCCCTAACCCCAGCCCTAACCCTAACCCTAACCCCTTCTTCCGCTGATTCGGATCTCTCATTTTGCCACTTCTCCCACATTTTCGATTTATTTCAACCACACTAAACTATTTCAGTATCACGCCAAATTCGCCCCACACCCCTTTAAGAAGGATGTCAATATAACATGTTATATTGCCCTATAAAAATTCGCCGTTTGTTCGCCTGTTTTGGGGTGTTTTTGGGGTCAAAATTCTTCTTTTTGACTTTGAAAGTGTAGATTCCTTCATAATCCACCCCATTACCCCACGGTTTACCGCGTAAAATTTCACACCCGGATAACACTCAAACACCCCTTTTCGGTCGGTTTAGGTATGTAGAACCGTAAATTAGCGGCACCGCGCCGTTCACAAACCATGTTTGGCCGGTGTTTTCCGGGTCTGCGAGGTCGAATTGAGAGCGGGTGATGGCGATGTAGGCCAGGTTATGTTCCTGCTCGACTTCCCACGCCTGTTCCGCCTTCAGGTGCGGGATTAGTTCGGGTGATAGTATCCAGCAGATTGGAGCTTCCAAACCTTTGGCCCGGTGGATAGAGCCAAACACTACCGCGTCTTTAGGTGCTCCATCGGCCTCAAATTCCATAAACAGGTCTTCTATGCGCCCGTTTAGGTCCGCTAGAGATACGCAACCTGCCATAAGTACTACCAATGTCCTGTACCGATCTTCGAGAGACTGCATTTCCTCCTGTTGGGTTAGAAAGTTTAGGTTGACTTTCTGGGTTTTATACCACTGCTCCGCTACGGTTGCCAGGTCGCGTATGTCGATAGGTCGCAACGACTCTATTAGTGCTGTGATGTTTTTACCCACGTCCCGGCCCCGGACTACCACCCGCACACCCTTGGACATCAACGCTAAGGCCCGTTCGATCATGGGCGCGTTAACCCTGCACATGACTAAATGCCCAGGCTTAACCCCAGCCTCAAACCCCTCGATAGACTTAGTGCCTATCACGCCCTCCGGCGCATACGGCAGAGCTTCTATGGCCGGTACAAGGGTTTTAGCCGCTCTAACTTGAGCTTGAGTGCACCGGCGCGTTACCGATAGCGGGAATATGGCTACGGGCTTATCGCTCAACCGTAACGCTATTTCTATGTTATCGGACGCGTTAATGTCCGCTCCCCGAAACCCGTAGCAAGCTTGATTGCGATCTCCAACCACCAGCACCCGGCCCTTATCGCCGATAACCTTCTCCACTAGCTGCCACTGCATTGCATTCGTATCCTGATACTCGTCCACCAACACCAGCCGGTATTGGGGAAATCGTAACCCCAGCTTGAGGGGCATCCATATTTGGTCGTCGTAATCACAGCCCTCTGTATCGGCTAGCACAGCGTCCAGCACAGCCCAAAGATTATCCATGCGGCTGCGATACGCCTTTTTGGTGGTGGGTACTTTAAGCTTGTGACTTCTTAGTATCGTTTCCATAGCTGGATCATCTCCACGATCCACGTAATACGCTTTAGCCAGTTCCGCTGCCCGCTGTAACCATATCCGGGTATCCCACTTAGCGCCCTCACCCATGATCTCCCGTATGTGCCATGACAGTTTATTCTTCCGTAGCACCATCTTCGGGTAGTGTTTGTACAGCACCGACGCGCCCATACCGTTATATGTACGCCGGTGTACATCCCCAGCCCCAACCGCCCCCAGCTTACCTTGCATAACCTTATCGGTGTGGGCATTGAAACACAAACTAAGAATCGGAACACCCCTACTCATACGGGCGACACCGTGAACAATTGTGGTGGTTTTACCGCTCCCGGCTACAGCCTCCACAATCGCGTGACCGTTGCGCCAATCTCTCATCCACTCCCATATAACAACTTGTTCCGGCGACCCTACAAGACCCGAACCGGAAACAGGTCTTGGTTGTGTCCGGGGCTGGGTTACGGGTGTTACCGCCGCTACCGGTGCCGCCGCTACTACCGCCGCCGCCGCATACTCCCCCCACGCCGGTATAACCGTCCCATCGACCCGCACCACTTCAGCCCCCTTAAACCTGTTCATCCCCGAACTTCTATAAAATTTAGCAAGTTGTTCCTTATAATCCTCCCGGTTCTTAACCAATCTTGCCTCTTCTCTTTCCGCTTCTTCTTCTCTCTCAATCCGTTTATACTCTTTGTACTGGTCCTGCGTCATGGTTGCGACACCTCCATTAGTGTGCTGGCTATGTTAGTTTTTGGTTACCACGATGTTTACTTAGTAAAGACCGCGGTTTTGCGTTGTGAGTGCGGGTGAACCCCGGTACGGCGGCTACACTCTTTGTAATTTAGGTACTGAGTTTTCAAAACCGCGGTTTTGTTCCAGTAACAGGTTTAGGCGTAAAGTCGCATCCGGGTCGCGCCCGGCGTAGTGGGTGAGTATGTTCGGCGGGAAGTGTGAGACGTTAGGGGCTGGCATTGGGCCTAATACGCGGGTAACCGGCCCAGACTCAAGGGGGTCTATGTTTGCCCACTTCTTCCACGGATCGAACCCGGAATCTTTATCCACGGATTTGATAATACTCGCAGCTTTCTTGTGGATAGGCTGGACACGTGAGCCTGGGGGGTAGGGGCTGGGGAAGATACCGGACGCGACCAGTTCCAAATACTTCACGGCGGCGGGTTTAGAGTGGGTTACGGCTAGATCCATAAACGGGGTCATGGACATCCCCAGCAACCTATACGCCGCTACTTTGAGAGAGTTAGGCAGGGAGCGGATAAATAGTTGAGACATCGTGTCCGTTATCCGGTGCGGGGATGTGGTTGGGAAGGTTATGCCCATAGCTTCGAGCGGGTCCAGGTCCGCTACCGCGTTGTGTAGTATGATGCGGAAATTGTTAGACTCTAACCAATCATTGATTCTGCGGCTTAGGTTTAAGTTTCCAGCCATCACAACACACCCGGTTCCGGGGGTTACGGAAAACGAATAACAATGTGGTATTACGGTTGGCCTTGTCGGTACGTACTCAGTGTCAAACGCAACCCGGTCGAAGTCTTTACCCGTATACACCGACCATAGATAGTCGCTAAACTCGTCTTCATCTTCGAGCAACACATATTCCGGTTCTGGATACTCATCAACCGGCACCGCTTGTTTACCCGATAAAAACTTGCCTAGTTGCTCGAAACACTCTCTAACCAGGGATATGTTTTCAGTCATGCCCAGCCCGGCATTAGGGTGGTAGATCGGGAATACCGTACCAGACCATTTACCCCACCGGGTTTCGATAGGCCGGGCGTAGTCCAGTTCCAAGTCGATACCGGGGATGAACACGCGGCACGCGGCGGATGACATTGGGACTATTAGCTTAGGCTGCATCCGGTTTATCTGGTCGTACAGGTACTTATCCGCACACGCTTCTAACCGTTTAGCCGGTATGTCGTCGGTTGTTCCAGAGCCGCATTTCACCACGTTGGTTACACACACGTCAAACCGTTGCAACCCGGCTAGTGGTAGATATTGAAAAGTAAGCTCTTTCCCAGCCCGGCCTGAAAGGGTTTCGCGTCGTCTAAAGTCGTCCAGGGCCGGAGCGTCACCTATAAAAAGTATGTCGGCTGTAGACGGTCCGCTATCTGCTATGCGCCCTCTTCCGTTGTTAGGGCAAGCATGGCAGTACGGCAAGTGTGGGGAGTTGGTGGGGGTTAGTTTCTTGGGCATATGGCGTTTACAGGTTTCTAAACCCGATTTCCTTTTCTCACATCTAATCCGTTAAGCTCGGCAACTATGCGCTTAGCCAGAGTTTTACCTATGCCCTCTAGCTGCTCCCAATCTTCTTCACCGGCCATTAACATTTCCATAACAGATTTGAATTTACCCTCAACCTCTTTGGCCCGCTCCCATCCGACCCCGTTTAGTTCCTTTGCCACACGGCGGACTATACCAGGCGTTACTAGCTCCACGTGTGCCGGGCCGGTTCGGTGAAACACCTGGGATGATTTATGTTCGCTCATTGGCTTTTTCCACCAGTGCCATAGGTCGGCTATGATCCGCACAGTTTCAGCTTGTGAGTTAGAACGGATGACCCGGATAGGGGTTAATATTGTGACTGAATTAAGCCAGTTATCCAGTTCCCGGTAAGTGTAGATAGATCCGCCCAGCTTGAGCGGCACCCATTTACCATACCCACACGGCACTTCCAGTTCACCACCAGCCCCGGCCCGGTACGCGCCTTCGATGAGCAATACCGGATCTTGACACCCTTCCACCAGCATCTTGGCTTGGTGGCCCATAAACCGCCCTGTACGCATACTCCCTACAGCGTCTCTTAACCGCTTGCGCTCAATCCCCACCACCGCCCGCTTACCGTCTTCCCCGCAACCGTCCCAGCGTATGTCTGCCGAAACTAGCTCTCGTAGTTTCACCGGCACGTTTAGTTCGACCAGGAGCGGGTATAGGTCTTTGCTGCCTATGCGGGGGTCTATCAGGATAGTGTGGTCTATGTGGTTAGGGTTGGTGTTCTGCACTTTTTACCCGGTAAAACGGTAGCGGTTCGGGCAGCGCTAAGGCTTTAAGTGCCTCAACTAAAGCTTGGTAGCCTTGTAGGTCATACTGTGCAAACGAAGCCTCAAAAGGTTGATGGCACGTTTTGAACCTATCACGCGCTGTAACCTCAAAACTGGTGGCTAGAGATTTTAACGCGGCCTTTGTCTGGGCGAAGACTTTAGTTAAGTAAGCTACCTCAGCTTCAAGCCGGTAAATGGGAGTGTTTCGTTTTTCCGCTGCAATCAAGTCGGTATAAGTCCTTTCAAGCTCTTTCATGACTTGCTCTATGTTCCTATCCGGTATTTCCTCCATAACCAATATAGGATGGCCGGTCATAATGCCGTCTAATAGAGTCCCAGCGGGTACGAGTTTTGCGGCAAATATCCGGCCTAGAACAAGTTTTTCCACGCTGCCGGTTTGGGTGCTCATAATATCGACCTGTAGAGTGGTAGCCCCAACGGTGTTGTCGGTGATTCTAAAACGCAAAGCCATAATATTCCTTATTCCTTATTCCTTATTCCTTATTACTTAAATTAGGACCGGGATTACTCCCAGTCCTCTTGTGTTGAATCTGGGTACACAACCATTCCGAGGTTTGCGAAATCGCACATGCCGTCATCTGACCAAAGCTCTAACCCAATGACGTCCGGGTTAATGCGGCAATCGTCAATACGTATGCCGAACTTAACGCCACCGCTGGGAATCTTTTCCCGTAGGTGGGTTATGGTCACCTGTGCGATATAGCCCATATCCTCAAAACCCTGCATTTCGAGTCTCCCAGTCCAGGCGGCTTTACCTGCTGAGTTTTCCTGATACTCTTTCTTCATTTTGTGAACGAAGATCACGTTTAGATCCTTGCGGTCAAACGCCATCCTAACCACGTCCCGAAACTCGGATTTAACCGGGCCGTAGTGTTGCGGCATAACCTCAGTGAGTTTACCAAACCGGGCTAACCGGACTGACTCATAAAACTCTGTGCAGGTGTCCACCACAATCGTTTTTATTAACGGGTTAGTCGCGGCTGCTTCAAACGCGTCCCTGCCCTTGAGCCAATACTTGTCATACTGCTCCAACCGTAGCTTCGTTTCACCCTCTTCGCGTTTCTTGGCCTCCTCACCCGTAAGCCTTTTACGGAATAAAGGTTTAGGTAGCTCGCACGTGTAGATTTTACGCTCAGGGCGGTCTTTTAGGAATTTTTCCATAACTCCTTCTTCCCCCTTGTCATAATTCAAATACGCGATGTTGCCTGGGGATGTGAGTGAGAAATGAGTTTTACCGTGTTTTTCCTTTGCCCGGCTGCATATGATGAGCCGGTAATTAGGCGCTTTATCGGCTACTACCTCTTCAAAACCCGCCGATATCAATAGCCCGCCTTGACTATTGGGTGGGTACGTGGTTTGCTTGGTTGCCACAGCCATTGTTACGCTCCCCCTGTTTTGGGTGTTTGGCCTTGTGTGAAAGCTTTAAGCGCTAACACTAACCGCGTGAACAGCCCAAGCCGGGCCGGTGCCGGTGGGGTTTTCAGACCTTCCGAGTATCGGATGATGATTTTCACGGCAACGTCTTGGCAGCTTAAAGTTTGATCCGACGCGAAGGGCCACGTTGAATTAGCGGCCTCAAACCAATATAACTGGTTGATGAGCGCGGAAACTTTCACCAGTTCGCCGCATAAACGATCATGCTCTTGAGCACGCGAAAGCATGTTAGCGTGCGCCGTTGCGGTCATGGTGACCAGTTCACCGCTCAAGGGTAGATCGTGACTCAACCGGAACGCTTGTGGATACCAGTTATTGATATCCGATATCGGCAGTTCGGTCTTTCCGGTTGGAGCCACAAGACCGCGCATGGGAGGGCGTATGGGAGCACTGGTGCCGTCCATGTTTAGTGGTTTGTCGTTGTATGTTGAGTTCATAATTTCATCCTTTTAACCGGGCCTGGGTAAGTGGGTGAATCAACGTGTGAACACCCCAAACTCAGACCCGGCAGACTGTTTCAGCCCATGCTGGAAACTAGCTGAGGCTTAACAGTACCTCCCCATCGACCATGTAACCGATGGACTCCAGGACTTCGGTGATTCCGTCTTCAGACTTCAAGTAATCCGGCAACTCATTTTTAATGGTCGCGTCCACCTTAGTCTTGACCGCCGTGCGGATCATGTCCGCCCGGAAAGAAATTACTGTCTGATTCTCTTTGATGCCGTCTTTAAGGTCACCGGCGATCCTCTTGGCTGCTTCTTTCGTCTCCTCACTGGTAGACCCTGCTGGGGCCTTCGCCGCTACCGCCTTACCCGCTGTAGCCGATGACGCCTTACCCGCCATTCCCACGCCTTTCTTAGCGCTCTTTTCATTCGGGTTACGGATGAGGGCAGAGAAAATCAGCACGGTTGGTTTGTTTTTGCGGTCGCTGAAATCCAGCCCAGTCCGTTCGGGTGCCGGTACGCGGATCACATGACCTTGCAGACCGTTGAACTGGCTGGCATCTCCGTCAGCCAAAGCAAACCCTTGTTTTTCCAAACTCTCGAACATCAGGAAAAAGTTACTTCCCTTTTTGAGTGTCGCTCCGTCATGATCTGAGGCCAGAAACCTGCCCTCTTCGATGGGTGTAAATCCAGCCGACGCGCCAGCGGTCCAGTGCTGGGTTGTAAGTGCAACTTCACTAACACTGCCATCCTTCATGATTTCGTGCAAATCAGCGGTTAGCGCGAGTGCCGGTATAGCTTGTTGACCCTCGTAGTCGTACAGATTCCAGCGGGCTAATCTAATCTCTATGTCTACATTCTCAACTAGCCCGCCTTGGGTAAAGTCAGCAGTTGTGCTAAAAATAAGCTTAAAACTCATAATCTAATCCTTGTGTCCTTTTGGTGTTTTGCCCTTCATGGGCGTAGTTAACAGTAACGGTAACGGTTGATTGTTGATATTACCTGCCCCACTTTCGTTTAACGGTTTTTACGCGGTAAAGGTGGTGGTGCCGGTGGAATGGATTGAAGTTTTCTGAATGACTTCAGAAAAGCATTTGGGATAAAGGGTTTAGCCTCTCTCCACAAAAACCAGGAAATGTTATCGTCGATGATGAAGTTTTCACACCTATCGTTATTCGCCCTCATTCCGCGCCCGCACATCTGTACGAGATCTTGAGCGGTGAGGTAAGACGAGTATGTACGGTCAAACGCGATACGTTGTTGGGTTATAGGGTCCGATAGGTCCGCAAACGGGAGCTTAGCAATGATTTGGAACTCACACTCGGCAAAGGGGAAATCGTAACCGGTTGTGATGGACGGTGAAACGAGAACCGATGTGTCTGTAGGGTTTGATAGCAACCGGTCTTTAAATAGCTTGACTATGGCATTGGTTTGGCGTGCGGACTCGTTGATTGAGAGCCTGGGGTTTGCGAGTCTGGTTACAATTTCCAGACCGCGTTTATAGCTGACTGAATGGACAATTCCGCGCCGGTCCGAGCGTTTCGTTAGGATCTCTTTGATCCGGCCCAGCCAGCGGTTGAGGGCTTCGGTCGTAATATCCTTCGATACTTTCGCGGTTGGTATGTGGTAAGTGGGGCTGGCGTGAGCCGGGAACGGGGAAGGGATTTCCACATAATCGTACTCATCGCACTTCATCCCAAGTAGCTGTGCTGTCTTTGGCACCAGAGTAGCTGAGAACACCGCTACTTGTTGAACCCCGCGAAACAGCATGGATTCAGCAAAGCCAGCCGCCCATAGCGGTTCTACTTTGATAGCTTTTTCGGTACGGGCGATTGCCCATTGCCCTAACAAATCTGAAGATAAAGCTTTTAGCAGGTCCGCCAAAGTTTTCCATTCTAAAAATTGGCGCACTAAATCCCCCGCCGCCGTCCCTTGTTGTACCTGGTGTTGCAATACCTCTAACCGGGCTTGCGCTACTGGGTACTTTTCTTGCGCCCATACTTGGATGCCGGGGAGCGTGACACGCGTGGGCCACGGGCAACCTAACATAGTCCGCACGTGAAACTCTGTCAGTTCCTTAGCCGCCGCCGAACATATCTCAGACTCAGCACTATGGCCCTCGTCCAGTATTAGGAGATAGAATTTACCCAGCCCCTTTTCTTCCGCCGCGTGTTGGGCCATAAGCATGTAATATTTGTAATTTGTAATAACCACCGGTGCCTTGCGTGCGGCGGTAACAGCCGCCGAATACGCACAGTCTCCACCGCCGTCATACGGGCATTTGGAGTGGTGGCCCACTTCACACGTCATGCTGGGGTGAATCTGACACGTGTAATTAGCTCTACCCCGCACATCCTTTAACCCACATTCCGCGAAGTCGCTCATAGCCTGATCTTGCAACCCCTTAGTGGCTGTGAGGATCACGGCCCGTTTACCGGATAAATAAGCGAAGGCGAAATAGGCTAGAGACTTGCCTGTACCGGTTCCCATCTGGACGACTTGGAAGCGGACTTCGGAAGCCGATAACAGGGAGAAAGCGGCGCGTTGTTCGTTGCGGAATTGGGGAAACTTAGAGGGTAAGCCAAAGTCTTCCGGGTTGGGTAGATCTTCAACCGGAATAAATCCGGTGTTGGTGGCTTTGATTTGAGCCAGCGGGTTGTAATTTTCGGGTATAGGTGTGGGTGTAGCCGGGTTCATGTTAATTATCTTCCGTTTGATACCGGCTGGGGTGTCGGGTTCGCCGGTGTTAGTGTGTTTAGTTAGTGCGGTGTGAGTGTGCTTAGTTAATCTTCAAACCGATTGAGTAGTACGCGGTGGGCCAGTTTTACACGGTCAATCGGTGCCACACGGTTAGTTCCCTGGGTATTGGGGTCTGGGCTAAATCCGAGGTTTGACGGGTACGCGGTGCCGCCGTTCACCGTCTGCTGTGCCTGTTCTGACGCGCCTAAATCGTCAATCGAGATAAAGCCCTTGAATGTCGTTTTGAACCGGCTGAGGCAGCGCCGTTTCCAAACGCTATCAGGCAAAGACTCTATGCGGTGCCGCAAACCCATAGCCAGGCGTTGAGCCTCAAACGCTTCACCGTCTTGGGCTGCTTGTTGGCAGAGTAATACTTGAGTTGCGAAAAGGTCTTCAATTTCGGATTCGATTATGTATTGAGACTGAGTGTCGCGCTGTAGGTTGACAACTGCCATGAGCGTTTCCGCCGTCCCGGTCATAGCCGCGCAATCGTTTAGTAGTCGTGTTATCGCGGATCGTATAAAATCCGCTTGGCAGGTAAAGGGGAAGCGGCCCGATTCGACTACCGCCGCCATAGCCCTATCAACCGCCGGTGTGACCTTAGCGCGTATGCCCACCGTCGCGCCTCTACTATCCGTAGCTGGGATAACTACGTCTTGTTCGCGGATTGACGCCGTGGTGTGTGTGCCGGGAATAACGAACGGTCTGTGCCGGTCTTCCCGGCCCGCGTTGGGGTTACCCCACATTACGCCAGCTTCCGGTGTTCTACCACGCCGGGCTTGATACGCTCCACGCTCGGAAGCGTTACTTCTGTTGTCTATATCAATATCTGAATTTGAATTGTGTTGATCCACTTAACCGTTTACCTGTACGGGGGCCAGCCCGCGAAAGTCTGAAACAAAACCAAACCAAACCAAACCGAAACAACTAAAACTACTGTACCCGCCGCGTGTGCCTAATTTGTTTGAGCGCTTACGTTCTCATAAAATCCAGATCCGGCAATCACCGGTTAACGCACTCTAGCGGGTACTCCTAGATACTATCCGCGTCATGATGCCAATGCAACATAATAGTTTCTTACAGTTAGACTATTTTTCACAAACGCGATCAATTCAGCGAAATTCCCGTTTCTAGGGTTTACCGAACCCGGTGCGGGTGGTTTTATTGAGTAAATCCATGATACTGGGAGCGGCGATACTGATTGGAGATTTGAGCATCTGGAGTTGGGAGTCGATGATTTCCATCTGGGTGTTGATTTGGGCGCGTTGTTGCTCAATCTCGAACTGTGACAAAGCGGCCTGGGCGTGCATAATTAAAGCGTGGCCAGCCAAAAATGATCTTAGCGGCGCGGGAATGTTGACTTCTTTTTCGGGGTACAACGAACCCGTTGCGTCTCTTAAGGTGTCGTAAGAATCACGTTGCGCCTGTGCCAGGTTTTGCTTTAGTCCAAGTTGTTTGAGTGTAATCTCAAGCCCTATTTTATGCGCTTCCAGCATTTCTATCTGGTCTGCTACGGTGGGTTGGCCGGGTTGTCCGGGTTGTCCGGGCTGGCCGGGCTGGCCGGGTCTGAATTGGTTCATGGTTGTTTCCTTGTTTCCTTGTGATTGTTGTTGTTTACTCATGGACTTTATCGAATACGTTTTTAGCGGCTTTTTGGTAATCCGCTTCCACGCTCGTAAGGCCCATGTGTTGATAAATTTCCAGAGACTTTTTGCTGCTATGCCCGGACACTAGTTGGATTTGCGCGTCCGTGAGTTTAGACGCTGTGAGGTAGGTAAGCATCTGGTGCCGTAACAGGTGTGGGTACACTCGTTTCGTAATGCCAGCCTTGTGTGCGTACTGGGTTATGATTTGTCGCACCCGTCGTTCTGTAATCGGGCGGCGGTGTGTGGATTCAAACAGCCACACCGCTCCACGCTCCAGACCCTCAACATATGCACGAAGCACCAGGGCGAAAGATTGTGCGAACAACACATACCGGTCTTTGCCACCCTTGCCCTGCTCGATAAAGACTTTGGATTCTCCCCAGTCGATTTGGTCCAGTTTTATGTGGGTTAGTTCGGATACCCTACACGCGGTGTAAAATAACACCCGCAATAACACCACGTCCCTCATACTGCCACACTCGCACGCGTCGAAAAACTTTTGTAGCTCTGCCTGGGTGAGTAGCTGGGGGAGTGTGCGGGATTTCTTTACGCGATCCATTCCAACCTTTTTCCGGGCCTGCTGGGACACATGCCGGAATTGGTCGTAGGTTAGATGGTGATGACGGATCAAAGTCACCATATCGCGGATAGGCGGTTTAAGATCCGTTGTGGTTGTGGTTGTGGTTGTAATGGGTTTGCTCATCGTTACAGCGCCCCCCATTGTGCCGCCATAGCGTTGGCAATCCCCTGGTAGGTCTGTGACCTTAGTTTCCAGCGATCCGGTGACGGTGATACCCGATTTTGTCCGCTGTTGGTTTGGTTACCGTATAAGCGCTTGATTATCCTGCCTTCACCCCCGCAATTTGCACAACCATAGCGACCCAAACTTGAATCGAAGCGGTAACCACAAGAACACAAATAATCCGGGTCAACATGCGCGGTAGGTGTTAGAGGGGGAAGATTCTTTAACCACAAGCAAGTTGTCTTAGACTCGCCATGCCCAAACTGCCAGGGTTGTATAATTTGATCCGGCTGTAAAAATCGTGTACTCAACACACCCACCGGGTTTTCAATAGCTATTCGCGGGATAGGGGCGTCCCACAGCAGGTCTACAAAAGCGATAGCGTCCCGCTGCTCTACTTTCTTTTTAGCGAAGTGCCTAGCACCACTCACACAAAGATGGGTGCATGGAGGAAACGCGATTAGCATGTCCCAGCCCTCCCCCAAAGCCTTTTCAATGTGACCTTGAATGTGCCGCCCCGGTAAATCACTTGCGATTAAATCACAACTAACAGCGTCATGGCCCAGACGCCGGAAAGCGTCCCGCACCGTACCGGAAAACTCGCAACCTACCAGTATTCTCACGTTCTCACGGCCTAATACTTCCGCACGTCAAACTTAACCGCATCCCCACACGCGCTTTTTAACCGGTAAACCAGTTCCGATTCCAGCCTCAGATAGTCTCTATGCGCGACACACGGAAACAGGTAGATTAGGTGTGAGTCTGAATCGAGCGAACCGCGACCGTAAAACTCTTCAGCCGGGTCCAGGTAGCGGGATAGGTCACCGGCAGACCCCGCACAATGCCGGTATGCGGCGTTTACCGCGTCTTTGACGGTTGTGGAAGAGTTGTTGTTTATCTCTAACCTCAGCACTGAATCTATTTGGCCCTGCTCGATTAGGGGCTGGTAGTGTGCCGGGATTTCTTTTCCGATTTCACGATTTAATTCTGTGATGTTCATGTTTTTGTTTTCGTTTTCTGCCAGCCGGCTGTTTAGCTGGCTGGTTAACCTGTAACCGGGAATCTCAGTCTGAATGCCGCTACGGTTGGGATGAGCAAGGCGGTATAAAGTGGAGTGTGACGGCGTGTAATACCAC
>Ga0163144_10021013_pt1 | contig 13004 bp, 15 predicted proteins | sample OliLak19BULKMAT1_FD_123175 | JGI IMG/M metagenome (GOLD analysis project Ga0163144, IMG submission 123175) | Freshwater microbial mat bacterial communities from Lake Vanda, McMurdo Dry Valleys, Antarctica - Oligotrophic Lake LV.19.BULKMAT1 | ecosystem: Environmental > Aquatic > Freshwater >...
CCCAAAGCGCACCGCGCAGCCAGGTCCGCGCAGAAAAACCGGCGGAAAATCCCAATCGAACGCGCTCAAAAGCAAAATCCCAGCAAAAGCGCGCCGATTGAGAATTGATCAGATGTTCCCTAACGGGGTTTAAATTGACGTCGATCAGATCGGTGCAATTTTATGTTTCCGGAAACCGGCTGGCGGGTTTTGCGCTTTTGGAGGCGCTGTGATCGCTAACGAACACCGCCTTCGTGGTCGCAGACACGACATTGTTTCTGCTGCTTTCTTGCGGGTTCGCGTTTCAGTTCTTCTGGAAACGGTTTGAAGGGTTCATCCGCTGCCATGCAGCGCCCGCGCCCAATAGGGCCGAGGATTGTATCTCCTCGACAAGGCGCGGACATAAATATTTTGCTGCGCGAGCCTAGTAGAGGGGCAGCCATGCTTCTTATTGGCGACCGGTATCGGCGAAGACCGGTCTGGTGCGGGCGACGCAGCCGAACGACACGAACCGATTGACCCTACCGCTCGCCCCCGATGACGATCAGAGCCGACCTGGCCCCAAACAGCCACTCAAAGTCAGCTGCTCCCACGGCGTGCGAGCATAGCGGCAGCCTGACGGGCGGCCGCATCGCCGCTAATGTGTGCGCCTGACAGAAGCGCAGGGTAAGCACCGCCCAGCGCCTCGCCTGCAAAGAAGACCCTGTCTCCCAGTGGTTTGGACAAAGTGTATCGCGCCTTGTGCCGCCCCGGCCGGGCGGCGGCATAGGCGCCGAGCGTCCATGGATTGCTGCCCCAGGTCGTCATCCGGCCTTTGCGAATATGGCGACGGATGTCGCTTCCAAGCATCGACGCGAGTTCGTCGGTTGCGAACGCAATCGCTGCTTCCTCTCCTGCTTTCTCGATCTCCCAGGCTTGGCTGCCCCCCACAAATCCCACACAGAGATCAAATCCAGCTGGAAAGGACAGGAAGAATGCCGCCCGCGCCGGAAGGGGCTCATCGATGGCACGCGTGACGAAGGCGTTTTCCGGCAGACCGAAGCGCTCGCGATCCATCTGCAGCGCGATCTTCGTCAGCAGACCCATCGGAAGGTCGTCAAAGGCTTGCCGGACTTCATCCGGCAAATCGGGTGTAAACCTTAATCGGCCAGCCGAAATGACGCCGGTTGAAACAGTCACGACCGCCGCGCGCGCCCGGATATCGCCCTTCTGTGTACGCACAATGACGCCGGGCCCCGACCAATCGATGCCTGTTACTGCGGTGCCAGTTTGGACAGGCAGACCTTTTGCAACATGCGCGACAAGGGAACCCAATCCTTCCTTGATCAGTGCGTTGACGGTGTAGGCGCCATAAACCGCGACATCGGCGCTTGAGAGCTCGGTCAGATCGACACCGTGATCCATCGCGCTCAACCATGTTGCAGCGGCTGCAAGCCATCGGTCGTTGGAATTTACGAGGCTCGAGGCGGCAACATCGTCTTCTGAAGACACCAGCACGTGCCTCAGGTTTTCCGCCGCCTGATCATAGCTGGCGACTTCTTCAGGCGTCGCCGGTTTGCCTCCTGAAAACAGCGCACCGGGAGGATCGCTATGATCTATGAGGGTGAAACCTGCCGAACGGGCTGCGCCGATGTAGGGTAAATCATCGGGTCCCTGCAGCCAGGCGCAACCATGATCGAATGGAAATCCGAACGTTTCGCTTTCCGTAAAGGCGCGTCCGCCTATCCGGTCCGACGCTTCAACCACCAGCACGCTGTAGCCCGAGGCCTGCAGACGGCGCGCCGCGGCGATCCCGGCACCGCCGGCGCCGACGACGACAACATCAGGTGCAGAGGGCGTTTGGACGGTTTCCACGAACAGCTCTCCAGAAATATGGTTGAGGTTGCGATCAGACTTCTCTGAGCGTTGGTCTGTCAATCAGGGCCTCAAACTTTCGGTAAGGCTCCCTGCTCTGGAAAGAGCTAGTTCAGTCGAAGGCTCGGCCCGAGGGTAGTTCGATAAGCGCAAATGGCTTTTCCGGCGAAGTCCGGCCTAGCTACCCTGATGCGGCTGAACGGCTCGGTTCAGGTGACCCTGCCGGATGCCACACCCTTCGATCGGAGCCAACCTGGCCCAAACGCGAGTTTGTAGATCCTAGGAGCGTATGCTGTTCCAAGCTCAAGGGACGTCGTCGGTAAACAGGTATTCGCTTGAGTTCGCGACCACGACGGGAACACTCCTGACCCGCAATCGCAATTCACCCTTTGCCGCCGATGGCAACGCCGCCTCTAGACGCGCGACATCTGATGGCGTCAGCGGCTGAGGTGTTCGGACTGTAGCGACAATTGCCTGCGGCGCAGTCAATGGGGCTATACGAACTTCGATCAAGCGCGCGCCCGGCGCAGAGGCGAGCCCCCGGCGCAAGCTCTGCTCAATCTCGACCATCTGTGTACGTGTTGCAATTTCGTCGGCGAACCTCAAACCGAGATGAGAAGCAAGCACGACGAATAAACCCAGCTGGGCGAGGCGTCCGACGGAGACGAGCGGTTGAGCGCGATCGGGTACGCGTTTCGATTCAGGTCTCAGCAGCCAGAAAACGACCATGGCGGCCAGCAACACCGCTGCATAGTTGCTCACGTAAAGTAGCAGAGCGCCCAGCGCCAGCGTCGGCTCGTTCTTGGCAAACAGCATGCCAGCATTGGCGAGCGGCGGCACAAGAGCCGTTGCAATGGCTACACCTGCAAGCGCTGAATTGAGCCGAAGATTTCCAGTTGCATACGAGACGGCTGCGCCGCCGGCCACAGCAATCACAAGATCCAAGAGCGTTGCGTCTGTTCGGTTGAGCATCTCTTGCGTGATTGGCAAGCCTTTGTTGGCGAGGCCGATACCAAAACCGATTGATAGCACGAACAGTGCGCCCAAAAGCTCGGCGATACCGGCACGGCGGACAAGACTGCTGTCTCGTGTCGCGAGTGCGTAGCCAAGTCCCGTGATGGGGTTGAGCAACATCGCAACCAGCATCGCACCTATGATCACAGCGGGACTGTTAGCCAGCATGCCATATGCCGCGAGCACCGTGGCCAAACCGGTCATTATGAAATAGGCAGGTGTCGGCCTCGCGGCTTCGGCTATCTCAAGTGCAACGCTTTCGCTCGTTCGGGTCATTTGCGGCTTATGGCAATAAGCGGAATGCTACTCAATGCCGTTTGAGGGTACCAAACGATTCACGTCCGATAGGCAGTTCTCGGCTAACTTCGGCCTGGCGGCGGCTCGGGTTACCAATGACCGAACTGAGTTGACTTTGCCGCACGCCCGCGGAGGCCATCAGAGTTTCCTTGGCCCAGTGGTGTCGTTCAATGCAGATGCGATTGAAGCCTTTAGATGCCTTGAGCCTTCAATGCAGCCTGCGTGCCCGGATTGGCGTTCATGCGTTCGATGTGCGCAGAAAGAAAGGGCCATGACGTTGTTGGTCTAGGCAGGGCCAAGCCCCAGAGCGCCATCGGAAACAGCAAAGCGTCTGCTGCGGTCATCGCATCGCCCACGAGCCACGTCCGGTTGGCCAAGTGCGTATTGATAACGTCGAAATCGCCTTCTATGCGCTTGATCGCCGCCGCCCGTACCGCTTCGTGCATTTCCTCTGGTACTGCGTAGCGCGCAGCGAAGAACCATGGCCAAAAGTGCGGGTGCAGCGTGCCGGAGAGAAACGCGATCCACCGATAAAACTCGGGGCGATCTTTATGCCCGACAGCAGGTCCAAGTTTTGCATCGGGCTCAGAATCCGTCAGCGTCAAGAGAATGGCGCCGGCCTCGACGAGCGGTGTGCCGTCTTGAACCAGCGTTGGCACGACACCCATCGGGTTGACGGCGAGATATTCGGGCGACCGGAGCTGATCGCGTGGCTGCTCAATCGCCTCGTAAGGCTTGCCGACCCATTCCAACGTGACATGCACAGCAAGCGCGCAGGTTCCGGGCATGTAGTAAAGGCGGCGCGGCGTATCGGTCATCACGGGTCTCGCTGGTGAATGTAAGTCGTTCGAGCAGGTGGAAAAAACTCTACGGAGCCGCGACATGCAGGACGATCTTGCCGGTTACGCCACCGCGTTCGCCCAATTCATGTGCGCGCCGCGCTTCCGCCAACCCAAGCTCCAGCCCGATGACTGGCCGAATTTTCATGACGTCAACAAGAGCGCCCAGTTCGGCAAGCACATCGCCGCGTGGCGGTGTGAAAACAAATGCCGCACGCACGCCTGCGGCTTGAGCGCGCTCTTGTGAGGGTGGGGTAGCTGTCGCAACCAGGAGGCCGCCAGGGTTGAGCACCTGCCACGATCGCTCCTGCGTGTCGCCGCCGATTAAATCGACAAGCAGATCGATATCCTTGGCGACAGTTTCGAAAGCGGTGGCGCGATAGTCGAGTACTTCGTCGGCGCCGAGCGCTGATACGAGCGCGAGATTGTCGCTCGCGGCAGTGGCGATGACATAGGCGCCGCGCGTCTTGGCCAGCTGAATTGCGATTGTGCCCACGCCGCCTGACGCTCCAAGGATCAATACGCGCTGGCCAGGCTGAACATCGCCAACCGCGACAATGCATTGCCAGGCAGCCCCGCCGGCCATCGGCAGAGCGGCGGCGTCCACGAACGAAATCGTCTTGGGCTTGAGCGCGACCTGAGCGGCTTTGATTGCAACGAACTCAGCGTGCGTTCCGCCCTCTCCAAAGGCGGGGTAGGAATACACAGCGTCTCCGGCCTTGAACCCTGCCACCTCGGCGCCAACCCCTTCAACGATGCCCGCGCAATCCCATCCCAATGTTACAGGGAGATCGCGGCCAATCGCTTTGGCCATGGCGCCGGACCGGATCTTCCATTCGATAGGATTGATCGCGCTGGCAACCACCCGGACCAGCACTTCATCCTGATGCGGCGTTGGTCGTTCGATGTCTTCAAGTCGAAGAACAGACGCATCTCCAAATTCGTGAATACGGACCGCCTTCATGTCGATGCTCCTCTGGACCGATCAGGCCGTGCAGAGATTAGGGATGTCGAGCTTGGAGAACAGCAGCGGCGAAGCGACCGCGCTCGCCGGATAAGCTGCAAGCGCGTTACGGAACTCGGGGTGGCCGAAAGCGATGCGAAAGTGCGCAACCGATTCCCAGACAGCGTAGTTCAGGAAAGCACAGCTTCCCGCAATGCCCCGATGAAGCTGGGTCGAGATATACCCTGGCTGCTGCTTCATCCAGCTGGCGTCGGCCTGCCAGGCCGATAGCAGGCTCGCAACGTCGTCAGCTGCGACCGTGAAGAGGTTGATCAACACGACAGGACGCGCTTCGAAGTCCAGTTGGTCCTGGATGGTGATCGTGGGATCGAGTTGCGCGAACGAGAGCATGTTTTGTCCTTATCAGCGTTTAGGTGAGCAGCGGAAACGCAACTGCGCCGGCCGGTGTGGCCCAGTTTTTCACTAACTCTGCGACAACAGCGTTCGTGCTGGTCAGGCGGACACCGGCAGCTTCCATACGCCGCCAAGACATTTCCTCAGCGATCTGGTTTGACGACCCGCATGCATCGCAGACGACTTGTACATTGAAGCCCTCCTCAAGGGCGCTGATAGCGGGCGAGACCATGCATACGTCGGTGGTGACGCCAGCCATGACAAAATTGCGTTTGCCGGTCGCGCGACAGGCTCCGGCGAAGGCTTCATCGTCCCAGGCATTCACTACGCCCGTACGTTTGATCCTCGCCTCGAATGCCTTTGGTGCGATCGTGGCGAGTTCCGGCATCAGCGGGCCCTGGACATTGACATTGGTTTCCTGGCTCGACGTCAAAACCAGTGGCATGCTGGTGCCCATCGCGAACTTTGCGAGGATGATCACATTGCGCCGCAGGAGTTCGAGGGGCGTCGTCGCCGCCCAGGTGTTCGTGCCGACCTGATGATCGATGAGGATAACGGCCGTGTTGTCGAGGTTGAACCGGTGCATGACATTCGTCTCCTTGACCCCGTGCAAATAGACCTGTCCGGTTTTATTCCGCAAATGCAGTGATATAATGATAGGTATGCACGAAACGAATATAGCTCGCGCGGACTTGAATCTGCTTGTCGTTTTTGACGCGATCGCGAGCACCCGCTCGGTCAGCCGAGCAGCAGGCCGCCTCGCCCTAAGTCAGCCAGCCGTAAGCCATGCTCTGCGGCGGTTGCGCGATCTTGTCGATGATCCGCTCTTTGTCCGCGGGCGCGACGGGCTGGCGCCGACGCCGCGCGCGCTTATGATGATCTCGCCCGTGCGCGAAATCCTTGACTCGGTCGAACGGGTGCTGGCCGACGGAGACTTCAATCCCGAGATGGCGCAACTTCGCTTTCGGATCGCGGCAAGCGATTATTCCATGATGACCATTGCACCCGCTTGTGTTGCTGAATTGCGGCGCGCAGCGCCGCTCTCAACAATAGAAATGCGTCACGCGGGGGAAGACACGCTCGCCTTGCTGGAAAGCGGTGATTTGGATTTGGCATTCTGGGGCGCTGCGATACCCGATGGCCCATTCCGCGCCCTTGAGCTGTTCCGAGAGCATTATGTCGGGCTCATTTGCGCCCGCCACCCTCTTGCCATACGCGCTGGCCAAGGCGCTCTCACGCTGGACGACTACCTGGCGTTTCCCCATATGGTTGCCTCGTTCCGCGACCCGCGTCTGAGCCCGGTTGATGCTGAACTCGAAGCATTGGGTCGTTCACGGACCATTGGCGTGGTCACGCCGAACTTCGCGGCCAACGTCGCCTGTCTGCGCGGGAATGATCTGATCGTATCTTTGCCTGCGCGGTTGGTTGCACGTGTAAACCTCGATCATCTGGTGGTCTTCGCGCTGCCCCTGAATGTGCCAGACTATGCCTACTCGATCATCTGGCACCATCGGACCGAGCGCGATGTCGCCAGCATTTGGTTCCGAGAACTCGTTTCCCGATGCACAAAAGATCCCAGCCTCAAGGAAACTTGATGACGGCCATCGGCGAAGACCGATCTGGTGCGGGCGACGCAGCCGAACGACACGAACCGATTGACCCTGCCGCTTGCCGCCGATGACGATCAGAGAGGGAACCAGCCCCGAGTCAAAAAAGGCTGCATGCATTGCATTGCGACGTAAATGTCGGGTGGGTCATTTACAGCTTTGCCTTGTTCGCCGCATTTGTTTAGCTCATCCTGCAGATTTCGAAATCACCGTAGCAATGACGGCGCTTCAAGGCGCACTCTCAGATTGCTGCAACGGCCTTTGCCAGAAGATCGCGGACTTGGGCCGCCACCGCGAGAAGTTCCGCATTCCCGATCGCCTGCATGGATGCGACCGGATCAATCGCACTGACCTCTACACCTCCGTCGATCTGTCGCAGGATCACGTTGCACGGCAACATGGCGCCCACACGCGGCTCCATTCCGATCGCCTGGTACGCCATCTGTGGGTTGCAGGCACCGAGTATCCGATAGGCCGCCATCTCAACACCGAGCTTCTTTTTCATTGTTGCCTGAACATCGATCTCTGTAAGGACGCCAAATCCCTGGCCGCTCAGCGCCCTTCTTGTTCGGTCATCTGCTTCGTTGATTGTCGCACCGGCGATCGTCCGATCTAGGGTATAGCTCATGGTGTTTCCGGGCTCCTGACGTTCCGCTACAACGGTCGAGACTCTAGAACAGTTCCGACTAACCCTGAACTGTACCAGCATCTTCGGTCCAAAGATTACTGGAAATCGAGAGCAAAGTGCCGCCCATAGAGTGGCGACAATGTCTGATTTCGGCAGTTTCCGGCCTGGTGCTGGTTATGCAATCGACTGACAGGACGGCGGTGACCCTGCCGGACGCCGAAACTGATAACCGGAGCCAAACTGGCCCTTGTTCGCCGCTCAGCCGGAGGGCGAGGAATGGCTTTTCAGTCCGCTCCGCAAGACAGGCCCGCTTACTGTAGTGGGATAGATCGGTTCACACGACGAGGTATTTGAAGAGCCAATAGCCGACGAGCCAGACTGTTGCATACGCGGATACGAGGCCAACGCGTCCCCGCATGATCCCAAGGATTAGCGTTCGTTGATCTCGACCGGCGGCGAAAAACAGAGCTAGCACGTTCAACGAGAAGAGTCCGCCAAAGCCGAGAACAAAAAACAGACCATCGCCGATGATCGAGAGTGTTGTCGCACCTTCAACCAGCACTCCGGCAAGCGGCAGGAAGGACAGCATTACCCAGAAGCCGAGGACCGGCACCGCGTACATCCAGACGAACAAACGCGCCACACCGCTATGGCTCAAACTCATCATTGGCTGCACTCCGCTTTAGCGCCTTGGCTTACGAAAGCCGACGTACGGTGGACCGGGGTGTTGCGTGCGGTGTGCTGCCGCAGAATTATAACTCGGCGCTAGAAGTTGACCCCGCCAATTTCAACGAAATCGATGAGGTGGCGCGCCGATCGGCGCCCAATCTCCGCGTCGATCCACGCTTGAGGCAAGAGTTCGGGCTGCGCTCGCACGTATCCGGGACCAAGAGCGCCAGTAGGAGGTCAAAGTTCCGGTCGTAGATAATGTGCCGAGGCGAACATTCGCTGGCTGGGCAATGCTGCATGATCCAGCCGCGAGTTGGATAGGGTTGCAAAACGCAATCGACCCAGGCGCCTAGAAGCGGTCAACATCGAGTGTTCTAGTCGGCTTCTTGCTGCCGCTTCGGGACCTGAAACGCGCCGGGATCCTGCTTGACGTTCGGGTCTGTGGAGGACCTGCAGCGTAATTGGAAAAGGCCAGAGTTTGCTCGCGCACACCATCCCAGCGGCTTGATCGCGTATCACCTTGAAGAGCTGACCATTCGGGCCCTGATCACTGACGATAGATCAAAATCGGTGCGCCGCTTCCAGACGTCGTCAAGCCCGCGACCGGACCATACGGTCAAGCTCACTCAGCGCTGATTGCGCGTCTCCAAAAAGCAAATCGATGTCGACAAGGTTCTTTAGCTGGTCCGGGTCGAGCCCGGCGCCCGGCGCCACACCTATGATTGCTTTTGGCACGGTGATGCGCATGGCAATCACGAGCCGCATCAACTCACCAAGCCGTCGTTCTGTGCTCAGGGACAAACCAATAACATGCGGCGAGGACCGCGCTACATGTGCCATAAGTTCATCATGCTCAATACCGATCTGGAGATCGATCTCCCAACCTGCCTCTCTAAACATATCGGCCGCTATGGTAATCCCGATCCCATGGTCTTCACTGGGGACAGTCGCAAACAAAGCGCTTCTTCGCGCATCGTAGGCGCGGCGCACGCCTATCTCTTCGTCCCTCAGGCTGCGCATAAGAGCATACAGGTGCCCAGTCGCGACGGTGACGTCGACGAGTGAAACCCGGTCATCATCCCAGCGCTCGCCGAGCATCGTAGCAGCAGCGCCGATGTAGCCGAGATAAATATCCTGACGGGTTGTCCCTTCAGCGCGGCGCTCGTCGATAAACTGCAAAGCGGCGTACGGATCATCGTGCACAAGTGTGTCGCAGAACGCGCCAATGCTCGCCGCACTGATAACAGTCTCGGGCAGTTTCTCGCTTGGCTTCACCGTTCGCGAGAGGCGGCGGACAATGTCACTGGCCAGTGTTCCAACCGCGTCAACGTCAAGCGTCGCCCGCTTCTGGGCAAAGAGCGAGGTTGCGCGTTCAAACAGCTGCAGGTCGACGGCGGGGTGCATATTACCCAAAATAAGTGCCTCTCGTTTTAGCCAATATTATTCTCAGATTCTCGTCTGGCAAGGTACTTGTCCGCTCGGCAGCGACATGTACCGCGAGTCCAGGTTTCAGGCTCGCGTCGGGCAAGAGATGCAGCGGGTCAGATACGCAACATCATTCGCCAGTTGCAGGAGCAGAAACTGGCTGCGGAAAGGCCGCTTTCACGGCGCCAGCCATTGCCCGGCCCAATCATCGCAGCGTATGAATTTGGCCCGGCGATGATCCGGACCAAGATGCAGGACGTCGATGGCCGTGACCTTGAGCCGCAGAACTGCGAACGACGTTGGATCAGGCTTTCTTGAATAGTCGAGGGCGCCTGCAATGTGCTGGCCGGGTTGCGGGGCAATCCCGTAGCTTAGTCGCGACGTGTCAGGAACGCGCGCCCAGATTTCGGCAACCTCCGGGCCGGAGAGGATCACGGCCTCGGCTTCTAGCCGTATTTGCAGATGCCCCGCTTCATCCCATAAATGAAGAGCCGCAAACGGCGTGGCACGGAGTTCAGAGACCTTTGCTGAATTCAGGTCAGTATGGATTTCCAGTTTCGCGGCGAGCCGATCAACACTGCGCAGGACAACGGTCCGGACACGGGGCAAGCCGTTAGGAGTGACCGTCGCGAGCGCCGGATGCCGCGCCGGTGCACGCCGGTCGTGCACGCCGCGAACAAGGCAGTTCCAGACTTGCGCATGCATGGACGAAAGGCCCGCCGCCCAGGGATGAGGGTCACGTGTCATTTGTAGACCTCGCGGCGATCAGAGAACCGGCGGACGCGTTTCCGCCAGGCTCGGTAGCTGCCGGGCTTGAGCCGCCGGCGCATCAAGTCCCTGACTTCGTCAGGTCCGACGCCGTGCAGAGCCCGGATCTGCGCAAAGGTGATATGATCGCTGAGCGCCATCTCGAGGATCTCGCTCTCGGTCGCAGCGTCAATGGGAGCTCGGGGCATATTCGTTTCAGTTTCAACTCGTAAAGACCCATGGGCCAATCCTGCCAGCTGTCTCCCAGCAGCTGAAAGTCAATGCGGCGCGCATGTCACGAGGGCTAGGTGTCGCAATTGATCGACTTCGTGAGAGCCGTATTTTCATCAATCGGACAACCGATGATTTGAAAAGCCATGGATTTCAGAGCGCTGTGGGCTGACCCGCGAGTGGAAGGTTTTGCCCGGCTGACCAGAGCAGCGATGCGTCCACCGGCGGGCACCGGCCGCATTGCGCTGGCACTTGGCCTGGGTCTCGCAACTCATTTGATTTTCGCTGCAGCCGGCCTCGCGATGATTACGGCTATGTTTTTCGGCCTGAGCGAAAGTTTTGGAAGGGTACCGCTGCCATGGGCCTTGGTCGCCAACTTTCTGCTGCTTGCTCAATTTCCTCTGGCACATTCCCTGTTCCTGACACGGCGAGGCGGCCGTGCGCTGGCACGGCTTGTTCCAGGACCGCATGGCCCGGCGCTGGCTACCACGTCCTATGCGCTCATTGCCTCACTCCAGCTCATCGCCCTCTTTGCACTCTGGACCCCGTCAGGGATCATCTGGTGGCGAGCGGAGGGCTGGACATTCGCGCTCGTCTCTTCCGCGTACGCCGCATCCTGGCTGATGCTGATGAAAGCCAGCTTCGATGCAGGACTCGAGGTTCAGTCAGGTGCGCTGGGATGGTTATCCTTGATGGGGCAAATCCCGGTGCGGTTTCCCGACATGCCGACGCACGGACTTTTCCGTATCATCCGCCAGCCCATCTATGTAGCTTTTGCACTGACGCTCTGGATGGTGCCTGTCTGGACGCCGGACCAGCTCTGCCTGGCCATTACCTACACAGCTTATTGCCTCCTGGCCCCACTTCTCAAGGAACGTCGCTTTGCCAAGCGTTATGGTGAGCGCTTTGAGACATATCGCCGGGCAGTGCCCTACGCCTGCCCAAGGATTCATCCAAAATCCACTCAGCACACTGACGGCCAGTGATCCGATGGGTCAGCATGCCCGGGCAGACCGCAGTCCAAGATTTCACTCCCACCAACAATCAGCGCTGCCGATGACGCAAGACCCATTTGGTCCTTAATCCCATTCCGAGGGTATGCGCAGCGGCTAGGTTCAGGCAGACTATTAAAAGCTGGTCGCGCTCAATCACCTTACAAGTACCGGCGCCTGTTTGAGGCAGGTATTGTCGGTGAGTTGCTTGACCAGGAAATCGGCAACGTCGCTGCGCGAGACAATCCCATTTCGCCAGTCCTGCGGGGAAACCAGTATGCGGTAGCGCCCCACTTTGCGCGTATTTGTAAGGACACCCGGCCGAACGATGGTCCAGTCGAAACCGCTCTGTTCGATCATCTTCTCCTGAATGTCCTTATCGCTATAGGCACGGCCGAAAACCAGATCGAAGCCAAGCCGTTGCAGGGGCGGTATCCTCGACCGGCTTTCCCCGGCGCCGAAACCTGTGACGGTAATCAATCGGCGGATGCCGGCTTCTTTCATCAAAGGCAGGAGCGTTGCCGTTGCGGTCGAGAACAAGTCGATCGGACCTGTGAGCATGCGCGCGTTTGCGGGAATGCCGAGCGTCTGCATGACTGCGTCGACACCTGCAAGGGCCCGCCGGACATCATCGATTTGGCGCGCATCTCCGACCAGTTTCTTGAGCCTGGCGTGCTGGAGAGCTATCCGGTCCGCCGACCGCGCGAAGGCCACGACCGAATGCCCGCGTTCCAACGCGAGTTTGGTTGTTGCAAGCCCTATCCCGCTGCTGGCCCCCATAATCAAAACTGTCGCCATCTGGTTTTTTCCTCTTCGCCAGAAGATATGGTTGCCCCTTGGGGGGTGCCGAAGGCTGCGCGACCCAATGTGATCGGGGGTGGGCGAACCTGCACCAACCCGCAGGGTATTTGCCGCAAGGACTTGGCCTGAGACGCGCGAAGCCTGCTGCAGGCCTGCCGTCTGCCGGAAAAAAACGATTATTTCAGCGGCGGCGCGCGCGGACCGGTATCAGTGCCGGCTGGGGGGCCGCCCCCGGCAGGACGAGCATGGCCATAGCTTTTACCAGAAGGCCTCTTGCAGCCTTCCGGTGGCCATCGTGATACAGCATACGAGCCTGCTGCATGTACATGCTGGCCAGCAAGCGTCTCGAATAATTTTCACTCATTGAGTCTCTCCTTATACCTGGCATCATTACGCACGCTGACCCCGCGCAGATTGTCTGGCGCGTCAGAGCGCCGCAATCTGGTTGTCAGCTGGCGCAGCGCTGCCTTAACGCCTCACGCGCCGCGCCAAACCCAATTTGCCGGGCATGCCCCCGCCGCGTCATCGGACCTCGACTCAATCCTTTGCCTCATGAACGCTTAG
>Ga0163144_10021015_pt1 | contig 13004 bp, 18 predicted proteins | sample OliLak19BULKMAT1_FD_123175 | JGI IMG/M metagenome (GOLD analysis project Ga0163144, IMG submission 123175) | Freshwater microbial mat bacterial communities from Lake Vanda, McMurdo Dry Valleys, Antarctica - Oligotrophic Lake LV.19.BULKMAT1 | ecosystem: Environmental > Aquatic > Freshwater >...
ATGAAGGTCTTAGTTGCTTGTGAGTATTCTGGAACTGTCAGGGAAGCATTTAGAAAATTAGGGCACGATGCTTGGTCTTGTGATATTTTGCCACCAGACGACAATTCAGAATTCCACTATCAATGTGATGTTTCCAGCATACTAAACAATGGTTGGGATTTAATGATCGCGCACCCACCTTGTACCTATTTGACCAATGCTGGTGCAGTACACCTTTACCCTAAAAAAGTCCTAAACGAGGAAAGATATTTAAAAGGCATGGAGGCTAAAAGGTTTTTTATTAAATTACTTAAAGCGGACATACCGAAAATTTGTATTGAGAATCCGATACCCTCTAAGGTTTTTGCTTTACCACCCTATAGCCAATTCGTCCAACCTTTCGAGCACGGGCATCCTTTCAGTAAAAAGACTTGCTTATGGTTAAAAAACCTACCTATTTTAAAGCCTACAAGTATAGTCACCGATAGGCAGAGTACAAAAATTGCTGGGAACTGGTTCAATAAAGGCGGTAAAGATCGTCAAAAAAATAGAGCTAAAACATTTCAGGGAATTGCCGACGCAATGGCGCAACAATGGGGATAACGGAAATTTACGAAGAAAAAGTGGATAAATCATAATTAAAAAGTCATGATTATGACATGACAGATTTTATCTTCACGCCGGAACATATCTTTATGTGAAAACCATAGACGGACACCAACTTATTTCTCCTAGTGATTATATTATTAAAGGCGTAAAGGGAGAATTTTATGCTTGTAAGCCTGATATTTTTCACATGACATACGAACAAGTGGATGATTCATTTGTTTTATAGTTAGTTGCATTAAGTTTTCATTTTGATGCAATTGTTTTTAGTTCGATTGATTTATTCAAATAAGATGTAGGTGAAATTTATTATGATATTTAGAGTTGTTGACTTGTTTTCTGGATGCGGGGGATTGAGCCTTGGTTTTCAAAACGCAGGGTTTGAAGTAGTGGGCGCATTCGATAACTGGGAACCAGCAGTTGAGGCATATAGAAAGAATTTTAATCATCCAATCCATAACCATGACCTAGGGTCTGAAGAAGCTTTAAAGGTAATATCGAGGCTAAGACCAGATGTAATTATAGGGGGACCTCCATGCCAGGATTTTTCTCATGCTGGAAAAAGAAATGAAGATTTAGGTCGTGCTGATTTGACAATCAGTTACGCTAATATAGTTGTGAAGGTAAAGCCAAAGTTTTTCGTGATGGAAAATGTAGATCGTGCCTTAAGTAGCAAGCGTTATGCGGAAGCTAGAAAGATTTTTGAAAAGGCCGGTTATCGGTTAATTGAGAAGGTGTTAGATGCTAGTCTCTGCGGTGTACCTCAGAAAAGAAAGCGCCTTTTTGTAATTGGTGGCTTGAAAGAAGAGTTGAGTATGCTTTCAGAGGATTTAGATAATTGTCTTTCAAAAGAACCTTTAAGCGTTGCGAAGTATTTTAAACAGAATAGTATCGCTCTTGATACTAAGAATTATTACAGACACCCTAGAAATTATGCGAGGAGAGCCGTTTATTCGGTAGATGAGCCAAGTGCTACGATTAGAGGAGTTAATCGGCCAGTACCTCCGAATTATCCAGGTCATCCTGCGGATTCTGCCAAAATTACAAAAGCTATAAGACCATTAACAACAATTGAAAGAAGCTATATACAGACGTTTCCAGTTGATTTTAACTTTGAGGGATTTTCCAAAACGACGCTTGAGCAGATGATTGGTAATGCAGTTCCTGTTAAGTTGGCCGAATATGTAGCATCATCATTAATGGAATTCATCCTTTGTACAGGGCATAAAATTAAAATAGCGGAAGATTCATTTGTTTTATAGCTAGTTGCATCAAGTTTTCATTTATTGAAGAAATGATCTACAATAACCAAATAAAAGATTTTGAATTTGGGGATTGACTATGAAGTTGGCAGAAAGAATCATCGGTGAAGTGTTGAGTAGTCGTTTATCTATCGTAAACAAACCTGTAAAAACTGACACCGAAATGGATTCTTACTATACGATTAGTGAAAGCAGAGGGACTAAGGTTGTTATCCCTACTAAAGATGGAAAGTACAGGCCAATTGTTATCACCTCTAATGTAAATCTTGGTTCCTACAGCACACTTGTTTTTAACGAAGACAAGAATATTTCAATACAATATTTTCTAGACGGCTATCTTGAAGAAAGTATGGTTAACAAGTGGAAGTCTTTTTATGTACCTTACGGTTATCCTGACAATACCGTGTCTACAAAAGGTAAACCAAAAATAACAATTAAAAAAGATCATGGCTGGATGTCTAAAGAGAAATTCTATCTCTGGTTAATAGGTGAGTCAGTGCTCGACATTGTAATTAAAACACACTTTCCCAATATGGCCGAGATAGAAGTAGCAGATTCAAAAATTAAACACGGTGATATTGAGTTTATCGGATTTGATCAGAAAAAACATAAAGAACTTTTAGACTTGATTGACGATGCTGACAGTAAGTTAAAGAAGGCGGGATTTGGTAATCTGATGTACGGTAAGATTTATTTAGTACCCAAGGCCAATAACAAAAAAACATTCGTAACTTTTGCAGATTACCTAAAAGACGATGACAGTGTACGGATTTTCGACGCTAGCCAAAGTAGTGCAATGGCGCAACCGATTAAAACCATCATTCATGAGCTTGGACACAGACACTACTACAAAAAATTAAATACTGGTGCACTAGATAAAATCCGACAAAGGTTTATCTTAGAGTTATCGAATTTCAATAAAGATCAAAATGACAAAGATATTAAAATAAAAGCGGACCACGATGGGTTTAAAATCGGTGATATTCTCAACAGTAAAAAACACGGAGAACTTCAGTTCGGTGGAGTCGGTCCCAGAACATTAAATGGTAGAAAAATTTTCTATAAATTCTACCAAATGAAAAACGGTCAAAAAACTAGCGCATATCTTTCCTTTGAAAAATTAGTGGATGCTATAAAGTATTTCGGTAATCAAGACAAGGTGGAAGTCTCTTCTAAGAACGCAAAAGTTGATAATATGTGGTTACCAACTCCGTACTCTAGAACAAGTCAAATTGAATGGTTCGCTGAAGTATTCGCATTTGCTGTCATGGGAAATAACAAAGAAATTTTAAATTGGATAAAGGAATTGTGAAAATAGCAGAAAAAATTATATCCATGTGTGAAGAAAAAATAGACGCGGATTTTATTCGTGAAATGCTAAAGCTTTATATAAAAGAATTTGATTTTCGCGGTAGCCTACCTAAATTCTCACTACACGTACCGAGTGTAACAATAGTTAACACAAAATCTAATTGGTTAGGCGCTACAAAAATTTCTGTAAAGCAGGGCGACGCCTTAAGTTACCAAATATACATACAAAAACGTTGTCTGGTGGATGAAAAAACGGTCAGAAGGGTAGCACTACATGAACTACTTCACGTTGTCGTTCTCGTTCAAAGTGATTTATACCAAGAGTATTTAAAAACACGAAGTTTCGCTGTAGCAAAAGAACTTATTGCAATGGTTCATGACCACGATTCTGTTGTGTTTGTTGGTCTAGTTAATAAGGTGAATAAAAAACTCGGAAAGAATTTTATAACACCGTACCTAGACGACACATATATCGGAAATACTTAATTAAACGCACCAGTAACCAAACTCAAATTGTATCAACGCAAAGAAGCAATTTAAAAAGATAAGCTTTTACAATCAATATTCAAAGATTCATAATTTAACAAAGGAGTTATTATGACTTGGATTGAGCGTTTTTTAAATCTATTTCAAACAGACGTTGAAATTCCGTACAGACACGACATCGATCTATCAAACGAAACAATCAACAATGGTTCACCGCAAGAACCAGATTACGATTATCTATGGAGCACCTCAGCAATAGATCAAGAAAGCAATAACAAAGTCGCACAAGCGTGCACACTTATTGAATCGTATAAATCTGTCTACGAACAAGTTGCAAAAAAAGTAAATCTCCCATGGCAATTTATCGGATGCCTTCACTACAGAGAAGCGAGTTGTCGAATGCAATTAAATATTCACAATGGACAACCGATCAACATCAAAACAACCATTGTTCCAAAGGGTAGAGGGCCATTCAATTCATGGACCGAGTCGGCCGTTGATGCAATCACTTTCATGAAATTTAAAACATTAGACCATTCAATACCAAACCTATTACTTATGAGCGAAAAATTTAATGGCCTTGGATATCGCAAGCGAGGAATGTACAGTCCTTACGTTTGGAGTGGTACAAATCACTCGACCGAAAAAGGCAAGTACACGTCCGATGGAAAATTTAATCCAAACGCCACTGAATCCCAATTAGGCGTGGCGTGCCTAATGATACATCTTAGTAAATCAAAAGAGGTAGAAAATGGATCAAGTCACTAAAGTCAAACCGGCAGATGTTGCCTATGAACAACACAAACTAGATAAATTATTAGAGCAAACATTGCTTGCATGGAATCTAACGAATCTAATAAAAGATTTTGAAACAGTGTATATTGGATTCATGAATCAAGGTTATCAATTATCAGAAGGACAAGTAGCACAACTAAAAACGGATCTTCTAATGGCGTTTTGTTATGGCGCGGTCACTTCATGCGATATCAATACTAATTTTAGAATGGGATATAAAACACCAGAAAAGAAAGCAACGATTCTTGGAATAGACGGTCAGCCAATCAATCAAGTCAAACAGTTGATACTTTAGAAATATCAACTAATACGGTAAACTATTGCTATGAAGAAAAAATTAACACGTAGGGCCAATTTGCCAAGTGCGCCGATAGTCAGCGTTACACCCAAAATACCGCTCATAACAAACGATTCACGGGCAAATAACAAAGATAAAGACACGAGCGTATCAATAGACCCACTATACAAATTAACGCCATTAGAGCGATTTCAGCAACTACCAAATATCATCAAAAGTATTAACGCCAATATGTTTGCAAATCTTCTGGCCATTTATCATGTGAAACCATTACCAGAGATTCAGGCCATTATTAAAGCAGGAAATTTGTCATTGCTAGAACTACAAATCGCCATATCAGTAGAGAAGGTTCTACAAAGAAACAAGGATTCGTTCGAGCATACTAAATATTTACATAATAGAATGTTGGGCAGTATTAAACAAACCATTGAATACTCCGGTCTAAGTAGTCCACAAGTTCAAAACGAAACGAATGATCTGATAGCAGAATTTACTATTGAAGAATTAAATCAAATTAAACAAATTGCATTTCAAGGAAGGCCAAGTGGACAAGAGCCTTAAGGCCGTTGCATTGGCAAAATTGTTTAGAGTATTTGGTGTTGAGTACATCGATAATCTTATAAATATTAAAAAGGCCCAGACTAATCTTATCGACTTCATTACTTACACCGATTCGGCCTACAAACCAAATTGGCATCATGAATTAATTTGTGAAGAGATTGACGGTTTTTTAGAAGATCCTACGAGAACACGACTTATGTTATTTTGTCCGCCTAGAGCAGGAAAAAGCCAGATTGCATCTAGAAATTTACCCGCCTATGCTTTTGGTAAAAATCCAAATCTAGAAATTATTGCAACCTCTTACGGTGCCGACCTTGCATCGGCAATGAACCGAGACGTTAAAAGGATTATTGATAGTCCAAAATATAAGGAAGTTTTTCCAAACACAACAATCAATAGTAGAAACGTAAAAAATTCGTCTAAGGGATCTTATGTAAACACTTCCGATGAGTTTCAGATTGTTAATTATAAGGGAAGATACGTTTCAAGCGGCGTGGGTGGAGGTATTACGGGTAAAGGTGCCGATCTCGCATTGATTGACGATGTTTTGAAGGACATGGCAGAAGCAACATCGCCCGTCAGAAAGCAATTAATTTACGACTGGTACACCTCAACTTTATATACTCGTTTGTCGCCAGATGGGAAAGTTATTATCATCATGACCAGGTGGGCAGAGGATGATCTTGCCGGTAGGTTATTAGAAGCCGCAAAGAACGATCCAGAGGCCGATCAATGGGAAGTTATTTCATTACCCACGTTATTTGATTCATCAAACAAGAATACACATCCGTCAGACCCTAGAGAAGATGGTGAGCCACTATGGCCAGAAAAATTTTCACTTCAAAAAATTAATGCAATCATGAAGTCCGTTGGAAAAAAAGTGTGGGCATCGCTATTTCAACAAGAGCCAACACCAAATAGTGGGACAATATTTAAGGGCGCAGGCTTTCAATATTACAAAGTACTGTGCGAGTTTGATTACATTACCATCTCAATTGATTGTACGTTTAAAGAATCCGACACATCGGATTTTGTTGCAATTGGCGTGTTTGGTACGAAGGGTGTTCAGAGACATTTAGTGTATTTAGTGCGAGAGAGACTAGAATTTACTCAAACAGTTAAAGAGCTTCTATTAGTCTTTTCAAAATTTCCTACCGCAAGATCAACCATAGTAGAAGATAAGGCCAACGGATCAGCGGTTATATCCTCACTTAAAGCGCACATCCCAAACATCATAAGCTATTCACCAACTGAATCAAAAATAGCAAGGGCCAATGCTGTTACGCCTGTGTTTGAGGCAGGAAATTTTTTTCTACCAGATCCTAATTCACCTTATGTAAGGGAGCACATGCCATGGGTTGCAAAACATTTAGTAGATTACATAGATGAATTTAAAGCATTTCCTTACGGCAAACATGACGACATGGTGGATATGACAGTACAGTTTTTATTAAAAGATTCGGCCGCACCAAAATGGTTACAAGAGTTGTCCAAACAAGATGATCCAAATGAATTTAAAAGTTTTGATCAGCAATTATCTGACATGATGGGATGGCAAGTCGATACGGTAAGTAGACCAAGCGAATACGATACAGATGTAGAATTCATTTCAGGAAGAAAAGGAAGGTTCTAATGACTCTAGATAATAGAAAAAACAAGAGAGTTGTGATAATAGATAGTAATGGACTTACTAACATTATTCAATTATCGATCCCGTCTAACGCGGACACATTGTACTGCCCGCCACAAATCACATTCAATGAAAGATTCTTTAAGTTTGAAAAAATGCTATCGCTTACGGCCACTCCAGTTTATAGCGAAGCTGGTTTATCGTGTGATAAAAAAGAAGTAACCAAGTTAGATAGTCGAGCGCACATCAAACAAGAATGCACAAAGGACTTACTTAAAAGAACACTTGATCAAAATATAAAATTAAAAGAGGTAGCTTGTAAACTAGACCAACATCTTGCCGTTTTCTATTCTGTGTTCGTAGAACATATAATAGAACAAAAACAAGTGGATAGAGACTCAGCTATTGCAATCATAAAAAATTTAGTACAATCTGAATATGATAAAGGTGAAACTTAAAAGTTTTGAAGAATTAGAAAAATTAGGATTCGTTCACTTTACTTCAAACAGCGGTGGAATAATACTCACTGACGGAAAAAATACATTTAAATTCTTTGATAAAAATTGCTTCAAACAAACCTTTACCGTGGCAGACACGGACAAGGTCATTGACAAGGACGCGTATAATTCATTAAAGAATTTAATTAACGAAATTGATTGATTACACTAAGTAATCAATACTAAAATACTTAAATGAATTTAATTAATAAATGGATACTACCGATAGTCTTTGATACGTCAGTGAGCGCCGATTTTGTTAAAGATTTCATCGACAAACAAACACTAGCGCACTGCGACACAGTTAATGAAGCAAACGATTGGACGATGCTACGACATCCGAATAAGCAATGTGTAGCATTCGTTGCCTATAGCAAAAATAAAAACATATTAAGAAATTTAACCATAGAAGAGAAAGAGGCCATCCAAATACGGTTAGGTCTAAATTTATTTACCACACCAAATAAAAAAGAGGAAAAAGATGGAACCATTGAACGAGATTATGCCTGAAAGATTTGTTATTAAAGTAAGAAATGGAAATAGTGATAAAATAGTCGATTCATCGATAGACTATAATATATTGTACAAGCGCTTCTTATCAATGGAATCAAAAGGACTTTTCCCAATTAGATTAATTGATACCACTAACGGGTCAATTCTAGCATCAAAGAATGAGTAGCCACGAGATTAAATGCAGAAGGCAGGCACACTTTATAAACAGATTGTTGGAGCGCATTGGCGTAACCATTACCCTAGAACAATTATTAATTGAAATAACTCGCGTAGATAATTATGAGAATAGGCCAATTATGATAAACGGAGATAATGGCAGTTCGCTACATTTATTAACAGTTAACGGCGTTGAATGTGTTGCTGTTTTTCATTGGGATGACATGTGCTTTGTAACTGCTTATCATAAAAAATGGGTAAAATTAATTGATGGAGTGTACTACCTAACTGCCAAGTTAAAATCAAAAACAATTAGACGTAAGAACAAATCTATAACAAAATCATTTAAACTAGGAAGAGAACACAAAATACAATTAAGAAGGATAAAGCATGAAATTGTCAAAATTTAAGAAAGCACCTTACAATCCAAGAATAATGAGTCCAGAGGCAAAGGATGCATTGAGATCATCCATTGAGACGTTTAGCGATATTTCTGGAATCGTAATCAATAACACAACAAGAAACGTCCTAGCAGGTAATCATCGTCTAGAAGTGTTGTATGAAACGTATGGTAAAGAAAATCTAGCATTAAAGGAAATAACACCAACGCTTCACTCAATTATGGCAGGAGAAAAAGATACTGGATTTATTGTTAGAATAGTCGAATGGCCAGAGGCAAAAGAAAAAGCCGCAAATGTTTCTGCTAATTCAGAACTAATCATGGGCGAGTTCACATCAGGACTACAAGATTTATTAGCAGAGATTGAGGCATCGGGCCTACCAATCAATCTGGAGTCATTAAGATTTGATGAGCTATCGCTGGACCTAAGCGACTTGTCAGATGCTATTGGTGCTGAGAATGAATCGACTATTGATAAAATTCAAAAAGAGGCGAGAGAAAAAAATGACGCACTGTCAGATGCAGGCAACGAGTCCTCAGAAGTAAAAACGATATTAGGCCTTATAAAGCTTTCTGTTTCAGGTGAAATAATTGATGAAGTGAAAAGCGATATTCAAAAGTTTTTATCAAGAAGGTATTACAAGGACGATGTGACGATCTTGTAATGACACTAGCATCAAAACAATACTCATTAGACTCAAAGCAAATAAAGACAGCTCTCTGCCACTTTTTTAGGTTTAGAAAGGGATGTAAATATATTGCAACCGAAGCAGGCCAGTTCAATTCTGACTTCTTGGCAATTATGAAAAATGATCTAATAGAGGTTGAAGTAAAGACTTCCAGACAAGATTTTTTACAAGATTTTAAGAAAGTTAAACACACCTTTTATAAGAATCCTAATCATAAGTGGACGCCCAATTATTTTTATTTTGCTGTACCAAAAGAGCTTATCGAAATCGCGCATCTAAAATGTTTAGGAACCAAATACGGTGTCCTACTTATTCGCGATAGACTACTGGAGAATGGCAGGTATTTAGAGTTTCAAGAAATGCCTACAACCGTTAAACGAGCACAAAGATTGACGGAAAATAAGGCGACACAAGATCACATTCACTATATTTGCGCACGAATGTCTAGTGAGTTGTGCGGTCTACGTGCACGCTCGACGGATTCGGCCCAAAAACTACTATAACTGTTTGTTAGTTCATATGATAACTATTGCAAAATATGGTTCATATCTTGAGTTTTTTCAAAAAATAAGCGATCATGGTATAATTCAACTTAGAATATTGGCCGCCGTTGGATGCGAATTACTTACTAAGTTTTTACTTGGAAAATAGACACGTTTGCTTATGCGCGGACAAGCGAAAGAGTAAAGGCCGTTAGACTAGAGTTTTTTTGAGCACACTAACAATCGGAGATAATATGAATTTACTAGAAGATTTAAAGAAACTCAGAGAATCTAAAACAGCAAGTTATAAAATTGACGGTAAAGAATATACCGAAGAACAATTAAATTCTATGGAAGTTATTAAGTGCAAAGAACTAGCTTTAATCAATAGAGGTTTAACAGAGCTACCATCATGGGTAGCTAAGTGTATTGTATCAGGTAATTTTGATTGTAGGTATAACAACCTAACCTCTTTAGTAGGGTCTCCTAAAACAGTAGGTGGTAGTTTTTACTGTAGTGATAACAAACTAACATCCTTAGCAGGCGCACCTAAAAGTATAGATGGTGATTTTCTTTGTTATGATAACAATCTAACATCCTTAGCAGGCGCACCTAAAAGTGTAGGTGGAAAGTTTTTTTGTTCTGGTAACAAACTAACAAGTTTAGAAGGCGCTCCTGAAAGTGTAGGTGGTGATTTCCTTTGTTTTGGTAACAAACTAACGAGTTTAGAAGGCGCACCTAAAAGTGTTGGTAAAGATTTCTATTGCGACGAGAACAATCTAACGAGTTTAGAAGGCGCACCCAAAAGTGTTGGGGGAGACTTCCTTTGTGCCAATAACAATCTAACAAGTTTAGAAGGCGCACCGAAAAGTATTGGCGGAGACTTCCTTTGTCATGATAACAAAAAGAAGTTTACTGAAGAAGAAGTTAAGGCCGTATCTAAAGTCAAAGGCTACATAGAAGTTTAAAAATAAGGAGATAATATGAATTTGCTAAAAGATTTAAAGAAACTTAGAGAATCCAAAACAGAAACTTATAAAATTGACGGTAAAAAATATACAGAAGAACAATTAAATTCAATGGAAGTTATTAAATGCAAAGAATTAAATCTAGAGGGTAGAGAATTAAAAACACTACCATCATGGGTAGCTAAATGTATTGTTAGTGGGCGTTTTACTTGTAGTAGTAATAATCTAACATCCTTAGCAGGAGCACCAAAAAGCGTTAGTGAAAATTTCATTTGTAGTAGTAACAAACTAACAAGTTTAGAAGGCGCACCAGAGAGTGTTGGTGGAGATTTCTATTGTTATGGTAACAATCTAACAAATTTAGTAGGATCTCCAAAAAGTGTTGGTGGAAATTTTGAGTGCGATCATAACAAGCTAACTTCTCTACAAGGCGCACCAAAAAGTGTTGGTGGAAATTTCTTTTGTTATGATAATAAAAAGCAATTTACTGAAGAAGAAGTTAAGGCCGTATCTAAAGTTAAAGGTAAAATAGGAGTTTAAAAATAGAAGTTTAAAAATAAGGAGATAATATGAATTTGCTAGAAGATTTAAAGAAACTCAGAGAATCCAAAACAACAAGTTATGAAAACGAATCGTCTGAAAATAAACAGATGTCAGTTCTGCTTAACCGTGACGTATATAAAGAATTAACGTCTTTAAATGCAGACGAAGCCAAACACTTAAAGGTCTATATCGAAGCTGAGAAAAAAGAAGTAGGCGGTTTTGAATTTTTAATCATACTTTTTAACGGACGCTATGCTTTTGTATCAGCCGATACTCGATACGAGGGTGTGTACGATTTTGCATCTATGAAGAATATCCATCATTACTTCCCTGATTTTAAAGTAAATAAGTCTCGTTTCGTTAATGAGTCGTTTAAAGAAGTAAACGAGGTCCTTCTTAGAGAGAAAGACAGATTACACGCATTAGATAAAAAAGGTGACAAGGTTAAATTCGTTGTTAAAGGTGGAGGTAGTGGGCCAATCACTATTCATAGTTTTGCGGATACTGAAGAACTATTAACGCTTAAAGCACCTAATAAAAATACTCAGTCGGCCGACAAAGAACTAGCTAAACTAGGTTTAATCAAATCAGGTTCACTGGCCGTAGTTGATGAATCATTTAAAGAAGAACTTTCTCAAGAAGTGAAAGATAAAATTAAAGCAAACAATGATAAAATGTCTGATCTTAAGGCCAACAATGGTTCACAAGAAGAAGTTGATAAGCTTGAAAAAGAGAATGATGAATTAAATGGTGGAAACGATACAACTGTTTCAGAAGAATCCGACTCTAAAAGATCACATTTACCAAACGGTTTTGTTGCTTATAACGGTCAAAAATGGGCCGAAAGTCATATTAGAGACTACAACAAACTTGTAGATGAAATGAATAAATTATCTGATAAGGGTGAAAAAATACCTGATAGCTTGGTTGATAAAAGCCACAAACTTTTCAATTTATATTCTTCTAAGTTTGAATCTGTTTCAGAAGAAGTTGGCGGTTTCATGCCAGCTAAATTTTCTATAGCTATGTCTAAGCTTGAAAGAAAACCAATTGCACTACAAGTTGAAGTTTTAACTTATGCAATTAAAAATTTGATGACTGTAATGAGCGATAAACCTGTTAATAATGTTGGACTTAAATCTTGGTCGGCACATTTTCTAGGCAGTGTTCGGCAAGGTGTTGCTAACATTGTTGATGAACCCGACATGGATGCAGATGAAGCCTATAATCAAACCACAGGTGACGTAATTAGAGATGTTAAAAACAGCATTAAGCAACTAGTTGAAATGGTTAATGGATACAGTAATAAGTTAGGTCTTGGTAAAAAGGTACGTGTTGAGGACTTTTTAGAAGGTATTGAAAAACTAGATAAAATGATCGGTAAAAACGAATCAGAAAATCCTTAACAAAGATCAGGACGTATCTGAAGTAGAAGGTAAAATAAGGAGATAATATGACACTCGCAAACAAGATTCTTGAAGCATACAAAATTATCGGAAAATCTGTTGTAGAAGCTAAATCAAAAGCTAATTTAAAAGAAGTACCAAATCTTCCAGATGTTAAAACTATGGTGATGTTTTTAAAGGTTGCAGACATGTTCAACGGTACTTTCTTGGATGCCAAAGGTGATGAGGTTTTCGAGTATAGTGGATATGTGCCTGATTTCTTCCCTGAAGAACATTACGGTGATTACGTTAATTTAGACATCGAACTTAGTACTGGTAAGATTACTAACTGGAAAAAAGTTCAGCAAAAAGATGTTGTTAAATTAAAGATGGCCGACGATGACAGGAAGAAAAATAGAAATTCTGCATACGGTAAAAATGAA
>Ga0163144_10021016_pt1 | contig 13004 bp, 18 predicted proteins | sample OliLak19BULKMAT1_FD_123175 | JGI IMG/M metagenome (GOLD analysis project Ga0163144, IMG submission 123175) | Freshwater microbial mat bacterial communities from Lake Vanda, McMurdo Dry Valleys, Antarctica - Oligotrophic Lake LV.19.BULKMAT1 | ecosystem: Environmental > Aquatic > Freshwater >...
TTCCATGATTCTATTGTTGTATGTAATTCACTGCCATAAGAATGTCTTCCACCAGAACCGTCTTCGCGAGTCATATAAATTGAATAAGACCCACTGTTATCAAGGTAGAGTCTCTTGACAACCCTTGCAAATGGATGGTCGTACTCGCTGTTGTAGAGTTTGTCTCCGACTTGAATTTTTGGACCACCCGGCCAACCTAAAGGCATTTCTTCAATATCTGTTTCCATTTTGCTCCTTTCACTTACTTTCAATTTCGCGACTCCCACCGGTAACGCTACGCCTCGGCTAGCAACCGCTCCGCACCGTTGCCCCCGTGAGGCGGAGTAGCACCTGTTCGGCTAGCTCCTTGGTCTTCATTTCGGCGACTTCGGTGTACTGCCCGGCGTGGTCGACGCCGAACACTGTCCAGAAGTCGGCCCTCTCTGCGGTACAGTGCTGCTTCCCCCCCGTCACCCCGTCGTAATCCCACTCGCCCGGAGAGACTTCGTACCGGATGAAGTTCTCGGCTGGCGTTCTGCCCTTCAGCCGGTACTGCACGACCTCTGCCGCTTCGCGTGTCGGAAAGTCCTTCAGACATTCGACACCCTGACCGGGGATGTGACCGTACAGGGACCAGTATTCGGCCTGATGCTCGAACACAACCTCGGCGAGCTTCCCCCAGACCGCGTCTTCAAAGTCGCGGACCGGCCAGACCTCATACCCATCGAATCCGATAACTCTCATGTTCGTATCTCCAATGAAGACGCACCATGCGTCTAAAGGCGTGCCGGGACGTGACCACCGGCTTACACTTACGCCTGTTCTGTATCACCCCGCGTGCAGTTCACCCTCCTCGGTGAAGTCGTAGTCGTTCGCTTCACAATGCTCCCCGAACGTCTCGTCGGAAAACTGGTCGGCACAATCCGCCTGCACCGCCTCCAGCCACGTCTTGAACCCGGCTTGCAGCAGCTTGTCAAGGTCCACCACGTCGTCGGCGTAGAATGCCTTGCGAAACCCGTCAATCACCGACTCGTCGTGACAGTACCCGGTCAGCAGGCATTGACCGTGCCCCTTGAACGTCACCGGGTCATACGTCCCAAGTGCGTCCAGTCGCGACTCAAGGTCGTCCGGGTCCAGTTCGTCGGTCCCGAACTTGGCGTAAGAACGCGACCCGTTGAAGTAGTCGATGGACCAGTCCAGCAGCTTCCCGCCGAAGTATTCGGCAAGCCCCCGCAGACTGTCCTTCGCTTCATCTGCCCACACATACCCGTGGTTCTCCCGGAAGTCGTCCTTCGCGTGTTCTTTCGCCTTGGTGGTAAGCTCCTTGAACCGGTAAAGGTTCACCGATATTGAGATAGTTTTCATAAGGGTGCGACGGGACGCGACTCCCGTCGATAACGCTACACCCAACCTGCTATTAGCAGGCCGACCCGTCACACCCGGACGCCGCACGGGCACGGGCCGGGACGCCGTCGAACTTGTCGGCGTAGGGGTCTACGACCGTTTCGCCGTCGAACTCGTCGGCGTAGGGGTCTACGACCGGGGGCAGGCCGTTCGCCTCCCGGAACGCCTTTTGTTGGGCCTTTTCCTCCTCAAAGGCCGCCGCGTTCTTCTCACGAATCGACACATCGTACTGTACAATCTCACGCATGGGAATTCTCCAATTCGTCGGGATGATGAAATTATCATCGGGCGACTACATCGGTCCCGGATACACCGGGAGCGAAGTTGTAGTCCGATCAGACCTCGTCAATCAAATAGGTCGCAATTTCGTTCCAGTTAACCTCCGCCAGTGCGGAGGACAACATGTCGTTCCAAACTCCCGGCACGTCCGGCCTCTCTGCGTAATGTTTCTCCTCCAACGTCCTCGCGAGGATGTCCGTCGCGATACGCCGGGGAAGTGTCCGACATTCCTCGATAATCGGGCGGTAGAAGTCCGCCGACGCTTCGGTGTTCTCAATCCACAGGGCGGTTTGCCAAGTGACAGAATTCGCCCATGTCTTCTGACTCATTTTCGTCCTCCTGTAATGACCGTCCCGGACCACCCGTCCGCGTCGGTGTGTATCTGCCCGAATTTAAGCTCGGCTTTCTCGATCGCCAGTTCCGGCGTATCCGCCCGGACCCGGAAAGTCTCGTAGATCGACCTTTCCGTCCCGTCACAGTAGTTGCTCACCCCGTGGACAAAGACCGTAAACGTCTTCATTTCATTCTCCACGCGGGTCAAGGTAGCCCCCTTTCGGCGGGGGGGCCAAGTCGATCAGCACGTCCAGCAGTCCGGTCCACTGATGGTAGGTAAGCGTCGGTGCCCAGCCTCCCTTGCGTATCCACGCCTGAAGGTCAATCAAGTGGCGTTGGACATTGCCAGACCGCTTTCCTTCCAGTATGTCGACCAGTTCTCGTAATGTCACGTCGGGGTCCATAGCGTTCTCCAGTAAACCGGACGATATTGTCCGGGAAGCCGCATCTGCCCGGTGAAGGACAGATGCGGGGTCGATCACTTGACCTTGACGATGATGAACCCGGTCCACTCATCCACGTCGACGTACTTCTCTCCGAACCGAAGCTCTGCCTTTTCAATCGCCTCCTCGTGCGTTGCCGCACGAATCTTGTACGACTCATCGACTGTCTCTTCAGACCCGTCGTTGAAGATTCTCAGACCGTGAACGTGAACATGGTGCAGGGTGAGTTTTGCCGTCATTTCATTCTCCAGTAAACCGGACACAATCGTCCGGGAAGCCTCCTTCGTCCGGTTAGGGACGGGGGAGGGGTGATCTACCTAACGAGTTCGTCTTCTCCTTCAACGTCGGGGCGAAGGTGGCGAGACGTTACCTCAATGATTGCCCGGATTGCCGCGTTACGACTCACGCCCCGCCGAACCAATGCGTCGACCATTTTATCCTCGTCGATATAGGTCCGATTGCCGTATTCCTTGGCCGCAAGCTCCTCCACTAGAGCCACGACATTGGCATGATTGTCGGGGGTGAAGAGGAGGGAAGCGAAATTTTTCGGGATCATACCAGACTCCTGTTAAGGTTGTGGGAGGTCGCGGCCAGTTGCACAAAGTGGACGGATTCTTGGTTCAACAGCTTGCGGATGAACTCGGCTAAGCCCTTCGCGTCCGCCTCAAGGTCCGACACCAGTCGACCCGTTCGTGAGGCGTCGATGATTAGCGTGCGGGACTCCTCAACAACTAGATCACCTTTACCGTTGAGCCACGCACCTTGCCCGGTGATAAGGTTGCACCCGCCGAAGTGGCGGCAAGCTTCGACCAGAATCATCTTGACGCATTCGTTAACATGGTACGCTGATAAGGCGTTACCGTCTTGGTCGAACCCTACACCGAAGCCAATTTCGTATCTCATGGGCTTTGTCTCCGTTTGTCCGACACCGGACGAGACGAGTATGACATACAATTCGTGGGTTGTCAAATCAATTGCCCATTATTTTCCTAAGTCGTGCAATTCTCTAGCCTTACAAACTACGTCCCTCTCGTCTGGTAGCGTAGTCCCATGTGGATGAAGTCCATACAGGCGGCAGACTGCCAAAATGGCAGCCGTATACTGGGATACCTATTCCGGTTATTCCAGATGATGCCGAGACGCAACGTGAACCGTCAAGATGAGCAGGATGTACCGGATGTGCAGTATATGCTGGATGTGCAGTATATGCCGGTTAGTCCAGATGATGCCGAGAAGCAACACCACCGTAGAACATTCCACCTGCCAAAATGGCAGTCACCTGCCAAAACGGCAGTCGCCATCATGTGAAGGGATCGGATATCCCTCTCCTATCGCATGTATACCCTTGCCAATGCTAGGCTTATGACGATAGCAGTACGTTGCTACAGTAGATACTACAGTGGTCACGCGACAGGGTAGCGAGGAGCGTGTTATTATAGGACGTATGCAGATGTTATCGGACGTGAGCCTTGGCCTACCCCCCCGGTGGTACCTACCGACTTTCGCACAGACCCCTGGAATCTTATCTAGCCTCTCAGAATCTATGGTTTTCATCGACCCCACACAAGTCTACGTCTCGGTGTACTCACGACTTACGTCCAGTCCGCTCATAAAAGCAGAGGGGGCAGTTTTCAGGGTCCGCCAGACGGCCCGTGCGGATATGATAAGATGGGGGTTATGAGAACAGATTGGCGATCCAGGCGTCGTAGGCTACGAAGTCGGCGTCTTTGTACGTCTCGCCATGCCCGATCTTCTCCATCGCGGTTCCGCCCAGGCCGTAGATGTCCGCGAGCGTGGTGGCACCGGGGTGATGGTTAAGCCACCAGACCCGGACCGCAGCCGCCTGCCACGGCAGGAGGGACGGCAGGAAATTGCCTTGCTTCAACTTCAGGGGAGGGGGCAGTTCGGGTTCGCTGAAGTGCAGCTTGCGGCTCAAGTCGTCGGCTCGAAGATTCTCCTCCCTCGGGACGTACTTGAAGGACAGCCGGGGAAAGAGCCGGGCATAGTTCTTGGCCCGCTCGTAAAGGCGTTTCAGACGGGCCTCCCTGACTGCCCAACTCCCCGACATTTGGTTGACCACCAAGAGGGAGTCGCTGTAGACCTCCAGGTTCCAAAGGCCGAACTTCAGGGCGTGCCTCATGCCCGAGATCAGAGCCTCGTATTCCGCCTGGTTGTTCGTCCCCTGCCCGATCTGTGCTCCCACCGTGACTACGCTCCGGGTCTCAATGGACAAAAGATACCCTATGCCCATTGGACCCGGATTCGGGTTGCACGAGCCGTCGAAGTGCAGACGTGCGACAGGGGGGATGGGCAGAGGAGTGTCCTTGCCAACACGGGGCTGACGGACGACTTTGGGCGGCGAGGGGGGCAAGTGCGACAGCATTTGTAAATTATACCACAAAGAAAATAAAAAAGCAATAAAAAGGCTGTTTTCGTGGGGCGAAACAGCCGCGAAGCTCGCCTGCCCCTCTTGACAAAGGGGGGGTCAAATCATTACAATATGCACTTATTGATCCTTTCTAGTAAAGTTGATCTTTTGGTGTGGTGTACATTTTCGGTTGCTGACTACAGCAACCAGTTGAACACCCTTGACTGTCTCTCAACTTTTCCGGCACTTAAAGATTGCGGCCTGAAAATACATCCTTCCCATTTAGGTATTGCTTATTTACTAAAATGTGGTATAATTACCGCACGGCCCGAGAATCCAACATGCCAAATGGCGAGGCTTCCGGGCCGTGGGCAACAGTTTCGCCGGGGTCTGTATAAAACCTTGGCAAATACAAGGCTTGGCGACTGTGCCCGCAAACAGTCGCATTCCGGTTTTCGGCACCGTTTCCTGGCATGAAAAACGGGCATGAATCATGGCTGAAGCACGACGTAAACCCGGCAGGCCGTTGAAGCATGTGGGTCTTACGTCGCCCGGCCCTAAGAAGGTGGATGATGGCGACCCATTGCGAGATTTGCGGGAAGAGGAACAAGTCACGGAAGAACCGGTTTTGCTCCCAGCACGCGGCCCAGACGCTCCGAAGACTCGAAGCCACGGGATATTTGGTTCCGCTGGTCGTGGGAACCTCGGAGGGGGAGCAGAGAATTTCCAACCTGCGGTTCTTGACGCTCCGCGACGGCCCGGCGAAGAGGTAGACCTGTCGTTTTCGGCGTTGCTCCGCCGCATTGCTCTTGAAATCGCCCCCGACTTGCACCAGGAGACTGATCGGCGGATGACGAACATGGAAGTTCTCGCTCGCCGAGTGTTCGACTCCGCCCTCTCCAGCGGCATGGGTGCCCAGAAGGCCCGCGAACTCGTCGTTGATCGGCTCGAAGGCAAGGCCGGACGTGCAACGCCAGTGCAGGGAGCGAATACGGAGCTTGACGACCAGCTTGACCGTGTGGCGATCGGCCTCCTGAACGAATTAGTCCCGCGATCTAAGGATACAACCAATGACTGACGTACCCAGTGGTGAAATTATTCGTGGCTTCCTCGCCTCCAGCGACATTTCGGCGGGCGTGACCGTGCCCCTGTTCGATCGCAACGGCGTCAGCCGAGCGCTCGTCGCCGGTGAGCGGCTGATCCTCACCGACGTGTTCGTTAGCAACGGGGCCACGGCGAGCATCATCACGCTGTACCAGGACAACAACGGGGACGCGGCAGTGGACGCGGGGGAGGCATTGTTCGCTGGGAGCTACGGGATCAATGGCTCGTCCACCGTGGACTTAAACATCTTCATCAACCTCGCCCCGCAGGTCGCGACCTTGACCAACGGACTCCTGAAGGTTCGGGCGTCGACCTCGTCGGTCGGAACCCGTATCTTCGTCTCGGGCATCATCACCAAGAGCTAAATGAGCTTCGATCCGGCCCTGTTCCTTGAAATGCCGCCGTCTCAATACGGTGCGACGATGACCGATCCCTACACGGGTCTGGTCATTCCCAAAAGCGTTTCAGAGAATATCGTTTGGCGTCGGAAGCTGATCGAACAAGCCAAGACTTCCCTCTCAATCCGCCGCTCTCTCCGTGCGGCCTGCGTCAAATCCCCCGTATTCTGGCTCAATGCTTTCGGCTGGACCTTCCTCCAGAAGCAAGTGCAACAAGGCGGTCACACAGTGGCCGTAAGCGGGGCAGGTTCTCACGTCCCCTTCCTCACTTGGCGGGTGCAGGACGACGCTCTAGTAAAACTCGTGGGGGCGATCGAGGGGGGCTACGACGCCACGATCCACAAGGCCCGCGACATGGGGGCGTCCTGGACCGTCGTCGCACTCTTCCAGTGGTTCTTCCAGTTCCGCCCCTCGACGACCTTCCTGGAGTTGTCGCGTAAGGAAGTGCTGGTCGATCGACGCGGAGACATGGACAGCCTGTTCGAGAAACACCGCTACCTGATGCGGTGGCAACCCGAATGGTTGCGGCCCCAGAAGCTCATTGACAACTCGATGCACCTGGAGAACCGCGACATCGGCACAACGATCGAGGGTGAAAGCACGAACGCCGACGCGGGGCAGGCGTCCCGTAAAACCGCGATCTTGCTCGACGAGTTTTCCCGCGTGAAAGAAGGCGACGAGATCGACCTGGCGACGGCGGATACTTCCGCGTGTCGTATCTTCAACTCGACTCCGGGTGGACCGAACACCCACTTCACTCGCGTTTGGCGGCAGATGAAGTCTGGTGTCCGGTCGGGCAAGATCATTTCCCTGCCCTGGTGGATGCACCCCGACAAAGGCCGGGACGCCCGGATCGAAACTCGCGAAACTGGCGACGAGGTTGTTTCGCCTTGGTACTTGGAAGAAGAGAAGCGTCGCTCGAAACGGAACTTGTCACAGAATATCAAGGGCGAGCACGGCAAGGCCGGGGACTTGTTCTTCGACTCCGACGAAATCGAGGTCCACCGCCGGGCCTACCAGCAAGACCCGCTGACGGTCGGCAACATCAAGCTCGTGGAGGACTTGACCGACGACGCGAAGTTGGCGGTCGTCCGCCGCATGGAAGTCGCCGCCCTGGTCTTCGTGGAGCGTCCGGTCTTCGCCCCGTGGCGATTCTGGGTGCCACTGGTCGGGGGTCGGCCCAGCCAGGACACGCGGTATGTGTTCGGCGTTGATATTAGCAGTGGGTCCGGGGCGAGTAACAGTGTCATAACGGTGCTGGACAACTCGACGAACATGATCGTCGCTAAGTGGTGGGACTCGTTCACCAGCCCCGAGGACTTGGCCGAGGCGGTCGCGATGTCGGGGGTGTGGTTCGGCGGTCGTTCTCCTCCGCTGGTGATCTTCGAGAAGAACGGCCCCGGCGTCATTTTCGGTCGCAAGCTCGTGTCCAAGATGAAGTACCCGAACATCTACTACCAGGAGATCGTTGACCAGCGGTCGAAGGATAAGACCCGCAAGTGGGGCTGGCACTCCTCGGATACAAAGAAGCAGATTTTGTTGGGCGAGTACCGCGAGGCGTTGAAGCTGAACACGATCATCAACCCCTGCCGCGAATCGCTCGACGAGGCATTGGAGTACACCTACGACGACAAGGGCAGACTGGAACCCGGCAGTCTCGGGGAGGAGGAAGGCGGCGGCAAAGCTCTGCACGGCGACCACGTTATTGCTGACGCCTTGGTCCACTTCGGACGGCGTGACTTGCCGAAGGTCGATCATCCCGCCCCTGCCCGTGTCCCCCAGGGAACTCCCGCCGCTCGAAAGCAGTCGAGGAAGGCCGCAACGGACGATTCTTCAGTTTGGAACGGATAGGAGAATAACATGGAAATCCGAATCACCCTGCACGGCGGTCCGCTGGAGGGCCACGCTGCGTTCACTGACGGGCTTGACGACCTGAAGGTATTCTTCGCACCGGGCCAGCGTCGCGTTGATGCCTACCTGCGGGAGAACGAAGTGGAGTATCACTTCGACAAGGCTCTCTCACAGAAGATGACCGAGAGCTATGACGCGACATGGGACTTCCTCTCTAACGAGGCGTTGTCGTCGATCCGCTTCGAGTCCCTGACCGGCGGGGAGTAGGGCGTACAAAATACCCGCTTTTGTATTTTTACTTTGCATTCAATCCTGGTGTGTGTTATACTGTTGTGCTGACGACTTGTTCCCACACCCTTTTTTTCTTGGAGGTTTTATGGCTAGTTCCTCGCAGAAGTCCGCCCCAACCGGCGGCAAGAAGCAATACGATGACACCAACCGAGGCGTTCTGTTTCAGAACGACAAGGAAGGTAACGAAGCTCGCCCGGACTTTACCGGTCGGCTCGACGTGGACGGTGTGTCCTACCGAATTTCGGCCTGGACCAAACAGAGCGAGAAGGTCGGCGACTTCCTCTCCCTGTCGGTCCAAGCATCCGAGTAATGATGGTCGGTGTAGCCGGGGCGGTGCCCGCACCCCCCGGCCCCTTTTTTTCTTGGCCTTTGTATGAAGACGACACCAAACAATCTGGCAAAGGCCACCAAAATCTCGTTTGCTAAGTTCCAGCACTTCCGCAAGAATCGCGGGAAGTTCATGCAACAGATGGTCGGGCGGTTTTATTCCGCCGGGCGTTCCTCGGTATCCGAGGAGGGCAAGGCCAGCCCGCTGAACCTCATGTACAACGCGGTCACAACGCTGGTTCCGAACCTCGTGTACAACGACCCCCGCTCCAAGGTCCGCACCACGACCCTGGCGTTCCGGGACTACGGCGACACTCTTGAACTCGCCCTGAACCACCTGACACAGAAGATCAAGCTCCGCAACACTCTCCGCCTCGCGATCTACGACGCCATCTTCATGGCCGGGTTCGTGAAGACCGGCCTCGCAACGTCGGGTGAAGTGGCGGTGATCGATGGCGTGGACCTCGCCCTCGGCCAGCCGTATGCCGAACGGGTCGACCCGGACGACATGATCCTCGATCCGATGGCCCGAGCGTGGGACGAACAGAGCTTTATGGGTAGCCGCGTTCGCGTGGACATTGACCAGCTTGAACAGAGTGGCCTGTACGACATGGACGCCATCCGAAAGCTCCGCAGCCGGTACGAACAGAACGCCAAGGGCGAAGCGGAAAAGCTCACCGGAACCCGGTCAGAGAGCGACTACGACGAGCTTGCGACCTACGTCGATCTCGTCGAACTCTACATCCCTGGCGAACAACGGATTGTGACGCTCCCTTTCACCGCCGACGGGTACGCCGATGCCTTCCTCCGGGAAGTCGAGTATGACGGCCCCGACTCCGGCCCATATCACATGCTGGGGTTCACGCCGGTCGGTGACAACCTCATGCCCATTCCCCCCGCCGCCATCTGGTACGACCTACACCTGATGGGCAACCGAATCGCCCGCAAGCTCGCTCGCCAGGCTGAACGCTTGAAGCGGGTGCTGGCTTACGAGGGTTCAGCCGAGGAGGACGTGAACCAGCTTTCGGAAGCCGACGATGGAGAGAAGGTCCGCGTTGAGGACGTAAATAAGCTGAAGGAAATCACCTATGGCGGGGCGGCACCCGAGTCCTACGAATGGATGGACTGGGTGAAGCGGAACTTCTCCGAACAGGCTGGAAGCATCGACATGCTGTCCGGTTCCAACTCAAACACCCCGACCGCGACCCAGGCGGAAATCCTGAACGCGAACACCAGTGTCCGCCTCGGGGATATGCAGGGCACCGTCTACCAGTTCACCGCCGACATTCAACGCGACCTTGCGTTCTTCCTCCACACCGACCCCCTGATTGACCTGCCCCTCATCAAGCGGGTACAGGGGCAGGAGGTCCAGGTCCGCTACACGCCGGAAATGAAGCAGGGTGAATTCTTCGACTTCACCTTCGCGATCCAGCCGTTCAGCATGGCCCGCCCGGACCCGAACACTTCGATGCGTCGCAAGATGGAGTTCGCGACGAACGTGATCCCCGCCGCCGCCCAGGCCGTAATGATGCTCGGGCCGGGGTTCAAGATCGGTGCCTTCCTCAAACGGATGGCACAAGAGGTTCAGATCGAAGACGCCGACGAATGGCTCAACGACGAGGAATTTCAGTCGTGGATAATGATGAAACTCCAAGCAACGCTCGCCTCCGGCGATCCGGGCAAGGCGGGTGCCGCAATGAAGATGCCGGAAATGGGGCCGGTGAATCCGGGCCAGCCTAATCCGCAGGCATACGGACCCAGCGGCGGGGTATCCCCGGCCACCGAACAATCTTCAATGCAGCAAGACCCAGCGGCAGACGCCCAGGCCGCGAACGGCCAACCCTCTGCCCGTGATTTAGCCCTGTTGAGGTAAACAGAATGCCGACCTATGTATTTAAGTGCCGGGCGTGCGAGCACAGCCACGACGAGCAACGGCAGATCAGTCAGCGGGACGAAGCAGCTACCTGCCCCCTCTGCGAGTCGCGGAGCGAGCGAGACGTTGTTGCGTCGATGCGGGTAAACAGTACCGACCAAGAATACTCCCAGCCGATCTACAGCAACGCCCTCGGCGTTCCGGTGAACCAGATCGACCAAGCGAAGAAGACTTTTCCGCACCACGAGTTCACGCCCGACGGGAGGATGGTCTTGCGGTCTCACGCCCAGCGGAATCGGGTGATGAAAGACCTGGGGTTCTTTGACCGAGATTCCTTCTACTAAAAATCATTTGCTGTTGCATTATGATTGGTTTAATGGTATAATGGCTATTTACGGAGGCTAGTTTATGTCGGATGAAAATGTCGCTGTTTCGGAAGAGTCCTCAACCGCTACCGTCTCGGTGCCAGACGCCGTGAATGTCGCGATCAACGAGACGTTCAAAGGGGTTGATTCGGACGGGGTAAGAGATCAGCCCCCTGAAGCCAAGGCGTCCCCGACGGCCCAACAGCGTGCCGACAAGGAACAACGGGAAGAGTTGATCGAGGAAGGGTTGCTCAACGAAGATGGCAGTGAGCCAGACCCCGACGCTCCCCCCGTCCCCGAGGAAGAAAAGGTTGAAGCGGCAGTCGAAGAGGCCGCTCCCGAACCCCCCACGGTGGACCCGACACTCCGGGCCATTGCCAACGAACTTGGCTGGCCCGATGACAAGATCAACGAGCTATACGTCGCCAACCCCGAGTTGGCGGAGAGCACGTTTAGTAAGCTGGCAGAGACGTATGCGAACCTGTCCCGGCAGTTCCTCCCGCAGCAAGGCTCCCAGGCCGCTCCTGGCACCCCCGCTCCGGTCGAAACGCCCGCACAGCCCGACTCCCCGACCAGTCGTCTCGACGCCCTCTACAACGATCTCTCGGCGTTTGCCGAGGGAAATGGCGAGGAGATCGTCGACAAGTTTCTGAAGCCCCTGAAGGAAGAAATCATCAACCCGCTCCGCGAGTTGTTGGCGGAAACCCAGGTTCGGAAACAGGAAATCGCCCGGACAGAGGCACGCCAGACCGTAGTGCAGTTGTCGTCGAAGTTCGGCGACGTTTACGGTCAGGACACCAAGCCCCTGACGACGCAACAGACCGAGGCCCGCAGCACGTTGGGCTACCTCGCGGATCAACTCCGTGCGGGTGCCAAAATGCAGGGCCGGGAATTGTCGATCCCGGACGCGATCAATCGGGCACACCTGATAGTGACCGCCGAGCGGCGGGACCAGGCAGTGCGTAACCAGATCAAGACACAGGTTCAAAAGCGGGCCAACGGACTCTCGGCCAAGCCGACTCAACGGCATGATCCGAAACTCGTTGACTCGAAATCAAAGGGCAAAGCAGGCGAAGTCGTGAATCGGTTTTGGGCCGACAAAGGCGTAGACGCCGATCTCGATTAACCCCTGCCCCCGTATTAGAAAGAAAAAACCATGCCAGGCATTAGCAATACCGATCTCATCGACCTCCAGCGTACCACGCTAGAGAACCTTCCGAACATGGACTTCGAGGTCGCCCTGTCGCAACAGGACTACCCCGCGATCAACAAGTGGTTCACGGAGGAAAAGACCCAGGAGGAAAGCGGTACGTCCATCGTCCGCAACATCACCCTGGACAACAGCGGCAACGCTCGTCACGTCCGCCTCTACCAGAAGTCGAGCATCAACGTCGCCGACGTTCAGCGGCGTATCACCGCCCCGTGGGTCCAGATTGAAGGCCAGTACAGCTACGAACGCCGCGAGGCGTTGCGTAACCGCAAACCGGCCCAGTACATCAAGCTCCTTGAGAGCCGCCGCATTGACGCCATGCTCGCGATGGCCGACCTGTTGGAACAACGTGCGTGGCGGTCGCCGGAGAGTGCCGCCGATGACACGAACCCCCGTGGCCTTCCGTACTACCTGTCGAAACTCATCCCCGTCGGTGGGGCAAGCTACAGTGCCACAATCGACGCTCCCGGTGCGTTCTCGGGCCGTCGCGTGGTCTTTGGCGACGCGACCGTCTCGATTGCGGACAAGGGCGGTCTGTCCCCGACCACGTTCTCGCGGTGGCGGAACTACGCCGATACCAAGACCGGTATCGACAGTGCTTTCGTTAAGAAGCTCACGAAGGCGTTCTACGCATCCAAGTTCGTCAGCCCGATGCTGGCGACTGATTTGAAGAAGGGTGTCGCGGCGAACTTCAAAATCTACATGGGTCTGGACGACCTGACCGAGTATGACGATCTCGTCCGCAAGGCGAACGACAATCTCGGTGCGGACCTCGCGAA
>Ga0163144_10021018_pt1 | contig 13002 bp, 10 predicted proteins | sample OliLak19BULKMAT1_FD_123175 | JGI IMG/M metagenome (GOLD analysis project Ga0163144, IMG submission 123175) | Freshwater microbial mat bacterial communities from Lake Vanda, McMurdo Dry Valleys, Antarctica - Oligotrophic Lake LV.19.BULKMAT1 | ecosystem: Environmental > Aquatic > Freshwater >...
AATAGCCAGGGAGGGAATCGAACCCCCGACACGCGGATTTTCAGTCCGCTGCTCTACCAACTGAGCTACCTGGCCAAGACGCAGAATCTATCGACTGAATCTTCCAGCTTCAACCCGGAACGAGCAGTCGGTCTCGTGAATGCAGGCCAGACTGCCTACGTCGCCTGCCTACCCAAACGGCAAGATGTTCGTGTCGCCAAAGCCTCAGTCAAGCACCTCGCTCCAATGGCCGCGGCAACGTACGAGCTAGCGAACCGCCGCTGCCGGGTCTGTCGACCCAACTGCGTAACTCTGGTTTTCTCAGTGCTGCCAACGGGGCCCGCTCGTCGCCAGACATCAGCTGGAAGCGCTGCAGCGCCACCTTCTCAATGATGAATGGACTGCCTCGGCCGTGAGGCTTCTCGGATCGCCGTGAACAACGCCTTCCGCGCGGAGTCGTCGTTGGGGAGCATCCGTCGGTTCCGCGTGTACTCGCGCATCACCATGTTCTGGGACTCGATCGCGTTCGTGGTGTCGATCACTTTGCGAGTCTCAGGCAGCAATCACTCGCATGTGATGACGGTGGCCCAGTTCCGCGCCAGTGTCGCACCACGGTCTTTTACTTCGCGCCCCACCCTGCCTCGAAGGCGTCGAGCTCTCAGGCCGCTTCTTCGGCGGTGGCTGATTTGTAGCTCGCCTGGAGCGCGGCCACCACGGCCGTGCGTTACCCGGATTCATGCCCACCATCGCCTTCTTTAGCGCCATCGCTGCTCCGTGCGACCCGGCCACCCCGCGTCAACGGGCAGTGACACAGTTCAATCTTCATAGTCCCAACCTGCCGCGCGCCCCGACGCCGCTAGAATCCCGCCGGCAACCAACTGGAGCGAAGGTCATTCAGTCGCGCGATTGACTGAACAAGCCCCTGATTGCGCAGGGCGGAGAAGAGTTCGGGTACAGTGACGGGCGAATTCCTGCCGTCTCCCGCCTGTTCCGTGAGCACTTGCATCACAGTCGAAGATGAAATATCGATGCAGTTCATCAGGAAATCGTCTGGGTGCTTGGGGTCGATGTCGAACCGCGCCAGGTACGCTTCGGGAAAGTCCTTGAGGTTGAATGTGACGATCGCCTGTGCGCCGACGCGGATGGCAGCGGCAGGCACGTGTCGGTCATCGTCATCCGGTAACGTGAGTCCCGCGACCAGCGATTCGTACTCTTCTACTCGCGCCCCGGGCAGGGCCAGATTCATGAGCGTACGCGTTCTGTCCAGCGCCGCAGGATTCAGGTCTGGGCGCTTTGCGATGATGTTTCTGAAAACCTCATCCAGTATCTGATCCGACCACCGTGCTCGCACGATGCCTGCGCGCGCAGTACGGATCAGCAAGTCGCGCAACGAGCTGGGATAGAGCACACATGCGTCGTAGACGACAGAGAACGGCACGCGTGATCAGAGCTCGAAACCGAGTTCCTGCGACTGCGTCGTAAGCTCGGCCACGGCTCGACGCGACTCGATCTCTTGCTGCTTGCGATACTCGGACAGATCGGAGAACAGCACACGACGATGCGTGCCAACCATACGGAACGGCAGTTTTCGCGCTTCCAGCAACGAGACCAGATGCGGCCGCGACACGTTCAGGAGGTCCGCCGCCTGCTGCGTCGTCAGCTCGGCGTGGACCGGGACGATCGTCACCGCGTTGCCGTTCGCCATTTGCCCGAGAATCTCGAGGAACAGGTCGAAGGCGGCGCGAGGGACAATGACAGTCGCATGCTCGCCACCGTCAACCTCCAGCCGCACGTGGCGCTCGGATGGTGCAGTAAGACGGGAAAGCCCGCGGTGGGCCACCTGAGCCTCACGGGCGATCTCTACAGTCGGTAGCTCAGCGAGAGACGACATAGGAAGCATGGTATGCAGCAGACGAAGCAAGCGCAATAGTCGAAACAATCGAAAGTCTCGTCAACTCGACCCGAATACCGCTAACCCAACTGCTGTGCCAGATCGCCCGGCACCATCCACTCACACCCCCGCCGGCCGCACCCCATACCGCGCCGTGATCACGCTCTTGATCCCCCCCCGCACCGCAAAATCCCCCTTCACCTCGAAGAACGTCGGCTGCGTCAGCTTCACCAGATCGTCCAGGATGTGATTCACCGCCCGCTCATAAAAAATCCCGTCGTTCCGGAAGCTCCAGAGATACAACTTCAGACTCTTGAGCTCCACACAGAACTGATCCGGTACATACGTCAGGTACATCGTCGCAAAATCCGGCGCCCCGCCCTGCAGCAGACTCAACTCCGCCGCATCCGTCTCCACCCCGCCCAGCGGACACAGACTCGTGAACTCGTGGCAGATCATGTGGATCTCGTACTTCCGGTCCGCATACGGGTTTGGAAACGTCTCGAGCAGTTCTGGCTTCGGCATCGCTGGTTCGTGGAAGGGTCTGACCTCAATTTAGCACTCCACCCAACCGCCCCCACCGAGTGTCCCAGGCAAGCCACACTTGCACATGCGTGTACCTGACCCTAGCGTACAGTCATCGGTTCGACGGTGCATGCCGTTGACCATCTCCGCGGGGTCCAACCCAGCGGTATAGCCCCCCGGCAAGTCCGGGGGGCTCTCTTTTTGTACCAACCTCCGACGCCGCATCGGACGAGCGGGACCTCCGTCGACGATGCGCCCGCGCCGATCATGCCGAGGCACCGGAGGAGGGCCGCAGTGCGAACCATCGTGAACCGAGTCAGCGATCCCGAACGACCACGAAACGCAGCCAAGGGCGCAGAACGAAGCGGCTTGCAAAGGCCGGATTGCAAAGAGCGGCTTGCAAAGGCCGGCTTGTAGCGAGGCGATCACCTACGGCGCCAGACTCAGCGCCCCTGCCGCAGAATCTCCGACAGCTCGTGCAACCGCTCCTGCTCGCGCGCACTGAGACTCGCCTTCCCACCACCGCTCGACATCTTGTCGAGCAGCTCGTTCAGCTCCTCCGTCGCGCTCAGGGCCGGCGCAACCGTCGCCGTCAACGCTGGACGCTGCGGTGCCACGACAGGCGGTCGGCGCTGCACCAACGCATTGCTGCGAGCCACCACGTCATCGGCCGCATCCATCGCCTCGCCACTGCGCGGCGGACGCATCGTGGAGCGCGGCGGAATGGCGCGCAACGTATCGTCTTCCGGCAACTCAGGCGCCGGATTGAAACGATCCTGCCACGTCCCGATCTTGGTCGCATTCGGCAGCCGTACCAGCAGCCACGCCGTGAACAATCCGCCCAGGTGCGCGAAGTGCGCGACACCACCACCTGAGCCCGTGACCCCGAGGAACAGGCTGAGCAGCGTGAAGCCGAACACGTACCAGCGGATCTGCATCGGGATCACGCCGAAGAACAGCAGAATCGTCCGCGGCCACGCATGTGCAAAGGCGTACATCACGCCGATCACCGCGGCGCTGGCGCCGATCATCATGCTGCCGCGGTTTGCCGGCCACGCCCAATGCAGCGCTGCACCACCCAGGGCACAGAGGACGTAGAACCGAACCAACCGCGACGTGCCGAACAACCGCTCCACTCGCGGACCAAATTGCCACAGCGCGATCATGTTGAACAGAATGTGCCAGATGTCACCATGCACGAAGGCATAGGTGATCGGCGACCACCAGCGCTGCAACACATTCGTGCTGGTGAACGCGAAGATCGACGCCATGTCGTCCGGACGCACCACGGTCTGCTGCAGGAAGTAGATCGCGATGTTCGCGACCAGCAACCACTGCACCGCCGGCGTCAGACCGGCAGGACCTTCTTCCGTCTCGGAGTAACTCGACATGCTGCAGGACCGCGGCAATAGGGCGTGAACGACGGCGTTCAGACGATGAAACACACAGCCGACCACGCGGTTCCGGCCTCTCCTCCGCCCCGCCTCGCCGTACTCGACAAACTTGCGTCCGCCCCTCGACGATCCGGCCTGCCGAGGGTGACGTCTCCCTTGAAGCTCGGCCGGGAAGTCGGTTCCGGCAAGCCCGACCTCCTGCGTGCGCCCTGCGCGCTTCCACTGGCTTCGAATCGCGTGGAGGACGGCTGACTCCGTTTACCGAACCGCGTCCTGCACCAGCCTGTCACAAAACTCCACGAACGAGACCCCGGCCGCGGCCGCACTCTGCGGCACCAGGCTCAGCGCCGTCATGCCGGGCAGCGTGTTCGCTTCCAGACAGGCCAGCGTCCCGTCGTCCGTCAGCCGGAAGTCGATCCGAGCACAGCCACGCAGCTTGAGCGCCACATACGCCCGCTCCGCATACCGCTGCACGGAGGCCGTCATCTCCGGTGGCAGGTCGGCCGGAAACACCTCGCGTGCCATCCCGGGCGTGTACTTGCACTCGTAGTCGTAGATCTCCTTCACCGGGATGATCTCCCCCACCGGCAACGCGACCCCGGCCAGCACCGGCACCGTCAGCTCCCGGCCGGCCACGAACGTCTCACACATCACTTCCCGATCGAAGCGGTGCGCCTCGGCCACCGCTCCCTCGAACTGGCCGCGCTCCTTCACGATCGTCAGCCCCACCGTGGAGCCTTCGCGATTCGGCTTCACGATCAGCGGCAGGCCGAGATAGCCGATCGCCGCATCGGCATCCACCGGTGTCATCCGCCAGTGCGCCGTCGGCACGCCGGCGTGCACCAGGATCCGCTTCGTCATGTCCTTGTCCATCGCGATCGCAGTCGCCATCGCCCCGCTGCCGGTGTAGCGCACGCCTGCCACATCGAGCAGCGCCTGCACCGTCCCGTCCTCCCCCTGACCGCCGTGCAGCGCCAGCACGACGCACTCGGCATCCCGTACCAGCGGATGCGTCGGCAACGTGGGCGTCTGATCGTTCAGCTTGAGCGCCGCCAGTTCGCCGACGGACGGAGGTGATGTGCCAACCGATCGCTCACGCAGCCGCTCCTCGACATCCGCCCCGATCGGTCCCGTCGCCGGATCGAGCAGGCGCACCTCATGGCCCGCCTCCCGCAGCGCCGCCGCCATCCGCAGTCCACTCGCCAGTGACACGTTGCGTTCACTCGACGTCCCGCCCAGCAACACGGTCAATCGCATCGTTCAGCGGGTCATGAGGTACGCCAGCACATCCGATCGCGTCACGATGCCCGCGATGTTGCCATGTTCGCGCACCAGCACCGCCGGATTGGTCTTCGAGAGCAGCGTGACCACCGCATCAACCACCTGCGTGCCATCGACGATCGGATACGGCGAGTCCATCACTTCACTGACCGTGGCATCCAGCATCTTCGGATTCTCCAGGCTGCGACCGGTCAGTGACCACTCGCTGATGCTCCCGACGCAGTTCTGTCCATCCATCACCGGCAGCTGCGAGATGTCGTGCATCGTCATCAACCGCAGCGCCTGTCGCACACTCTGCCCGGGCGCCGCGCTGATCAGCGTCGGGGCGCCAACATCCTTGTGCGCGATCAGCGCGCCCAGTGTCGCACGATCGCTGTCCAGCATCTGGTTTTCGCGCATCCACTCGTCGTTGAACTGCTTCGACAGATAGCGCTCGCCGGTGTCGCAGAGGAACGTCACGACCAATGCCTCCGGATCGTCCAGCTGGCGCGAGAGATTCAACGCCGCATGTGCAATCAGACCGGCCGAGCCACCAACGAAGATGCCCTCTTCCCGGGTCAGCCGGCGTGACATCGCAAACGCTTCGCGATCGCCCACCGTCACGTAGTCGTCGATCACACTCATGTCGAGTGTACCGGGCACCTTGTCCTGCCCGATCCCCTCCACCTTGTACGGCGCACCGTGCGCCTCGCTCTGACCCTTGCTGCGCCAGTGTTCCGCCAGAATGGATCCGTTCGGATCGGCGCCGATGATCTTGATGTTCGGGTTCTTTTCCTTCAGGAAGCGACCCACGCCGCTGATGGTGCCACCGGTTCCGGCTGCCGCAACGAAATGTGTGATCCGACCCTCCGTCTGCTCCCACAACTCAGGGCCCGTGGTGCGGTAGTGTGCATCCGGGTTCGCATGGTTGTAGAACTGATTGGCCAGCACCGCATTGGGTGTTTCCTGCGCGATGCGCTTGGCCATCATCACGTAGTTGTCGGGATGGTCGTACGCCACGGCCGTCGGCGTGATGATCACTTCCGCACCAAACGCCTTCAGCAGCCGCACCTTTTCCTGACTCATCTTGTCAGGCATGGTGAAGATGCAGCGATACCCTTTGTGCGCCGCCGCAATCGCGAGGCCGATGCCGGTGTTGCCGCTCGTGCCTTCGACGATCACGCCACCAGGCTTCAGCTGTCCGCTCGCTTCCGCGGCCTCGATGATCGGCAACCCGATCCGATCCTTGACGCTGCCGCCTGGATTGAAGTAGTCAGCCTTGCCGTAGAGCGGAGTGCGCACACCGCGTCCCACACGCGAGAGTCGGATCAGCGGCGTCCAGCCGATGGTCTCGAGTATAGACGCGTATGGTCGACGATGCCGTTCGACGTGGGTGCCAGCGGGAGTTGCAACCGGAGCAGTCATGTCAGCCTCTCGCCACGGCTGCCATGTCGGCAGCGAGTGTCGCAGTCAGAAGTGCAATTCAGTGAACCACCAATATGGTCTCGCGCCCCTGCACACATGCTGGAGGCCGCCAGCGTTCTCGCACAAGCCCAAAGCCGCGCGCAACACAGCAAAAACAACAAGGGCAACAGCATTAACGCAAAGATGCAAAGGCGCGAAGGCGCAAAGGGATTCAGAAACGATCGACCAATCAACCACGAGCCTTCCACGCGCAATTCAACATTCCTACCCGCTCGAACGACCGCATTGCTTTTGGAACAACAAAGGGCACGGAGCCCACCAAAGTATTTTTTAGTCCCACCCCGCTCATGCGAACGCTCGGACGACCGTAGAACCCCTTTGCGTCCTTGCGCCTTTGCAGCTTTGCGTTAAAGCCGTTGCCCTTTGCGTTAAAGCTGTTGCGTTACCCCGGCTGCACCTTCGCGTTAAATCCGTTGCCCGTCCGCCGAGCCGAACGAACCGACGATCCCGCGCGCCGTACCGAAGCCGATCCGCCGCTGACCGGGCGCCTCACACCAGCCCGCCAACTCCACCAGATCGCCATCTTCCAGAAAGGCCCGCGTCTCCCCGCCCGGCAGCGTCAGCGGCTCAGCCCCACGCCACGTCAGCTCCAGCAGACAGCCACGCTCCCCTTTGGTCGGACCACTTACCGTACCGCTCGCCAGCAGGTCGCCAGGCCGCAGGTTGCAGCCGCCCATGGCGTGGTGCGTGAGCAGCTGCGCCAGCGTCCAGTACATGTGCGTAAAGCTGGTATGGCTCACCGGCACCGGCGCCTCACCCCTGGCCCGCATCGATGCCGACTGAAGACGCACTTCGAGCGTGATCGACACGCCGCCACGCGCGTCGTTTTCCGGCGTCGTCAGGTACGGCAACGGTGCCGGATCACCCTCCGGCCGCGCGAACGCCGGCGCCCGGAACGGCGCGAGGGCATCCAGCGTCACCACCCACGGGCTGAGCGTGGTCGCGAAGTTCTTGGCCAGAAACGGGCCCAGCGGCTGGTACTCCCAGCTCTGCACGTCGCGCGCCGACCAGTCATTCACCAGGCAGAGCCCGAACATGTGCTGCTCCGCCTCGGCCAGCGGAATCGTCGAGCCGAGCCGGTTGCCGGTGCCGACGAACACCCCCACCTCACACTCGTAGTCCAGCGAGCGTGACGGCCCCACGCTCGGCTCGGCATCGTTCGGGCCTTTCCGCTGTCCGACGGGACGCTGCACCGGCGTCTTGCTCGGCACCATCGAGCTCGCCCGACCGTGATAGCCGATCGGCACGTACTTGTAGTTCGGCAACAGCGCATTGTCGGGCCGGAACATGCTGCCCACGTTGGTGGCGTGATACACCGACGCGTAGAAGTCCGTGTAGTCGCCGATCTGCGCCGGCAGCAGCATCTCCACATCCGCCATCGGCACCAGCGCCGGACCAAGGGCAAACGCCGCAGGGCGATTGGTGACGTCGAGCGCGGCACCGAGCGCCGCGCGCAGCGCGCGCAGCGGCGTTCGGCCCAGTGCCATCAGCGCGTTCAGCGAGGCCTCACCGCACGCCGACACCGCCGCCTCGCAGCCAGCGAAACTCGGCGGCGCCAGTGCCGCCGCAGCCGAGACATCGAGCACCATCACGCCGATCGCCACACCGACGGTTCCGCGATCCGAGCTTCCGCGCCGTCGGAACACGCCGAACGGGAGGTTCTGGATGGGGAAGTCGGTGTCGGAAGCGTTGGCGCTTTCGACCCAGCTGGTGCGATCAGGATGGTGCGTATCGTCCACAGTCACTGTGCTCACTTGGGAATGGTGCGCGCGATCTGTCTCTGCGGTGTTCAACACATCGAAGACGGATTTCTCGCGCGGTCGGTGCGTTGAACCCGGTTCCGGTGAGCAACACACCCAAAACAGCCTTCTCGCGGGGCTCGCGGAGGATGTCGCAGGCGCGGGAACGGCCTACACAAAGCTCTTCCCTGCCCGAAACGCCAAACCCAAACGCCTCGTACGAACCATCAGCCAGCACCGACGACATCACCCGAACACGAGGGCTGCCAGCTCATCCACCGGCTCCCGAAAGGAACACGATCCGAACGCCACCACGCCATCCGCACGCATCTGCGACAGCACCGAATCAGGTAACGGCAAACCCAGCACCGACACCGCCCCATCCACGATCGCGAACGCCCCGGGATCGACGTTTTCCAGCACCGCCGTCGAGAACGCGTCCGATGCACCAGCTCGAATCGCTGCCGCCGCCAGAAAGACGTTCAGATAGCCGAACATCATGCCGCGAATTGCATCCGGCGCATACGTCAGCCGGTACTCACCACGCATGGGATGATGCAGCCCCGCGGTTGCCTTGACCGTGACGCCGAGCTCCGCACAGCGGCGCAGGAATCGCACGATCTCCGCCGGCGCCGGAAACGCATCCGGCGTCACCCCACCCGTCCGGATCTTGGCACGAACGCCCACTGAACGGACCGCGTGAAGCAGATCGATCGGATCGGCGCGGTGCGGCAGCTCGCAGTAGAGCAGTACGTCATCCGGCATCGCTGCGGCAGTCGCCAGCACCGTATCAGGCGTCGATGCGCGGCCCTCGGCCGCATCGATCCGCACTCCGAATGGCGCGACGGCGTTGAAGGCGGTGATCTGGTCCGCTTCGCTCCCGAATTCCCCCGACAGCAGGACGCTCAGTTTCGCACCATGCCAGGCCGCGATGCGCGACGCCTCCAGCGAGCCCACCGTTGATTCCCACTCGGCCAGGCGCGCCACCGGCACGAGGAAGCGCCCCAGCATCCAGGCGTCGTCACTCACGCAGTAATCGGCGTAGTTCGCCGCCGCATCGCGCATCGAAAGCGACGCCGGCGGATAGAGGCCGGCATAGTCCACCACACCAGTCACCAGTGTGCGCAGCGCCGAAAACGCCGCCGGCACCCGATGACTCACGGCGTCAGTCACACCGCTTCTGGGCGTACCTGACGGTACGCGTCCGCCGCTTGACGCAGCGCCAGCAACGCTGAGGCCTCGAGTTCGAAATCCACCGCCAGTTCACCAAAGCGGCCGGCATCCGGGGCGTCGAGATTCTTCGAGGCAGCATCGGTGCCGCTGTGACGACGCGCGAATTCACGCGAGGCCATCCAGATGGCGTTGGCCTTCCGCCACCACGCTTCTTCGGCCGCGTCCACCTTCAGCGTCGATGACGACTTCTCGTAACTCTCGAGCATCGTCGCCAGCGCCTCGATCGAATGGCGCGCGGCGCTCTGCGAGACCCGCTTTTCCGTCTGACTGCAGCTCAATGCGCCGAGGTGAGCGCAGCGATCCTGCTGGCGAATGCATTCCTGTGCGATGCGGTAGAGGCCATCGGCCTTTGCGCGCAGCAATTCGACGGTGGTGACGTTCGGGTCGATGGCCGGCGTTTCAAGAGTGGGTCGTTGCAGCATGGGCGGGCGTGGTGAGCGGGAATGGACCGCGCGCAAACGGGCTGCGGCGCGAACCCAAACTTACCAGCGTGCCACGAGCGCGCGCACCGGGAGGCGAGTATCAGCCTCGTCGCGCCTGCTCCGCCAGGTCGGCCAGCCGCGCGATCGCCTCGATCGGGGTCAGCGCGTTCACATCGAGGGCGCGCAGCTGAACCACCAGCGGGTGTGCCTCGACCACTGGCGGCAGAAAAAGCTCCGTCTGCTCGGAATCGCGTGTCCTGCCCGGGCTCGTCCGACGCGCCGGCTGGTCGGCTTCGAGTGTCGCGAGTACCTCTTTCGCACGCGCCAGCACCGACGCTGGCAAGCCGGCCAGCCGTCCCACCTCGATGCCATAACTCCGGCTGGCGCCACCCGGCTTCAGGCGATGCAGGAACAACACGTCGTCGCCCACCTCGCGCACATCCACCGTCCAGTTCCGCGCCGAGCGCAGTGAATCGGCGAGCTGCGTCAGTTCGTGATAGTGAGTCGCGAAGACCGCCTTGCACCCGGTGCGGTCGTGCAGGTGCTCGGTCACGCTCCACGCGATGCTCACCCCGTCGAACGTGCTGGTGCCGCGGCCGATCTCGTCCAGCAACACCAGGCTGCGGGCGGTGGCGGTGTGCAGAATCGCGCTCGTCTCGCTCATCTCCACCATGAAGGTGGACTGCCCGCGCGCCAGGTTGTCGCTCGCGCCCACCCGCGTGAAGATCCGGTCCACGATGCCCTGCGTCACCGACCTCGCCGGCACGAAGCTGCCAACCTGCGCCAGCAGCGCGATCAACCCGATCTGGCGCAACGTGGTGCTCTTGCCGGCCATGTTCGGCCCGGTGAGCACGATCAGGCGCGCATCGTCGGTCAGCGTGACGTCATTGGGAATGAACTGGTCCCGCGGCATCATCCGCTCCACCACCGGATGGCGGCCGCCATCGACCATCAGGTCGAAGCCATCGGTCATCTGCGGTCGCACATACCCTTCGCGCGCGGCCACATCGGCAAACGCCGCCAGTACATCCAGTTCGGCGATCCGTCGCGCAATCCGCTGCAGGCGCGCAACGTCCGTGGCGACGCCCGCGCGCAGTGCCTCGAACCGCTCCCGCTCACGGGTGTCGATGCGATCCGCCGCAGTCAGCACCCGCTCCTCGAATTCCTTCAGCGCAGGCGTGATGTAGCGCTCACCGCCAGTCAGCGTCTGACGGCGCTGATAATCCGCCGGCACCGCCAGGCGGTTGGCATTGCTGATCTCGATGTAGTAGCCGAACACACGGTTGTAGCCGACCTTGAGCGACGAGATGCCGGTGCGCGCGCGTTCGTCCGCCTGCAGCGATGCGATCGCATCACGACCACCGTCGCGCAGCTCGCGCAGACTGTCCAAGTCCGGATCGACGCCGGTGGCGATCGTCGGCTCCTCGCCCATCTGCAGCGGCGGGCGTTCGACCAGTTCGGCACGGATCCGTGCGGCGATATCGGCCGCGTCATCCCAGCCATCGAGCACCACGGTCACGCGACCGGCGTCAGCGCCCGGCAGCACGCCGTCGCGCAGCAACCCTTCGAGCGCGGCGCGAACCGTCGGCAGACGCCAGAGCGAGTCGCCCAGTGCGCGCACTTCGCGTGGCGTGGCGCGCGAGGCGGCCACCTTCCCCGCCAGCCGCTCCACATCGCGCACACCATCCAGCGCATCGCGCAACGTCGCGCGACCCACGCCATCACCCACGAACAGGCTCACCGCATCGTGCCGCGCCTCGATCGCCGCCCGCGAGGTGAGCGGCGCCAGCAACCATTGCCTGAGCAGGCGCGCACCCATCGGGGTCTGCGTGGCATCCAGCACTTCCAGCACTGTGCCTTCGGTGCCGCCACCGCGCAGGCTTTCCACCAGCTCCAGGTTGCGACGCGTCATCTCGTCGAGCGGCATGACGCCGTCGGCCGCATCCATCACGGGCCGCATCAGGTGTGGCACGCCGGCCGGCTGCAATTCGCGCAGGTAGCGCAGCAGCGCGCCGGCCGCCGCCAGCGCTGGAGTCGATGCGGCCCCCAGTGCAAAACCTTCCAGCGAGTGGACGCCGAACCGCCGCGTCAGTTCATCTACGGCCCATGCCGCATCGAACGTCCAGGCGTCACGTCGCGTCAGCATCACACCATCCAGCGGTGCCAGCGGATCGGTGTCGGCGATCACCATCTCGCGCGGCGACAGTCGGCCCAACAGTGCGGGCAGTTCGGCGGCATTGCGCACCGCGAGCCGGAACTCTCCCGTCGAGAGATCGATCGCCGCCACCCCATGCTCGTGGCCGAGATGGATCACCGCGCAGAGAAAATTGTTGCGCGCGCCCTCCAGCAGGTCATCGGCAAACACGGCCCCGGGGGTGATCGTCTCCACCACTTCGCGCTTGACGATGCCCTTGGCCAGCTTCGGGTCTTCCACCTGCTCGCAGATCGCGACCCGAAAGCCCTGTTGCACCAGCCGCCGCACGTACTCCGCGGCGGCTCGCACCGGCACACCGGCCAGCGGCACTTCGTTGGCGCCACCGTTGTTGCGCGATGTGAGCGTCAGGCCCAGCGCGCGGGCGCCGACCTGTGCATCCTCGTAGAACATTTCGTAGAAATCGCCCATCCGGAACAGCAGGATCGCATCCTGATGGCGACCCTTCACGTCCCGGTACTGCGCCATCAGCGGAGTTGACGCACCGCTCACGGCCTGGGTCCGAGTTCGACGACGATCGCAGGCTGGCCGGGACGCCGCCACAGTGCGGCCGAGGCTTCCGCTTCGGCACGGGTCGCAAAGCGTCCCGCGCGCACGCGGAACGGGGGCCCCGTCCCTTCGACACGCGCGGTGATGCCTTTCCCGCGCAGCAGCGACGCGAACTGTTCCGCGCCCGGTCGATCGTTGTAGGCGGCAAACTGCACACCAAATCGTCCGGTGGCGGCGGCAGGTACTGCGGCGATGTCGGCGCGAACCGGTGTCGGCGCGGGCTTCGACGTCGGTGTCGTGTCGCGACGTGCTACCGGGGCAACCGGCCTTGGCGTTGGTGCAGTGTCACGACGCACGACCGGCGCAACCGGCG